>Ga0315298_1001668_pt1 | contig 39889 bp, 32 predicted proteins | sample WHS_1_MG_FD_203077 | JGI IMG/M metagenome (GOLD analysis project Ga0315298, IMG submission 203077) | Extremophilic microbial mat communities from Washburn Hot Springs, YNP, Wyoming, USA - WHS_1_MG | ecosystem: Environmental > Aquatic > Thermal springs > Hot (42-90C) | place: USA: Wyoming... | reverse complement strand
GTGGCTCAGCCTTCCGGTCGCGCTCCAGCAAATCCTACCATACTTTACGACAGTGTGCAAGTGCTTGAGCTGTGGGCTGCATGCTGTCCCCTCTCAGCCTACTACTCCCGAGTGCCGTGCAACTCCCTTAGGCCAGTCGGTGCAGCAGGAGGCGTGCCAGGGAAACATGGTCGCCGCGGCCGGCGCCCAAAAAGCGGACGGGCAGACCGTTTACTTCTGCCAGCTGGCGGTATATAATCCACTGCAAGCCAGGTTGGTTGGGGGGGAAAAGGGCACGGTGATTTGCCTGTTGCAATGCTAGAACACGTGTGCTATAATGCACGGGCCTGAAACGCCGGCGGGCCGGTTCAAAGCGACCTTAGCGGGCGGGCAGAGGCTAGTTCGCTTGAGTGCGAGCAAGCGGTATGGCGAACAGTTGGTGTGGGAGGACAGGAGTTTGATCACCGATAGAGAGAAACCCGTGACCGGAACTCGGGAGAAGGCATTGGAGGCGGCGATCGGTCAGATCGAGAAGCAGTTTGGTAAGGGTTCGATCATGAAGCTGGGCGAGGCTTCAGCGCGCCTAGCCGTAGAGGCGATACCTACGGGGTCCATCGCCCTGGATCTTGCGCTTGGCGTTGGCGGCGTGCCCCGCGGGCGGGTAACAGAGATCTTTGGTCCCGAAGCGGCTGGGAAGTCGACGCTGGCGCAGCATATCATCGCCGAGGCGCAGGCGATGGGCGGCTCGGCGGCCTACATCGACGTCGAACACGCGCTGGATCCCACCTATGCCGCCAACTGCGGTGTCAAAGTCGAGGATCTCCTTATCTCACAGCCGGACACGGCCGAGCAGGCGTTGGAGATTGCCGAGATGCTCGTTCGTAGCAATGCCATCGACGTGCTGGTCATCGACAGTGTGGCTGCCCTAGTACCCCGGGCCGAGATCGAAGGCGATATGGGTGATGCGCACGTCGGTTTGCAGGCTAGATTGATGTCGCAAGCACTGCGCAAGCTAACAGCAGCGATCAGCAAGTCCAACACGGCGGTGGTCTTCATCAACCAGTTGCGCGAAAAGGTCGGCGTGATGTTTGGCAATCCCGAGGTCACGCCTGGCGGCCGCGCCCTCAAGTTCTATAGCTCGGTGCGTCTGGACATCCGGCGACAGGACGCGATCAAGCAGGGCACAGAGATCGTCGGCAACCGGGTGAAGGTCAAGGTGGTCAAGAACAAGGTGGCGCCACCTTTCCGAACGGCCGAATTCGACATCATGTTCAACGAAGGCATCAGCAAGGAAGGCGGCATCCTCGACCTGGGCGTAGAGATGGGGTTGGTCAAGAAGAGCGGCGCGTTCTTCAGCTTTGGCGAAACGCGTCTTGGCCAGGGCCGCGAGAACGCCAAGGAATTCCTCAAGCAACATCGAGACATCGCCCTGCAGATCGAGAGCCAGATTCGCGGCGTCAGCGTTCTAAGACCGGCAGAAGATGCCGGAGGTACTGAGGACGAGATGGAGTACTAGAGACGAACCCGGATCACGAATCATGACGCGAAGAATCACTGCTCTCGAACCGCAGCAGAAACGTCGGGACCGGGTGAACATGTTTCTCGACGGGGTCTATGCGCTCAGTCTCAGCACGGCAGTCTTAGCGCGCTATGGTTACGCCAAGGGCGACTCCTTGTCTCCCGCCGAGATCGAGGCGCTGAAGGAGGCCGACCGCCATGAATCGGCCTACGAAGCCGCCTTGCAATTGCTCTCCTACCGCCCCCGTAGCATTGCCGAAGTGCGTCGACGGCTCCTGCAGCGCCACTTTGAGCCCCCTCTAGTGGACGAAGTACTGCACAGGCTAACGGATCATGGCCTCCTCGACGATACTTCTTTTGCCCAGTATTGGAAAGACAACCGAGACGCCCACAGTCCGAGGGGTGAACGCCTGTTGAAGGCAGAGCTCCGCCAGAAAGGCGTCGACGACGAGGTGATCGCCGAGGCGGTCGACGACGTCGACGAAGAAGAGAACGCCTACCGTGCAGTCATCTCGCGCGCCCGGCGGTACAAGGCGCTAGACTTTCGGACTTTCCACCAGAAGGTCGGCGGGTTTCTGCTACGCCGCGGCTTCGGCTATGAAGTGGCGAGGACGGTCACCGATCGCCTTTGGGAGGAATGCCGGGATGCCGGCGCCGAGGACGATCAGTGGTCCTCGGATGAGTAGCCGATGAATTGGGGTTACCCTCACCTCAACTGTCTCAGGGGAAGACAGCAGGGGTGAGGGTCAGATCGTTGCATAGATCGGTTTGTCCGAGGCTAGGCGGCGAATTCGATTAGAACATCGCCGTGCTTCACGCTGTCGCCCACGTTGACCTTGACCTCCTTAACCACGCCGGCACCAAGCGCCTTTATGGGGATCTCCATCTTCATTGATTCGAGAGTGATCACTTCCTGACCGGACTTCACTTGATCGCCGACTTTGACCCCAATGCCTACCACCTTGCCGGGCATCGGGGCAACCAGTTTCGTGAGGTCTTCTGGCATGTGACACATCCTTCCTTTCAGATTCATTTGGTCCTTCTCTTGCGCTAGTATACTTACAGGCGGCACGCAGGTCAACTGCTTGGGAAGTGTTGGGGTATTATCATGCCGAGGCGTATTCGCTACGGTCAGGAAGACCGGTGGTCTGCTCGGAATGATGGTTGCGGTGTCGGAGCCTCTATTGACAGGTTGCCATTAGCCGTGCTATCTTCACGCGAGGCTCAGGTAACCCGTGAGCCATCAGCCGTCAGCTCTAAGCCCTTGGCCAACGTGCTGCGGTCGATCCAGCACCAACTTCAAACCGACAACTACTGGCTGGCGGCTAGGAGCGTACCTGGATTAGGAGGATTGATGCGATGGATTTTGAACTACCTGACGACCTAAAGGCTCTCCGCCAAATGGCCCGCGAGTTTGCGACGGAGAAGATCGCGCCCTTTGCCGACAAATGGGATGAGGAGCACTACTTCCCCTACGAGGAAGTGGTCAAGCCCATGGGCGATCTAGGCTTCTTCGGCACGGTAATTCCCGAGGAATACGGTGGGAACAACATGGGGTGGCTTGCGGCAATGATTCTGACGGAGGAGATCGCCCGCGCCTCGAGCTCTCTCAGGGTCCAGATCAACCTGCTCGGTCTTGGCTGTGCCTTCACCATTTACCGCTATGGCACCGAGGAAGCCAAGAAGAAGTACATCTCCAAGCTGGTCAATGCCGACTACCTCGGCGGCTTCGCCATTACCGAGCCAAATGCCGGGTCGGATGTCATGGCGATCAAGTCCGTGGCCGAGGATAAGGGAGACCACTGGCTCCTGAACGGATCCAAGACTTGGATCTCCAATGCCAACATCGCCGACGTCGTCATCTACTATGCCTACACCGACAAGGCGGCGGGTAGCCGGGGTCTATCGGCCTTTGTGGTAGAGCTGAAGAACTTCAACGGCATCAGTACTACTGCTCTACCCAAGATGGGCTCCCACTCCTCACCAACCGGCGAGATCTTCCTCGAGAATACCGTTGTCCCCAAGGAGAATATTCTGGGCAAACCCGGCGATGGCACCAAGATCGTCTTTGGCTCCCTGAATCAGACCCGCCTATCGGCGGCTGCCGGCGGCGTTGGCGTGGCGCAGGCCTGCCTCGACTCGATTATCAAGTACTGCAACGAGCGCGAGCAGTTCGGGCAGCTGATCCGCGAGTTTCAGATGAACCAAGACATGGTCGCCCAACTAGCCTGCGAGATCGACGCCGCGCGCTTGATGGTCTACAGGGCGGCGATGCAAAAGGACAAGGGCGACCTGAACAATACCTATGAGGTGGCCCAGGCCAAGTACCTGGCGGGCGAGGTCGCTTCTAAGGCTGCAAACTACGCCATGCGCATCCACGGCGCCTATGGTTATTCGACCGAATACCCGGTGGCGCGCTACTACCGTGACGCGCCTACCTACTTCATCGTCGAGGGTTCGGCCAACATTTGCAAGTACATCGTCGCCCTTGACCAATTGGGAATTCGCAAAGCCAATCGCTGAGGAATTGTCTGTTATTGGTTATCCGTTTCAGGGACCGTCGTTATCGATCATCAATTGGCGGTTACTGTGCATCGCAATTGGAGACTCGGGGCCAGTTGCACCGGCCCGGCGCTCGACAACTGATAGCAGATCACGGATAACCATCTGGACATGGGGAGGGAGCTCTAATGCGACCATATTTCGAGAGAATGGACGATCTAGGCAATGCGCTGGACGCCGACCAGATCGAAAAGGCAGCTGAAAACCGGGCACAAATCGCCGAGGTGCTAAAGGCGTTGGATGCCGAGATCGCGCGGGTGAAGAACGCCGGGCTGCCAGCCGATACGATTCATCAGCGCGGCGAAATGACCGTTTGGGAACGGATCGAATACCTGGTTGATTCGGGTACTTTTTGCCCGTTGCATACCCTCTACGACCCTCGCGGTAACGAGGAGGGGACGACCGGGGTGGTCGACGGATTGGCACGCATCAGCGGCAAATGGTGCGTGGTGATCGGCTTCGATAATAAGATCTTGGCTGGCGCATGGATCGCCGGGCAGGCGGAGAACCAACTGCGAGTCACCGATCTTGCTAAGCGCCTGAATGTCCCATTAGTCTGGTTGGTGAACTGCTCGGGCGTGAAGCTGACCGAACAGCAGGAGGTCTACGCTGACCGGCGAGGAAACGGCACTACCTTCTTCCGCCATGCCGAGTTGGAGAAACTTGGCATCCCGGTGCTGGCCGGCATCTACGGCACCAATCCAGCGGGCGGCGGCTATCAGGGCATCAGCCCAACGATCCTGCTCGCCCACAAGAACTGCAACATCGCTGTCGGCGGTGGTGGCATCGTCAGTGGGATGAGCCCCAAGGGTTTCTTCGACGAAGAGGGTGCCGAAATGATCATCGAGGCCACCCGTCAGTTCAAGCAAGCGCCGCCCGGTAGTGTCAAGATCCATTACGACTCGACCGGCTTCTTCCGGGCAGTCTTCGAAAAGGAGACCGACGTACTAGACGCTCTGAAGGGCTATATGGCTGATATCCCGGCCTACAGCCCGAAGTTCTTTCGGGTGGCCGAGCCTGCTGAGCCCAAGTACCCGCTCAGCGATCTGGCATCGCTGGTCCCCTACAACCAGAAGCGGGTCTACGATTTCGAGCAGGTGCTCGCCCGCCTAGTGGACGCAAGCGAGCACCTCGAGTTTCGTCCTGATTTCGGACCCGAGGTGTACACCGGTCTGGTCAAGGTCGACGGTTTCCTCATTGGCGTCGTTGGCAACCGGCAGGGCTTCCTTGGTCCCAACTACCCTGAGTACACCGACGAGTACTTCGCCATTGGCGGCAAGCTCTACCGGCAGGGTTTGATCAAGATGAACGAATTTGTGACCCAGTGTGGGCGTGACCGGGTGCCGATCATCTGGTTTCAGGATACGTCGGGGATCGACGTCGGCGACACCGCCGAGAAAGCCGAGCTACTTGGTCTTGGGCAGGCGCTGATCTACTCGATCGAGCAGACCGACGTCCCAATGATGCTGGTGGTCTTGCGAAAGGGCACGGCCGCAGCACACTACATCATGGGCGGGCCCACGGCCAACAACCACAATGCCTTTACGCTTGGCACGCCGACCACCGAGATCTATGTGATGCATGGCGAAACAGCGGCAGTCGCCTCGTTCTCGCGCCGTCTGGTCAAGGAGAAAGACTCTGGCAAGCCGCTTCAGCCAGTACTAGACCGGATGAACGCCTTGGCCCAGCAGTACTACGAGCAGTCCCGTCCTATCTACTGTGCCAAACGCGGCTTTGTTGACGAGGTGGTCCCCTTCGAGCAGATCCGTCGGTACATGGTCGCCTTTGCCGACGCGGTCTACCAGAACCCCAGGTCGATCTGCCCTCATCATCACATGATGCTGCCGCGCTTGATTCGCTCGCAGATCGTCAAGGGTTTGGAGCGACCGGCGAACCGCGAGTAGAAAGCAGCAAGTGCTGCGTCCGGCCATCTATACCGGACGTGGCCACGATAGCGGCATCTGTGCTCACAGGCGACCGGGTACCGCTGGAGCCTCTGCCAGTGGCTGGCAGAGGCTCCAGCTCCTATCGGGGGCGCCAATGTCTACAACCGTTAGGCCTGCTCCTACTGGACAGAGCTTTCAGACGAAGAGGATGGGAGAGGCCGCTCTTCCGGTGAACCCCACCGAAGGTCGCCTAGGTTCGCGGAATCCATCAGGCGAGCAAGCGTCATCCCAATTGACAACTACTTGCCGGTCGGTATAAACTCTCACTAGCCGAGTTACTAGTAACGGGAGGGGATCGTAGGGATGAACGTCATGCGCTTCACCATTATCGATGCCCAAGGCGCCGTAAGCTTCGTCGCCCACTGCGAAGCGCTGGCCGCTCTGGTCGCTGGCTGTGCCAAGGGGGCTAACGACTTGGACGAATTGCTGCAAGCCGCAGACCGCCATTATCCGTCGTTGAGAGAGTACGTGCTAAGCGGGCTGGCGGTGTTTTCCGAGCACAATGCCAATGGCAACTACGAGTGTATTCACTCAGCTTTTCGGTACTGCCCGCCGACGGAGATGCCCGTCTTCCGGGTAGTCGACGATGAAACCCGCAAGGTCAGTTTAAATCCCGTAAAAGCCGGGCTAATCATCTTCAATTTCGTCGGCAAGCGCATTGTGCAGGTTCAGAACTCCTACGCAGAGATCGAGCGCGAAGGACGGGTGCGCATTTATGACGGGCTCACGCCCACAAACCGTGTATTACGTTACCATCTGCCCAAGGAATGGGCCCTAGTACCGTAGATGGTTCATCTGGACGACCTTCTGGCGTCGACGGGCGGTCAGCTGGCGGGGCCGGCTTTCGGCACAGACTTCGAGGATTTCTGCTACGACTCGCGCCTCCTGAACCCAGGCGAACTCTTCATTGCCCTGCGCACCGATAAGGCGGACGGACACGACTATGTCGAACAGGTCTGCGCCAAGGGCGCGGCGGGTGTGCTGGTAGAGCGGCCCTTCGACCTGCGCCGCTATGGGGCGACCTGTATCGTCGTTCCCGACACCCATAAGGCACTGCACCACTGGGCGCGGCATATTCTCCGCCAGTATGGGACCAGGGTGATCGCGGTGGCCGGCAGTTCGGGCAAAACGACGACCAAAGAAGCCATCGCCACCATTCTCAGCCGTCGCTTCCGGGTCTTTAGAAACTACGAGAACTACAACGATCGTCTGGGCTTGCCCATTGCCATCGGCAGGCTCCAGCCCGAGGATGAAATTGCCGTGCTCGAAATGGCCGCCGATAGTTTCGGCGAGATCGCCAAGCTGTGCTGGGTCGCTCCGCCGCAGATGGCTGTTGTCACCAACATCAACCACACCCACTTTGGCTACCTCGGTTCTCTCGAGGCCATTGCAGAAGAGAATGCTCAGGTGATCGCCGCGCTGCCGGCCGATGGACTGGCGATCCTCAATGGCGACGACGAGCATGTGGTGGCCATGGGTCGAAACGCTCCGTGTCGCTCACTCCGATACGGCACCAGCGCCGCTGTCGACGTACGGGGTACCGAGCCCGTCTTCTCACTCGAAGGCACCGGCTTCACCCTCTGCAGCGAGCATGGCACCTGCCGCATTACCACGGCATTGCTGGGATGGCCCGGCTTGTACGCTGCCCTCGCCGCTGCGGCGACTGGTCTAGCCCACGGCGTGCCTCTGGACGAGATCGCTGAAGTGCTCCAGGAATTCCCCCGTCTCAAGGGCCGATTGCAGGTTTTGCCCGGCTGCCACGGCGGAGAGATCATCGATGACACGTTTAATGCTTCGCCGGCCTCTGCGCTTGCCGCTCTCGACGTCCTCTCCCTCGCCAAGGGCGGCAAGAAGGTCGTGATCTTGGGCGACATGACCAACCTTGGTCGGTATGAAGAGGAGGGACATCAGTGGGTCGGCCGCGAGCTCGTGGGCGTGGCCGACGTTTTGATCACAAAGGGATCAAAGGCTGGGATTGCTGCCGCCGAAGCTCGCCGCGCCGGGTTTCCCCTATCCCATATCTACGAGACCGACGTGACCGAGGAGGCTGCAGGAAGGGCGCGGGAGGTCCTCGAGCCGGGCGATACCGTACTAGCTAAGGGTTCCGAGGAAGCCCGCATGGAGCGCGTGGTGGAAGCGCTCATGGCCGAGCCCGGCCGGGCGCGGGACCTGCTCGTGAGGCAAAATGAGGCTTGGCGGCAGATTGTCGTCCTCCATCCGGATCGGCCGACATGGGTGGAAGTGGACGTGGGGGCGATCGCCCACAACGTGCGTCGGCTGAAAGAGATCGTCGGCCCGCGAGTAGAGATCATGGCCATTCTCAAGGCCGACGGCTACGGCCACGGAGCATTGCGGGTAGCACGTACAGCGCTTGCCAATGGCGCCGCGATGGTCGGCGTCGCGTGTCTGAGCGAGGCGATTACGTTGCGCCGGGCGGGGATCACGGCACCGGTTCTTGTGCTTGGCTATACTCCGCCGGTGCAGGCCCGCGAGTTGGTCTTGCATGGCGTTGCCGCGACCGTGTTTTCGGCTGATACGGCGCGGAGTCTCTCTCGCGCGGCCACAGCGTTACGAGCGAGAGCGGCCGTGCATTTGAAGATCGATACCGGCATGGGTCGGCTCGGCGTCAAGCCAGAGCTGGCCGCAGCACTGGCGGCAGAGATCGCCGGGATGCCCGGCGTGGAGATCGAGGGTGTCTTCACCCACTTCGCGCAGGCCGACGCCGAGGACAAGACGTCGGCACAAGCCCAACTTACGGCCTTCCGCCGCGCTCTTACGGCGATTGGCGAAGCCGGCATTGTGCCGCGGTACATACACGCCGCCAACAGCGCCGCGGTCCTCTCCCTGCCGGAATCACATTTCAACCTGGTGCGGCCGGGCATCGCTGTCTACGGCTTGGACCCTTCGAGTGCGGTACGCTGTCCGCCAGACTTCCGTCCAGCCCTCTCGTTCAAGACGCAGGTGGCCCAAGTCAAGGAGCTCCCAGCGGGGAGCGCCATCAGCTACGGCGGCACCTTCCGGACCAGCCGGCCTTCCCGCATCGCCGTCTTGCCCGTGGGGTATGGCGACGGCTTTCGTCGGTCGCCCCAGAACTGGGGGGAAGTGATCGTGCGGGGCCGGCGAGCGCGTCTAGTGGGCGTAGTATGCATGGACCAGTGCATGATCGACGTCACGGACATTCCCGGCGTACGCCCAGGAGACGAAGTCGTTCTCATCGGCGAGCAAGATGGCGAGCGTATTACTGCCGAGGAAGTAGCGCACCGCCTGGGCACGATCAACTACGAAGTGATCTCAGAGATCCTAGCCCGGGTACCCAGGCTGGGTCGGTAGGAAGCTACTGGCAGTCGGCCATTAGCTCTTGGCCCTCACAAGGCCCCGTCATTTCGGCGAAAGCCGGAATCTAGGGCCCCCCCGTGGAACGCCCCGTGCGAGGTTTGGGCCCGCCTGAGGCGGGATAGCTAACGGCTGAAAGCTGACAACTGGCGGCTCGCGGCTATTCTACTATGCGCCGGAGCTCCATCGTCACCAGATTGTACCGGTCACAACACTCTACGGTCACGACGTCCTTGTTCCCCCAGGGATAGCCGCCGCCAAACTGAAGCATGCTAATAGCGGGAAAGGCGTCGTGATAGAAAAAGCCACAAAGGTTCGCCGTGTTGTGACAGCTTATCTCGAATTCGTCCCCAACCTTGTGACCCCAGGAGCACTCGCCTTTGACCCCGGTGATCTTGCCGACTACCTTGTTTCCGACTTGCATTGCCATCCTCCGAAGTATTTGCCTGCCAGTTGGCGCCACGGCCACTCGCCGGTCAGTCTCCCAACAGACCAGCACCAGCGCCGTAGTGGCGAGTTCTCCTCGCCCCTGCCAGACGGGCGGCTGCCGGTTGATTGTAAGAGACGGCTCTCTTTGTGTCAAGACAGGTGCCACAATTTGGGTTGTCGAGCCGTCAGCAGCAGTACGAAGACGAGACAGATCAGGCCACCGAGGCCGACGGCGAACGGGGCGCCCAAGCTGGAGGCGATCGCACCGGCGGGCAAAGTGCCGAGCGGCATGAGGCCCCAGGTCAGCATGAAGACGCTCATGACCCGACCTCGGAGCTCGTCCGGCGACATGGTCTGCAGCAGGGTGTTGGTGGTAGCCATGAAGACCACGTTCGTGCCCCCGACGACCATGATTACGGCCAGCGCGAGGACAAAGGACGCTGGTAGGACGCCGGTGGACAGAGAGAAGAGGATCACGGCCGTGCTAAAGCCCACCGCCGCGCTGATCAGCACTTTGCCTCGCTTCTCGTAGTCGCCGACGAAGGCGAGGGCAAGGCTGCCGACGAGGGCACCAGCGCCGTTAACCCCCATGAGCACGCCAAGGCCTCCCGCCCCAACGTTCAGCACCTCTCCGGCAAATACCGGCATCAGCATCTGATAACACATGCCGAAGATAGTGGGCACGGCGACGAGACCCATCAGGGCCAAAATCGTGTCGTTCTGCCGGACGTAGCGCAGTCCTTCGACGAGGTTGTTCCAGACGGAGCGATTCTGCGCGAGGGGCTTGCCGGTGATCTGCATCGGGATCAGCGTGGCAATGGCGATCGCATAGCAGGCCGCATTGATGTAGAACGTGCCATCCACGCCGATCGCGGAGACGAGAACACCCCCAAGGGCCGGGCCGAACATGCGGGTGATGTTCATGCCCGATGAATTCAAGGCGATGGCGTTCATCAGGTTCCGCCGCCCCACTAGCTCCACGACAAAGGCTTGACGAGCTGGCGCGTTGAAGGCCATCGCCGAGCCGCTGAGAAAGGCAGTAATGAACACGTGCCAGACCTCGATCAGATCGGTGCTAGTGAGGATAGCGAGCGCGAGGATGCAAACCATGTTAATGGTCTGGGTGACATGGATCAGACGTCGCTTCTCCATCCGGTCCGCCACCGCGCCGCCAACCAGCGAAAACACGAAGATGGGCAGAGTGCCCATGAAAGAGACGAGGCCGAGCAGAAAGGCGGAGTTCGTTAGGCTGAAGATCAGCCATCCCTGCGCCACCTGCTGCATGGCCATGGCGGTGAAGGCCGCAACGTTGCCGGTCCAGAAGTACCGGTAGTCACGGTGCTGAAAGGAGCTGAAGGCTCGCGACCTGGCGAAGAAATCGCCCACCGCGGACGTTACGTGCGGGGCATCCTCTATCTCAGCTATTTCAGCGCTCAACTCCCACCATTCCCTTGGCAATTTGGCTGATTATCTTCTATTCTACTCTGTTCAACGACGACTTTCCAGCTTGGTAGCTGTCCGCTCTTAGCCGTTGTACCGGGAGTTGACAGGAGCTTCGGCACATTGTAGATTCTGGTCATCGGAACCATTAGGGCGAGGGATTCTCCCGGGCGTCAAGTGACGGGGGCTATTGCCGGAATGACGAGAGTGGCCGCCGGAATGAAGGGAATGGGCGCTTGGCCAGCATGAGTGCGCACTTGGTGAGATATCGGGTGGTATGGACAGAGCGAGACTAAGAGTTTACTTGGTAATCTTGGGGATCGCCTTCGTCCTCTTCTTCATCGTCGCCTTTCTCCGGCTGTCGTGAGTGGCGACGAAAGCCTTTCCACGCCAAGAGACCGACTCCGATGGTAGCCACGCCTCCGGTGACGATACGCACCGGCGTCGGAGGCGTTGAGCTCGTTCCTGAGGTTGCTGGTGATTCGGCTGCGGTAGGTAGTGCATGAGTTGCCACGGTCGCCGGTTCGGGCGTGGCCATCGGCGAAGGCGCAGTCGGCGCCCTCATTGTATGTGCGGTCGGCATGGCGGCCGGCGTCTGGGCCCTCCCGACCGGTGGGGCCGTCAGGTTAAAGCTGTCGAACTCGCTGCCGTCTAATCTCACCGCCACGCTGCTAAGCGTAGGACCGGCAATAGAAATCTTCATGAACTCATAGGTCGACTCGGCGTAAACCGTCGTAGACCCTACGCCAACGGGGTAGAGGGGCGCCCCACCACCCCCGGTTACGACGTAGGTCACGCCGTTCACGACGTTGCGCTGGTAGAAGTGATCGTGACCGCTCAGGACTAGCTGCACGCCGTACATCTCGAAAAGCGGCACCAGATAATCCCTAATCGCCTGGACACTGCCCCCGACGGGCGCATAGGCGTAGGCCGGATAGTGCATGTAGACGATCTTCCAGGGGCGCATGGTGTCCTGCAAGTCTCTAAGCAACCAATTGTATTGCTCGCTGCCTGGCTTGTAGTTCGAAGAGGCAACGTCCAAGGACACGAAATGAGCGGGGCCGCTGTCGAAGCTGTACCATCGCTCGTTCCCAGGCAGCGAGAAGAGGGAGAAGTAGAGGGGGCTGTTCTGTTCGTGATTGCCCAAAGCCGGATAGACTGGGGCGGTGGCGAGCAAGTCGTGCTCTGCGATGAAGAAGGTGCTCCACCAGGACATGGACGTACCGGAATCGACTAAGTCTCCGACGTCGACCACGAAATCGGGGTCGGTTGCCTTCACCACATCGGCAAGCTGGTGATGGATAGAGGGGTTAGACCGGTGATCGCCCCAGGCGACAAAGTGGATGCTTTGCTGTTCCAGGCCGGCCAGCGTCCGGAAGGTAGCATCTGGGGCCAGGGTCTCGTCTCCGGTCCGGACTTGGTAGTGATATTGGGTGTAGGGCCGCAGCCCCTCCAGCCGCACGCAATGATTCTGGTCTTCCTTGTCCGTCGCCATGGCACTGTCGTAGTCTGAAGTAAGCCCGTACGCGACCGTGGCCGAATGGACGACATTCGCCTGCCAGCAAACCTCGGCCGAAGTGGGGGTGACGTCCTGAAGGTAGGGGCCCCGGAGAATGCGCACGCCCGCGGCCGTCGCGGGAGCGATGACGTGCCCGACCAAACCGAAGAGGAGAAGGGCAATGGCAAGTGCGCTGCCCATCGCCCTAATGATAAGCCATTTCTTGTTCGCCAAGATGGGCCTGCTCTCTGTCAGTCTCGTCGTGAACAGTATTGTAGCAGACTATGCCAGGCGGCGCTAGCCGCTGAACAAAAGCGGGCATCGCGCCAGGAAATGAATGGTGGGCTGTTGCCCACTGCGGTAGCAATAGCCATCGCCGCAAAAGCCAGTCCCATCGAAGTAGACTACCTGTGCCTTGCTCACGGCCTCCCTGATCTCGGCTTCGGTCTCGCTCAGTCCCGCTGGACAGCGGCCCACCGCTGTCTGCAGGGTGCCGGTCGAGGGTCCGGCGCGGCACAGGGCCTCCAGCAGTCTCTGCGTCCGGTCGAAGGCCATTTGAAGATTCCTGGTAATGTCCTCATCGGAGCTGTACTCGAATAATGTACCTTCGGATGAAGCCACCACTACGCTCCCATCCTCGAATGCCTCCACTAGATCGCGCAGTTCTGCCGGGTCAGATCAGTCATCGTCGGTATGGTGAAAGCCGATTTGCAGGCCGGATAAAGGGCCACCTTCAGCAATCATCAGCGCGAGGGCCCGGGCGCGAAAAACCCGGGGGCCGGCAAGGTCAAGATGAAGACTATAAATCGAGATAGGCCGTCCAGCAAGTGAATCGGGCCGCTCTGTCTGCAATAGGATCACGGCGTTCAGGCTATCGATGCCGGCACCGCCACCGACGTTCAATAGGCACAGAGCGGGGCACTGGGTCGCGCCGCTTGGAGACCGATTAACCGGTCACATGTGGCCCCTTGCAACCGTCTCGATCTTAGGCCCGCTTTTCCCGTCGGATGTCGGCGACGGCTTCGGCTAGGCGATCGACTTCGTCTTCAGTATTGAAGTAGCCGGTCGAGACGCGGGCACAGTAGGGATCGCGAATGGACCGGATCACGAACTTGCGCTCGGCCAGCCTGATCACCAGATCTTTGGCGTCCACCCCGTCCACTGTGAAGCAGATGAGGCCAGCCGGTGTCCCAGGCGTGAGCACTTCCACGCCGTCAACGGCACTCAGGCGCTCGCGGGCACGTTCGGCCAGGCTGCGAATTCGGGCAAAGGCCCAGCCAGTTCCCACCTCTTCTCGAAGCCAGCCGATCGCTGCCGCCTGACCTGCAAAATCCGGCGCATGTCGGGTGCCAACCTCGAAGCGCTTCGCCGCCGGGTGCGGGATCATTTCCTCGGTCGCATCGTCTTCTTCCCGCCGTCCGGCGAATGAAGAGTAGCCCACAAAGGTTTGGCGGACCGTATCAAGCTTGTCGAACCGCACGTAGAGGGCGCCCGTGCCTTCGGGGCCGCATAGCCATTTTTGCCCAGAGAGGGAGTAGTAGTCCACGCCAATGTCTTTGACGTCGACTGGAATGGCACCGACAGATTGGGCACCATCTACCAGCACCGGCACGCCGTGCCGGTGGGCCATTGTCACGATCTCGGCCAGCGGGAGCACAGCGCCCGTAGCATAGGAAACATGGGAGAGGCTGATCAATCGCGTACGCGGGGTAAGCATCTTTTCAAGCGCCGCCACGGCGTCTACGTCTCCGTAGTGAAGATCGACGAACCGGACGGTCACGCCGCGCGCTTTCCGCACGGCGTAAAGCGGCAACAAGCCCCCTGCGTGTTCGATATTCGTGGTCACCGCTTCGTCGCCTGGCTGCCAATCGATGCCCCAAGTGACGATGTTCATTCCTTCGGTTGTATGGTGCGTGAGGGCGATTTCCTCAGGCGTACAACCGATCAGACCGGCCACGGCCTGCCTGGCATTCTCTCTCGCCTGCATGGCGGCCATGGCTGAGGTCCGTTCGATCCGTCCTTCCGTGAACTCACGCTCCACCTGAGCTCGGATCGCTTCAGTTGCTGCTAGAGAAAGGGGTCCGGAGGTGCCAGTATTGAAGTAGGCATACCGGGTAGTGGCCGGCATCCGTGCGCGAATGAACGCTATCTTTTCGGGCTCGCCAGTCATGACCATTACCCCCTATTCAAAGGATGAAGTCGGAAGGATGAAGGATAGATTCCAGTCGCGGACCACGTATTGCGTGGATCGGCCCCTTACGCGATACGAAATACGCAATACGAAGCAGACACTATTCCTCCTTCATCGTTTTCTCTCCGTGTCTCTGTGTCCTCCGTGGTGAACCCAATGTTGCGCTTCAGGCTAGGGATCGGAAGACAGCTTGTGCCGCGGACACCGTCTTTTCGATGTCCTCGTTTGTATGGGCCAGCGACATGAACCCCGCCTCAAACTGCGAGGGGGCGAAATAGACGCCGTGCTCGAGCATCGCGTGGAAGAAGCGAGCGTACCTAGCGCTATTGGCGGTCTTGGCCGTGGCGTAGTTGGCGACCGGTATGGCGGTAAAGAAGCTGCAGAACATGGATCCAACGCGGGTCTGGTACAGATCGACGCCAGCTTCTCTGGCCGCGGCGCCGAGGCCATCACAGAGGCGAGCTGTCTTGGCTGCCAGCTCTTCGTAGACTCCCGGCCGCTGGAGGATCTGCAACGTCGTGATCCCAGCCGTCATCGCGAGCGGGTTCCCAGACAAGGTGCCAGCTTGATAAACTGGGCCGAGGGGGGAGACCATTTCCATGATCTCACGCCGTCCGCCGTAGGCGCCAACCGGCAGGCCTCCGCCAATGATCTTGCCCAAGCAAGTAAGGTCGGGTCGCACGTCATAGAGCGCTTGCGCGCCGCCATAGGCCACGCGGAAGCCGGTGATCACCTCGTCGAAGATCAGCAGTGCTCCGTGCTCCTTAGTCACCTGGCGCAGCCCCTCGAGGAAGCCAGGCTGTGGTGGAATCACTCCCATGTTCCCAGCCACCGGCTCGACAATCACCGCAGCGATCTCGTTCCGATTCGCGGCGAAGACCTGCTCCACCGCCGCCGCGTCGTTGTAGGGCACCACGAGGGTGTTTTGCGCCGCTCCCTTGGGCACCCCGGGGCTATCCGGCATCCCCAAACTCAGCACGCCCGAGCCCGCGGCCACCAGCAGCATATCGCTGTGGCCATGATAGCAGGCCTCGAACTTGACGATCTTTTCCCGGCCCGTGTAGGCGCGCGCCACGCGGAGCGCTGACATCGTCGCCTCGGTTCCACTGCTGACGAAGCGCACCATCTCTACCGACGGAAAGGCTTCGATGACCATTTTGGCTAGCTGCGTCTCCAATACTGTGGGCGCGCCGTAGCTCGTGCCGCGCCCGGCCGCCTCACAAAGTGCCTGAACAACGGCAGGGTGTGCGTGTCCGAGGATCAAAGGCCCCCAGCTGGCTACGTAGTCGATGTAGTCATGGCCATCGGCGTCATATACCTTGGCACCATGGCCCTCCGTGATGAAGAGTGGCTGGCCACCTACGGCCTTGAATGCGCGCACGGGGCTATCCACGCCACCAGGAATGTACCGTTTGGCTTCCGTGAACAGCGCCTCTGAGTTCGGAATGTCCATCTTGTGTGCTCCACTGACATCAGCAACGTGCCAGCCAGCACGCCGCATCTTTGGCATGATAGGTGATAATCAAGTCTGCACCTGCGCGCTTGATGCTGGTCAAGACCTCCAGCACGACTCTTCTTTCGTCGATCCAATTCTTCTCCGCGGCGGCCTTGACCATACTGTATTCACCACTGACGTTGTATGCCGCTAGAGGCAAGTCGTAGCGCTCCCGCACGCCGCGGATCACGTCGAGGTAGGGCAGAGCCGGCTTGACCATCACGATGTCGGCACCCTCGGCAATGTCCAGTTCGACCTCACGCATGGCCTCGCGGAAGTTTGGTGGATCCATCTGATAGGCACGGCGGTCACCAAACTGGGGGGCGGACTGAGCAGCCTCACGAAATGGTCCATAGAAGGCACTGGCATATTTAGCACTATAGGCCATAATGGGTGTGTTAGAGAAGCCGCTCTCGTCAAGCGCCGCGCGGATCGCTCCCACACGTCCGTCCATCATGTCCGAAGGGGCCACAATGTCGGCGCCGGCCTCGGCATGGGAAACCGCCTCGCGGCAAAGGAGTTCCAACGTCGGATCGTTCTGCACGTATCCCTCGCGGACCACGCCACAGTGCCCATGGGTAGTGTACTCGCAGAGGCAAACATCGGTGACGACGACAAGGTCGGGGACCGCCCGTTTGATCGCCCGGATCGCCTGTTGCACCACGCCGCCTGAATCATAGGCCTCCGCCCCGAACTCATCCTTCGTCGCCGGCAAGCCAAACAGGAGCACCGCGCGGATGCCAAGCGCCGCCATTTCCTCGATCTCTGCCGGTAGCAGGTCTACGGACCACTGGTATTGGCCCGGCATGGCGCTGATCTCTTTTTTGCTCTGTTTTCCGTGCGTCACGAAGAGCGGATAGATGAAATCCGAGGGACGGAGATCGGTCTCGCGAACCATCTCTCGCAACGCTTCGGTTCTGCGCAGCCGGCGCATGCGCACAGACGGAAATATGGCCGGGGCTGCTTGGGCCGCTCTCGTTCTTATCAGTTCCTCAGCGTTCACGGGACACATCTGCCACACTCCCTTCTCGCCATTTTACAATGGCGTCGACCAGACCGGGAATAGTGAATTCCTTCGCGCGAATGGCAACGTGTAGACCGAATTCCTCCGCTGTCTTCGCGGTGACCGGACCGATACAGGCGATCGTCACGCCTTCCAAAAGCGAAACCAGATCCGATCTGCCATCCGTGGGAGACCCACCGTTCCCGCCAATGTCGACAGAACGCTGTCTAATTAGTTCAGCAAAGTGCCGTACTGTCGAGGAACTGGTGAAGGCAACCATGTCCAGTTCCCGTGCGGCCAGTCTAGCGCGGATCGCTTCGCTCCTGGTGCCTTTTGGCAGCGTGGTGCGGTAGGCGGCCACTTCCTCCACCAGAGCGCCACGGCGCCTCAGGTCGACGGCCAGTGCTTCTCTGGCAATCGCCGACCGTGGCAAGAGAATACGCTTTCCGACGACATCGCCGATGCCAGCCGCAATCGACTCAGCCACATATTCCTTTGGCACGAAGTCGACGCGCAGCCCCGAGCGCTCCACTTCGGCCGCCGTAGCCGGGCCAATGGCGCAGAGCCTAGCGGCGCCAAAGGCACGCACGTCCTGTCCCCGCTGCCGAAGACGAGACACTACGGCCCGCACGCCATTGACGCTGGTGAAGATCACCCAGTCATTGGCCGCAAGGCGCGAGAGAGCGGCGTCCAGAGCAGTGAAATCTGCGACCGGCTCCGTAGCGATCACCGGGAACTCGATGGGATAAGCGCCATGGCGAGCCAGCAGGGCCGATAGCTGCCCGGCTTGCTCCCGAGACCGTGTGACTAGTACGCGTAACCCGAAGAGCGGCTTGGTATCGAACCAGCGCAGCTTCTCACGCAATCTCACCACGCTGCCCACGACTACTACCGTCGGCGGCTGCACCTTGGCTCTACTCACCGTTTCTACAATGTCGGCCAGACGGCCCATCACCGTCAACTGCTCCGGCCTGGTGCCCCATCGGACAACCGCGACCGGCGTATCGGCGGGACGGCCGTGCTTGAGCAATTGCTCGACGATCAAGGGCAGTCTCGACAGGCCCATTAAGAAGACCAAAGTGTCCACGCCGGTAGCGATCTTGTCCCAAGCGATGGTAGTATCCGGTTTTCTAGGGTCTTCGTGTCCGGTGATCACCGCGAATGAAGAGGCGCCCTCGCGGTGAGTAACGGGTATGCCGGCATAGGCCGGAACACTTACGGCTGAGGTCACGCCGGGAATCACCTCGAACGGGATTCCCGCTTCAACGAGGGCTTCTGCCTCTTCGCCACCCCGCCCAAACACAAAGGGGTCTCCCCCCTTCAGGCGAACCACCGTCTTCCCTGCTCTGGCCAGCTCGACCAACTTCTGGTTTATCTCCGGCTGAGGGATCGGGTGATGGCCGGTCTCTTTGCCCACTGAGAGCAAGATTGCCCCCTCCTTCGCCTCGTGCAGCAAGTCGCTGCTGGCCAACCGGTCATAGACGACAACGTCGGCCATCCTAAGGCATTCGAGACCCCGCACTGTAATCAGGCCTGGATCTCCCGGCCCGGCCCCTACAAGATACACTATTCCTGCAGTTGGATATGTTCCTGTGATCTATGGCCTCCCTGATTAGACAAAGAGTTTCACAAATTGGTTAGGATGTCCCGGCCGCCTCGCTCCAGCAGCCGGCCAGCCATTTCCTCGCCTAACGAGATCGCTCTCGCTGGCTCCCCTTCTAGGCGGTCCTTAATCATGATCTGCCCGTCTAGTGAAGCGATCATCCCGTCTAGAATCAAGCGATTTCCTTCCAGACGGCCATAAGCCGCGACTGGTGCTGAGCAACCACCGCCCACAACGCGTAGAAACGACCTTTCTGCGAGCACGGCCAATTGCGTCGGCCGGTGCGTAACAGGAACGACGATACTCTGGATTTCCCCTTCATCGGCGCGGATTTCCACTGCCAGAGCGCCTTGGCCAACGGCCGGAAGAAACTGCTCTGTCGGCAGGTGCTCAGCAATGCGATCCTCCAGCCCAAGACGCTTAATCCCAGCAGCGGCCAGGATCACGGCATCATAGTCGCCGCCTTCGGCTTTTCTCAGCCTCGTCTCCAGGTTACCCCGCAACTCCAAGATCTGGACGTCGGGTCGCAGGTACTTCATTTGAGCGGCCCGGCGGACGCTGCTGGTTCCTACCTTCGCCCCGAATGGTAGGTCAGACAACGGCATCTTACCGCGAGACACTAGCACGTCACGGGCATCCTCCCGCTCGGTGACCGCAGCAATCGCCAGGCTTTCGGGAGTCAACGAGGGCATATCCTTCAGACTATGAACAGCGATGTCGATACGGCCATCCAGAAGGGCGCTCTCCAATTCCTTAACAAACACGCCCCGGCCGCCGATCTTGGCTAGCGGGGCGTCTGGCATTTTATCACCTTCGGTCTTGATGTGCACGACCTCGAATTGGAGGCCGGGGTTCGACCGCGAGAGTCTTTCGATCACCCAGTTCGTCTGCCAAAGGGCTAGGGTACTCTCCCGGGAACCGACGCGGATCCTATTCAACATTACTCCAATCTAAGCTCAAAAAGCCTCTCCAACGCTTCGGCATACTCCTGTCCCTTGCCTTCGACCGCGGCAGTCTTTAGGTTTGCAGTGGGGTGGTGGAGCATCTTGTTGACGATCGCTTGAGTGAGAGCGTGGACTGCCCTCAGCTGCTCTTCGGTGAGCGAACTGAGTTTGCCGTTCGCCCTGCTCAACTCTGATATTCTAATCTCCTCGGCACGTTTTCGCAAAGCCTTGATGGTCGGCGCGACGACGAGCGAATTATACCAACTCATGAACTTGGCGACTTCTTCCGCCAGGATCTCCCGCACTCTGGTGACCTCGTTGATCCGCTCGCCCATGTTTTCTTGCACCACTGACTGAATGTCGTCGATGTCGTACAAGTGTATCCCTGGCAAATGCTGAATGGTCGGCTCAATATCGCGAGGCACTGCGAGGTCGATGAGGAACAGAGGGCGTCCCTGCCTGGTAGCCATCGCCTTCTGTACCGTCGCGTAGTGCACGACGTAATGGGGGGCATCGGTTGAAGAGATCACCACGTCTACTCCCTTGAGCTGTTCCGGCAAGTCATCGAAAGTAGCAGCCACACCGCTGAATCTTTCGGCGAGATTTATGCCTTTTTGATAAGTGCGATTGACGAAGACTATCCCACGCGCCCCGTTGTCAACCAAGTTCCGCGCGACCAGTTCGCCCATCTTACCCGCCCCGATCACCAGCACAACAGACTCCGTAATATCGCCAAAGATCTTGCGAGCGAGTTCGACTGCGACATGGCTGACAGAAGCCGCGCGCGCGCTGATCCCCGTCTCGGTGCGTGCCCGCTTGCTCGCTTCGAGTGCCTTTCTCAGAAGGGTGTCCAGCCGTTTGCCTACGGCATTCAGTTCCGACGCCACCGCGAAACTCTCCTTGATTTGAGCCAGGATCTGGACCTCGCCAAGGATCATGGAGTCTATCCCAGCGGCCACCGAGAAAAGGTGCATCGCCACGTCCTCATCCCGTTTCTCATAGAGGCAGAGACGGAGCTCTTCCATAGAGACGCCCTGGAGGTCTGACAGTAGGCCATGGATCGCTTTCCGGCAGGCGCCCGGCTCGCCGACGGTGTAGATCTCCGTTCTGTTGCAGGTAGAGAGGATATAACCCTCTCGCACGCCGGGAGAAGAGGTCAATCGTTGGAGAGCTTCGGGAAGGTAACCCTTGGGAACGGCTAGCTTCTCTCTGATCTCGATCGGGGCCACGATATGGTTGGCTCCGACGAGCATAAGCGATGACATATTCAGTTCACCTGCCGTGTCTCAGTGGGAGACAGCAGACGAGCGCCACAATTGGAATCTTGCTCGCCGGCAGCCTCGACGCTGCCAATCGTTAGCCTGCATGCTCTGGTGACAAGAGGACAGACAACCTTTCGGCCTGCCGTTGCCAATTATACCAAAACTTACCCCCACATGCAACGATGCTACCGTCCCTTGCCGTTATGTACGCTTCGCTCGGCCAAGAGCCTATCTGGCAACCACGATATCCATTAGCTCTCCAATGTTGCGCATGTCCTCCAGCTGCTGCATCATGTGCAACGAGGTCTTGGCCTCCTGTGGCCCGAGTACCGTCGCAGCGCAATCGAGATACTTGGCCACTAGCTCCTCGTCGCTCAACGGATTCTGGGGCTGGCCCTTTGCACGATCAACCTGCCGCGATACCGTGCGGCCATCGCGGAGTGTGACTCTGACGACAGTCGGCGGCACCCCGTTGGCAGGCTGCTTCGGACCAACTACCATACGGGTCTTGGCCATCAGCTCCCGCGCCATCGGCTGGTTGATCTTCTCGTCGGTGAATTGCCTGAGGCCCACTTGGCGGTCGATCAGGGCGACAGCAAGGCAGAACTGCATGCTGAATTTCCCCTCCAGGCCGGTGCGCGGATTGTTATGGATCAGGATTTGGGGGGCCAGGGCGTTGACCTCCGCCTCCACTGCCTCGACATCTTGCGGCAGCAGATCGTAGGCCCGGATCAGGTCGATCATTGCATCCACCGCTGGGTGGGTAAAAGCACAGCAGGGGTACTGCTTGATGCCCACGCTGGTAGTAACTAGATCCCAAGCCTCTCCTAATCCTGCTGTAATGTTATCGGAGTCGTAGTGACCCGTGCCGGCAAACAGCTGGCAGAAGCCCAATGGTGCCTCGAGAATGGCGGCATCGGCGGTGAAGCCTTTCTTCGCCAATCGAGCAGCCAGGATGCCACTCCTTGCCGCATTGCCGGGATGGAAAGGCTTCGTCATAGTACCGAAATTCTGTCTCAGCCCCGCCGCCTCGGAAGCGGCCAGACCGAGTGCCATCTTCGTCTCCTCGACGCTAAGACCTAGCAACTTCGCCGCGGCCGCCGCCGCACCCATCGTCCCTAAGGTAGACGTAGGGTGCCAGCCAAGGCGGTAGTGCTCCGGGTTGACCGCGCGTCCGATCTTTGCCTGGGTCTCAAATCCGACGACGTATGCTAGCAAGACGTCACGTCCTGCCGACCCCAGCTGCTCGCCGACGGCAAATACAGCCGGGAGCAGGGGAACGCTCGGGTGGCCGGACATCGCGTTGTTGACGTCGTCATAATCGAGGGCATGCGCCATAATACCATTGGCCAGCGCGGCTTCGGTCGCCGAGGTGCGCAGTCCCCGCCCGATGATCGACGCCACTGGTTTAGCTTCCAGTTCCCGGACGTAGTCGCAGATAATATCGGCCGCCGGCTCCGCAGACCCGGCAATCGTCACCCCCAAGCAATCAAGCATGGCCATCTTGGCCGTCTTCAGCGCGGCGGTGGGAACGTCGTCGTAAGCGGTCTCGATGATGAAGCGAGCCAGTCTCTCGGTCGCGGACATCTTACACCTCCCTAACTAGAGACTCACCACGGAGATTTCTATAGCATTCGGCTCATCTCGAACGTCGGCGGCGGCATTTCAGGACTCGCCGGGTCGACCTCTGGGCAAGGGATAGATTAGTGTCGAGTCCTGCTGCAACCGAAAAACGAGAACACTTCTTCTCTGTGTTGAACGCGTGTTCCTCTGTAACAAACGTTTCCTAACGTCCTTGGAACTTCGGCTTTCGTTTTTCCAGGAACGCGCGTTGCGCCTCGCGCAGATCCTCGCTGGCGAAGCACTCTGCCGTCAATTTCGCCACCTCGCGGCGATCCTCCTCATTGAGTCCTTGGTAGCCGTATAGCTTGGCGATCAAGGTTTTGGTTCCTTTCACCGCCAGGGGAGCGTTTTCGGCAATCTCCTGGGCTAGCTCATAGGTCACTGCTTCCAATTTATCTAGGGTCACCATCTCCTGGATGAAACCCATCTCTTTGGCCTTCTGGGCATCGATGGTCCGGCCGGTGAGGAAAAGGTAATTGGTCCAGCCCAGCCCCAGGATGTTAAGGAAGCGCTGCACCCCAGTCGGGCTGTAGAGAACATTCAGCTTGACCGGAGGCATAGCGAAGCGGGAATTGTCAGAGGCGATCCGTATATCGCAGGTGGCGGCAAGCTCGCACCCGGCGCCCATGCAGTAACCGCCGATCATGGCGATCGTCGGATAGGGGAAGCCTCGCACTGCCTCTAAGGCTAGCTGCAAAGGATTGTCTCTTAGCCGGGGATCTGGCGGTTTCTCGTCGGTGACTTGGGGCTGCCCACTGCCTCTGCTGGGGATCTGCCCGATATTGTAGCCGGAAGAGAAGGCCTTGTTCCCAGCGCCCCGGAAGACGATCGCCCTGGTCTGGCCATCGGCTTTCAGCTCCTCGAGCGCATCCACTAGCTGCAGCAACTGCTCCGGTGTGAGCGAGTTCCGCTGATCGGGCCGGTTGAAGACGATCGTGGAGACATTCTCTTCCTTCCTGACGATTAGGACATTTTCTTCCACGCGCAATCTCCTTTGCTGTTCTCCCCAAAGCTATGAGCGATGCTCATGTAGCACGGGGGCTGGGGACAAGCCCCCGTGCTACATGCACACGCTAGAGAACGTTGAGCGGTTCGTAGTCGCCGAATACCTCGCGCAAGGCGTTGGTGATCTCGCCGATCGTGGCGTAAGTCTTCACCGTGGTGATTAGATGGGGAATCAAGTTCTCCTTCTCGTTCTTGGCCGCTTCTTGAAGGTCGTTCAGGGCGTACTTCACCCGGTCGTTGTCACGCTCTTTCCGGATCTTGGCAAGCTTGGCGATCTGAACTTCCTCGGCTCGGGCGCGCTTCGCCGGGTCGTAGGGATAGGGCACCAGGCGGGGGATATGCGGGGTCATGTCAAGTTCGTGCTCGCCCGTGAACCTGTTCACTCCAACGATAACCCGCTTCCCTGACTCCACCTCTCGCTGAAAGGCGTAGGCGCTCTTGGTGATCTCCCTTTCCATCCAGCCACTGCGCACGGCCTCGACGGCACCACCCATCTCGTCGATCTTCTTCATGATCTCCCATGATTCCTCCTCCACCTGGTCCGTGAGAGATTCCACGTAGTAGGATCCTGCGAGAGGATCGAGCACCTCACCAAGGCGGGCCTCGTACCGCATGATACGCGCCGCGTCCAGCGATAATTGCTGCGCTTCGTAGCTGTGACCAAGGCCGAGAGGTTCGTCAAAGGGCACCCCCCCATTCGGCATGCCACCAGAGAGCGCCGCAGCGACGCCGCCGATAATGCCCCGCGTGAGGTTGTTGATCGCTCGTTGCTTCGTCGTGGAGATATAGCCGACGCTAGCCTGGTCCACTGAGCGCATGAACCAGGCGCGGGGATTCTTGGAGTTGAATCGCTCGCGCATGATCTTGGGCCACATGCGGCGCGAGGAACGTATGCGGGCAATCTCCATAAAGAAATCCATGCTACCGCCGGAGTTTAGCAGCGTGAAATGGCGGGGGACAAACACGTCTGGATTCAGCCCGGCGTCAACACCAAGTTGGACATAGGCAATGGCGTTGGCGTAAACGAAGGCGTTGATCTGCGCCGCCGTTGCGCCCATCTCCCTCATGTGGAAGCCGCAGATGCTAATGGCGTTCATCTGAGGCATGTTCTTCGAGACGTAAGTAATCGTGTCGCGAACCATGCGCATGGAAGGATCGACGGGGAAGTTTGCCGTGCCACGCGCCACGAATTCCTTCAGAATGTCGTTTTGCGGGGTGCCCCGCAATTTGCTCTCTGGGATCCCTTTCTTCTCGGCGATGGCTATGTACATGGCTAGGATGACATTGGCCAAGCCATTGATCGTCCAGTTGGAGCTCATGTTGTCGAGTGTCACGATGCCATCGAAAGCTTCGTAGAGGGTTTCGAAATCCTGTAGCGTGCTGACCGCAACGCCGACCTTCCCCACCTCGCCTCGGCTCATCGGGTCATCAGAGTCATAGCCGCACTGGGTCGGCAAGTCGAAGGCCACATTTGCGCCCCGGCGCCGCTCCTTGCGCCACAGGTCGCGCGTATCCTCTACGGTGCCATAGCCGGCATAGGCGCCGGCCGGCGCGCGGGTGTCGCCTCTCGTCGCCGACTCTGGGACGGGCATGGGGTAAAGCCCCCTCGTATACGGAGGCTGACCCGGGAAACCTACTTGCTTCAGGAAGTCGTGGTTCTCGACGTCAAGCGGCGTATAGACCTTGAAAGGGGATTCCTGAATGCCGAACCGATCGAGGGATTGCTTGAGGGGGCCTTCCTCCCATCTCTTGCGGGCCTCGCGGATTTTGTCCAGTTCCTCCTTGTCCCACATCGCGTCTACTCCTTTTGTGAAGAAGAATCGGTGATCGCCCGACCGCCGGCAGCCATCTGGATACCTCTGGATCTGATGCGCCTGAGTCAGATGCCATAGGCTATCGCCCGCGGGCTTATTCCTCCGCCTGAACGTTGCTTCGGATATACTCGGCGATAGTGCGGATCGGTGTCCCGGGGAGGAAGACTTCTTTGATCCCTTTTTCCTTCAACTCGGGAATGTCCTCCTCGGGAATGATACCTCCGCCGATCACCAACATGTTCTCCGCTCCGGCTTCTCGGAGCAACTCCACCACCTTGGGGAAGATGTAGCTATGAGCACCTGAAAGGCAGCTCAGCCCTACAACGTCGACGTCTTCTTGAACGGCGGCGCGCACGATCTTCTCCGGAGTCTGCCGGATTCCAGTATAGATCACCTCCAGACCTTCGTCGCGAAGACCGAGAGCCAGCACCTTTGCCCCCCGATCGTGGCCATCCAGCCCCGCCTTGGCGAGTAGGATCTTGATCCTCTTCTCCTCAGCCATTATAGACCTCCTTTCAGCTTTCAGCCATCAACCGTCAGCTTTCAGCCAAGGTCCAGGTCACTGACAGCTGATCGCTGTTGGCCAAAAGCTGGCAGCTATTAATCATAGATGGTGTCGCAATCCAAGAGAGCGACCGGAATGCCCACCTGTCGCTCGATGTCAAGAAAAACCCGTCCTGTCAGATCCCTCTTGAAGCGTCCCAAGCCGAACGGCGTGGATGGGATGACAATAAGATCCGGTCGGGCGTTGCCTGCCGCGAGATGCTCTTCCACCGCGTCTATGAAATCCTGGACCACCAGGAGGTCTCCCATGATGATATTGCCCCCGAAGAAGCGATTCCGAGGAATCGCCAGGTCAAGCAGCAAGTTCGGTGCGCCGAAAAACGGCGATTCCCGGAGCGCCTGTTGCAAGCTAGGCTTCATCAGGGTGGAGGTCAGGAAGAGGACACGGCCAGCCTTCCGCTCGTCAATGATCTCCTTCAGACGCTCCAAGGCGCTCGTCCTCAGTCCAGTGCCCATCATTACTACGCCCAGATGGCTGCTCGTCTCGGCCTCGTAGGGATAGGCATAGTCCTGCAGGTTCACGTTTACGGTCAGCATCCGCCCCGACCTGCGCACGGTCAGCTTGCCCAAAGTTGCACCACTTCGAGCGAGAAGGGATAGGAAATCACGGGCCTGCGGCCTGGAGGAGATGGCAATGCCGTTTACTGCGGTGATCAGGTCGCCTACGGCCAGACCAGAGCGGGCCGCCGGCGAGTTCTTGACAAGGCCGATCACTGTGGCGAGATTCTTACGCTCCTCGTACAGGTTTTCCTCGTACATGCTAGGCATGATCACAATCGGCGTGGTGGTCCTCTCTCGCAGACCCCGCACTGCGCCGACAAGTGCCGACCAGGTCTCTTCGCGGTCGAAAAGCTTCTCCGGAGAAAAATACTGTGAGTACCCGGGCAGATGCACTTCGATCAAATGCGGATCGAAGGCGTCGACATAGGCTACCGTGGCGTCAAGGTCGTCGATCAATTCCTCCACTGAACTGCTCGGCCACGGTACAATGACCACGGCATAGGGGATCTCTGCCGCCCGGAGGAGTGGTAGGGCTTTGATTGCCACCGGCGCGCTCGGGCTCCGCACGAGCTCACGCCGCCTCGATTCCGAAGCGCTGTGGAGCGACAGGTGGAGGTATACTGGCTTCAGCTTCGCCAGTGCCTCGATCAAAGCGGAGGTCAACTGGTGGCCATTGGTAGTGATCCGAAAAGGGCGCTCCGTCTTTTCTCGCAGAACCGAGAGGATCTCTATAACATGCTGGTTCGTCAAAATCTCGTGGACGTTGCCGAGGGACGCGAACAGCGCCGACCTGGCCCGCGGGGAGAAGTACTTCAGGCGGGTGACCATTTCGTGGTGAGCCTCGGCCGCCGTCCGGTAGTCATTCCCAAAGGCTATGGAGGACGGGTTCCCCTTGTGGTAGCAGAAGACGCAGTTTGCATCGCAGCGGGAGCCGCCGTAGCCATAGACCTCCAGCGGGTCCCCAGTGGAAGGAGCCAACCAATCGTGTAGGTTCTTGAGCCGGAATCCGTCGACGGCCACAACCTCACCGTCCTTCTCCAGATCGACTACTGCAAGGAGGCTGAGAAGCTGCTTCCTGATGAGCTCGATCCGTGGCTCGAACAGGGCAACGGTCCTAGCGCTTTGATAGAAAGGACGGGAGCGTTTGGCGCCTATGTTCTCTGTCTCCAGTGCTCTTCCCGTGGGAAGATCTCGTATGCGCAATCGAGATCGCTAAGAAGCTTGAACCCGTCGACTTTGACCTCCTCGCCACGATGCGTGAGTACAACCACGTCTAGAAGGTTTGCCAGCTGTTGCCTGATCATTTCCAACAGGCGGTCTTCATAGAAAGGCCCGTCAGTCTCTTCACCTTCCGATCTCAGACGATAGCGGAAGATATAGTCTTCTTTCTCCAGATGGGTACGGGGTTCCGTCATTATCTCGCTCCGAGCCGTCAGCGATCAGTGCTCCCGCACAAGGCCCGACCTAAGGTAGGTGACAGCAATGCCCGGCTCAGACCTAGACTGGACCGCCTCAAGCAGACTGCCGGTTTCCATGTCCTGTGCTGGTCCTCGCTGCCTCCGGCCAAAGCCTCCTCGCCTAGAGTGAAGAGGCTTCAGCAGGATTCCGCCTCCGCACTAGTTGTCAATTGGCTCTAGCTTTCGCTAGGTTTCCTCGTGCCCCATTCGGGCACCTTACCGATGAAAACGGGCCAGCCCCGTTTTCAGAGGAATGGCGAGGGACTGTTAGGACGATAGTTGATAGCCCGCACGGCTTCTACTCGTTCAGCAGACCCAAGGTATTGAATACCTCGATTGCTCCGGAATGGGGGTCCAACTCGCCGCGGGCCACCCGTTCCATGATCGCGCTAAGCTCACCATCACGCTCGATATGCTTCTGTAGCTGTCTCTTGGCGCGGTCTTGAATAGCCATGAGGAAATCGTTCTTTCGACGCTGCTCACGCCGCGCATTCAACTGGCCTCTCTCTGTCAGGAAGGTCCGATGGCGCTCGATTTGCTGGAACAGATCTTCGATGCCGATATTGTTGTGGGCCTGAGTGGAGATTACGGGTACGTCCCAGCCAGAGGCCGCTGGATGAAGGCTAAGCATCGACTCCAGATCGTTAATCGTGTTCTCGGTTCCGGGTTGGTCAGCCTTGTTCACCACGAAGATGTCCGCGATCTCCATCAAGCCGGCCTTCATCGTTTGGATCGCGTCGCCGGCCCCTGGGATCAGAATCACCAGCGTGGTGTCCACTCTGTTGATGATATCCAGCTCAGTCTGGCCCACACCCACGGTCTCGACGATGACGAAATCCTTGCCGAAGGCATCTAACGCGGTCACCACGTCCTTCGTCGCCATGGCCAGCCCGCCAAAGCTGCCCCGGCTGGCCATGCTACGGATGAAGACTCCCTCGTCGAGGTAGTGTCGCTGCATCCTGATGCGGTCTCCGAGGATCGCCCCGCCGCTGAAGGGGCTAGTAGGATCCACGGCCACCACGCCCACTGTGAAATCCTTTTGCCGCAGGAGCGACACGAGCTTATCCACAAGAGTACTCTTTCCGCCCCCGGGCGGCCCAGTGACGCCGATGGTATAAGCCTTTCCGGCACGCGGGTAAATCCTTTTCATAATCTCTGGCACCACGCCATCCTCGCGCTCGATCCGCGTGATCACCTTTGCCAGCATCGCCTGGTCGCCCGCGAGCATCTTGTCGACCACAGCCATTATGTCCATGCGACTTGTCCTTAGACCTTTCGGGTTGCTTACTACGAGAGAACGCTCTTGCTCTTCCGGGAAGGACGCATCACAATCAGATATGGTCACCGCGGGTGAGGAATGCGAGCCTGCCCGGGACCGAGGCACGCCGGCAACCGGGGGAAGCACCATCCGGCATCGTTCACGGTCACTCTATCATGACCGCCAGTTCAAGTCAAGACCTTCCCTTCATCCATCAGCCATCACCAGAACGACACTTGACACGAGGAACCGTTATGTGGTTTCCTATAACTCAAACGGGTGGGAAGAGCCACCGAACACACCGACGCAGTGGCGCACACTCGATCGAGAACACCGCACGACCAGAGGGAGATCAAACGTGGAGGGTGGCCCTTCCAACTCTAAGTGGCATCACAGGCTCTCCCGGGTCCTGTACGGCGCCCCATTCTGGGTCCTCGTGCTACTGTTTGGGACAGGTGGCGGGATCGTGGGTCTGGGGGCCTTCACCTTCACCTACGCCAAAGGCTACTCTTACCTCTCGAACGATCCCCAGGCCTGCGCCAATTGTCATGTGATGCGCGATGTGTATGACGCCTGGAACCACAGTAGCCACAAAGCCGTGGCCGTGTGCAACGACTGTCACACCCCCCATGACTTCATCGGGAAATACGCCACCAAGGCATATGACGGGTGGAAACACAGTTTGGCCTTCACCACCGGGGCCGTGCCAGAACCCATCCGGATCACCACGCTCAACCGCCAGATCGCTCAGGAGAATTGCCTACGGTGCCATGGCGATCTGGTGGAGCCAATTAGCCACATAGAGGACACGCACCCCACGGATTGCCTGACCTGCCATGCCGGAGTCGGGCATAGTCACTGATACTAATACTAACCTAGGAGAGAAGCGATGGTCGACCCCAATCGATCAAGCTGGTCTTGGCGGCACGTTGCAGTGCTCGGTAGTACCTTCTTCGCCGGAGTCTTGATCATGGCCGGTCTCGCCGCGCTACTGGTCAATATTCAGAGCCACAAGCGTGAGGCGACCGAGTTTCCACTCAAGTTGGTTCAGATTTCGGCCACGGAGCTGGACCCGGCGGTCTGGGGACGCAATTTCCCGCGAGAGTATGATTCTTTCCAAAAGACGGTGGACGATACGATCAAGACGAAGTACGGTGGGTCTGTGCCATTCAGCAAATTGGAGAGATATCCAGCAGCAGTGCGCGTCTGGGCTGGGTACCCCTTCAGCGTGGACTACAACAAGGCGCGTGGTCACTACTACGCCCTGATCGATCAGAAGCAGACCAAGCGCATTCAAGTCGTCCAACAACCGGGGACCTGCCTCAACTGTCACGCCGCGGAGGCACCACAAATGATCGCCGCAATGGGCTGGGAGAACTTCAGCCACACACCCTACGACGAACTCAAGGACCAAGCCCACATTGGCACTTCCTGCGCGGACTGCCACGACCCCAACACCATGGAACTCCGCATTACTCGCCCAGCGTTCAAGAATGCCATGGCTGCACGCGGCATCGACCTAAGCAAGGCCACGCGTCAGGAGATGCGCACCTATGTCTGCGCGCAATGCCATGTGGAATACTACTTCCAAGGCGATAACAAACTGCTAACCTTCCCTTGGGATCAGGGCCTGACTATTGACGCTATCGAATCCTACTACGACAAGATCGGGTTCAAGGACTGGGTCCACAAAGACACCAACGCGCCAATGATCAAGATACAGCACCCCGAGTTCGAGACCTGGAGTACGGGCATTCATGCGAAGTCCGGCGTCGCTTGCGCTGACTGTCACATGCCCTACGTCCGGGATGGCGCCGTGAAGGTCTCGGACCATTGGCTGCGTAGTCCGCTGACCAATGTCAACCGGGCTTGCCAAACCTGCCACAAGCAAAGCGAACAAGAGTTGAAGGACCGCGTCATCGAGATCCAAGATCGAACCGCCGCTCTGCTGCGCAGCACGGAAAGCGCCTTGATCGATGCTATAGATGCCATCGTCGCCGCTCAGAAGGCCGGCGCCACCGATGCCGATCTGGCTGAGGCTCGCCAACTGCACCGCCGGGCGTCAATGCGTTGGGACTTCGTCTTCTCGGAGAACAGCACAGGCTTTCACAGCCCGCAGGAGGCGGCGCGCAATCTCGCCAATGCCATCGACTATGCGCGCCAGGCGCAGGCGGCCGCGCTCCGGCTTACGCCAAGACAGTGAGACCACGTTGGGCAGGCACGACACCGAGGCACTGGGCGGCTTCTTAGGTTCCTCAGTGCGATAATCAACCAACCCCGCGGCGAAGCAGGCATCGTCTCATAGCAGACCGCCAGAAACAGACCGGGCGGGAGAAGGAGGAAGATTATGTCGTGGGTTACCGTCGGGAAGACAGACATCTACTATCTCGAGGAAGGCCAGGGACAGCCCTTCGTCTTCATTCACGGTGGGATCTCGTGCTGTCAGACGTGGTATCAGCAGTTCGAAGCGTTTCGCGATCGCTTTCGCGTTATCGCCTACGACAGCGTCAATCACGGATACTCGTCCAACTCACCACGTGATGAGGAGGAACCGGACCGCGCCGACGAATTGGAGGGATTCCTCGCCGCCCTGGGGATCGAGCGGCCAATCCTCGCTGGAAACTCGATGGGTGGAGTGACCCTGCTGCGCTGGGCCGTTCGGCATCACGATGCCGCCGCCGCGCTGATCCCCTCGGGCATTGGCATCGGAGATGCAACGACGCCGCCGACGCCGGCCGCCGATCCGGAGCCTCTACCTCCGGACGCCATATTCCTCTCGGCCGGCTGGGCACTGACCGACCGATTCCGGACGGAGCAACCTCTCCTTCACGAGCGATACATCCGCGTGCGCTCGACAGCAACCCGCATCGAGGCCATGCGGCACCCGCGTCGACGGTCCAGCGCCACGGCGGCCGACATGGCGGTCATGCATGAACGGATCGGGGTGGTCAGGTCCCCGATGCTCATCGTGATGGGCGCGCTCGACCATCTCGTGCCAGGGGCCGAAAGACTGCACAAGGCGGTGCCACACTCGGAATACCACGTGATCGCGAACTCTCCGCACAACGTGTACTACGAGACGGCAGCGCAGTACAATGCCGTAGTGGCCGATTTTCTCAACCGCGTCCTGTAGATTAGGGGGGTGATGCATGGGCATGACGATCGCCTGACCGTGCTGCAAATGGACCGCATCCAGCGGATGGAGAAGGCTTACGGCCTTTCAGAGGGCGAATAGAAGGAGTGGGTCTAGATTCGATCTGGTCTTGACAGGCCATCTCCATATGATAGAATCGCTTGGAGAAGGTTGTCCCCAGGAACCGGCACCAGCGTACGCCGGTCCCGCACCTACGAGTTGCCACACCTTATGCACTGAGATCCCTGGCGATGGTTGCCCCTAGTTTCTCCGCGCTTCCTCACTGATGAGCTCACGGTAACGGCCTGACCTCGAAGCAGCGTCGCTCAAATGCAGACTCTACAGCAAATGGCTGCAAATGCTTTGGTGGACGTGATGAACCCACATCCTGTACCAAGACGACGGCCCGAGTGGGAATAACGTTGCGGAGAACCTATCGGTCCGAGCATAAGCAACCGATGACAGCGGGAACCGGCTGAAGCCTCGACTCCACGACGAAGCTACGGCTGGTTTAGCTTCCTAATGGATGGGTCAGTAAGCTAGGATGGAAAGGCGAATCGTCAAGAGAAGGAGGACATGATGCGATGGGGGGAAACGCTTACTGGAGTGAGGCCATGCGCCGGCGAGTATCCCGGAGGGGCATCCTGCACGCCGGTATGGTCGCTGGAACGGGGCTTTGGCTTGGATCCACGCTGGGCTGCGGCAGCGGCAAGGAGGAGAACAAATCGGCCGGCAGTACAGCCAACTCGGTCCCAACAATGCTCCAACCAAGGTACGGGGGCATCTTGGTGCGGCGGGATGTGGCCGAACCACGCAGCATGGACCCGGACTTCGAGACCACGCCTTATGCCGGCCTGTTCTTTACGCTGGCCAACAACGGCCTGATCAAGTTCAATAGGGAGAGCACCAAGATACTGCCGGACATTGCCGAGTCGTGGGAACGGCCGGATGATGTGACCTACATCTTCAAGCTCCGCAAGGGCGTGAAGTTCCACAACGTGCCTCCGGTCAACGGCCGCGAGTTTGTCGCCGACGATGCTAAGTGGAGCGTCGAGAGACAGATGACGGATAACGCCGCCTTTTCCCATGCCTACTTCTTCAAGGGCGAACTGGCGAAGATCGAGGCTGTGGACAACTACACGGTCAAGTTCGTCACCAACCAGCCCTATGCCGCCTTCCTGAACTGGATGGCCAACCCCTTCTCTGTCATGAAATGCCGGGAAGCCGTGGACAAGTATGGCGATCTCAAGACAGTGGCGATCGGGACCGGACCCTTTGTTTTCAAGGAGTACAAGAAGGGCATTGAGGCCATCTTCGTGAAGAACCCCGACTACTTCGTCAAGGGCAAGCCCTACCTCGACGAGATCCACACCCGCTACGTTCCGGACCCTTCTACAGCGGTAACGATGTTCGTTGGCGGCGACCTCGACGTCGCCGGGATCGACGCCGCAGTCCTGGCGCGGACAAAGAAGCAGAAGGCCGACGCTACCTACATCGATGGCATCGAGAGCAACTACCCGTTTCTCCTGCGTACGCAGCCTTATGACGATACCCATCCTCACAAGCCACCCTTCGACAATAAGCAGGTGCGCCAGGCGCTCCTGTATGCGACTGACAAGCAGGAGTACATCAACCTGGCCAGCGATGGCAACGGCATCCCCATGGTCGGGATGATCCCCTCCTCTCGCACGCCTTGGGCCCTGCCGGAGTCGGACCAGATTAAGCAGAACATTCCCAAGGCCAAGCTGCTGCTGGCCGAGGGCGGCTATCCCAATGGCTTCAAGATGGAGATAGTCTGCTCGACCGTCACGAGTGCCGTCGACAGCGCTCAGGTGGCCAAGGGCCAGCTAGCCAAGATCGGGATCGATGCCGAAGTGAAGGCTCTGGAGGACGCCCAGTACCGAAACAAGATCTACGCCTACGACTTCATGCTGAACCTCCACAACACGGCCGGCAATCCCGAGCCCGAGTACTACTTGAAGACCCTGTTTGGCGAGGACGCGTACGCCTACCGCTGGGGCAACAAGGAGATCTGGAAGAAGATCGCCGAGCAGTCGAGGACCATGGACGAACAGAAGCGACTGCAGCTCATTCACGAGATTCAGCGTATGCTCATCGACGACGCCCCCGTAGTGGCACTCTACGTCGCGACGGGCACCACTGGGGTGCAGCGGCGCGTCAAAGGCTACCAACCGGCATGGAACCAGAACGACTTCAGCTACTACGAGGACGTCTGGCTGTCGGAATGAAAAGACGTCGAGTCTTTCGGGCAAAGGCGCGTAGAGGAGCGGTGGCCTCGCAGATACCCTGCAAAGTAGACACGTCTGTCGGCGCTTGACAGGCCACCTTGGAATGATAGAATAGCGAAGAGCGGAGGAGCGAGCAGGGGTAGGTTCACAGGTCCCTCTGCCTCACGCGACGGATGCCTCCGGCGGCACACATGGTTTCGTGCTGGGCGTCGATACAGGACCGATCAGGATGGGTAAGGAGAAGCGCGGAAGATGAAAGGACCATTGACTGGAGTTCGAATCTTGGATCTCTCGCGGGCCATCGCCGGGCCTTACGGGTCGATGATTTTGGCCGACCTGGGCGCTGAGGTGATCAAGATCGAGTCGGCAGTCGGCGATTCTAGCCGGACTATCGGGCTATCGGAAGCAGACTACAAGGGTCAAAGCTACTACTTCATCGCCTTCAACCGCAACAAGAAGAGCATCGTACTGGATTTAGGTACCGAGAGCGGCAAGGAAGCGTTTTATGATCTGGTGAAGGTCTCCGACGTCGTCTGGGACAACTTCCGCGCGGGCGCGATGGAAAGACTTGGCGCCGACTATGATACGCTGAAGAAGATCAACCCGCGGATCATCACCTGCTCGATCTCGGGGGCCGGGACTTCCGGGCCCTATCGTGATCGCCCATCGGTCGACGTCGTGGCGCTCGCCATATCGGGCGTGATGAGCATTACCGGCGAACCTGGTGGCCCGCCACTCCGGCCGGGGCCACCGTTGGCTGATCTAGTCGCCGGAATGTTCGGCGCTCATGGGGTTATGGCCGCTCTATATCAGCGGGAGAGAACCGGCGTGGGGCAGCGTGTCGAGACCAATCTTCTCGACGGGCAGATCTCCAATCTCACCTACCAGATCTCGTACTACTTGTACTCGGGCCTGGTACCCCAGCCGATGGGGTCTGGCCACCTCTCGCTAGTGCCATACAGGGCCTACAAGACCAAGGAGGGCTATGTATCGATCGGTCCCTCATGGCCTCGTCTGGCCCGCGTTCTGGATGTCGAGTGGATGATCGACGACCCGCGCTTCAAGGATCAGGCGAGCCGCGTGGCCAACCGGGAGGCCTTTGACGAAATTATCGAAAAGGCTTTGCAACGGGAAACGGCGGAGGACTGGCTGGAAGTCTTCTACGCCGAGGATATCGTCGCGGGACCGGTAAATACCATCGACAAAGCGATAGAAGACCCGCAGATTCTTCACAACAAGATGATCGTGAGCATGGAGCATCCGCTTGGAGGCCAAATCAAAGCCGTCGGCAATCCCATACACATGCCAGACAGCATTGTCGATGAGTGGGTTGCGCCTCCTCTCCTCGGCCAGCACAACGACGAGATTCTTAAAGGCCTCCTGAATTACTCCGACGAGAAGATCAACGTGCTAAGAGAGGAGGAGGAAAGGCACAAAGAAGCTTTGATGGAGAGGATCTACAAGAGGCGCTGATGCTGGAGATGTGATGAGACAAATGATGATCTCAAACCAGGCAGCGTGGTCCTGCTCTACCAAGACCTGATCACCGACGGCAAGAGCAAGCTGGATTTCCTCGTGGGCATCGAGAAAGCATAATGTACGGTGAAGGACTGTATTGCGGTCCCCGACAGGCAGCAGGGTGGGCAAGAGGAACCAGCGCGCCATGGATTCAGACTCGACACGTTGACCGATCTCGAACCGGCCCTCGACGCCGACCGGAAGAGCGGCCAGATCGCCGAAGCAGACCTGCAATCAGCTGGGTCCCATCTCGATTCCGCACGGTCGCCGCAATTCCCGGCTGAAGCTAAGCGTTTCTGGAACCGCAGGCAGCTTCCCTGCCCATCGTAACCGGGACGGCAGGCGATCCCAGACGTACTGCTCTTTCGTCCAAACCCATCCAATTCTTAGAGCGAAGTGCGTCGGGCCGTCGTTTGTGGTATCCTTTCCCAAGGGGGAACCTCGATATCTACGGTTTCGACCTTGCGGAGGACGTCCGGGCCTTCCCCCGATTCCAAAGGTGGTGCAATAAATTAATGGTAATAGGCGCATGCCGGCTAACACTTCGCCTACCAGAGAACCAATCACTGAAGGGCAAGCGTCACGTCGTCAAATCGATCATCGCGCGGGTGAAGAACAAGTTCAATGTGTCGATCGCCGAAATCGACGATCAGGACCGCTGGCAGATCGCGCAACTTGGGATCACCTGTGTCTCCAATAACGGCCAGCACGTCGACGAGGTACTGGCCAAAGTGGTCGGCTTCATCGAAACCAGCCACGCAGATGCCGAACTGGTCGACTACGAGATCGAGATCCTGCACGCCCTGTGAGGCAGCAAATGAAAAACGAGGTCTCGCTCGTAGCGCCGGATACCTTTTCATGTTCATGGACGTCTTGGCCTATCATCTGCAGTACAGTGGCGACGCCTTCCTCAGTACCCTGATTCGAATCTGCGAGCTGAATGCCGGGGGCTACCTAACCTGCTTGGCGAGGAACGGCTTCCGAAGCTGACAGATCCGGCCACTACCACAGGCGCGACGGAAACTGGGACTGCAGCTCTAGGTAGAGAAGAAGCGCGCTACCTCGTCCCGGGCAAACTGAGGGAGATCCTGCAAGCCGGTCGGCGTGTGCACTTTGAAGCCAGCTGCGGCCTCGGTCACGACGCCAATGCGCCAAGCGGCGATGCCGGCCTGCCTCAGGGCGGAGAGGAGCGCCGGCGTCCCGGCCGGCGCTAGGGTGATCAGCAGGGCGCCGGAAGCCAGGAGACCGAGAGGATCTAGCCCGAGCGCTTTGCAGATGGCTTCCGTCTCTGGGAGCACAGGGATGGCCTCCCTGTCGACACGCATCCCTACATCAGCGGCGACTCCCACTTCCAAAAGAGCCGTGGCCAGCCCACCCTCCGTGGGATCGTGCATGCTGTGGAGCGACGTGGACTGGCAGGCGACTTGAGCTTCCCTCACGACGCTGATGCCCGGCGAGAAAAGCAGGTCCTTTGCCCGGGCAATGAGCGCGGCATCTACGCCTCGCTTCGTGAGCTGTTGCCCGGCCTCGCGGGCAAGGAGGGCTGTGCCCTCGATGGCAATCCCCTTGGTCAAGACGATGTCGTCGCCGGGCTTGGCCCCCGCAGTCCGTACGATGCCCTGTGGGCCGGCCTCGCCCAGCATACAACCGACGACGATCGGGCGGCTGAGGTCATAGGTCACTTCGGTGTGTCCGCCCACCAGGGTGACCCCCAACTCCCGGCACGCGGCGATCAACTGGTCGAAAAGTCGTTCGGCCTCACACTCGTTCCAAGTCGTCGGCAGCAAGACCGAAGCCAAGAACCAGGCCGGCCTCGCGCCGCTTGCGGCTACGTCGTTGGCATTGACATTAACCGCATACCAACCGATGTGGTCGGTGGCGAAGGTGATGGGGTCAGTCTTTGCTACCAGCAAGCAATTGCCAAAGGAGACCGCGGCAGCGTCCTCGCCCACTCCACCGGACACGAGGACACGTTCGTCTTCCATTGGCACCTTGGCCAGTATGCTCCTCAGAAGTTGAAGCGGCAGTTTCCCCGGCTCCAAATCATCTCCAAGTACTTTGTAACTAGCACCGTTTGTCGGCACTACTTGATCGTCTTCAGGTGCTCGCCCAACTTATCCCAAATCTTGTCGCGCAGGCCCGCGGCGTTCTGAGTCTGCTCCGTCAGGACTACGATGTGGATGATCCAGTAGTCGTTCCACTGGAGTCTCTCGAAGCTTTGAGCAAATTCGAAGCTGGCTGTGCCATTGTGCGACAGGGTGTTCACCGACTTGGTAGAGTTCTTGACACCGGGAGGGCTATCTACGTAGGCCTGGAAATCACTCCCGGCCGTGTCTCGGTCGGCATATTTCAGTGCCGTGACCGCGACCGTGGGAGCGCTGGCATTGTTGTGCAGCGCAAAGACAACCTGCCTACCGTCAGTAGCGGCAGCGTCCTGGAAACTCGTCATGTCGCTCTTGTCCACCTCGGTCACCTTCGTCAGGCCCAGAGAACTCAGGTCGACAGCTAGAACCTGATCGACACTGGTGTCGGCTCCCGCCCACTTGGCATTGGAGCTAGTAAGGCCGCCGAGAAAGCCATCTAGGCTGATGCCCCCCAAGTAGACAGCCGTGGCTCCACCCCCACAGCACACGAGCAACAGTGCTGCGATGCCGCCGAGGATGAACGGTAGCTTAGAACGGCGTCTCTTCGGCGGTTCCGCCGGCTCAGGCGCCATATGCTTGGGCGCGGTCCCACTGACCGCCGTAGGCTGGGAACTCACTGGCTCTGGCTCCAACAGCTTTTGTTCTCCCGCCGTGCTTGGACGGGCAACCCGCTGAGTCTGGCCCAGATCGGGGGTCGGCCCCTCCGCCTTGATCGACCGCACTTTCGCCGAGGCCTCTGGCGCACCGCCCAGACCGCCCTCTTGTCGCTGCGCCTCGCCTGGCCTAACTAGGGGTGAACCACATCTTTCGCAGAACTTGGCGGCCTCCGGATTCGGATGACTACAATTGGCGCAAACGCCCATCTACCCACTCCTTGTTCCCATACTCGGCGATGACCCTCGCCACCGCCCTTTCCTGAAGCGGCTTCGAGCGAGTCCCATCCTCTCGGTCTGATGTGGGCTTGCCGCAATCACTGCCAGACGGCTGAAGATTATACTATAGCCAACCCGAGAAAGCTACACCGCGAACTAAGGGTGTTGAATAGCAGGACAGGCACTACAACATGTAGTGCCTGCTGGCTTTGTTGCCTACTACTGCTTGTGGTGGCGCCGCGTTATTCAACACTCTCCGAACTGCGTCATAATAAAAGTCACCGAGTAGTGTATCGTTGCCTGACAAATACTGTTACCCGAGGAGACTGGGGTGGGAGAAATGTCACGCGGCTGCATACACGAGTATGCAGCGGCGATACGGGACCGCTACGAGAGAGGTAACCGAAAGGAGCGGACGAGGATTCTGGATGAGTTCGTGATGGCTACCGGTTATCATCGCAGATCGGCTATTCGTCTCTTGAAGGGGGCGCCATGCGGTCAGAGGAAAGCGACCAGCGGTGGCAGACGAGGACCTAATCACCGGTATC
>Ga0315298_1001667_pt1 | contig 39940 bp, 31 predicted proteins | sample WHS_1_MG_FD_203077 | JGI IMG/M metagenome (GOLD analysis project Ga0315298, IMG submission 203077) | Extremophilic microbial mat communities from Washburn Hot Springs, YNP, Wyoming, USA - WHS_1_MG | ecosystem: Environmental > Aquatic > Thermal springs > Hot (42-90C) | place: USA: Wyoming... | reverse complement strand
CCGAGATACTGAACATAAGTATTCTCCAGAAAGAAAAAACATGATACCACAGCCGCTTAGTATATCTTATGTTCTGTTTTCACTCAACAGGTTTTCCGTAGCGCCACTTTGAATTTGTTTCCCGGTATTCTATCAAAGTTATAATTTTTCTTGCGCATAATGATATAATAATAAGGTGAAGAATATTGAGATTTCAGAAAGAAGAAAACTTGCTGCAGTAGTGAAGGCGTTACTGGAAAAGAAGATTGATGATGTGCGGATTCTTGATGTCCGCAAGTTGACCTGGATTGCTGATTTTTTTGTAATTGCTGTTGCTGAAACAACAGTCCAGGCAAGATCAGCGGTTGAAAGCATAGAAGAAATGACCGGAGAGGCCCCTGCCTCTCTTGAAGGGTTTAATTCTCAATGGATTCTGCTGGACTATAAAGACATCATTGTGCACCTGTTCCTGCCTGAGACGAAAACTTTCTACAACCTTGAAAAACTGTGGGCAGATGCTGAGCAGATTAATGTTTCATCACTTCGTTAATCTCTGATATTTTCTGCTGGTCTGAAATATCGGTTTTCTCAAGAATATTCAAAATCTTATTCCTTTTCTCTTCATATCTGCCCAAAAATGCATTCAGCACATCTGCAAGTGACTTAAAACTATCCTTTTTCCGCAGATGTATCGGTTCAAATTGTTTGCCTGCCATCATTTCTTTCAAAACCTTCTCAATCCTGAAAACCGGTCCAACAACACGATGCAGGTAGTAGACAACGAGAATTGCAGCAAGAATGACAAGCACAATGAATGTGATGCCAAGTTTTCCGGCAAGCAGAGCGTTTACCCTCTGGACTGTGTTCACAACGTCAATTGATTTCTCAACATTCTCAAATTCTTTGAGTATGGTACTGAAAACAAGGTAATATGTAATGCTTCCCACCAGCATAATGCCAATGCAGATGAACCAGACAGTCAGCCCAAAATATCCAAGTTGCACCTTCTTGTTTATCAGATACTTTCTCCTTCTCCATCGTGGCATGGTTACCTCACTGGAAGTTTGGGTATTTGTTTGAATACCACACAATATCCCTGTCAAATCCGCGGCCTCCTGATCTCTTATCCTTCCCGTAACTTCCAAGAATGAAATATTCCCGGGTCGGAACGTAAACTGTCTGTTGCGGCGTACCAACTGAAACATAAAAGTAATCTTCAGGACCGCTTGTTACCCGAATCTCTGCAGAATTGCCTCCGTTATTTAATGTTACCGGTTTTGTTATAATCTGGGGCTTCGGGTTTTCCCTGAAATCATCGGGCGACACAACCTCAACTCCATTGATGTATATCCGCGCCGAATCAATGCCGTAATTGGTTACAACAACCTGCGCCTGCCCGCCTGGTGCTGTAAATGAGTAATAGTATGTAATCGGCTGTGCACGCTGGCGGACAATCTGCGGAGAGGAAAAATAATTGGTCGGAGGAATGGTTGTGGGTGGTATGGCATAGAAATAAAATGCACCCCATGGATCAAGCGGAGTATCAAGGCCTGTATCCTGATTGAATCTCTGAGCATATGGGCCTTCCCAGCCGCGCTCCTGGCCAGAAGGTGGGTTGCTCTGAAAAATTGCAATAAGGGAGGTAGGATAGTTCCCTGTATCTTCCTTTATTCGCTCAAGGGCAAGCGCCATCTGGGAAATCTGCGCCTTTGCAGTTGCAATTTTTGCCTTCTGTGTAACAGCCCTGACAAGATTGAAACTTATGGTTGCAATGATAGCAAAAACTACAATAAAGACCACAAGTTCTATCAGTACGAACCCGCGCGCCAATTGTTTCATAATTCCTTCTTGCAGTCAGTGCTGTTTTAAGTTCGCGCTTTTCCTTGCATAGAAATATTACCAGAAGTTTTACCCTTTGCAAAGTGTATATCGGAAAATGCGGAAAAAAACTTAAACAAAATCTGCCTGAGCGGTTTTTGAGACAATTGGCTGTATCACGGCAATTGATTGTCTGGAGGGGCAAAATGTGCTATATTTAATTTTTTGCTGATTCGGGCACCTATATGAAAGTACCAAGAACCATTTTCAGAGAATACGATATTCGGGGCATTGTTGGAGACGAAATTGACAGCCAATTCTCCTATGCTCTCGGCAGAGGTTTTGGCAGTTACCTCGCAGCCAGGGGCAAGAAAACTGTCGTTGCTGCCGGGGATAACAGGAAAAGCACGCCGGAGTTTAAGAAGAACCTGGTTGACGGATTGCTCAGTAGTGGTTGCGATGTATGCGACATCGGCATCACGCCAACACCGATTCTCTATTTTGTCCGTGCAACAGAAGGATTTGACGCAGGAGTAATGGTAACTGCCAGCCACAATCCGCCGCAGTTCAATGGATTCAAACTTGTGGTTAACGATACAAGTTTGCACGGGCCGCAAATTACAGAAATTGCAGACATCATTGAAGGTGAGCGGTTCATAAATGGCAGGGGAAATTTTGCAGAAAGAAATTTTGATGAAGCATATCTTGCATTCATGCGTAAGAAATTCTCGTTTTCCAGAAAATGGCGTATCGGAGTTGATACCGGTAATGGAACGACCGGGCCGATTGTCAAGGAACTTTTCACCATCCCCGGGATTGAATTTCATGGTCTTTACCTTGAAAGCGATAGTTCATTTCCGCACCACATGCCTGATCCTGTGGTACCAGAAAACATGAAAGACCTGACAGCGCTTGTAAAAAGAGAAAATCTTGATGCGGGGTTTGGTTTTGATGGAGACGGCGATAGGATCGGAGTAATTGCTGAAGATGGCGCAATCCTCTGGGGAGACAGATTGCTCATTATCTATGCGGCTGCGTTGCTGAAGGAAAAACAGGGCGCAACCGTTGTATTTGATGTTAAGTGCACGAGGGCTCTTGAAGAAGAGATACGCAAACACGGCGGAAATCCGATTATGTGGAAAACAGGGCATTCGCTCATAGAGGACAAACTTCGGGAAAGTGGGGGTCTCATTGCCGGGGAACTTTCAGGACATATCTATTTTGCTGACGAATATTTCGGGTATGATGATGCGCTTTATGCTGCGCTTAGATTGTTGAAAATCATGGACAGCACAGGACTGAAGCCCGGCCAGTTGCTTGCAGGTGTAAGGCAATATCCTTCAAGTCCTGAAATCCGCATTGATGTTGGGGAAGAAGCAAAGTACAGGATAGTTGACCAAATTAAAAAATTCTATAAAGGGAAGTATCCGGTTCTGGAGATTGACGGAGTAAGGGTATCATTCCCAGCCGGATGGGCGCTTGTACGGGTATCCAATACCCAACCGGCGATAGTTGTTAGAATTGAGGGCGATACACAGACAGACCTTGAAATGATACGCGAGGAGTTTCTCCGGAAAATTCAGGAGGTTTCTGAATGATCTGGAACGGATTCTGGATTGCTTTTGTCACAATTTTCCTCGCAGAACTCGGAGACAAGACGCAGTTGATGTGTCTTTCGCTGGGTGTAAAATTCAGAAGTTTCTGGAGCGTATTCCTCGGCGCAATGGCAGCATTTGCAGCGGCAACAGCGCTCGCAGTGCTTGCAGCAGGGATCCTGGACAGGTATGTCCCTATGACAGCGGTGAGATTTTTCTCAGGGATTCTCCTTGTTGCGCTCGGAATATTGATACTCTTGAGGAAGTTCTGATTGACTGCGCTTGCCCGGTAGAGAATTTTTTGGAGATTGGAGGTAAATCGTGAAATATCTTGTATGTGTAAAGCAGGTACCAGACACAATGGAAGTCAAAGTTGATCCTGAAACAAAGCGGATTATCAGGGAAGGGGTGCCCTCCATTCTTAACCCTTATGACGCATATGCGCTTGAGGAGGCGCTCCGGCTGAAGGAAAGATATGGCGGAGAAACCGCTGTAATCACCATGGGACCGCCGCAAGCCGAGGCAGTTCTTCGTGAGGCGCTCTCCATGGGCATTGATGAAGCGGTATTGCTGAGCGACAGGGCATTTGCCGGCAGTGACACTCTTGCCACTTCCTATACCCTTGCTCAGGCAATAAGAAAGATGGAAGGGATTTCCATAGTGTTGTGCGGTCGCGAAGCGCTTGATGGAAGCACCGGCCAGGTTGGTCCTGAACTTGCCGAACATCTCGGAATCCCGATTATCACATATGTGAGCAAAATTTCCAATGTTACCTCTGACTGGATGGAATGCGTCAGGCTTATGGAGGACCATTATGAAACACTTAAAAGCCCGCTTCCAGCAGTCATTACTGTCATCAAGGAAATCAACCAACCGCGCCTGCCTTCATTAAGGGGCATGCTGAAAGCGAAAAAAGCCGTGATACCTGTGTGGACGAAAGAAAATCTCGGCGGGGAAGAAGAATCTTATGGCCAGGACGGCTCGCCTACAAGAGTCGTTGAAATATGGAGGCCTGAAATGAAAAAGGAGGGCAGAGTTATAACCGGCGAGCCCGCGGAAGTCGCCTCAATATTATACCAGGAACTCAAGAAACTTGGAGTTGTGTGATGGAAATAAAAATTGATAGGCAACTATGCACCGGATGTGAAAACTGCATCCAGGAATGTCCTGTTGGCGCTATTGAAATTGACGCTGAAAAAAAGGCAGTCATTAATGAGAAATGCACCCTTTGCACGCTCTGCGTTAAGGTATGCCCTGAAAATGCTATCCAGATTACAGGTGAGAAAAAGAAGACAGGAAAGATTGATGAATATAGAGGCATCTGGTTTTTTGCAGAGACGCGCGGCGGAAAACTTTCGCACGTTGCATACGAACTGCTTGGCACCGCAAAGAAACTGGCAGAAGCAACTGGAGAAGAAATTTCAGGGGTTCTTTTTTCTTCAGAAGGCCAAGACAAGGCGCGGGAACTGTTGAAGCGCGGAGCAGATAGGGTTTATCTTGTTGAGAACCCTGCCCTTGATGATTTCAGGCAGGATATCTATGTCTGCCTGCTGGCCGGCTTGATTGAAAAGCACAAGCCAAATATGATGCTTGCCTCCGCCACGATGATTGGACGAAGTTTCATTCCTCAGGTGGCAGCCCGTCTGAAAACAGGGTTGACTGCCGACTGCACAGACCTGAAGATAGATCCTGAAACAAAACTCCTGCAGCAGATTCGGCCTACCTATGGCGGCAACCTCATGGCTAAAATTATCTGCGAAACGAGCAGGCCGCAGATGGCAACGATACGGCCTAAATCAATGGAAGAAGCGAAGGTTTGCAGGAATGACGGCGGAGTTGTAGTGCGCGAGAAATACGAAGATTTTTCTACTGTATGCCGGGTTGACCTTGTCTCAAGGGAAATGGCAGCGCAGGTTGTTGATTTGCAGGAAGCAGAGGTCATCGTTTCTGGGGGCCGGGGCCTTGGTGAAGGAAAAAACTTTGACCTTGTCCGGAAATTTGCCGATGCCCTTGGAGCATCAGTTGGAGCGTCACGCGCTGCAGTGGACGCTGGATGGATACCCTATCCTCATCAGGTCGGACAAACAGGAAAAACCGTAAAGCCAAAGATTTATATTGCGTGTGGAATTTCAGGGGCAATCCAGCATCTTGCTGGAATGCAGACATCTGATTACATTATCGCCATCAATAAGGATGCAAATACTCCAATTTTCAAGGTTGCAAATCTTGGAATTGTGGGAGACCTTTTTGAGGTAATCCCTGAACTGTTAAAATTGATGGGAAAATGAATCTAAGCTTCGTTTTCTTTCATCTGGGATGCGGCATTGAAAAAATCAGGAGTATCACGAAATAAACCACCATCAAGATACTGCCCAGCGGCACTCCAAACCGCGCCCACTCCTTGCTTCTGATGTTGAGTTTTCCTGCAGTTATGATATTCGGGATGTTTCCTGGAATGAGCATTCCTCCTGAAATAAGCAAGCCCATAAGGAGAAAACGAATCTGTTCAAGGGTCATGGTTGAACTAATTTCCGCTGAAGCAAGCGTAGCATTGTCAAGCACAGCAGAAATTGTGTTAATCCAGTAAAGAATGCCTGCGTGAATTCTTACAAGATATGTGTCAATGATCGGCTTAAATCCAGCACCGAGGAAAACAAGCGCCATAATGAAGAGATATACCTTCAGGGCGCGCAGGGCAACGTCGCGGTATGTTTCTTCGCGTCTTGCTCCTGGTTTTCCCAGAGAATCAGAAGCAACCTGTCTCGCTCTGAAGAATGCGCCGAGAAAGCCGAGAAAAACCACTCCTGGAATTATGTACCAGCCGAGATTCCTTAATAGAAAAAAGAAATCTGCATGGTATGGTGCACCCCGCAGTTTTCCAATTGCGATTGTGGATAATGGCTCTCCCGCTGGAGTCAGCGCCGCGCCAAGCCCGATGGAAAAACAACTTAGAATCGTAAGTTTTGTTTCATAGTCGCGATCCAGGTCAAGTGCGTAAATTACTTCAACAAGCACTATTGCTGCAATAATTGCGGTAATGATACTTGAAATAAGCCCGAGAATTACTACAATCAGAAATGCAAATACATGGGGTCCCAATCTTTTCTCTCCATGTACAATAGCGGCTGTGATTGGTACCCGATATCTCTGGAAAATGCATCCTGCAGCCAGAACAGCCGCACTGATTAATACTGGTTCCCTGAATGCCTCACCAACAAGATGTATTGACCAGACAGGTGAAGGGCCAAGCAGGTGGGATATTGTCGCTGAAGCCGCGCCCATCACAAAGAGAAAAACTTCAAGATTCCTTTCAACGCGGTGCACAAGAAGTGGCATCAAAAGCACAACTACGATGATAATTAATTGTCCTATCAACATAGGCGTCTCCAGTATTAAACTGGCCAGATGTCAGATTTTCAGCATTGCCGGCGCTTTACAAAAACAGAAATCAGCACCTGTTGCCTCTCGTCGCGGATGAAACTTGATTTTTTATGTCAATGGGAATAAAAACATGATTCAATCCCAGAGCAATGCATTCGTGAATGTGACATCCGGCTTACGATTTTCATACGAAGGCCGCTCGTCTTCTTTTGCCCACCACATTGCCCTTCCTTCGTGGAGCAGCCAGATGGATGTGCGGATAGTGTATTCAGATTTCGGGCAGCCAGGCGCATATACATCACCGTTGCCGCAAACATTGCCCCGTTCTGGATCCCTGAACTGGATAAATGCACGCATTGTTTCAAGTGTCGGGTTTCTTCGCGCTTCATCAAGCAATTGGTTCATTAATGCTCTGCGCTCATCCTGCTTTTTCCAGTATATCATGTCGCAGTTGTTGGCAGGGAGATTCCGCGCCTTTATTGAAGCAATGCGGCGGTCTTCCAGATATGCGTGAATATCAGGATGTTCGGCAGTCATGGCTGTTATAAACCCGAACCCGTCCGGAGACCATCGCACCCCAATCCTGCAGGACGTTTTCTCAATCATTGCAACATTCTTCTGACGGTCAACAACGAGAAGATTGCATGGTCCCCAGAAATAATTGTACCGCTCCAGAAGTTCTACGGTCTCCTTTGTGTTTCTGCAATACCGCGCGGCAATCTTCATCACAGGTGCAGGAAAGATTTCAGGCGGTGTTTCGTCAAGATAAACCCCTGAAGATACACCTCCAGCAATGACATGCTCATTCAGCATGGGCCATTCCGGAGGACCAAACGGCTCCTCGGGCGTGCTATCAAGATTGTTCGCAATAAGCGGGCCATGGTCGCTATCAGGAAAAAAAATCCAGCTGCAGCGCCCCGCGTTAGCAGATTCATCTGCACCAATAGTCCATAGCGGCCTGATTTTCCCGCACGCTATGTAGTGGTGATAAAAATACAATCCGCCGCAATAAACAGCAAGGTACTCATCTGACAGGCCTGCGCCGTCCTTCAAACCGCGCCACTCGGCTTCCAGAAGGCTGCGCATGCCGCGGAGCTCTGGATATTTCACATAAGAAGGAACAGCATCCAGACGCTGCCTGTTTAGGTCCTTCACCATACGGAAGATCTCTTCAGCAGGAACACCTGGAAGGGCGTGTTTTAACGTCTTTGCGTGTAGTGCTGCAAGTTTCCGTACAAATTCCTGATTTGCTTCAGCCCACTTTCTTGATTCCATGTACCAGGATTCGGCCGTCCACATAATTTTCCTCCTGCCCTCAAAATGGTTATGAAAACCCAGAATCCTGCATTCTAAAGGTGAAATCTGGATTTGTTCATGTTATTTTACAGCAAGCCGCGATAGCACCTCAGTGTTAACTGCCTCATACGCAACAATCTGCATTATGCCGCTCGGAGGAAGAATCCGTATCGGATACCCCTCAATTGTGACGCAGGCGTCACCAAATGCATAAATCATATCAATGAAGCCGTATAAATTCTGGGGTACATCCCATCCCTTTCTTTCGTTTTCTGCGCTGATAAGAATTACACGCTGTTTTTTCTTTTCAAAAATCTCCCTTGTTTCAGGGTCCATCCCGCAGTAACCAAGCCGTAGAACAAGGGCTCTATCAGGTGTTTTCTTTATGTAATTCTCTACCTGATTGGGAATATTGCTGTGAAGGTCAAGAGGAATACACCATTTTGCGTCTTCGTACTTTCCAACATATGTCCAGGGCATGTGCCCCATTGAAGCAACAATTGTCTTTCTACCTTTTTTCATCTCGGCGCAGATGAGGTCAACGGCTTTTTCCACTGCGGGCATTTGCGTCCGTTCAAACGCCCGCACATGGTAGCGGATGCGGTCCAGAAACTGTCGGGCAAGTTCGCCTTTCTGAATTGGAGCAATCGGCGCAGCAAGGTCGTCATGAAATTGCTTTTTGAATAGGTACTTTTCTCCGTATGCAGGCCCATCCTCATACGCGTATGACTTCCACATCGTCGGCATCTTTCCCCTGCGCGTCAGGGCTGATACCAGTTCTGCTGTAAATGCCCAGCCATTGAGCGCATTCACAAGGTGTGTCCCCCTGCCGCCCACATTTGAATCAGTAAAATGCACGATTCCTGTGTCTGAGCATACATAGGTATCAAACCACGCATCACACAACTGAACCCTGTCTGCAAGTTCAGGAAGCGATTTTGGACCAAAGCCAATAAAATACATACCACCGGTGCGCAACTGTTTTATCTGGTCGGGCTCATTCTTCACTATTGGTTTTGTCTGCCATCCGAGGAGAGATACATCAAGCGCCTTTTCTTCAGGCGTTCTATTCTGCTTGAACGGCCGGTCAAAACCCGAATTTACCATCCCCCCGCTTCTTCCCCATAGTTCATCCTGAAACCCCTGGTATGTTACAGGCGCAAAACCAATTAACCCTCCATTGATGTGCCTGTCAGCCACAATTTCTGCCTGGCGCTCTATTTCTGCAAGGTTTGATTCAACTGCATCGCACGCGTCAAGGACAAAACGAAAATACGCGCGAGCAGATCCGGTCGGTTCAGAAATTCCAATCGGTTTCTGCGGAAGTTTGTAGTCATCTATCCTGAAGAGCGTAAACGGCGCAAGAAATGTGGCATAAAGCGTCCCATCATAGGTCGCAATCATGGCCATATGCACATAAAGAGGCGTAAGAGTCCCGTCTGGAAGTGTGTGGTATCCGTGACTCCATGGCGGAACTTTTCCATCAGGGCCGGGTTTAAAGTTGAAAAAATCAGGGTTTTTGACTGCAATGACTCCAAGGTCTTCCATTTTTCGCTTTTTTGGGTCATAACGCACCAGATGATGAAGATACCCTGAACCAAAACCAGTGGTATTGTCAACCCGCCAGAGCGCATACACCTTCCCATCGGGATGGATACACAGGGAGCCGCGTGAATCCGGATTCTTTCCGTCAATCATTTTCCCGCAGTTGATGGCTTTGACAAATTTGCCCTTGCTTGAAAGGTCTATCGCGTAAAGATCAGGGTAACTGATCATCGTCATATATGCGGTCTTACCATCCGGCGCAAGAGCCCAGCAGCCAATTGCATATCCAGTACCGCCGGGCCTGGCGAATTTTTTCCTTCCCACCACAATGTCTCTAACAATGACTGTATCTGAAACAGGGTCGTGCGTTGCAATCTGAAAATCCCTGGTGATTGCATGTGCCCGGCCTTCTCTGTCAATCAATGTGGTTGCATACGGCATAAGAATCGGACCGAGTTCCCTGTATTTCCTGGTCTCAATATCGCCCAGCATCCAGTGCTGGTCCTCGCATGTCACAACATAAAGAAGTTTTCGTTTCTCATTTGCAACAACGTCTATGACTCCCTGTGTCGGGTACGGCATGCCGAGATTTTCAGCAACACCTGTGCGCGGATCATATGACATCACATATCCGCCAGGATATTCAGAAGTATCTCCTTCAGACCTGTATCCCTGTTTGCTGCCTACATAAATCTTTCCTGATTGCCCCACGAAATTGCGAGTATGAATCTTTGATTGGGCCGCATAACCTTTTGCCGTGAGTCCGCATACCCTGTTTGTATCAATGACAACCCGCTGTGTCTCTTTCCACGGGTCAAAAGCAACAAGATAGGCGTTTTCGTTGTATTTCGCAGTGCCTATGTAAATCGTGCCGTCAAGCCCTTCGCACAGCGAAAAATATCCGGATTCATTGTTGTGCGTGCCAGGAAGAACATGATAGGCAGTTCCCCACACATATTGAAACGGGGCTCTTGCCGGCGCCTGCGCAAAAAGTGAACACGCCGCAAGAATCAGAACCGATAATATCCTTAATCTTTTCATCACTCCTCCAGGTAGCAATCTTTAGTCCCTAATTTTACTGCATTTCATCATAACGGAAAAGTAAAACACATATAAGATGAGCGGGTATTTTATCATTTAATCCCTCTTTTTTTGAGATAAACCAGAATGGCTGTGATATCAGATGGAGAAACGCCGTCAATCCTGCTTGCCTGCCCGATTGAAACCGGTCTGTATCGGCAAAGTTTTTCGCGTGCTTCTGTTGAAAGTCCGTGGAGAACATCATAGTTAATATCAGGCGGTATTCTGATACGTTCTGCCTGCTGGAACCTCCTTATTATCTCAAGTTCTCTTTTCAGGTATCCACCATACTTGACTTCAGTTTCAATCTGTTCTCTGACGCCATCATCAATTGCAGGAAGCAGTCCGGTGCGCTCTGACAGCATGGAAAATGTCACCTCAGGCCTTTTGAGATATTCCAAAAGCGTCACACTGCTATTCCCATACTGGAAACGCATCCCTTCAAGGGTATGGATGGTCTTTTCAACAAGTTCTCTTTCCTGTTCCATCGTGCGAAATGTTTCATCATCAATAAGGCCGAATTGTCTTCCATATCCCATCAGGCGGTAATGCGCATTATCCTGCCTGAGGAAGAGGCGATATTCGGCACGGCTCGTAAACATACGGTACGGTTCAGTAATTTCCCGCGTGATGAGGTCGTCTATCATGACGCCAATGTACGCCTGGGAGCGATCAAGATAAAAGGGGTCTTTCCCCAGGACCCTGAGTGCTGCATTAATGCCAGCAATCAAACCCTGCCCTGCGGCTTCTTCGTATCCGCTGGTCCCATTAATCTGGCCTGCAAGAAACAAGCCGCGGATTCCTTTGTATTCAAGTGTTGGTTCCAACTGATGCGGAAGCACAAAATCATACTCTACAGCATACCCATACCGCAGAATTTCAACATGCTCCATTCCTGCGACAGTTCTGAGGGCATCCTCCTGAACATCTATCGGAATGCTGGTTGCAAAACCGTTGACATACATCTCGTCAGTGTCAAGCCCTTCGGGCTCAAGGAACAACTGGTGCGACTCCTTATCTGAGAAACGGACAATTTTCACTTCAATGGATGGGCAATAGCGCGGACCTGTACCCTTGATTCTTCCGGTGTACAGAGGGGCCCTGTCAAGATTCTCGCTGATGATGCTGTGGGTCCTTGGATTGGTCCAGGTCAGCCAACATTCTGTTTGAGGCCGGTTAATCTGCTTTGTCCGGAATGAAAAAGGCCTGGGACGCTCGTCTCCTTTCTGAACCTTCATCTTTGAAAAATCCAGAGAGTTCTTATTCACCCGCGGAGGTGTTCCTGTTTTAAGCCGGCCTGTTTCAATACCTGCTTTTCTGATCCATGCAGCAAGGGCCACAGATGCAGATTCTCCCATTCTGCCTCCAGGGAACGATTTGTCTCCAATATGCAGCAGGCCGTTAAGAAAGGTCCCCGGACAGAGTATCACGCATTCAGCGCGGATATCTGTGCCAAAATTGGTCCTTACACCGGAAACAGCGCCATTCTCAACAAGAATTTCCTCAACCCAGCCCTGCATGAGATGTAGATTTTCAGTTGATTCTACAACCCTTTTCATATACCGCGCATACTGCTTCCTGTCCGCCTGTGCGCGTGGACTCCATACAGCGCGTCCCTTCCCGGTATTAAGCATTCTGAACTGTATTCCTGTGGAATCTATCGCAATGCCCATTTCTCCACCAAGAGCATCAATTTCACGAACAATCTGGCCCTTGCCTATGCCGCCTATTGCAGGATTGCAACTCATATGGCCGATTGTGTCCAGATTGCCAGTAATAAGGATGGTCTTTATCCCCATCCGCGCTGATGCGAGCGCTGCTTCAATGCCTGCATGGCCTGCGCCTATAACTATGGTATTGAATTCCATGTGGATTCACTCAAAACGAACAAATACAAGACCTGAAGGAACCTTTGGAAAGAAATAGGTTGTTTTTGGCGGCATTATTTCACCTCTTGATGAAATACTCCAGATTTTCTTAATGTCTGGTCTCTTCAGAAAAAACGCGACGCTTCCAGGAATTTCATCTGCTTTCTTGATAATCGCATCAGGATCTCTTTCATAGAAAAGTTGCTTTTCAGGGTCCAGGCCTAAAAGATGCTTCAAAATGAAATAGTGCAGAATAACAACATCAAGATGTTTCCATTCCCGGGAGTGCTCCTGCGGCAACATCCTCTCAACAGCGCAAAAATCCCGCAGTTTCCACAGGTAAAATTCGCCTGAAGAATAAACAGCAAAAGAACATTTGCTCGCAGCATTAAGCCGGGCAAAAAGTGAATTTTTGTCCTGAAATTTCCTGATGATGAAATACTGCTCCGCTTTATGAATGCAGGATTCAAAATCCACCCGTTCAGGTATGAGCCGGTGTGTTGGAAGTACTACAAGCCCGTCTGATGCCGCATTGAGAAAATATGCGAGGATATATCCTGGATTCTTTTCAGGGTCTTCCAGATAATAATTGAGAGATGCTTCAAATCTGTGGTGTCCATCAGCAATAAAAACCGGTTGCTTCTCAACTGTCCTGATAAGTCGTTCCATACCCGCACAATGACGTATCGCTCCAAACTGAATCTGCACATTCTCAAGGATGCCACTGCTGATCTGTTCTTTCTCAACAGTATTCTCTATTATAAACTGGCGATCTTCATACAGTAGAAAGATTGGTTCCAGATTGGCGCGCGTGGCATCAAGCAGTTTGCGACGTTGTGTCTTATACCTGTCAAAGATGACTTCATGTCTGACAATGTCCTGGCTCTTCAAATCAACAAGCGCAAAAAATCCCGTTCGTTCAAGTAACCGGTTTTCATGACAGAATTTTTCTCTGAGAAAATAGAAACGGGAAACAGAATCTGCCATGAGAATTCCCGTGGATATCCAGTCATTAAGTTGCTTCCTCACACGAGCAAAGAAATCTTGTTCGTCTGGCGTTTTGACAGTAAGCCGCACAAAGTTATACGGGCAGCGCTGCAAAAGACGCTCGCGGTATTTTTCATCTATAACATCGTAAGGCGGGGCGATGTAATCACTGAAATCGCCGCCTGCCGTTTTGTAGGTAATCCCTCTGAATGGAATAATGTGCGGCATAGCCCTGGCCTGTCAGAGACCTGTTTTAATGTCAGCAAATATGGTTTTCACTGAGAACCTTTCTGCCACAACCTTCATAAGCGCCTGTACTCCCACAGTTTCAGTCGCATGATGGCCTGCAAAAATCACATTTATTCCAGCATCACGCGCTGTATGGAACACATCAATCCCATCTCCTGTAAGGTAAAGGTCCACCTTCTTATTAAGCGCTTCTGCAAATCCTGCGTACCCTGCCCCTCCACTGCACAAAGCCATTGTCTTCACATCATCAGGTCCGAATGGCAGAATGTGAATCCTGGTACATAACCGCTTTTCAAGTTTTCCTGCTATTGCTTTTAGAGGCACTGGTTTTCTAAATTTTCCTGTCCAACTGATATTTTTCCCTTCGTGAACGAAAATCGGTTCGGAGATTTTCGCTCCAAGAATTTTGAGCAACTGCGCATTATTCCCGACAACAGGATGAGCATCAAGCGGAAGATGGCACGCATAAAGCGAAATCCTGTTTGTAAGAAGGGGTTCCAGCCGCCGCAGATTCCAGCCAGCAAGCGATGGATTGGTGCCCTGCCAGAAATTGCCGTGATGCACAACCACCATGGCAGCACCCCTGTCTGCTGCATATTTAAATGTCAAACTGCCCGAATCAACTGCAAAAAGAATCTTCTTTACTTCTGGTTTTCCTTCAATCTGAAGCCCGTTGTACGATGTGTCCTTGAATGAAGCGATGTCCAGATACGAATCAAGGAATTCTACAATTCTATCCAGTTTTTCCATGTTAATTTCCTGTGTTCATGATTATTCATTTATATTTCCATGCATCCACAACTGCAATCAGAAGTCCTTGATGCTAACTTCTTCAGGTATCAGAAGTTCGTACGGATTAACAGCGAGAAAGGGCGGAATATTCATAAGGGAGAGAGAACCGCTTACATTTCTGACGCACCATGCTTTGCCGTCCTGCCCCGGGTTTACAGCAAGTACAATATAATCATTCCCGCCAGCATATTTCAGCACCTGGTTTCCTGCAGGGTCAAGAAAAACACAGTCAGATATTTCTCCATAAAGAACAACCTGTTTCTGTCCCTTCGGGACAAAAAAGTAAAGGGTGCTTCTTCCAGATGAAAAAAATCTGTTCTCCCTATCTGCTCTCAAGCACACCCTGTTTCCCTGAAGCCATGATATTGAACTACCCATGCTTCTGTCTGAGTATTCAAAAACACACGGATTTGAACCTGCGGTGCGAAACACAAGTTTATGGGCTGCCTTATCCGGTGGCACCTCACCCTCTTCAAGAACTTTTCCTGAAGCATCTGTGAGTTTCCAGTGCGCTGAACCCAGATTGGTATAAATGTGTCCGGCAGAAATTATCAGTTCAGGCAGTTTCCCATCTTCAGGCCACAGGTAAAATATGTAGGTCCCACGAAGCATTGCGATAGAACCCCTTGGCGCTGGTGGAAGATGTGAAGGAACAAGTTTGCTGCTGTAACCTGTGCTCTGGTATTCAACAATTTTGTTTCTTTCAATACCTCCAGTCAGAATCCCTTCTATTTCCGCTTCAGAAAACGGCTCACTGGTTTTCCACGGATTTTTGCCCTCTGGAACATTCCACCCGGCATCTGCCGGAACATTCACGCTCTTGTCGCGCGACGGAAGGTCCCGATAAAGCGCCTTTGTATGCACCATCATGGTCGTTCGGATTCTGTATGCAAAACGAATCAGGTTCTCAAACGCTTCCTGGCGCGCCTGGCCCTTCGCTTTTTCATAAGCGCGGAAAAGTTCCACATATCTTGTGTAAAGAATCAAATCGTTGATGCGCGCACTGACCGCGGCATCTTTCGCGCACTTTTTTGCCTCGCGCAATTTCAGATACATCCTGCCAACAAGGTCTGCGGAGAGAAGCGGACTGTTCCCTCCATCTATAAGACGATAAAATTCCCTCATCGGTTCTTTTGCGCGGCCAAATGACTTCTCAAGAAAATCCTCCATGTAAAATTGCAGTTTTTGTGCTTCATCCACGCTCCAGAGAAAACGGCTTGCAAGGTAATATCCAGGTCCATTTGGCCCCCAGTTGTCACTTGATTCAGCGGACATAAATCTGGCGCCTTTCCTGTAAAATTCAGGTATGGTCCTCGTTATATATGTTGTGTTTGAACCTCTGGAACGGCCTGGCAAATCCCTGTCCCACACATTCACTCCATAATATTCCCGGATGCCGAGACGTGCTCCCTGTTTAGACCAGCCATCTATCAACTGGTCAACAGTGTACCCGCCTTTAATGAAACTGGTTGCTATGCTTACGATAACACCGGGGTCAACACTCCTGTGCGGTGGCGGAGAATGCATATTATACGCATACATCCCAACCCTGTACCGCGTGCCAAATCTTTCACGCAGCGCCTGTGCCACAGTATTTGCAAGCATGACAGCGCGGTCACTCGGGGTGCCCGTCGCAAGACAACTGTCGCATTCGCACCAGCCGGCGCCATCGCTTGGCTCCATGGATATTGAATCGCTATCCGGGGATTCCTCAACGGACTTTAGTGCCCATTCAACCACAAGTTTTCGTAATCCTGGATTAGAAATGCATAACTTGTCTGATGTCCGCTTTCCGTTCACAAGTCCAAGGTATTCCGGATGCTCTTCAAATACCTTTTTATTGCGCAGAACAATCGTCTGGTATGCATGCCCTGTATTCAAAACAAAATCTGAATTAATGCGGTTTTTTGCGCACCAGTCGTCATACGGCTGTGCATTGTAATCCCATGTACCATAGCCATACCATATCCTTCTTGTGTGGTAGTCAGGACTCGTGCGAATATTTCCTTCGTATGTGAGTTTCCTGATGGAAGGAATCACCTCCCAGTTTTTCCCGGGGAAAAACTGCCTGTATCCAAGTTGGTACAGAAAATCCCATACTGCGTGTTCTGCGGCAACTTCAGACCTTCCAATAAGATAGATACCGTTCGGGTGTGATTGAATGACATATTCTTCCCTGACAAGCGGGTCGTCGTTCTCTTCAAATGAGGCAAGGGTCGGAAAATCAGAAGCAGTGCCAACAGCAATCCCTGTTTTGCCACTGCCTTCAACCACTTCAAAATTCGCTCCTGAAATAAGCCCGAGATACCGTGCGAGCGTCTGTGCATCCTTCCTTGTCCTTTCAGTTGCTTTTTCACTCACAACAACAGGAAATTTTGCTTTTCCGTTTTCTGCAAGATTTACGACAGGCGCGCCAGAGCCAGTTGCACATAACATAACCAGTTCGCCTGCAAAAACTGTGCCCCATAGGAAACGCTTAAAAAACATGAAATCCCCCATTTTCCTGTAGCGGCTCGCAAAAAAGTACATTTCAACCCGACATAATCTGTGTGCCCTTGTGCCAGTCATCAACAGGGAGAATCCCTTCTGCGGCTTTCACGATACTCTCAATATGCTCGGGTTTCTTGATGCCAACAATCGCTGCGGTTACAGCAGGATGCGTGAGAATCCAGCGGACAGCAAACTGCGCAATGGATAAACCGTGCTTTTCAGCGATAGGCGCAAGTTTCTGAACCTTCTCAAGGATTCCCTTGAACTCTTCGCCTGTAAAACGCGGCGCAACAGCACGATGATCTTCAAATTTCTGTTCAGCGGTGTACTTTCCTGTAAGTAATCCCTTGGCAAGCGAAGAGTATGTGATAACACCAATTTTATGCTCCAGACAGAAAGGAAGTTGATCGGATTCCACAGCGCGGTCAAGCATGTTATAAAGTGGTTGTAAGCATTCAAAATTAAAATACCGCAGGCACATCCGCATCTGGGCAGCGTTGAAATTGCTTACACCAAACCACCTCACCTTACCCTCTTTTTTCAATTTTCCAAATGCTGCAGCAACTTCGTCAGGCCTCATAAGAGGGTCCCAGGCATGTATCTGGTATAAATCAATGTAGTCGGTCTTAAGGCGCCTGAGAGAGGCATCACATTCACGCAGTATATATTCATATCTTGTGTCTGGAAATCTCTCTGCCTGTTCAAAATTCCACAAAAACTTCGTTGCAATGACAAGTTTATCCCTGCACTTTTCCCTGGCAATAAAATTGCCAAGAGCGCTTTCTGCGGCACCGTCTCCATATGCATCCGCAGTATCAATAAAATTAACGCCCAGGTCAATCGCACGACGAAGCGCTGCATTCCATTCATCAATAGAAACCTGGCCCCAGAATCTTGGCGAAAGTTGCCAGCAGCCAAAACATATTCTGGAAACAATCAAGTCCGTCTTGCCCAGTTGAGTGTATCGCATAGTACCACCCCCGCGAAAAAATGCATTGATTTTCAAATCTATTATAGCATCTAATTTGTCCTGCCTTTCTTGAAAAATTGCAACTGGTTTTGAGAAAAAATCTACCTATCAACCGGAGAAAATACAAGGAATCCAAGGGGGGGCAGCGTTAATTCAACAGAATCCGGTAACCCGTGTGCGCTCTGTCCGGTGCTCTTGAGCAAACCGAGATTGCCCGTATTGCTGCCACCATAATACGCACTATCGCTATTAAGTATTTCACGGTAAATTCCAGGGCGCGGCACTCCAATTCGGTAGGATGAACGGACTACCGGCGTGAAATTAAATACAAACACAAGAAACCTGTTTTTCTTTTCATCCCATCTTATGAAAGAAATCACACTGCTATCAACATCAGAAAAGTCAATCCATTGAAACGTTTTGTATGACCGGTCATTCTCATAAAGGGCTTTTTCCTTCTGATATAAGGCGTTCAAATCCTTCACAAGACGCGCTATGGCCCTGTATTCTTCATGCTTGAGAAGTCCCCATGACAGCGTACCTGCACAATCCCACTCATCCCATTGTCCAAATTCTCCACCCATAAAAAGCAGTTTCTTGCCAGGATGCCCGAACTGCCAGCCGAAAAGAAGCCGGAGATTTGCCCGTTTTTGCCAGAAGTCCCCTGGCATCTTTCCAAGAAGAGAGCCCTTGCCATGGACGACCTCATCATGAGATAGCGGCAGAATATAGTTCTCTGAAAAAGCATATAGTAAACTGAATGTGAGTTGGTTAATGTGATGCTTCCTGTAAACAGGGTCGTGCGAGAAAAAGGATAGGGAATCGTGCATCCACCCAAGATTCCATTTAAATCCAAATCCCAGTCCACCTTCATGCACGGGTTTGCTGACACCTGGCCATGCGGTTGATTCTTCCGCTGCTGTCATGATTCCCGGATTCCTTCCGTAGCATGCAGTATTCAGTTTCCTCAGGAATTCTATCGCTTCAAGGTTCTCCCTTCCTCCATACCTGTTTGGCAACCATTCTCCTTCCCTGCGCGAATAGTCAAGATAAAGCATAGACGCGACTGCATCCACGCGCAGTCCGTCAGCATGAAAATTTTCAAGCCAGTTCAAGGCGCTGCCATACAGAAAACCTGAAACCTCACATCTGCCATAGTTGAAAATTGCACTGCGCCAGTCAGGATGTTCTCCGAGGCGCGGGTCAGCATGTTCATAAAGATGGGTGCCATCAAAATAATAAAGGGCAAAATCATCTTTTGGAAAATGCGCTGGCGTCCAGTCAAGAATAACGGCTATCCCGTTTCTATGACAATAATCCACAAAAAATCTGAAATCGTCAGGAGACCCGTATCTTGAAGTTGGGGCATAAAATCCGGTTGTCTGATATCCCCACGACTCATCAAGCGGGTGTTCACTCACAGGCATCAGTTCAATATAATTGAAGCCAAGCCATTTAACGTATTCCACAAGCCGCTCTGCAAGTTCCCTGTAATTAAGAAATGAACCGTCTTCTTTCCTCTGCCAGGAACCAGGATGCACCTCATAGATGCTGACAGGCTCCCTGAATGGCAGGCGGGACCGGCGGTTTTCCATCCAGGAATTATCCTGCCATTGATAAGAAACATTCCAGGTTCTTGTCGCTGTTTTTGGTCTGAGTTCAAAAAAACGCCCATAAGGGTCGGCTTTCAGAAATATCCCCTGCTGCGTTTTTATTTCAAATTTGTAATTCGCTCCTTGCTGGATTTCCGGTATGAATAGTTCCCAGATTCCTGAAACTCCAAGGCAGCGCATCTGATGTATCCGGCCGTCCCAGTTATTGAAATCGCCAACAACACTTACCCTTCTGGCATTTGGCGCCCATACAGAAAAATTGAATCCATTCACTCCACAAAGAATCCTTGGAACCGCTCCGAGTTTCCTGTAAACTTCAAAATCGCTTCCTTCGCCGAAAAGATAGAGGTCCTGCTCGCCAAACAGCGATTCTACAAAGGCATACGGGTCAAGATAACTCTGGCGCAACGATGTTCCATAATCAACGTTGACCCTGTACTGGAACTCTTTATCAAATAATCCTTCAAACAATCCTGCCTTATGTATTTTCTGGAGGGTATGACACTCTCCATTTTCAAGATTTGAGATAGAAACCGCAGTGGCATCCGGCCTGAAAATTCGCAAAACATGCTTCTTCCCCTCCTGGTGCCAGGAAAGAAGTTCAAACGGGTTATGATGCTCGCCCGCCAGTAGAGCATCTATATGCTTCTTCATTATTGCCTCCGATACAACAACTATATAAGATCCAGAAATGTTTTCACGGCGTTTTTGAAGACCCGTAACCCCCTTTTCCCTGATTGAAACGCACCAGCAGTTCCTCCATTGATTTCATAGAAAACGCTTGGTATGCCATATCTTTTCGCAATCTGGTATTCAAGCGTATTTTCTGTATGGATATCTGGCTCCATTGTGGTTGACGGAGAATCTGTCTCAAGCCGCATCGTATCGCAAAGCGCCTCGTAAGTATGCTTCCTTTTAGAATCAGAAAAAAGGCCACGCGGCACCTCATACCAGCCATCAAAAGGGGGTTCGCTGTTATTCCGCCAGCCAAGGTAGCAATGGACATTCATCCATAGTGCCGTATCCTTTTCTGTTATCCATCTCCAGAGAAGTTTACTTTCAGCCGCTTCTGGCTCCTGAGCGTTCGGCTTGCTGCCAAAAGCCACATACATATCAAAATTTTCTGATGTGAACGCGTTGCGGCCCAGAACAGTTCCATCAGGATTTACAAGCGGTATAACCTCAATGAGCATTTTTTCGCGTAGAATCTGTACCTCGCCAATGGCAGAGGAAATATAATCAGCAATTGCGCGCATTGCCCATACTCCCGGAAATTCTATTGGATGCTGTCCAGCAATACAGAGCATCCGGGGTGCTCCCGGAGTACCTGCACGAAGGCCGATTATTTCCCGCCCCTGTACTGATTTGCCGATGGTGAAGAGACAGCATCTGTCCTGTCTTTCGCCTGCAAGTTTCTTAAGAAATGCGCATGTATCAGAATAGGGAGAAGGCCAATTGTCTGTTACACGCAGTGTTTTGTTCGCCTCAAGGGACAGGTGTATTACCAGATGCTCCTTGTGGACTTCAACACATGTCTGGTCAAGCGGACGGTACCTGTTCCATTCCTGCGGAGCGACCCAGATAGTGCTTGGAAAATGGGAAATAAACCCGGAGACATCATTTACAAGCGGGTCATGCCACACCTCAATGGAAACCTCTGTAGCAGGCCCTTCATTATGCACATCAAAACAGAAGTAGTAGCAATAAATCTTCTTGTCGCCGACAACCTCGCATCTGTATCTGTCCTTCCCGATTTTTCTGAAATTCTTGCTGTTTCCGCACTCAAAATCTGAAGAAAAATGCACCATATTGCCTCCTAATAGTCGCACACACGCACTACATTGTAACCCTTCCGATATTGCTGGACAATTCTCAAGAGAGTATCCCGGGCAGATGCCGTCCAGTCGTTTTGTTCTGGTCGTGTTCCGCACAACATGACACAAATAACCTGTAAAAAAATTCAAATGAAGAAAAACCAGGACTATACCTGCCAGTCGTCTTCCGCATTGCGCCTTTTGAAAGAGAAAAACCCATATGGTGGCAGCATAATAAATGAATCTTCCCCTTCTGGAGTGAGAATCAACCGGAATGAAACTGTCTCTCCTTCGGCTTTGCCTGTATTCTGCCATGGAATTTTCCATTCAAGACACTCATCATAGGCAGCATCAGGTTGTTTGAATCTTGTTCCCTTAAGGGAAAGTTCAAATATCTGCTGGTTACCTTCAAATTCCAATCTAACAGTACCTGAAAAATACCCCGCAAAATCAATCCGCAAATACAGATTCTCAACGTCGCAACCATAGAATAACCTGGTCACAGGAAGTTCAACCGGCTGAAAAGTCAGCCAGAGTTTGTCCGGTTCTATTTCAGCAGCCCCAGCCCATTCAAAATAATTACTCCGCACTCCATCCAGGATCGGATGAATGGACCGTTTCGGTTGTGGGGAAGACCAGGCGACTGCATTGAATGATTCTATTTCAGGCGGAATTTCCAATCCAGCGACACGGTAAAAATGTGTAAGAATCGCTTTGAATGATGAGTAGAATTTTTGCTTCGTTAAAAGGTCGGCAGGCAAACTCATCCACCAGAAGAAATCGCTGTTTTCAGCCATAAGCAGAAGTTCATGAAGTTTCTGGATGGGTTTGTCTGCTGTGTGCATTGTTTCAAATGCCCTTCGGGCGTCAGCAAGAAGTTGCCATCCCCTGTTAGCGTCCTGATGTCCAATCCAGTTGTCAAAGTTTAGCCCCATCCATGAACCGGCTGGTATATGTGAAAGATGCTCCCTCCTGAAATCAAGACGGCATGTTTCAGAGAATGTTAGTGCCTTTACAGCAGGATTTGTGCTGATTCGCCGGTATAGTTCAGGCACGAAAAACGCACCTTCATCCTTATACCATTCCCACGGATTTTCTCCATCAAGAATCACGGCCAGTATGCGTGGCGTTTTTTCTCCGAAACTGACGGCTCTTGCCACGAGGTCTTCTGCTGCGAGTTTTTCATCCCACTTCTGGTAGGTGAACCCTATACGGTCTGAAAATTCACGATTGCGGAAAAATATTGCCATTTTGTCCTTCCAGAGATATAACCGCTCGCAACAACCCGCAAAATCCCTTCCTGAGATGCGCAGAATTATCTCCTGGTCGGTTGCGGTCCACTGGAGGTCGTTTTCTGCAAGGATGTCAAGGGCCTGCTCACTAACCGCTCCTTCAGCCGGCCACATTCCTCTTGGTTCGCACCCGAAAAATTTTCTGTATGCAGAACGCGCCAGTTCCAGATGCTTGCGCGCATCATCAGGATATGAGAAATTCAAACGGGGAATTTTAAGTTTTGTCTCGGTTTGGACCGCAGTATCAAGATTGCATACAAGAGGAAGAATGGGATGGAAAAATGGCGTTGTACTTATTTCAACCCTTCCGCTATCCTGCATGGATTTCAGCCGGGGTATGAATGAGGAAAAATATTCCTTTTCAATACTGGAAATCACCTGTTTATCCTGCTGGGAAAATCCGACCCCTTTTATTTGTAGTTCAGCAATATCACGGAACCTATTGAGCAGGGTGCGATGGAAACAAATCAGATGCAGCCAGACCTTCAAATCGCTCAGTTCCTTTTCATTGAGTTTGTCGCCAGCAAGTTTCCCGGCAAGCCGGCAGGCAACCTTATGCCGGCCCCTGACAGAAGGTGGAATTTCATTCCAGAAAAATCTTACTTTCGCAACATCATCCTGGGATTCACCTGTAAGAAGCGCCTGAAACGTATCCATAATTGACCCTTCGGCAATACCCTGAATCTGAAGAAGAAGGGTTGGCGTGAAATTGCAACTGACATGGACATCGGATTCTTCAAGAAAAAAAACCATCGGCAGGTAGTTGTAAAGGAAACGAAAAGTAATAATCCCGGTGTCAATCCGGCTGGAATCCGGCGCAGGATACCATGGCTGATGAAAATGCCACAGGAGATTCAGAAAGGTCATTTCTTCTTTCGGGCTTTCTCATACAGAGCCCAGTATTCGCCTACAGAAGAACTCCAGGAAAAATTACATTTGCGCACACGATTGAATGCCATGCACATCGCATTGCTGTCAGCATAAAGACCAATAGCCCTTTGTATGCAGGATGCCAGTTGCCCCGGGTCCGGGTCTTCAAAAACAAATCCGCAGCCATCTTTATATTCACTGTCAAACGGTTCCACAGTATCAGCAAGCCCGCCTGTTTTTCGCACGACTGGAATTGTACCGTACTTCATCGCAATCAACTGCCCGAGACCACATGGTTCATACCGGGACGGCATCAGGAAAAAATCGCTTCCTGCATATATCTGGTGAGCGTATGCCTCATCGTAACCAATCATAACTGAAACACAATACGGCATTTTTGCAGCAAGTTCTTTCATCTTGCCCTCGTATTCTGTATCGCCGGTCCCAAGGACCACCATCTGAAACTGAAACTCGCTCTGCCTGACGGCTTCAACAATGAGGTCAACCCCCTTCTGCTGAACAAGCCGGCCAACAAAACCAAAAAGCGGTATATCATCCCTTTCAGGAAGACCTGCCTTTTTCTGAAGCGCCCTCTTGTTGAGCCGTTTGCCTGGCAGAAGCCGGTATTTCTTCGCAATAAGACCATCAAAAGCAGGGTTCCAGACCGTGTAATCAATACCATTGATTATTCCAGAAAGATCATCCTTTCTTGTGGCAAGAAGACCATCAAGCCCGCAACCATACTCTGGAGTCAAAATCTCTCTTGCGTATGTTGGGCTCACAGTGTTCAGCACCGAACTGTGGATGATGCCTGCCTTCATAACATTCACTTTGCCATAGAATTCCAGTTGGTCCATTCTGAAATACTCCTGCCCAAGGCCAAGAATACCGAATTTCTCAGCAGAAAAAATGCCCTGATAACCAAGATTATGGATTGTGAAGACCGTGGATGCAGAAATTCTACCGGCATAATGTGTTTTCAGGTACAACGGCAAAAGCGCTGTCTGCCAGTCATGGCAGTGGAAAAGTTCAGTATCCTGAAAGAATCTCGCACAGCACTCAAGCGCAGCCATAGAAAAAAAAGAAAATCTTTCAGGGTTATCCGGGTAATCCTTTCCGCCCGGGCCGTAAACCTCATCTCTTGCAAAATATCCCTCGTTGCAGATAAGGTATGTTTCAGGAAATTGTGTATCAGCAAGTTTGAGCAGTACTCCCTTTTCTTTCCTTTTTGAGGAAAACTCAACATCAAACTGGCCATAAGGTTGGTGCCTGTACTTTTTCAAAACAGCAGAAAATCCCGGTAGAAAAAGACGGGGAACGCAGTATTTTTTCAATTTCGCATGGAGCGCACCAACAACATCCGCCAGTCCACCGACCTTAATAAGAGGATACCTTTCACATGAAACAAGAGCAACCTCCATTTTTTCCATCATATCTCCTATCGTATGTCACAGGCAGAAAAACCTTGTTTCGGGATATTGCAAGAGAACAACACAAATCAGATTTTCAGTTCGCGCAAAAACCTGGCTGCTTCTTCAGGTGGAGTTGGATTAATGTAGAAACCAGTACCCCATTCAAAACCGCCTGCCCTTGTGAGTCGCGGTATGATTTCAATATGCCAGTGGAAATCCTTATCAATCGTCTGCCAGTAACCTGGATGCTGGAATCTGTTCGGCGCAGTATGGAAGATAAAATTGTATGGGGGTCTGCAAAGACCGGTTGAAAGTTTCTTCAGTGTAACACCCAGCAGTTCTGCAAGGTCTCTTCGTTCATTGGGGCTTATCGTATCAAAATCAGCGCTGTGCCGCAACGGCAAGAGCCACAATTCAAACGGAAATCTTGAAGCATAAGGGGTAATAAGGACAAAATTTTGATTCACACCAACAATCCGGGTGCCGCGCTCCATTTCCTCATCAAGTATATCGCAGAAAATGCACCGTTCCTTGTACTCATAATACCAGCGTGTTCCACTCAATTCTTCCTTTACACGCTTTGGCGTTACAGGGGTTGCGATTAACTGCGTGTGCGAGTGAAACAAAGAAGCCCCGGCTTCCCGGCCGAAATTTTTAAAAAGCATAATATACTTAAATCTTAAATCCTTCTTCAAATCAAGGGAACGCAACTGATATGTTTCTATTACTTTGTCAAGATGCTCAACCGGCATATCTTCCATTTGAACTGCATGTTCAGGTGTTTCAATGATTACCTCATGCGCACCAATTCCGTTCATAAAATCAAAGACCCCGATTCCCTTTTTGTTCAGTTCTCCCTCTATGCGAAGGGCGGGAAACTTGTTTGGAACAACGCGGACCTGCCAGCCAGGAGTATTCGGAAGCGTCCCTTCCTTGCGAACCGCATAAATCTCGGATGGCGTCTTTCCTTCGTTTCCTGCACAAAACGGACAGAAACCTTTGCCGCTATCGGCTTGCTCACCGCAGGTTTCAGTATAATCTGTCGGCCTCAAATTCCGTTCAGTTGAGATTATTACCCATCTGCCGACGATTGGGTCCTTCCTCAGTTGCGGCATATACTGCTCCTTTTTTTGCTACCCTGTTAGTTTTTTCTGAAATATGCTACGGCCGGTTTGCGGTTCACCACTGATAACCCTTTGGCACAACCACAACATGCCCTTCAGATATTGTGAACCGCTTCCTGTCCTCATCAGGGTTATACCCGATGGTTGCATCTTCAGGTACCTTAACATTTTTGTCTATGATTGCCCGGCGTATCCGCGCATATCGTCCAATTTCAACATTATCCAGCAAGATGGAATCCAGCACTTCAGCATAACTGTGAAGCCGCACCCAGGGAGATAGAATGCTGTGCCTGACACGCGCACCGCTGACTATGCAACCACCCGAGATAATGGAATCCTGAACCATGGCGCTGCGTTCGCCTTCTGAGAAGACCGTCTTTGCGGGCGGAAGTTGTTCCTGGTATGTGCGGATGGGCCACTGGCGGTCGTAAAGATTGAGAAGCGGGTCAACATTTGCAAGGTCCATATTTGCGTCATAATAGGCATCTATCGTTCCTATATCGCGCCAGTACTTTGTTTCTTTTCTATTTTCATCAATAAAAGGAAATGCGAAGACCCTGTCTTTACCGAGCATCGCTGGAATAACATCTCTGCCGAAATCATGGGTGCTCGCGGTATTTTTCGCGTCTTCAATGAGGCGCCGAACAAGGGTTTCTGTCTTGAAAAGGTATATTCCCATTGAAATGAAAGATACGGCAGGATTGGTGGATGATGGGCATGGTTCAGATGGCTTTTCATAGAAACTGGTCACACAGAAATTTTTGTCCACTTCAAGAACCCCAAACCTTCTTGCTTCATTCACGGACACTTCAAAAACGCTTATGGTCAGGTCTGCATTTTTCTCTTTATGAAAGTCAATGAGGCGGCGATAATCCATCTTGTATATGTGGTCACCGGAAAGTATCAGAACGTGCTCGGGTTTTTCCTGGTCCAGAAAGTATATGTTCTGAAATACTGAATCTGCTGTGCCGAGATACCACTGGTCGCCGATGCGCATCTGCGCAGGCACAAGGTCCACGAATTCCCCGAGTTCCCTGCTGAAAATGTTCCATCCGTCCCTTATGTGTTTTTGAAGAGAATGGCACTTGTACTGGATGAGCACGTAAATTTTTCTCAGCCCTGAATTGATGGCATTGCTCAATGAAAAATCCACGATTCTGTAAGTGCCGCCGAACGGAACTGCGGGCTTGGCACGGTCCCGTGTGAGCGGATATAACCGTTCGCCTTTTCCGCCGGCAAGAAGCAGAGCGAGAATCTTACTTCTTTCGTTCACCTAACAACTCCTTGATTTTGGCTTTCAGTTCGCTGAGGTCTGAACTTTTAATCAGGTATGCATCAGCAGCCCAACTCATGAAATCTGTCTTGTACTGCGGATATGATGTATAAATAATGACTGGAACTCCCTTCCTCAAACCAAGGATATTTGACAGTGCTTCAAGGCCATTCATCTGGGGCATCCTAATATCTGTTATCACAAGATCAACTACGGTGCCCTCAAGAATCTTTATGGCCTCCATGCCATTTTCGGCGCAGACAACATCATACCCCTCTTTCTTGAGTTCCTCGGTGTACAGAATGCGCAAATTCGCTTCATCCTCTATCAGCAATAGTTTCTTCATGCTCGCCCCCTTTGGGAATGAGGATGTGGACCTTCGTTCCCTTCCCGAGTTCTGATGAAACACCGACCTTCCCGCCGTGATGTTCTTCTACAATTGCTTTTACAACAGCCAGCCCCAGTCCGGTACCGTGGAGTTTCGTCGTAAAAAACGGGTCAAACACCTTTTTTAGATTTTCAGGTGATATTCCACAACCTGTATCTTCAACCTCAATCCTGACAAAATCACTGCCGCCCCTGACGCTGACCGCTACCTTTCCGGATGTCTGTGTATTCTCCAGCGCGTTCATAACAAGGTTATAAATGACCTCATTCATCTGCACCCTGTCAACAAACACAAAAATGTCTCCGGGTATATCAAAAGTTAATGTCACATTGCGCTGTTCTGCCTGTGTTTTCAGGACCGGCTCAAGAGATTCAAAGATCTCGGCAAGCAAGACACGTTCTTTCACGGGCTGCATTGGAGATGAAAATCTAAGGAGATTGTTAAGCACACGCTCAAGCCGGACAATTTCAGAATTGATAATGCGGATATTGCGCTGTATTTGCTGCGCGTCGTCCATTCCAAGAATCTGCCGCACAAATCCGCCTATTGCCACAAGGGGATTTCTTATTTCGTGCGCAAGGTACGTGGAAATTCTTCCAATTGCTGCAAGTCGTTCACACGCTACCAGTTCTGCCTGAACATTCCGCAATGTTTCATTCAGTTGCTCCAATTTTTCAAGGTTCTGCTTTGTCTCCCGGTACTCCATTGCATTGCCCAGCGCAAGCCCTCCAAGCCCAAGCACAAGTGAAAAAAACTCCAGAGTTGCCTCATTAACCGGCCGGTTGTGGAATGCGTTGTCTGCAAGAACAATACCTGCTGTGCGTTCCCGAACCACAAGTGGTACAATCACAACTTCAGAGCCGGCTTCAAAGAGATTGTAGAGCACACCCGGCAAACGTTTTTTTTCTTCGCCTTTCAAAACACAAACCTTCTGCTCAGCGAGCACGGTCTGGACAGCGCCTATCGGAGAAAGAGAATCAATGCTTATTTTGACCTTTCTGATTTCCCTTGGAAATTTCTGCTCCTCAAGATAAGTACGGTGGCTATTGGTAAACAGTTGCTCAAGTGTCAGATTTGAATGCGCCACTTCATTCCATATACGGCTTGCGTCTTCCTTATCAAACGGCCCGATGCCCCTGCCGTCTCTTAATTCTTTATTCTCCTGGTGGAGAAAGAAAATCGCCGCCCTGCTGAAACCGAGGGCGCCGCCGGCAGTCAGTCCTGTAAGAAGTATATGTAGAATCCTGTCAACATCCAGCGTCTTCTGCAGATTGACACTAAGGGTGCGCAAAAGAGCTATTTCGTGCGAAAGCCGCGCTTCACGTTCGCTCGCAGGTTTATTGCTCATGTTTAGGCGCAAATGTTATGTAAATCTCAATCTTTGTGTTCTGCCTCTGTTTTGCAAGCCAGTCCTGAAAGTATTTCTCCTCCTTTGAATTTTGCAGGACTTTTCTAATCCTTTCGGCATCTTCTGGCTTTGAATCTTTTGCCACCAGTTTCTTCACCTCATCATCACTAACAGTGATTGTTGTTTCTGAAAGAACTTCCTGCCTGAGTTTTTGAAGGAGTATTGACTGGCGCACCTGCTGTTCAATCCCTTTCATTTCTTCTGGAGTTGCCTGTGAGAAATAATTCCTGAATTTTGCCTCATCAAATTTTCCCTGCTGGTCAGTGAACGCAGGATTTGACTTGATTGCAGCAAGAATTTCTGACGAACTCACATTCAGATGGCGCTTCCTGCATTCCTGCTCAAGGAGTTTCTGGTTAATTAAACTTTCCAGCACAATCCTATCAAGTTGGACCTTTTCCATCAATTTTCCATAGTTTTCCTTGAACATCTCGCGATACTGCCGCTCGGTTTCTTCAAGCGCCTGATAGTACTGTTGCTTTGTAATGGCCTGCCTGCCAACCCTGGCAGCAAGAGCCGACCCCCCAGAACCAGAAATACTTACCCCCCAGATGACAAATCCCGGGATAACCAGAAATGCAGTAACTCCCATCACGATGCGGAAGTTTCTCTTTTTCCTAAACCATTTCATCATCATGTTGTTTTCCCTCCAGAATTATTACAAATTCGCCCTTTGCCGGCCTTTTTGAAAAATGCTCATGCAACTGGTTTACTGTTCCTGAAATTATCTCCTCAAATTTCTTTGTTAATTCCCTGCAAACAGTCATCCTGCGCCGCGGAAATCTCTCTGCAAGAAAACCCATTGTCTTTGAAAATCTGTGCGGAGATTCAAAAAAAACAATGCATTCTTCCCTGTCCTGGTGCGCGTCAAATAATTTTTCTTTCGCACTTTCTTTCTTCGGCAGAAATCCAAGAAACCTGAATCTGTCCACTTCAATTCCTGACACAGAAAGCGCAGCCGCAAGAGCCGAGGGTCCAGGAACAGGAACAATGGGTATCCTTTCCTTATGTGCCTGGCTTACAAGATAGTGGGCAGGATCAGAAATACCAGGGGTCCCCCTGTCGCAAACAAGCGCCACACTCTTACCGGATTTTAGAAGCCCAATCAGATGCTCGGTACGTTGCCTCTCAACACCCCGATAGTAACTGACAAGCGGCTTTGAAATACCAAACAGCGCAAGCAGTTTCCCTGTTTCACGCGTATCCTCTGAGGCGATAACATCAACCTCTCTCAAAACCCGCAGGGCGCGGGTGGTAATATCTTCAAGGTTCCCAATCGGCGTAGCCACAACATAAAGTACCATCTTGACTTTTCACCCAAAAGATTATACATTCTTAAGACATTTTTATCAATAAGGTGGAGGTTTGTCCAATGTATATTGAAAAAATTCTGCCGGATATTATCAGGAAAAACGAGAAGAAGATACTTTTGATGGTGCTTGACGGGCTTGGCGGTCTTCCAGATATTTCAACAGGTAAGACCGAGCTGGAAACGGCCATAATTCCCAACCTCAATAATTTTGCAAAACGCGGCTCTTGCGGGCTCACTATCCCGATTGCCGCCGGCATCACCCCGGGCAGCGGCCCGGCTCATCTTGCGCTTTTCGGTTATGACCCTGTTGAATACCAGATTGGCCGCGGAGTGCTTGAAGCACTTGGAATTGGCATGAAACTTGGCAAGGAGGACCTTGCTATTCGCGGGAATTTTGCCACTATTGATGAAAAAAGGGTTGTCACTGACAGGCGCGCCGGAAGAATTTCAACAGAAGAGAATGCAAAACTTGTTTCCATGCTTCAGGCAGAAATCCCTGAAATTAAAGGTATTCGCTGTACCATCAGGACCGTCAAAGAACACCGGCTTGCAATCGTGTTCTCAGGAAACGGCTTATCGCCAGAATTATCCGAAAACGACCCTGAAAAAGAAGGCCTGCCGCTCAGAAAAATAGAGGTTCTGAAACCAGAAGCGGATTTCACCGGGCAAGTTATTGCAGAATTCCTGACCCGGGTTGAAGCATTGCTTGCAAAGATTGACAGCAAAGCAAAGACGATACTGCTTCGCGGCTTTTCTAGGCAACCGGAAATCCCTGGTTTTGAGGAAAAATACAAACTAAAAGCCGCCTGCATCGCATCATACCCGATGTATAAAGGCCTATCGCGTCTTGTGGGAATGGATGTGATTGAAAACTTAAGTTCCTTTGAAGAGCAGGTAAATACGCTTTTGAAACTTTATGACAGGTATGATTTCTTCTTTGTCCATTACAAGAAGACAGATAGTTCAGGTGAGGATGGTAATTTTAGAAAAAAAGTTTTCGCGCTGGAAGAGTTTGACCGCCTATTTGAGAAAATTTCCAATCTCCAGTTTGAAGCAGTTGCTGTTACTGGAGACCATTCAACGCCATCCCTGCTCAAAAGCCATTCGTGGCATCCTGTGCCCATCGCTATTGTTTCCCCGAATATGTTTTCAGATGATGTTGATAGATTCACCGAACGCTCCTGCGCAAGAGGCATGCTTGGAATTTTTCCTGCAACAAATGTAATGTATCTTCTGCTCGGGGCGTCTCTGAAACTTAATAAATTCGGCGCCTGATATCCCCGGGATTGATTCTAAATTACCGCCATCTGTCAGGGAGTAATCTTTGGATCAACCTGCCAGTAAAAAACCCCATCATGCCTTTCTCAAAAAAACATGATGGGGTCTTAACAATAACTACCGGTTAGGCCGTAACCTGCTTATTTCTTTCCGGGTGCAGGCGGAGGCGGAGGAAGCGTTGCCCTGAATTCCTCCAACTTTTTCTGAAAATCCTGCCATTCAGGATCATTGGCAAACTGAGAAGACAGCGCCTTTATTCGGGCTTCCTTCTGCTTGTTAAGGTCTTTTAGTTTCGCCTGAAGGTCGTCAATCTGCGCCTGTATCTTCTTGTATTCTTCATCCTGGCCTGCTATTCTGTTCACAATCTTCTGCCGCATCGCCATCAAATCCCTGTACTTTGCCATCTGCTCAGCCGTAATGGCCTGGCCAGGAATCCCGGCTCCTTCCTTAGGTGGGCTTGAAGGTTTCTTTGCCTCATCTGCCGCAAAGCAAACAGCAAACCCTGCAAATACCAATATGCACAGCCCAGCAACCAATGCCCTTCTCATCTTCCACCTCCAGTGTTTAACGGCAAATACTCAATCAACACCTTTTCCGTTTCTGTCCTTCATTATATATTGAGACGGTTTTCCTGCGCAATAGTTTACATGTCAGCATCAATGGACTATGCCCCACCAAATTCTAATTGAAATCCCGGCACCTAATTTCAAATATTCTGAATCATTGCATGCTGATTTGTGTCGGTACCGACGCATTTGATATAAACCCTCTGATAAACCACCTATTTCATTCCGCTGTATATTCCCTGAACCCATCAATTGTATTTCGTCCACTTGATTCTCTGCTGGAACCGCCTGTCATTGGCGCCTTTTCCAGTTCCTGGGCTTCTTATGATATACTTTTGCAATGATTTCGCTGAGATTTCTTGGTGCAAGCAGGAATGTGACGGGCTCCAGGCATCTTTTGTCGCATGGAGAAGAGAAGGTTCTTGTTGACTGCGGGATTTATCAGGAACACAATCTTCTTTACCGCAACTGGGACCCGTTTCCAGTCAGACCGGCTGAAATTTCCTCTGTGTTTCTCACGCATGCGCATCTTGACCACAGCGGGTTTCTGCCCTGTCTGGTAAAACAGGGATTCCGTGGCAAAATTTTCGCGACAAAACCAACAATTGAAGTTACAAAAATCGCGCTTCTTGATGCCGCACACATCTATGAGGAAGATATTGAGAAAAAAAGAATCCGGCACGCACAGGAAAACAGGATTGTCGGACATCCGGATATTCCGCTGTATACTGTTGACGATGCATACCGGGTATTTGACATGTTTGAAGAGGTCCCTTACAGTGAACCGGTTACTCTCAATAAGCATTTTTCAGTAACATACCACAATGCCGGCCATATCATTGGTTCAGCAATGATAGAGTTCAAAGATGTCGCTTCTGGGGAAAATATCGTATTTTCAGGAGACCTTGGCAGGCCGAACAAACCGCTTCTTGCTGACCCTGAGCGATTTGAAAAGATTGACTGGCTTGTTCTTGAATCAACTTATGGAGACCGCAACCACCCCGGAGATGAAGAAATTGAAACGGTTTTTTCACAGGTGATAAACGATACGAAACAAAATGGCGGGAATATTGTAATTCCAAGTTTTGCAATAGAGCGGACACAGGAAGTTTTATACTGCCTGAGAAAACTACTTGACAAAAACCAGATTCCCCACCTTCTTGTTTTTCTTGATAGCCCCATGGCAATCAGGGTCACGGAGATATTCCGCCAGTACCCGTCTTTCCTTAGAGAAGGCATGGCCGAGTTGCTTAAAAACAGTTCGCCGTTTGATTTTCCGCTTCTGAAGATAACCCGCACTCCGGATGAATCAAAAGGAATCAACCATCTGCGCGGCACTGTTATAATAATTGCCGGTTCAGGAATGTGCAACGGCGGCCGCATCAAGCACCATCTTACCAAGAACATAGAAAGGGGCGAATCCACAATACTTTTTGTAGGATACCAGGCGAATGGAACGCTCGGCAGGGAAATTGTTGATGGAGCAAGAGAAGTCAGGATACTCGGGCGGATGTACCATGTAAATGCGCATATTGAGCAGATACAGGGCTTTTCATCCCATGCAGACCAGTCAGAAATTATCAACTGGCTATCATCACTCAGTAAAACCCCGGAAAGAATTTTCCTGGTACATGGTGAAGATAATGCCCTAAATGTATTGAGCGAAAAAATCAGAGAAACATTTAAGTTTCCAGTGGAAATCGGGGAATACAACAAGGAAACGGTGCTGAACTAATGAGGGTGCTTATTACTGGAAGTGCTGGGTTTATCGGCTGGCAGACATGCAGAAAGTTCCTATCAGAGGGGCATACTGTCTCAGGAATAGACGATCTGAATGATTATTATGATGTGCGGCTAAAAGTGTGGCGGCTTGATGACTTGAAGAAAATACCCGGTTTTTCCTTTGTCAGGACGGATATTAATCAGCGGGAACCGCTTGAAAAAATTTTCATGGAGTTCAGGCCTGAAGCGATTGTAAATCTTGCAGCCCGGGCTGGAGTGCGCGCAAGCATTGAAAATCCTGAAATCTATTTTCAGACAAATGTATTCGGTACACTTAATCTGCTCCAGATGTGCGTAAAATTTGGAGTAAAAAAGTTTATTCTCGCTTCAACTTCATCCCTTTATGCCGGACAGAAAACACCATTTTCTGAAACCCTGCCTGTTAACACGCCCATTTCGCCTTATGCGGCATCCAAAAAAGCCGCCGAGGTGCTGTGCTATACCTACCATTACCTGTATGGGATAGATATCACGATCTTCAGGTATTTTACGGTCTTTGGTCCTGCTGGAAGGCCTGATTTGAGCGTTTTCAAGTTTATCAAACTGATGGATGAAGATAAAGAAATCACAGTATATGGAGACGGTTCACAGAGCAGGGATTTTACCTATGTTGATGATATTGCCTGCGGCACATATCTTGGAATGAAAAACCTTGGCTATGAAATCATAAATCTCGGAGGCAATCAGCCCCATACCCTTAATGAAATGATTTCCCTGCTTGAACAGTGTCTTGGGAAAAAGGCGAAAATTAAATACGGGAAATTTCACCCTTCCGACCTTAAGGAGACATGGGCAGATATTGGAAAGGCGCAGAAACTTCTCGGGTGGAGCCCGACTGTCTCTTTTGAAGAAGGAATCCAGAGAACAGTTGCCTGGTACCGGGAAAATAAGGCATATCTTAAAGGCCTCATACTGAAGGACTAACCTTCAACGCTTTCCTTTTCCCTTATCTTATTTTTCCTTGAACATATCTACAAGAATTTCCTGATGCACTTTTGACGGCTTTGACATCTGTCCCTTTGCATCCTTATATGTAACCCAGAAATATAGTTTGATTCCCGGTCTCAAACCATATACAAGCCCGCCGTTTTTTATGCCTGATGGGGTCAGGTTCACTGCACCGCTCCCATCAGGATGGGCGCTTACCCATACATAATATGCCTGCGCTCCTTCAACTTCTTTGAAAAATACATGAACATTTGTTCCATCTGCTCCCCACTGCGGCGGCTCCAGTTTTATTATCTCTGTTGCTGCTCCAACACCTGTCTTTTCCATCTCGCTTACAGGGTTGGGAAGCACTACCTTTTCTTTCGGCATCGGCATCCTGAGACGGCTGATACGGACTGCTTCAGGGCTCGCATCTTCAGGAGTATCATATTCAACATACATTTTGCCAAAATACACTGTGTCTGAAGAAACCGGCTGAATATCATTTACATAAAGAACATGGGTGCGCTGTTCCACTATAATTCCTTCAAGTTTTAGCGGCAAATCAACAATGCTGTCTCCATCACCAACAGGCCGCCACCATGTTGTCCCGTATTTTCTGAAACTATCGTAACCAGCATGCCCTGGGAGTTCAAAACGGACATATCGCCAACCATCAAAGTTGAACGAACTCCATGAGTGAACATCATCGCAGTTCCATTGGTCTTTTGTGCCCACGCTTATCCACTCTTCTCCCTTTGCGTCGCGCAATATGTAAACCACCCTGCCCCAGTCGCTTGCACCTTTTACCCACAGGCCAATAGCAGAAGGCGCATACGGCAGTGTTATCGGTCTTTTAGGCCGAAGGATGTTATACCATGGCATCAACTCGTGCACAGTATCCTGTTTTTCAAGTTTAGAAACGAGAACCTTCCCGTACTTTTCGTCCTTCACAATTTCGGATGAGAATTTCCCGGGGTATCTGAATGTGTCAAAGTTGTTCTTTTCGTAAACCAGGTGCCGCTCTGAAGTGTATTTCCAGGTACCGTCACCTAAATCTGCAACCTGAACCGAACCCTTTGCCGGCTGTGCGTCAGAATTGTCGGGCTCTCCTGCCACAACAGACACAATTTCACCTGCGCCTGTAACATACACCACGGACGAATCTGTCATAACAGTAACTTTCCTGTTGTGGCTTGAAACGACCTTTGTATTATTCATTGCGTCAGTGACGTTCACATCTGCATCTGCACCAAGAGTGAGAGTTACAGGCCGTTTTCCCCTCACTGTCCAGAGCGCATAAACGGTTCCCTTTGGTCCCTTAAAGCGCAGGCAGTATGTGGAAAGCGAGCCGGTTGGAAGCCACCCATCATAATTTGCCTCGTTGAGTTTGTCAGTCATTGTGGCATATGCTGCATAAGCGGGCTTTGGGTCGCAGTATGGAATCCTGCGTTGAATTCCGCATCCGCCATAATGCTCTGCACCGTAATAATTTCCGCAATCAAATGCGAACCATCCTGAATAAAACCGTTTCACGCCGTATGCCATGCACAAAAGAGCCCAGCGGTTGTAGATATCCATCTGTTCGCGCCATGTGCACGCTCCAACCTCGGTTGGCACAAAAATGCCCTCACAATGGTATAATAACGGGTCTGAAATGCCTGCTTTCTCATATTCCTTCCTGAGTTGGTACAGACGGTGCAAACTGATCTGGTGCAATTGCTGCTCAGGAAGCCGCTCAAACCCACAAATATCCAGACCTGTGCCATCAATCAATTCTTTCGGAAATCCAGCGCGAAGAAGCGGCACAGGAAAAAGCGGGTCGCCCCAGGCAATAAGAATTTTTAAATTCGGCCATGTCTTTCTTATCGCTTCTGCCGCGCACTTTGCGGTGGTAAAATACATCCTCAAGTTTTCTTTTTCTTCTTCTGTATACTGGTATGGTTCCCCGTGCCAGTATTCAGGGTAATTGCCACTTGTAAGCCGCATGCTAACCGATGGCTCAGGGAAGAAATAGACATGGTCAGGCCTGAATTCTTCAGGGATAGCGTTCCGTGCGGATGTGTACGCTTTTATGACATCCTGTTGATACTGCTCGTATTTTGCCTGGTCATATTTTTCTTCACGCGCCCACTGTTGACCTGATACCTCCCACGCGCCAGCAGGAAGCCGTGTGCAGTGGTTCTTCACATACTCGTTTTCAAACATTTCCTTGTTTGCAGAAAATGATGTGCGCGCTCCTGCGAGTGTCATTAACCTCACAATGTGCTCTGGCTTCGGAGTGTGGTGGCCACCGTGATAACTCCAGTAGCCGAAAAGTGCCCCTTTGCCTTCTGTCCAGCGCGGAGAACGGGTATCCGGAGCAAGCAGTACCATGGAACGTTTTTCAGTCCATATCTTATCCGCAAAAGAAAGTGACGCGGCTACATCGTGGTACCCATGCAGTTTAACAGGTATCTGGAAATTTATCTTTTCTGTACCCCCAGCAGGAACAGTAAATGTTTTCTCAACAACCTTCGCCTCTGTTTTATCATAACTTTTTGTTGTCACAAGCACTGTGCCTGAAATTGAGGAAGAAGAGTGATTAGAAACAGTCGCTGTATATGATGGAATTTCCGGCTCTGTCCACACATGGCCGAATCTATCTGGCTCAAAGGTGAACCCAATCGGCATCTCTGCTAATGTTACCGCATATATATGCACCGACGACGGCTGACCGCCCTGGTGCCATCCGTACATAATGGGGTCAGGATACGAACGATACTGGTAAACATCTTTGGTGAATTCAACCTCTACAATTTCAAGGTCAGCAAAAGACGAAAGTTTTCCAGGGTCAAGAGGGATTTTCACAAGCCACAGATTTACCTTTCTTCCATTACTGAGAGTGACAGGGAACGGCCTCGCATCAGCGCTGCGCGAAGTTGCAAGAGGTACTCTTGCCGAAAATGTTTCTGCAAACCCCGCTGATGGCCTAAAGAACATTGCTGACACTCTCGGAATTGAATCTTTCCTGCCGTCAGACGCTGCTAAAACATAAATCGCATCAAACTGTCGGTTCGGAATCCGTATCTGAATACGGGCAGGATCTCTGAATGCAGTCCCTCCAAAAATCTGATCGTATGTCGGAAAGTAACCTGCCATATTTGCATGGCGGAAAAGTGATTTGCTGATATCAAGATGGTCTTTCCCCTCGCTACTGGGGCCTGAAATGTAGAATGGAATACCATTGACAACGACAGTCCCACCATACTTGAGCGAATCGGGTTTAACATACGCTTTACCAAGAAACTCTTTTCCATTGGCATATCCGGTAAGTCGTATCGGCATAAAGGGAAAAGGTTCATCTGCAGTTTTCTTGATTGAACATTCTGCAACTTCTGTTCCGGGGCTTAATTCTATGCCGGCAAATCCCTCTGCATGGATTGAAGCATCTTTCTTTTCGCTGATGCATCTGTCATCAAGCCAGAAACGGATTAGCCCATCCTTAAGTTCCACGCGTACCAGGAGCCATTTCTCATTGGTACCCTGAAGTTCAGTCATATCTTTTTCAATCAGTGTGCGGAAATCTTCTGGCCAGCCAGGATAAAACTCCCTGTATGCCTTCAAGTGGTAATAGTAGGTGTTGGTATATGGAGGAACCCAATCCATACTTTTTGCAAGTGCGTTTATATCGTGAAGATAACCATTGCCCTGGTAAAGGTTGCAGGTTACCATATCTTTATATGAGGGATTGTTCGCTGTGTACAAAACCATGCGAAATCCCTGGTCAGATGCATCCTTCCTGCCCACTCTTATGGTTGCGCTTGCATATGGCTGAGGGTCAGTTCTAAGCCGTATCATTGCATTAATTTCTAACGGGCCGGCTATTTTTTCTTTTGTCTCAATTGCAAAAGTTCCCTTTTTGCTGGCGATAAGGATGTTTTTCTTGAGTACAGAATCTTTTTCAATAGAAAACTCCCCTGTGGTTTTCCACATATCTGTTGCCCCTTGCCCGAGCACAGAATCAAGAGTAACAGGCACAGGTGAAACTGGTTGCTGCGCTGCACCGGCCGCCAGCGCAACAAAAGATATCATTACAGCGAATACTCCTGCTTTCAAAATAGCACTCCATCGTATAAACATATTCCCCCTCCAGGAAATGTCTTTACAATTGTGTTTATTTCAAAGAGGCAGTGAAGGTATTCAGTTTATCGGAAAATTTATTTCGCAATACTTCATTTTGAGTCAGTTCAAGTACTGCAACTGGCTGTTTCCCGCATATTACTTCCATTTCTCTGAAAGTGCGTCTTCCGCCCGAACCGCCCTCTGTGCAGAAAAATGCCACACTATTAAATTTGTCCCTGTTTCTTGCAAGGTATGTTCTGATAGCTGCAGACATTGTAAAAGCCCAAACAGGCGTTCCAATTATCACAAGGTTATACTGCGAGGGGTCTTTTTTAATTGGAGCAATTTCTGTAAGTCGCTTAAACATCGCATCCCTGCCGGCGCCCATATACCCTGCCGGCCCCATCCTGTCCCTTCTGTCAATGATTTCCTCTTGCTCACAGCCGAGAGCGCCTGCAATTGCCTGACCAACTTTTTTTGTAACACCTGTCCTTGAATAGTACACGACAAGTATTTTTCTCTCCATGCAACTCCAATCTGTGGTCAAGATACAGTTTCCTGTGAATACATTGTAACCAATCGCCTGTTTCTGTCAAAATGTTGTAAGAGTTGAGTATATAGGTAACACTTTATCTGCCGATGTCTGTGACAAGAAGGCCATAGGAGTTAAATAACCTAATGACTGGTGTGGACGCTTAAAATTATACTCTATTAGCCACTCGGTTAA
>Ga0315298_1001662_pt1 | contig 40016 bp, 41 predicted proteins | sample WHS_1_MG_FD_203077 | JGI IMG/M metagenome (GOLD analysis project Ga0315298, IMG submission 203077) | Extremophilic microbial mat communities from Washburn Hot Springs, YNP, Wyoming, USA - WHS_1_MG | ecosystem: Environmental > Aquatic > Thermal springs > Hot (42-90C) | place: USA: Wyoming... | reverse complement strand
CTGGGGGCCCTGATCTCTGCCGCTGTCCACAGGAGACTCAGTTGGAGCCTTCTCAAGGAGGCGTGTCTGAGGACATTCAGGCTCACGGGAATGATAGTCTGGATACTGTTCGGCGCATATTGTTTCAGTGCCGCATACCATGGAATGGGAGCCCCTGAGCTCATCCACGACCTCATGAAACACATCCCAGGAGGGCCTTGGGGGAGCATGGTGTTCATACAGGCCGTTCTGCTCTTCCTGGGGATGTTCCTGGATCCTGCTGGCATCATGATGATAACGGCTCCCATCTTTCTACCAGTTGTGAAGGCTCACGGATTCGATCCCCTCTGGTTCGGTATATTGTTCACCATAAACATGGAAATCGGTTACATGACACCCCCTTTTGGATTCAACCTGTTCTATCTCAAGGGAATTGTGCCACCCAGCATAACAATGGCGGACATCTATAGATCAGTGGTACCCTACGTCATTGTGGAGATCATCGGTCTTGCCTTGGTCATGGCCTTCCCGTCTCTGGCAACTTGGCTTCCGAGAAAGGTATTCTGAGGCAATTTCCCAAAAAAGGCCGTCCCATGGGAATTACCCCATGCCAGGAGAAAGCCTTGGAGCTCCTGTTCGAGAGGAGAGCCCCCCAAATACCTCTATCTCCCAAAAATGTGGAAGGCCTTTTACTCCCTAGGCCTTGCCATCTCCCACAAGCCAGTGTCCTTCCGGTTGGAAAAGGTGCTGGAAACTCCAATTTCTTTTTCCCGCTTCCTTCCTTTCAATGGCCCCCTTAGCATGGAACTAGCTTGCCTGGATTCTCTTCCATAGAAGGATGCCCCTCAAGATCATTGCTCCTGGGTTCGCCGCATCGTATAATTCAGGCCGAAAGTCAAAATCGCGTGATCACAGAGGGTGATAGGGAGGGGTGTTTTGGGCCGAGTGCGGGTCATGGTCCTCTGGGGAAATGGGATAAATTGCGAGATGGAGACAGCGCATGCTTTCAAGCTGGGGGGCGCAGACGAGGTGGACTTGGTCCATTTCTGGGAGCTCATCTACGGGGAGAAGAGTCTCGATCATTATCACATATTGGCTCTTCCGGGAGGGTTTCTGGACGGGGATGACCTGGGGGCAGCGAAGGCAGCAGCCAATCGATTTCGCTATGCCAGGGTCTTGACAACGGGCGAGAGACTGAGGGATCAACTCGACAGGTTCATCCGAGACGGAAAGCTAGTCCTCGGCATATGCAACGGGTTCCAGTTGATGGTCAAGCTGGGACTCCTTCCCGCCCTGAATGGGGATTATGATACCCAGACCGTGACACTCACCTTCAATGACTCTGGAAGGTTCGAGGACAGATGGGTCTACCTCCATGTGAATCAGGAAAGCCCTTGCGTTTTCACAAGAGGCCTCGAACGGCTCTATCTCCCAGTGAGGCATGGGGAGGGGAAGTTCTTCTGCACGGATGAAAGGGTCCTCAGGGGGATGTTCGAGGGAGGGCAGGTAGTGGTCCGTTATATCCATCCCGAAAGCGGGAGGCCCACCATGGAATATCCTTGGAACCCCAACGGGTCCTTGGAGGCAATAGCCGGAATATGTGACCCCACAGGCAGGCTCATGGGCCTCATGCCCCACCCCGAGGCCTACCATCACAGGACAAATCATCCCCGCTGGACAAGGGAGAGCTTGCCAGAGGAGGGAGAGGGTGTAATCATCTTCAGAAATGCCGTGAACTTCGCCAAAGAGAACCTTCTTTGAGGAATTCCAGCCCCTGAGGAGGCGTGAGACATGGGCCTTTTCAAAAAGATCCTTTTCTGCACGGATTTCTCACAGACAGCTGACCATGCATTCCACTACGCGTTAGAGCTCGCGAAGACCTATGGATCTCAATTGATCATCTTCCACTCGGTCCATCAGCCCTTCTATCCCATGCTCTCTGAGCCGTTCGTTGTGACTCAGGTTGTGGACCAGGCAGAGGATGCCATGAGACAGGAGGCTGAAAAGGAGATACGGAGGAGGTATGCCGTATCCCTCCCCGAGGGCATTGAGGCCCAGATAGTGGTTCGCTCGGGCACACCCTCTCAGGAGATCCTGAGGGTCATAGGCGAGGCGAAGGCGGATCTCGTGGTGATGGGTGCGAGGGGACGCTCTCCCTTGGAGTTGCTCCTTTTCGGAAGCGTGGCCCACAGGGTGGTCAAGCGTTCCCCCGTACCCGTCCTGACTGTCTCCTATGGGGGACAAACCCCCTGACCTCAGACAGCCTCAACTACAGTCGCTATTCCCAGGCCTCCTCCTCCGCACAGCATCTGAACCCCTGCCCTTCCCTTGATCCTCTTCAGGTGATGGACCATCTCACCGAAGTAGAGGACTCCAGATGCTCCTATGGGATGTCCCAGGGCAATGGCTCCTCCTGTGGGATTGATCCTGGGATCGAACCTGTCATATCCGAGCTCGTCAGCGAACACGAGAAGAGGCGACGCGAAGGCCTCGTTGGGCTCTATTATGTCCATCTCGTCTATGGTCTTCCCAGCCCTTTTCAAGGCCTTCCTCACCGCCGGGATCGGGGCCAGGAGCATGGGCACCGGCTCTCCTCCTGCAACGGCGCACGATGCGATGCGACACAGTGGCTCCAACTCTAGCTCCTCAGCCTTCTCAGCGCTCATGAGGATCACGGCTGCGGCGCCGTCCACTATTCGAGAGGAGCTTCCAGCGCTCACCCTGCCATTCTCCTTGAACGGAGTGGGCAGCTTTATGGAATCCGCGAGATACCCCTCTGGATCCTCCACTGCCCTGGGCCTGAGACCTTCGTCCTTTTCCACCCTCCTGGTGACGCCGTCCCAAGTGAATTCGAATGGCACAATGTGATCCGCATACCAGCCGTTCCTCTCGGCTTGCACGGCCTTCTGCATGCTCCATAGGCCGAATCTCTCCAACTCCTCCCTGGTGTGACCGTACTCTTCCGAGATCATCTCAGCGCAGAGTCCCTGGGGGACAGCCAACGCCACTTCCTTCACTCGAGGTGATAGCCTCACTGGGTAGTTGGCCTGGAGTGCCACCTGGATATCTGAGCCCATCCCGTAATGGGACATCAACTCCACACCCCCGCAAACCACTATATCCGCCTCTCCCACCATTATCTCGTGGGCCCCAATATGAATGGCCTTCAATCCGGCATTGCAGTATTGGTTCACCGTGCAACCAGCCGCCTCCTTGGGAATCCCCGCCAGGAGAGAGGCTATTCGACCGAGGTTGGAGCCCTGCTCCCCTATCTGGCTGAGACACCCTATGATGACGTCCTCTATCTCCCTTTCGTCGAACTTGGGAGACTTGGCGTGGACCCTGTCCAGGAGGCCTCTCAGGGTATTGGCCATCAGCTCCTGAGCTGAAGCCTGGCAGAGTTGTCCCCCCTTTTCCATCCCTTTCCATCCAGACTTGCCGATGGGAGACCTCACGGCATCTATGACAACCACTTCCCTCAGCTTTGCCATTTCCTTCCACCTCCTTACGGGGTTTTAAGGTCTCGAAGTCCCTTCCCTTTCAAGGACCTCCCTGATGAGGGAGATGAGTTCTTTGGGTTCTATGGGCTTCTCCAAGTAGCCCGAGGGCCTGCTGTACCTGCTTTCGCCCTTGGTGGTCACAGATGGGTCGCCCTCACCTCCAGGAAGCCTGACCACGAAATCCCTGAAGTCCACACCAGTTGCCTGGGAGACACCCGTCACTATGATCACTGGAATCTCCCTCAGCTCTTCATCCATTTTCATTTCCTGGAACATCTTTATCCCGCTCTTGTTGGGCATCATGAGGTCCAGGAGGACCAACTGAGGCCTCTCCACCCTCACCTTCTCCATGCCCTCCACTCCGTCTCGGGCAGTGAGCGCCTCGTAGCCCTCATCTTCCAGCACATCCTTCAAATAACTGAGATTGTCAGGATCGTCGTCCACAACGAGGATGCGAACGCCCATGGCCCCCTCCCTCTGGTCCTCTGGGCCCGATATGACCTCAGCCTTCGGGCACCCGGATGGATGTGGGAAAAACCTTGGTCCCTCCGAATCCGTGCAGTATGCTATCATGGCGAAAATGGGAGATCAATGGCAGCCGAGCAGGGAGGCCCGACAATGCTCCTGTCTTTTCTGCGCGAATACCACAGAAGAATGAGCTTACACAGAAAGATCTTCTTCGCTAGCTTGACCATGCTCTTTTTGATCCTCCTCCTCAACACCATAGCTTACTGGAGGATCTTCATTCCCATGTTCGTGGGTCAGATGAGGACCTATAGCGCGAGGGTCGCGTATTACTTGGCCACGAGGGTCCGCCCCCTCATCCTCTCTGGAGATCTGGAGGAGATGAGAAAGATAATAGTCCACAGGGAGTCCGTGGAATACGAGATAGCTTACATATTCGTCACAGACCCAGAAGGAAGAGTGCTGTCCCATACATTTCCGGGGGGGTTTCCTCCGGAGTTGGAGTGGACAAAGCCCCTCGGAAAGGACCAGGAGGTGACAAGGCTGGTCCAAGTTGGGGACTCGTGGATCTACGACACAGCAGTGACCGTCGAGGAGGACGGTGTCTCCATAGGTGTTGTCCACGTGGGGATGAGAAAGACCCCTCTCGACAAGATGATCCAGGAGATGGGCTTGGTATTGGGTCTTCTTTTGGTTGTGATAATTGCCCTCGCAATATTCCTGAGCCAACTTGCAGCCACTTACATCACTACTCCTTTGACCAGGCTCACGGAGGCGATGAAGAGATTGGCCAGGAATCCGGATGACTCCCTTCCCCCGATGTTGAGGCTCCCCAGATGTTGGGAGCTCAAAAATTGCAACCTCCAGGATTGCCCAGCTTACGGGAACACGAGCGCCCCTTGCTGGACCTTATTTGCCCAGGCTTCCCAGGTCACTGGCTCAGGATTACATAGCAGGGGAGTTTGCAGGGCATGCAAGGTTTATAGGGAAGCCCAGGGAGACGAGATAGCTCAGCTCGCCCATGCCTTTGGCGACATAATTTTGGCCATTCGAACCAAGGCCGAGGAGGTCTCCAAGTCAGAGAGAAAGAGAAAGCTCCTCTTCGATAACGATCCCAATGGGGTTTTCTTGTTTGTGCCTTCGGAAGGGAGGATATTGGAAGCAAACGCCACAGCCATGGGGATGCTGGGCTGTTGCAAAGAGGAGCTCTTGGAGAGGGATTTCATGTCCGTGCTAGAGCCTGAAGACAGGAGGATCTTTTGGGAGAAGGCCTCCTCCTCCGGCCCCGGGGAGGCCTTCGACATCCCCAAGCTGAGGGTGAAAAGGTGCAGTGGGGATAGCTTGGTCGTGGATCTCCATGCCAGGGTCTTGGACCCGAGGGAGCTCGCAATGGAGTCGGAGGGCCAATGCCTTCTCATTCGCATGGTGGATGTCACAAAAAGGCTAGAGGAGGAATCCCTTCTCCTCCAAGCAAGCAAGATGGCGACCCTCGGTGAGATGGCAACTGGAGTGGCCCACGAGCTGAATCAACCCCTCAATGTGTTGAAGGTGGGGGCAGATTTTTTCAGGAAGATGGCCGAACGAAACGAGGCCATTCCCAAGGACAAGTTCCTCACCATAGCACGAAACATGAGCGAACAAGTGGACAGAGCATCGAGGATAATAGACCATCTCAGGGAGTTCGGAAGAAAGTCGGAGTTCCAACTCTACCCCACCGACGTGAACGAGGCCATAAGAGGGGCCTTCACCCTCCTCGGACAGCAGCTGGCCCTGAGGCAGATAAAGGTGGAGCTGGACCTCGATCCTCAGCTCCCGGAGATCCTCGCGGACAAGAATAGGCTGGAACAGATCTTCCTGAATCTCATTACCAATGCCAGGGACGCCATGACCGCCAGGGACGATGGAGCCCCTAGGAGGCTCAGGGTGACATCGAGGCTCCGTGGAGACAAAGTCCTGGTGGAATTTTCGGACACGGGTGTGGGGATGACGGAGGAGGTCAAGAGGCGAATCTTCGAGCCCTTCTTCACAACCAAACCTCCAGGAGAGGGTACGGGCCTGGGACTCTCCATAAGTTACAATTTGGTCAAGGATTTCAAGGGGACCATAGAGGTGGAATCCGAGCCTGGAAAGGGCGCCACCTTTCGATTGACCTTTCCGGCAAGAAGGGAGTCGGAATCCCATGGAGAAGAGGCTGCTTCTCATAGATGATGAAAGACCAATCCTGGAAGTTCTCGGAATCTCCTTGGCTGCCGAGGGATACGAGGTCTTCACTGCGGAATCGGGCTACCAAGGGCTGGAAATATTCGAGAGGGAGAAGCTCAAGCTCGTCGTCACAGATATAAAGATGCCAGGCATGGACGGAATAGAGGTCTTGAAAAGGGTCAAGACCTTGAACCCTGAGGCCGAGGTTGTCGTCATAACGGGCCACGGAGACATGGAGTCTGCCATTGCGGTGTTGAGGGAGGGAGCCTCTGATTTCATAACAAAGCCCATAAAAGAGGAGGCCCTCCTTTTAGCCCTGAGAAGGGCTGAGAAAAAGATAGAGATGGCCGATCTCATCAAGCAATACACACTAGGCCTCGAGGAAAAGGTGGCACAATACAAGAGGGAACTGGAGTTGGCCCAGGAGGAGCTTCTCAAGAGGGAGAGGCTAGCGACCATAGGGGAGACCGTGGCTGGGCTTGCCCATTACATCAAGAACATCCTCAACGCCCTCAAGGGAGGAGCTTACAAGGTGAACAGTGGGCTAGCCAAGTCCGACAGGCGACTTCTGGAAGAAGGGTGGCAGATGGTTCAGAGGAACATAGAGAGGATATCCCAGCTCTCACTGGACCTTCTGGATTTCTCCAAGGAGAGGGTGCCGGATCGAACGCCATGCGACCCCCGGTCCCTTGTCCAAGAGGCGGCCTCCATCATCCAGCCCTTGGCGGATGAGAACAATGTGGAATTGAGGCTCCATCTGGAGGAGGTGGGGGAGGCCTATTGGGACAAGAGGGGGATCCACAGGGTGCTCGTGAACCTGGGGACGAACGCGGTGGACGCATGCAGATTCGACCCCGAAAGGGGTAAGAGGTTCGTGGTCGCCATGTCATTGGGTTTGGAGAAAAGCCCCTCAGGAGAGGAGAGGATAGTGATAGAGGTCTCCGACAACGGCTCCGGAATGGACGAGGAGACCAGGGAGAAGGTCTTTTCTCGATTCTTCAGTACCAAAGGAGGACAGGGAACCGGGTTGGGTCTTCTCTTGAGCAAGAAGATCGTGGAAGAACATGGTGGCCAAATCTCCTTCGATTCGACTCTGGGTCAGGGGACCAAGTTCAAGGTAGTGCTTCCAAGGGGATCCCGGTTGTGACAAAGGGTCCAGATTTTTCTCGTGGGGATCGCATCTGGCCCTTCATGCCTTGGCAAGCGAAAGGGCCATCCCCATGACATGCCTTTCCCAGGATACGTGAAAGATCTGGGTCGGGCCCGTTCGGGTGGTCCCTCCTCGCTCGAGGGGAGATGGGCAATACTTGGCCCTTCAGGAGGTCCAGGGGCTTCGGGAAGGTGGGTTACAGCTCCACGAGCTTCTGGATATCGGGATGTTTCCGCATGACCTTTATGAACTGTCTTGTCCTCCTCTCTAGCCTTCTCCTGAAGATCTGAAAGATCCTGGTCATCACGAGATAGCCTACCTTCGGGTCGGATTCGAGAATCTCCAGGAACTTTCCCCCTGGGATTGAGATGACCGAGCAAGGCTCGGCTGCAACGGCAAAGGTGGTGTGAGTCCCATCCTTTACCAGAGCTGACCAGCCGAAAGAATATCCCTTCTTTATGGAGCCCAGAGATATGATTATGTCAGGGGCTATTTCCACCTCAAGGAGCACCTTTCCCTCTTTTAGCATGTAAAATTCTCTGGCCTCGCTCCCCTCTTCGAATATCACGGAACCCATCTCGTAATTACGGAGCTTCGTGAAGGAAGCCAGGTGTCCCAGAAACTCATCGTCCAAACCCTGCAATAGGAGGATATCCCTGAGCTCGGCTCCTGAAATCATACCTCGCCTCCATGACGCTCGTGGCCCCACCCTCAACTGGCCAGGAAGAGCAATAATAGCAGAAAGATAGCAGCGGCCGCTCCTATTCCCACAGGACCCGCCCCCTTCTCCATGGCCAGACGGACCCTTTTCTTCCTCTCCCCAATTTCATTCCCCCCAGTGCCCTCCACAAGCCAGGCGGGATAGAGGAGCGCAATAGTGGTCTTCGCTGGACCTTCTCTCAAGTAGCTGGCAAGTCCCCGCACGAGCCCCCCAACCACCACTTTGGAGCTCAACCATCCCACAGCCCCGATGGTGATCTGCGCTCCTCGATACAGTGCGAGGGCTCCTTTTCTGTAAAACCAGTCAGCGTCCAGATTCACAGCCCTCATCTCCGCCGGGTAGATCCCTGAAAGGATCAGAAGAGTGAAAGCCAAGGAGGAAAAGAACAGGAGTTGACTCTGGCCCAGAACGTGAGGCCAGGTGTAAGGGACATATCCCACCTCGTATGGGAGAAACGAATACAAGTAACCCGGTGCACATCCTATGAACACACAGAGAAATGCGGCTATACCCATTGCTATCAGCATGTGCAATGGGGCTTCCTTGGGCCTCAGCCCGCTATCGTGGGAGAAGAATGCGAAGTAAGGAATTTTGATTCCCGCATGGTGGAAGACACCAGCCGAGGCGAAAAGCAATATGAACCAGACAATCCTCATATTCCCAAGGGCCGCAGCCTCCATGACCATGGACTTACTGACAAATGCGCTGAAAAGGGGGAAAGCTGATATGGATGCCGCCCCCACCATACAGAATACGCATGTCAAGGGCATGGTCCTGTACAGACCCCCTAGGTCCGTTGCATGGATCCTCCCAGTCCTGTACATGACTGCGCCCATGGCCATGAAGAGAAGGGCCTTGAACAATATATCGTTGAAGGCGTGGCTTATGGCGCCATTGAGGGCTAGGGGAGTTCCTATCCCTATCCCACATACCATGAAGCCAACCTGGTTTATGAGGCTGTAGGAGAGAACCCTTCTGAGGTCGTTCTCTATGACAGCGTAGAAAATGGGGAAGGCTGTCATGAGGGCTCCTACCCAGATGAGGGCGCCTGTCCCTGCAAAACCCCTTGCCAGGGCATAGACAGCAGCCTTTGTTGTGAATGCACTCAAGAACACGGTTCCCGTCACCGTTGATTCCGGATATGCGTCTGTGAGCCAAGCATGAAGCCCCGGCCATGCGCAATTTATCCCGAATCCCATGAAGATCAAGAAGGTCGCCAGGTCTGCAAGTTCCATGTGCACGAAATCAATGGAGCCGACCTCCGAGGCCCTGAGCACAATGCCCCCGAGGAGAAAGAGCCCACCCGCCGCATGAACGAGCAAGTATCGGAAGCCAGCTCTCGTGGCCTCGGGCCTTCTCCTCGCCCATATGATGAAGACCGAGGCAATGCTGAGGACCTCCCAGAAGATAAAAAGGGTCACCAAATCTCCAGCGAAGACGATCCCCAGTGCCGAGCCAACATGGATCATTATCGCTATCTGTTCTACCCGATCATCCAGGTGAAACGCGTAGATGAAACCTATGAAGGCCGCAATGTGGAAGATGTAACCAAATATGAGACTCAATTTATCCACCCTCATCATGGTGAGGGTGTAATCCATGAAGGACACATGCCAATGGGCTCCACTGCCCAATCCAGAGAGGTTCCACAGACCCACTACGGGAACCGAAACTAAGAGGATCCTCCTAGCCTTTGGAGGAAGAGCCCATGCCAAGAGGCCGCCGCAGAAGAAAAGGAGGAAAGGGGCGATCGGTTCACCCATAGTAGTCCTCCCGCCTCATCACCAAGGGCCTCAGAACGTATTTGGCAGCCAGAACCAGGGCGACACACGCCACAAAACCAAAAACGGCATAGAAACCAGGCCATTCTTCCCATGGAAAGATGGCATGGTGGTCCACGCCGAATTCAGCCAGAAGCAGCAAGGCCAAGACCGAATAGTACAGGCGAAAGAGGCGTCTCACGTTCTTTGGCTTGTCAAACAAGTATTCCTTCTCCTGGACACTTTCCCTCTCCACTGGAAGCTCACCTCACATTGTGTTCACCAGAATCAGGGCCAGGTAAAAGACCGCAATCCCCAAAACCACGAGAAATGCGGCCCTGTAGCCCGGCACAGGCTCGTGGGTCAGAATCGATCTTCTCTCCTCCCTCTCCATACCCTCACACTCCCAAGTAGAGCTCGGCTGCTTTCCGGGCAAGACCCAGTAAGAGCCCCGGCGAGAGAAACATGAGAAGGCACCCGAAACTTGTCACCATCGCGGCAATGGAGCAAGGACTCCTCCATTCTGCAACAACAGAAGTTGGTTCCCCCTCAGGCTGGGGCAAAAAGAAGGCCCTGTAGACCACGGGGATTAAATAGCCGGCACTGAGCAAAGAGCTGAGCAACAATACGAAGAGTCCTTCGAGGCGTCCGGAATCCACCGACGCGGTGATCAAGAGCCACTTGCTCAGGAATCCTGCTGTTGGCGGAACACCGATAATGCTCATGGAGGCTATCAAGAAGGAAGCCATGGTGAGGGGCATTCGCCTTCCTATCCCATTGAGCTCGCTTATGTTCTGTTTACCTGTAGCGACGTAAATGGCGCCGGCGCAGAAAAACAAGGTTATCTTGCCAAAGGCGTGCGTGGCTATGTGGATCAGACCGCCACTGAGTCCATTTTCAGATAACAGAGAGGCCCCTAGCACGATGTATGAGAGCTGTCCCACAGTGGAGTAGGCGAGCATCTTCTTGAGTCCGTCCTGGCAGAGAGCCACGAGGGAGGCGCCGACAATGGTCACTGACGCGACTAGGATCAAGATTCCACCGAGGGCCTGTCCTAACAAAAGCTCAAATCCCATTATACCGACAAGGACCCTCAGGATGCTGAACACCCCCACTTTTACCACAGCCACCGCATGGAGCAAGGCACTGACGGGAGTGGGGGCCACCATGGCAGCAGGGAGCCATGAATGAAAGGGCATTATTGCGGCCTTGGCAAAACCGAATACGAACATGAAGAGAAGCAGGCCCAGCTCGAACCTCGAGAGGCCGGAGTTGGCCAGGATTCCCCCAGGGGTGAAATCCAGGGTCTGCGAGGAGCCGTAACATACGAGCATGGCTGGAAGAACCAAACCTATGGAGCCTCCCACTATGTACGTCAGATATCTCCTTCCAGCGCTCCTTCCCTCCTCATCTTGATGATGTGTCACAAGGGGATAAGTGGCGAAGGAGAGAAGTTCATAGAAGACGTAGAGGGTCAAGAGATTGGCCGAGAAGGCAACCCCCATTGTCGAAGACATGGCCAGGGCGAAGTAAGAATAATAGCGGGTCTGGCCGTGCTCCTTGAGTCCCCTCATGTATCCAATGGAGTAAGCTGAGGTCACAATCCAGAGAAAGGATGACACGAGGGCAAAGAGCTCTCCCATGGCATCTACCCTGAATGCGAGGCTCACTCCCGGAAAGACAGGGGCTATCTCGAAGGAGAGCTTATCCCCCCTGAGCACATGAGGGAGCATGGCCAGGACAATCCCCACCTTTCCGAAGGCAGCGACGAAGGTCCAAGCCTCTCTCACATTGGCCGAACGAGAAGAGGCCAAAATGGGAACCACAGCCGCTGAGACCATCACAGCGAGAAGGGGCAAGATGGAGTTCACTTCTGTTCCCACTTCCATCTCCTCAGAGGACACCCCTGGGCAGAGCGGGCTCTATTATCGAGGAGATTACTTCCCCGCTCATGAGCCCCAGTGCCACTATCCCTATGGCCACGACCAAAAGGGGGACGACCATTCCCAAAGGGGCCTCTCTCATCCTATGGTGGCCGTGAGATCGCTCCCCGTGACCGAAATATGCGGCCTCGAAGACCCTGAAAAAAAGAACCAGACACACCAGGCTGCTCAGGATCAAGGCAACCATGAACTCGTAGTGACCAGCCTCCAAGGCACCTTTCAAGAGGAGCCATTTGCTGAAGAACCCGCATGTGGGAGGCACCCCTACTATGGACAGGGCTCCTGTCACCAGAGCCCCCATGGTGAAAGGCATTTCCGAGAAAAGGCCCTCCATGGTATCCATATCCAGCTCCCTCTGGCGAAAGGCCAGGCTCGAAACAGCCAGAAACACGCATAGGGTCATGAACACATCGTTTACCAGGTGAAAGATGGCACCCGTTGTTCCCGAACGGTTCCCCAGGAATGTGCCTCCAACCATGTACGCTATCTCTATCAGGATGATGCAGGTGATCATCCTCTTCAGGTCCTTCTGGGAGAGGGCAATCACGGAACCAGCCACAACAGCCAGGGACGCCCACCAGACGACAACATCCTTCAATCCCAGAACACCGAAGGAGTATTCTGGACCGAAGAGAAAGAGCACAAGCCTCATCATCACGTATGCCATCACCTTGGTCATGAGAGGTGCAATCAGTGTGGTTGCGGGCCATGGGGCATGGGTGTAAGCATTGGGCAGCCAGCCGTGCAAGGGGAAAAACCCCATCTTCAGCCAAACACCCACGATAATTATCACGAAGGCTACGAGAATGGCCTGGGAAGATCTCATCCCCTGAAGAATCGAGGCCAAATCAGCCATGTTCAGGGAGCCGGTCATTATGTACAGGTAGCCCACCCCCAGGAGGTAGAAGCAAGCCCCTATCGTCCCCATGAACACGTAATTGAGGCTCGAAAGGGGGGCGCGGCCCCCTCCCATGGCTATGAGGGCATAGGCTGTTATGGACGCTATCTCCAGTAGAACGTAGAGGTTGAAGGCATCCCCCGTCACCGTTATTCCCATGACACCCGTGACAAAGAGGAGCTCCAGTCCGTAGAAGGCCCCGATCCTGTCGCTGAATTGGCTTTTCACCGAGGCCCTTGACGAAATCCATTGGATAAAGGCGCACAGGGAAATTGCTGCCAGGACCACGCCGTTGAGTCTGTCCACCACGTATACAATCCCCCATGGCGCAGGCCATCTTCCGAGCTCATAGGTCACGGTTCCAGCCTCCAACACCTCTGCCAGAAGCCAGATGGAGCTTATGGCAGTGATACCCAGGCCCGTGAGACCAACTGGGAAACACAGCTTCGGTCTAAGCCAGCCAGCGGCAAATGCTGCGAATGCCGTGAGCAGAGGCACCGTCACCACTAGAGCAGGGAGGTGGCTGGTCATGACTTCCTGATCTTCTCCAGGATCTCGTCCTCTTCGAGGGTGTCGAACTCCTTGTATACCTTGACAGCCAAGGCAAGAGCAACACCGAGAGTCGATACCGCTACGACTATGGCAGTAAGCATGAGAACGTGAGGAAGAGGATTGATGTAATCAGATGCCCTCACAGAAGCTTCTTGCCCGTGAATTATTATGGGAATCGTTGCCCCCTTTTTCATGCCCATGGATATGAAAAACAAGATTATAGCTGTCTGAAAGATGCTCATTCCGACTATCTTCTTGACGAGATTGTTCTTGGCTATCACCCCATAAAGGCCTATCATCATGAGCACGATATAGATCCAGTAGTTATATTTTGCTATTACGACCTCCAATATCCTGTCCATTGTCACAGTCCCTCGTCGAGGAATCCTTCTGATGCAAGGTTGTGGTAGATCACGATCATGGTCGCCATCACAGCTATTCCCACACCCACTTCCACGAGGAATATTCCCAGGGAGCGGGCCCCTACGGGGTCCACTGGAAAGATCCTCGATAGGGCCGCATAGTCCAGAAAATTGGAGCCCAAAATCAGGCACAGGGCTCCTGTGCCCGCATATATGGCGACCCCAGCCACACTGAATATTGCTAGAGTCCTCTCTCGGATCCTCCTGAGGGCGCTCCTCATGTCCTGGGATATGGCGAGGAGAATCATGCTGGCCCCGAGTATCACTCCTCCCTGAAATCCTCCTCCCGGGCTATGATGCCCATGAGCTATGACATAGAGGGCGAAGAGCTGGATGAAGGGGATGAGAAACCGACACAGGGTCCTCAGGATGAGATCGTAAGGGGTCCAGAGGGAATCCATGGGCTCGAACTCTTCCAGCTCTGGAAGTTGCTTTCCTTTCCTCCTCACCCTGAGGGTCAAGCCCGTGAGGATGTGTCTATAATGATGGGAGCTTCTCTCCCTGCCCGAGAAGAGCCTCAAGAGCATGAAGCAGCTCACACCGGCTGCGAAGATCACCGTGGTCTCGAACATCGTGTCGTAGCCCCTGTAATCAGCCAGGACCGATGTCACTGCATTGGGCACGGAGGTCTCCTCCATGGTCTTCTCTATGTATCTCGGCGAGACATGGAGACTTGCTGGGGAGTTGGGATCGCCCCACGGAGGAAACTCACCACTTGCCCATATGAGCATGGCCCCTGTGGCCACACAGACCAAGATGCCGAGGATCCTCAATCCTTTGTCCTCCTGGTGGTATGGAATACCGCTGCCACGAAGAAGACAGTGCTGACCCCAGCGCCGACCGAGGCTTCGGTGAATGCCACATCAACCGCGCCCATGACTGCCCACAGGACACACATCATGAAGCTGTATGCGCCGAAGAGGATGGCTGCTCCCAGAAGATCCTTTATCATCAAGGAGCCTATCCCGCATATGACAACGAGGGTGAGGATGACAAGGTCCAGTTGCCAGATCATGGCTTTCCCTCCTTCTTGGTCCATGGCTCCAGACCTGCCCTCACCCCCGCATCGACTATGGCATGGGTGGCCGTTGGACTTGCGAGGAACACTATGACAACGACGAGAACGATCTTCAGGCTGGTCAAAACCGACTCCACCGAGAGGGGGAACAGATTGAAGATGGCGAGGCCGGTCATGGCAAGGAGCGACCCGGCCGTGTCCAGTTTCCCGGCCGGATGAAGGCGGGAGTAAAAATCAGGAAATCTCAGAATACCGACTGTGCCCCCTGCGAAGAAGATCAGCCCTGCTACAACCAGCACTACAACTATCGCATCCATTGGGACTCCTGGTTTTGGACTTCGAAGCCCTCCTCACCCTGAGCTTCCCCCGAGGCCCTTTCTCTTGTGGAAATACCTCGAGGCTGCAAGCACAGCTATGAAGTTCAAAAGGGCATAGGCCAAGGAGATGTCCACGAACATGTCGACGCGTTTGTAAAGGATCCCTATGATGACGAGGAGAACAGTCGTCTTGCTTCCTATGGCGTTCACTCCCAGGAGGCGATCCAGGACTGTGGGCCCGAATATCCCCCTGTACAGGGAAAGAAGCATCAGGAATCCCAGAGTTAAGGCTGCTCCCAGAAAGAATCCCTCCATCACGTCTCTCCGAAGATGGCCCCAACCCTCTTTTCCATCTCTCCAGGGAGGGCCTCGGCGCACACTCTGTCTATTGCATGAACCCTGAACTCTCCGTCTGTGTCCACAAATACGGTTATGGTTCCAGGGGTGAGCGTTATGGAGTTGGCAAATGTGACCAATGCCAGTTCGTCCTTCAGGCTACTCCTGAAGCGAATTATCTGCGGGTCTATGAGCTCCTTCATTCGAGGATGGAAGGAAAGCCTGAGCACGTGTATTGCGGAGAGGAATATCTGAAGGAGGAGCCAGGGGATGTATCTCAGGTAGCCTTTGGCCAGCTTTGAGAAGCTTCTTCCGCCCACGCTCTCGAAGAGGAGGTCACCCGAGAACCAGGCGACTATGGTGCAAGAGAGCACCCCCAAGCTCATATGGAAGGCATCGAACTTTCCAGACAGGATCAGCCACAGGCCGAAGAAGATGGGGAACAGGAAGATGAACCGCTTGATCTCGTTCATGAATCGATCCAATCGACGGCTCGAAGATCCGTTGGAACCTGAACTCGGATTTCTTGGCTAATAGCACAATGGACCCATGGAAGTCAATCCCCCCATTGCGTTGGGCGGTCTGGAATCCTGAACCAGAATGTCGTTCCCCGGCCGACCTCTGTCTCGAAGCCCATCTCACCTCCAAGCTGCTCCACTATCCTCTTGGATATGGGAAGACCGAGACCGGTTCCTTTCCCCGGACTCTTGGTGGTGTAAAGGAGCTCGAAAATGTGCTCCCTGTGAGCCTCATCTATGCCAGTGCCAGTATCCGAGACGCGGATTTCCCAAGCCCCTTCTCTCCTCACGATCTCCACAACTATCCTCCCCCCCCCAACTCCCTTTTCCTCTATGGCATCCAAGGCATTGCTCAGTAGGTTCACCATCACCTGTTCCAGGAGCCTCGGATCCGAGATACTCTCCACCCTTCCCTCTGGCCCGACCACCTCCACTGATACCCCTTCTCTCCTTATCTCGTGGCCCAGGAACCCGATCGCTTTTCTCGCGACATCCCCAAGATCGACCCTTTCCCAGCACGGAGGCACATCCCTCACGAATCCCAAAAGCTGGTGAGTTATGGTCCTCCCCCTCCTTGTCTGCTCCAATATGTCCAGAAGGGCCTTTTCCATCTCCGACCTGAAGGACTCCGGAAGGCCTTTCTCATCGCGAAGGAGGGTCCTCGCCCAGCCGACTATCTCCTGAATCACTGCCAGGGGATTGTTTATCTCGTGCGCTATTCCTCCCGCGAGCCTCCCCATCTCGGCAAACCGCTCGACATTTCTCAGCTTGGCCTGAAATTCCTTCCACTGGCTCATGTCCTGGCATATGCCCACTGCTCCCACCCTCTGGCCACTTCTATTGGTCAGGACCACAATGGAGATGTTGCACCAGACGAGCCTCCCATCCTTCGCCTTGAGGGGTATGTCCAATCTGGAGGCCGATCCCCTGACAATGGCCTCCTCCATGGCATCCAGAAGATCGGATCTCCTGGCCGCAAGCTCGCTGAACTCCCTGCCCACAAGTTCCCAGGTCTTGTACCCCAGGATCCTCTCTCCCCCCTTGCTGAGGGAAACGAGGAGACCCTGTACATCCGTGGCGAATATGAGATCCGAGGCGTTCTGCAAGATTCCCTGGAGGTAGGAACGGGCTTGCTCCAGCTCAGCTCTGCAAAGAGCTAGTTCCCTCTGACTTCTTTCACTGGGGTTTTCATCTTTTGGGCTCATGGTGAGAGCGACTGGGGAAGGCTATCCCCAAGGGGATCGCTTTGGGCAGGAGAATGGCCACATGGGTTCTCATTCTTCAGGAAGTCCCAAGGAACGCCTGAGCTCCATTACTGCTGTTCTCAGTGCCTTGGCTCCCAGTCCTGCCTTGGAGAGCTCTTGCAACCTTCTCTCGAACTCATCCTGCCTCGACTTCATGGAGAGGGCATGGGCCTCCTTTATGTTCTTCACGAGCTCCTCGTACTCGGCGGGTTTCAGAAGATACTGATAGGCCCTATGTCTTCCGCTTTCCAGAGCTGTCTGAATGGACCCATGGCCAGTGAGCACTATGCATTCCATGAAGGGCTGTATCTCCTTCAGCCTTCTTTGGGTCTCGACACCGTCTATCCCGGGCATCTTGAGATCCACTATCGCCACATCGAATGTTTGCGTGGAGGCAATGTCCAAGGCCTTCTCTCCAGATTCAGCCTTGACAACCGAGAAACCCTCCCTCTCGAGCCTTTTGGCGAGGTACTCGAGGAAAGTGACCTCATCGTCTATGAGAAGTACCCTGGGAGCTGTCTTCAATTTCACTTCCTCCACTCGAGAACCTTTTGGCCCCATTGGAAGCTAAAAGAGCCCTTCGTGTCAATACCCGAAGGGCTCCTCTTCAGATGCTCACTGTGGGGTGACGCCCTCAGGCCCTGGCCACCTTGAGTCTCGCCAGGGCCCTCTGCAACGAGGCCTCTGCTCGAGCCACATCCAGGCCTTCCGGCCTTTCCCTGAGTCTTTGCTCCGCTCTGGCCTTGGATGCCTCGGCTCTCGCCACATCTATCTCTTCCTTGGACTCCGCAGTCCTCACCAGGACCGTGACCTTGGTCGGGGTCACCTCGGCAATCCCCTTGTTGAGAGCGTACCACTCCACTTTCCCCTCTCTCTTGAAATGCATGGGCCCAATCTTGAGCTCGCTCAGGAAGAAAGTGTGGCCCGGAAGAACGCCGAACTCTCCCAAGACCCCCGGCAGGTTCACCTCCTCCACGAGACCGCTGAAGGCCACTTTCTCCGGGGTCACTATGTCCAACTGGATCCGAGAATCCGCCATGAGACAATCCCCTCCGAGCTCTTCTGAAAACCGGCCGACTTGGGCCTGATCACGCCTCTGCCATCCTCTTGGCCTTTTCCACTGCCTCGTCTATGGTCCCCACCATGTAGAAGGCCTGTTCCGGCAGATCATCGTGTTTGCCCTCCACTATTTCCTTGAACCCTCGAATGGTCTCCGGTAGCGGCACATAGACCCCAGGCCTTCCCGTGAACTCCTCGGCAACGTGGAATGGCTGGGAGAGGAAACGCTGGATCTTCCTGGCCCTCGCAACAGTGAGCTTGTCCTCCTCCGAGAGCTCGTCTATTCCCAGAATGGCGATTATGTCCTGGAGGTCTTTGTACTTCTGGAGGATCCTCTGGACTGCCCTCGCCACCTGGTAATGTTCCTCTCCAACGTAATTGGGATCCAGGATCCTGCTTGTGGAATCCAGGGGATCCACTGCTGGGTAGATCCCTAGCTCCGCTATCTGTCTCGAGAGGACCACTGTGCCATCCAGGTGGGCGAATGTGGTTGCTGGTGCCGGGTCCGTGAGGTCGTCGGCTGGCACATAAACGCACTGGACGGATGTTATGGATCCCTTGGTAGTGGACGTGATCCTCTCTTGGAGGGCTCCCAGGTCCGTTCCCAGAGTCGGCTGATACCCCACGGCGCTGGGCATCCTCCCCAGGAGAGCCGAAACCTCTGACCCCGCCTGGGTGAACCTGAAGATATTGTCTATGAAGAGGAGCACGTCCTGACCCTCTTCGTCCCTGAAATACTCAGCAGCGGTTAGGGCCGATAGCCCCACCCTCGCCCTGGCCCCTGGGGGCTCGGTCATCTGGCCGTAGACCAGTGCAGCCTTGTTTATGACCCCGGAGCGCTTCATCTCGAGGTAGAGGTCGTTTCCCTCCCTAGTTCTCTCTCCCACACCTGCAAAGACAGATATACCTCCATGCTTCATGGCTATGTTGTGGATCATCTCCATCATGACGACTGTCTTTCCCACTCCAGCCCCGCCGAACATCCCCATCTTTCCGCCCCTCGGGAATGGGACCAGAAGGTCGATGACCTTGACACCTGTCTCGAGAACCTTGACAGTGGTGTCCTGTTCCACAAAGGCCGGAGCGGGTCTGTGGATGGGGTAAAACTTCTTTGCATTCACAGGTCCCAGACCATCCACCGGTCTCCCCACCACATTGAGCACCCTGCCCAAGGTCTCCCTTCCCACGGGCATCATTATGGGACCTCCTGTATCCTTCACAGGCATGCCCCTGCGCAGGCCGTCCGTGGTGTCCATGGCGATGCATCGCACCACGTTGTCGCCCAGGTGCTGGGCCACCTCCAAGACGAGGTTGTCCTCGGTGTCGTCTATAGCTGGATTGGTGACTGTTAAGGCGTTGAGAAGAGGAGGGAGTTTTCCTTTCTCGAACGCCACATCCACAACATTTCCTATTACTTGGACTATCTTTCCCACGTTCATTTCGCTCCAGACCTCCTCTGGAAGTGGACTTTCAATGGGGACCGGCTCACTTCTTTTTCAGGGCCTCCGCCCCTCCCACTATGTCCATAAGCTCTTTGGTTATGGCGGCCTGCCTTGTCTTGTTGTAGACCAGGGTGAGCCTATCTATCATCTCCTTGCAGTTTCGGCTCGCATTGTCCATGGCTGTCATTCGGGCCGCCTGCTCGCTGGTATTGTTCTCGAGAAGGGCAGCGAATACCTGAACCCTCACCTGTTCTGGGAGTATGGCCTCGAGAAGAAGCTGGGGAGCTGGCTCGTAAAGGTAATCCACTCCTCCCGGGGCTTCCTGCTCCGGCAACACAAAAGGGAGGAGACTCACCACCTGGGGTCTCTGGACCGCCACGTTGATGAACTTGCTGTATATGAGCAGGACCTCGTCTACCTCCTCCTGCACGTAAGCAGTTATGACATCGTCAGCCACCTTCGCCGCGAGGTCATAGGTGATTCGTCTGTTGTCCACGTAAGCGCTTCTTATATCCGCTTTCTGCCTCCTGAAGAAATCCCTTCCCTTCCTCCCCACCATAAAGAAGCAAACTTCCTGGCCCCTGCCGATCCTGCTCTTGGCTTCCTTCTCAGCCCTTGTTATGAGATTCGTGTTGAAGCTTCCGCAAAGTCCCCTGTCAGCAGTGAGAAGCAGGATGCCGACCCTTCTAATTTCCCTCCTCACCAAGAGGGGGTGGGCATCTGGCTCCACCCTCTGGGCCACCGATCTTCCCACCTCAGCATATTTCTCCGCATAGGGCCTGAAGGAATTCATCCTCTCCTGGGCCCCCTTCAACTTGGCCGAGGCCACCATGTTCATGGCCCTCGTTATCTGCTGGGTTTTCTTGACGGCAGCTATCTTGCGCCTTATGTCTCTGAGAGTAGGCATTATTCCTCTTCTCCCTCGGCCCTATCCACCGCTCAGACCTGAGCTTGGAAAACCGTGTCGAAATCCTTGAGAGCTGTCTGGATCCTCTTGTCCAGTTCGTCATCTATGACCCACTTGGCCCGCAAGGTCTCGAATATATCCCTGTACTTGGTCTCCACGAACTCGAAGAGCTCCTTCTCGTAACGCTGCACGGCTTCCACGGGGTACTTGTCGAGGAATCCCCTGGTCCCTGCATAGATTATGAGGATCTGTTTCTCCGCTGGCATGGGCTGATACTGGGGCTGTTTGAGGATCTCCACAAGCCTCATTCCCCTGTTGAGTTGGGCCTGGGTTGCTTTGTCGAGCTCGCTTCCGAATTGGGCAAAGGCCTCGAGTTCCCTGTACTGGGCCAGATCCAATCTCAGGCTCCCGGCCACTTGCCTCATGGCCTTGACCTGGGCACTGCCTCCCACCCTGGATACCGAAAGTCCCACGTTTACAGCGGGCCTCACCCCTGAGAAGAAGAGTCCTGGCTCCAGGTATATCTGGCCATCAGTGATGGAGATGACATTGGTGGGAATGTAGGCCGACACGTCTCCCTGCTGTGTCTCTATGATGGGAAGAGCTGTGAGACTTCCCCCTCCCAGTTCATCGTTCAGCTTGGCTGCCCTCTCCAGAAGTCTCGAGTGGTTGTAGAAGATGTCGCCAGGGTACGCTTCCCTTCCTGGTGGCCTCCTAAGAAGAAGGGAGACCTGTCTGTAAGCCTGAGCTTGCTTCGAGAGGTCATCGTAGACTATGAGGGCGTGTCGACCAGAATCCCTGTAGTATTCGCCCATGGCACAGCCGGAGTAAGGGGCTATGAATTGAAGGGTTGCTGGATCGCTCGCACAAGCTGCGACTACAACCGTGTAATCCATTGCCCCATGTCTCCTCAGGGCCTCCACCACCTGGGCAACGGTTGACTTTTTCTGACCTATGGCCACATATATGCAAATTATCCCCGAGTCCTTCTGATTGATGATGGCATCCACGGCCATGGCCGTCTTGCCTATTTGCCTGTCACCTATTATGAGTTCCCTCTGACCCCTGCCTATGGGCGTCATGGAGTCCACGGCCTTGTAACCCGTGTACATGGGCTCTTTGACGGGCTGACGGGCCACGACCCCGGGGGCTATCATCTCTATCCTCCTGAACTCCTTGGCCTCTATGGGCCCCTTTCCATCGAGGGGATTCCCAACGGGATCCACCACTCGGCCTATCACGGCATCCCCGACGGGCACCTGCGCTATTCTTCCCGTCCTCTTGACCAGGTCCCCCTCCTTGATATCCTTGTCGTCCCCGAGGATGGCTATCCCCACATTGTCCTCTTCCAGGTTCAGGGCCATTCCCAGGACCCCATTGGGAAACTCCACGAGCTCCATGGACATGACATTCTCCAGGCCATAGGCCCTGGCAATGCCATCGCCCACAGAGAGCACCACCCCAGTTTCGCTCATCTCGATTTTCTTGTCGTACTCTCGGATCTGTGATCGGATGATCTCGCTTATCTCCTCTGCTTTGATCTGGACTGCCATGGATCACCCCTTCATGAGAATTTCTTTCAGGCTCGCAAGTTGCGTCCGGACACTGCCATCGTAAATCGTGTCGCCAATTTTGGTAACTATGCCCCCGATGAGCCCTTTGTCTTCCACAACGCTCATTATCACCTTTTTTCCAGTCATTGCCTCGAGCTTTGCTCTCAGAACATTTAGGGTCTGCTCGTCCAAGACCACTGCGGATGTGACCTGGGCCCTTATGCGACCTGCAACCTCGTCTGCGAGCTCCTCATAGGAGCGCACAATCGCGGGGAAATGGGCTATTCTCCTTTTGTCCACCAGGAGGAGGAGGAAGTTCGTCACCACAGGCGACAGACCGAGCTTCTGACTCACGGTCCTGAGGAGGTTCTTCTTGAGCTCCTTGTCGTAAATGGGGTTGAGCATCACGCTCTTGAATTCTGCGCTCGCCTCCATGAGGTCATTCACGCTTTTGAGCTCCTCTCCATACTTCTCGTAGAGGCCGTCTTCCTGACCTATCTGAATTAGTGCCTTGGCGTACCTTCTCGCGACGATCCCGCTCATGAGGTCATCTTCCCCACATTCTCCACATATTGCTCTATGAGCCTCTTGTGGTCCTTGGAATCTATCTTATCCTTGAGGATGGCCTCTGCGATCGCTGCGGCCATCTCCACTGCCTCTAGCCTGATGGAGGAGTAAGCCTTCTTGAGCTCCTGCTCGGCTGCCAGCTCTGCTTGCTTTATTATTCTCTCGGCTTCCTTGTGTGCCCTAGCCAGGATCCTCTCCTTCTCCTGTTTTCCCTGCTCTATGATCATGTTCTTGAGCTCTTCCATCTCCTTGTGTGCCTGAGCCAGCTTCTTCTCCATCTCCTTGTAACGAGCCTCGGCCTCCTTGGCTGCCCTCTGTGCCTCCTCGAGGGCCTCCCTCACCCCCTGTTGCCTCTGGACCAGGAAATTCTTGATGGGCTTCCTGAGAAAATAATAGAGGAGAGCGGCAAGAAGCAGGAAGTTCACGAGCCTCATCAACAAGGTAAAGGGGCTCTCCAATTCCATCTCCCCTCCTGTTGCCAAGGCCAGGGTCGGCACTAAAGTGGTGATCGCAGCAAAACAGAGACAATTCCCTGCCTTCTTCCTCATTTCAACTGCCTCCCCAGGATCTTCTCCGCCATCTCCAGTCCCAAGGTCTGTGCCTGAGCCTTCAATACCTCTCTGGCCTTCTGCGACTCCTCATCGAGTCTCCTCCTGGCCTCGTGCATGAGCTTGGAGGCCTGGTCCCTGGCCTCCTCCAGGAGCTTCCTCTCCGCCTCCGATCCCTCTGCCTTCAGCTTCTCCCTCTCTGCCAAAGCCGAGATCCTGGCCCGCTGCAGTTCCGCCTCGTACTGCTCCCATTGGCGGGAGGTCTTCTCCTTGAGGTCCGAGACTAGCTTTTCCGAATCCTCCAAACGTCTTCTTCTCTCGTCCAGGAGATTCAGGATTGGCTTGTAGAGGAACTTGTTGAGGATGAGGAGAAGGACGAGGAAGTTGGCCATCTGGATGAGGAGGGTGTAATCGAGCTGTATCACGACTACCTCCGCCGCCGCTTGAATTTGCCGCAAAAGGCGGAAAAACCAAACCCGCCTCGAGCTGCTGGTCTCAGGTCACTAGCTGGACTTCGGCTCTCACCACCGCCTCATTGGGAAATGTCTTGTATCAGAATTCACTGCGACTGTCAACCCCATAGGCCCGAATGGTTCCTTATGGGTTACTCAAAGAATACCCCTCACCCGCGCATCTTCTTCTCGAAGCAGGGAGGACAGAGGTTCTGGCCCATGAACCTCCTTATGCGCGTCTCCATAGTCCTCTCTCCACACTCATCGCACACCAGCCCATCGAGGATCAACGCCTTGGCCGGGATAGGGCCAGGGGCTGGCCTCACCTCGAAGAGGTCCTCGAGGTCCGCATCCATTATCTCCTGGACTTTGGCCTGCAAGAGTGCCCTTAGCCTTTCCTTCTCCTCCGAGGTCAGCCCCTCGAGGACCATCTTCTTGCGCAGTCGCACTATCTCGTCTTCTGGCTGATTGAAGACGTGGGGTCTTGTCACCACACGTATCCCCTTGCCATCCGAACGCCGGTAGAAGCTGAAGGCGTTTTTCCCATAATCTAAGTGGACCAGATTTCCCTTTCCGAAGGTACACCCCATTAGCACCTGGATGGCATCGACCCCGCACATGTCCGTCTCCACGATTGCCACCACCTCTTCGTCCGTTGAGGCTCGACCTATCTCTCGCAGTCCAATCTCCGCGGCCCGGATGCCTATGGCGAGACCGGGGCAAGAATGCCCATGAAAATCTATCACCTGTTGGATCCGAGCTCCATCCAAGAGTGTCTTGCCCATCTTCCCTTTCTCCTTTCCCAAGGGTTAGACGACGAAGCCCCCGGCCTTGCCGCCGCAACCGGCCCGGCCGGGGCTTCCTGTCACGCATCCGTCATTGATTCCAGACCACGGCGTACGGATCGCCGCTTGCCACCTTATCGGCAAGGCCGGCCTTGCCAGAGAAGCGCTTCATTTCCACAGCATATCCCAGAAGCCTTTCCCTGGGCATCTTGGCTAGCTCTGCCGAGGCCTTCACCCTGGAGATCCAAAACCAAGGATCGCTAGGCCCCTCCTTGGAGAAGAGATGTTCCCGTTTGATCCCGGTGTCGGCCATGACTTTGTCCCAGTCGAATCCAAGCACCATCCCTTCACATGCATCCGACTTACGGTTAACCTTCATGGCCACGATGGACGGCTGGACTGCACCTTTCGAGTAATTGGCTAAAAGATCGTTCCCTATGGCCATGACGTAACCTCCCCCCTTTCCCCCGGTCGTGTTGAATAGGACTTGCAGGGCATCGGCCGGGCACTTGCCCGGTGCTGTCACCGTCACATACTGTTCCCCTGGACCAAGGGGGAGACGGTCCATCAGGTATTCAGCGAAGATGTAGCCGGCGTTGAGGCCGGGGCAGAGGTGGTCGTGGAATGTGGAAGCGAGCAAGAGAGTCCAGGGCGGGTTTATGGCCCAGGTGAGGCTTATACTCACCACGGAGAAGAGATTCTTGCCAACCAAGCCTGCAGACGCTGCCTTCCACCCCTCAGGCGAGAGGATCTTTTCGGGGCTCGCATCGATCACTTGCTGTCCGAATCCATCCCCTGTCCACTTGAAAAATACCATCTTCCCAGTGTCCTTCCTGTAAAGGGCGCACCAAAGTGGCTCCTGAACCGATGTGTGGACGGGCAGCAGCGAACGCGCCCCCGGACTACACCCAGTTTCCTTCCCCGCTATGTCCCAGAAGGCCTCAGTGCTCTGGCTACCTATCTGGCCGAATCCAGCGTTTGTCAGCGCCAAAAGCCTAGGATCCCCCGGTGAAAGTGCCATCTCGGCCATGGCCTTGACCAGGGCCTCTTGCGCCTTGGCAGTCCAGCCCTGTGCCCAGCCGTCATGAGTGACAAGAAGAAACAGTGGTACCGCTGCGAGCGCCACTAGCAGATTCAACTTTCTCTTCATCTTCATCCTCCGTGAAAGATTCTTGTTCGCCAAAGGGCTCTTGGCTGTAAGTTATCCATATTGTGTCGTTACGGACCAAGGACAACCGGCAACTTGCGACCGGCAGTGCCCTTCACAACTTACCCCCCATGACCCTTGAAGACCCATGGGAAGGTCCGTGCATCTCGCAAGAACCCCGGGCTGCTCCCGACAATTGATCATGACTCATCCCTGGATTCGTCGCTTACCCCCAGAGGGTTCTGCCACCTTCGAGTCTCTCTTCCCTCCTCTGTGAACCTGAAACAGCGAACCGTGCGCTCCTGATCCTCCAGGTGCAGGTTGGGGGGCGGCTCCGAGCGGCAGCGCTCGTCTGCCCACCTGCAACGAGGAGCGAAGGCACACCCCTGTGGGCTTGCGAGTCCCTGGCCCGATGGCCCCTCGTGGACATCACCTTCGGCCCTTCGGATCAGCATTCGGGTGTAAGGGTGAAGGGGACGGGCCAAGATTCTTGCCGTGGGCCCGAGCTCCACGATCCTGCCTCCCAACATGACGGCGAGCCTATCGCTTATCTTCCTGGCGAGGCCTATGTCATGGGTGACAAAGAGAAGTGTGAGCCCTTCCTCTATCTGGAGCTCCATGAGGAGCCTTATCACCTTGGCCTGGGCACTTGGATCCAGCGCGCTTGTGGGTTCGTCAGCCACAAGGAGCTTGGGCCTTAGGGCAAGAGCCCTTGCGAGACAGATCCGCTGGATGGTTCCCTGGCTCAGCTCGTGGGGATAAAGGGCCATGAATCCCTCATCTGAGGGCAAATGGACTTTCTCGAGCAGCTCCTTCACTCGTCCTTTTATCTCCGAGCTGGAGAGATGTTTACGGATTCTCATGGGCTCTGAGACTATTTCCTCCACGGTAAATCGGTGACTCACTGAGGAGGCCGGATCCTGATACACGATCCCCACCTGCCGAGCGAGGACCATGCTATCCCTCTTCAGGGTCTCGTCCATGTCCTCTCCATCGAATATTCTGACGCCGCTGTCCGGCGTCAGGACCCCAGCCGCTATCATTGCGAGGGTGCTTTTGCCCGAACCCGTCTCCCCGACCAGACACAAAACTTCCCCGGCCCGAATCGCGAGATCCGTTGGACGAAGAGCCTGGATCCGCCCGTAGCTTTTGGAGACCTTCTTCAGGAGTAATAGGTCTATAACCCCACCTCGAAGACACCTGACCCCAAAGGGCCCCTCCATTGTGAGCTCCACGTTTTTCTTCCTGCAGGCTGCCAGGGCTTGTGTACAGCGGGGCCAGAAGAGACATCCCTCTTCCGGAGCGTGGGATTGGCCACATGGGAGGCCATCGGCCTGGTCGTGAGCGTGTAAGTAAGCGGACGGGTCTTCGCGCCCGTGTTGGTGGACGACCCGCTGGAGGGTATCCCCCTTCATTCCCGCAAGGTCCCTTGTGGCCTTCATGGATGGGTAAGAGCGGACGAGGGCCCAAGTATAGGGATGTCGAGGTGATGTGAGGAGCTTTTCAGCGGGGAGGGATTCCATGATCTGCCCGAGGTAGATCACCGCTACTCGATCCGCGCACTCGACTATGAAGTCCAGATCGTGGCCTATGAGCAGAAGGGCTTTTCCCATTTCCTTGGCCTGCCTCAGCACTTGCCCTACAAAAGCCTTGGTCATCACATCGAGGTTGGCTGTCGGTTCATCCAGGATCATCACCGGGGGATCCAAAATGGTGGCCATGGCCAACAACACGCGCTGCGCCTGACCGCCGCTGAGCTCGTGTGGGAACCTCTCGTGAAGATCCGACCCTAGGCCCATCGCCTCCATGGCCCGAGCTGCCTCTCTTCGCGCTTCCTTCCAGCCCACGCCCATTGTCACGGCTACGGGCTCGGCTATTTGGTCTAGAACTGGCTTGACTGGATTGAGGCTCGCGGCACCGTATTGGAAGACCATAGAGATCCCCCTCCATCGGATCTTCCTGGCTGTCTCCGAGACCTGGTAGTCTAAAGGTGTTCCATCTAATTCGATCGTGCCCTCCACGATGGCGTTCTTGGGAAGGAGACCCATGCAGGCAAGTCCAATGGTCGTCTTCCCGGACCCCGACTCCCCTACCAGCGCCACACAAGATCCAGGTGGTACATCGAGACTCACCCCGTCCACAGCGCGGAGAAGGTGGTCTTTGATCAGGAAACTGACAGTGAGGCCTTTTATGCTCAACCCCATAGCGATCTCAATCTCGGATCCAAGACCCTTTCCAGACTGATGGCCATGAACCCCGCCGCCATTATGGAAACCGATAAACACAATACCGCAGGAAACAGCCAGTTCCACCAGGTATCCATGTAGTAATATCTCAACGCATAGTGGATCATTTCTCCCAGGGACTTCCTCTCTGGATCGAAGAGCCCAAGAAAGCCCAAGGAGGCCTCTGTGAATACCGCCATCCTGGCCTTGGCCACGAAACCCACTAGATACAGGGGAAACGTCTCGGGAACCAGGTGACGGGTCATTATGTACCAAGCCGAACCGCCCATCTGCACGGCCGCCCGAACGTGGAGGGCGTCTCTGAGGACTAAGGCCTGGGCCCTCACTGCCTTGGCCGTGGTGGGCCAGCTCAGCCCAGCCAAGACAAGAGCCAAGACCGTGGCAGAGGGCTGGAAAAGGGCTGCCACCAGAATCAGAATCATCACCGAGGGAATGGCCATGAAGATATCCGCACAGCTCATGAGGAGCTTGCCCACGACACCATCGTACCAGGAAGCTACGAGACCCACGCCCACTGCCAGGATCAGGGCAAGCCCACCCACCATGGCACCAAAGCTAAGGGAGTTTCGCACTCCATGCACCAGTTCAGAGAGAATGTCCTGGCCCCCGTCATTCACCCCAAGAGGATGCTCCCAGGAGGGTCTCGCAAACGGTTGGAATGACATCTCCTGAGGGTTATAGGGGACCAAATAGGGGCCAACGAGGGCAATCAGGGCCATGAGGCCTCCCATTGCAGCCCCTGTGATGAACCACTTATCCCCTTTCAGTGTGGCCGTGACTTTACGGTGCATGACGCGTCCTCGGATCCACGCGTGTGTAAACAAACTCGAGAGCAACGTTCACAACAAGCACAACTGCCGACGAGAAGAGCACCACCCCCTGAACCAGGGGCAGATCTCGACTTCGTATGGCGTTGAAAAGCAAGGTGCCCAAGCCAGGGTACGAGAACATAGTCTCCACAACTACCACCCCAGTGACCATGAACGCTAAGCGTAGACCAAACCTGGTCAGCACGGGAAGCAAGGCGTTTCTCGCCGCGTGGGCATAACGCACCCTTTTTTCCGGGAGGCCTTTGGCCCTAGCAGTCAGGATGAACTCCTTACCTAGGACCATTACCATGGAGTTCCTGGCAAGGAGGAAATTTCCGGGCAAGTAAGAAATCACCAAAGTGGCCATGGGCAGGACCAAGTGGTGAGCCATGTCCACTAGTCTGGCTTCCAGGGAGACTTCCGCGTATGGCGTCTCCGCTCCCCCGGTGGGGAACCAGTGCAGATGCAGTGCAAAGATGGCCACAAGTGCAACCCCTACTGCCATCTCTTGGACCCCTTCCAACATGGTCATAGCCCCGACCAGTGCTCTGTCCACGCGACTCCCTCGGCGCCAAGCGGCTTCCACCCCCATCACGAAGCCGCAAACACTCGCCAGAACATGGGCTCCCCCGGCCAAGACCAAGGTCCAAGGCAAGGCTTGGAGGATCAAGGAAAGGACAGGCTGGAAGAGGGCATACGACCACCCCCAATCGAATCTGACGATTCGAAGAAGATACAAGCCAAACCCCTCTTCCCTCTGGAAATAAGCCTTCGCCTCGGCTTCCTGCTGGGCACTCAGGGTCACATGGGAACTCGCGAACATCGCGGTCACGAAATCGCCAGGCATGAGGCGGGGAAGCGCATAGCTCAAGTAGACTAGCAGCGAGAAAGCCACGAGGAAGTTAACGACATTTCCCAGGGTCTTTGCTTTTCGCCCCATAGGCAATTCTTCCCCGAGATTGTAAAGTGTCTCACGCCCTCACCGGATAAGGGAGAGCTTGTTTTGGGCAATGGGAATCCCCTTGCTTATCCCACCTTTGGTATAGAACCACCGGATCCCTTTCTTGGGGTCGTAGGCTGCCAGCGTCTCGGGGTAGTAGAGACAGATGGATGGGAGCTCCTCGGCGAAGATCTCCTGGATGCGATACACCATGGCCCTCCGTTTGGCCGGGTCCATCTCCAGCATCTGTGTTTCCAGGAGCTTGAGGAGTTCCTTGTTGTCCTGGAAGCGGGCGCTGTTCACTGATCCAGCGGCATACTCCTCCGAGATCATCTCGTTTAGGATCTTGGGGTCCCCCATGATCCCTCCGTGCCCGGATATCGCTAACTGAAAGTCCCAGTTCTTCACCTTGGCATCTGTTGTGGTTTGCTCCATATTTCTCAGGTCCACCCGGATGCCCACGGATTCGAGCTGGTCGCGGATGACTTCTCCGTCGCGATCGGCAGCGGGCTGACCTGCCACTGTGATGGATGAAGCCAAAAGCTCCAGCCTCAACGCTTCGCCATCCTTATAGTAGAAGCCGTCCTTGCCTAGCTCGAATCCCATGGACTCCAGGATCTGCCTCGACCGGCTGGGGTCATGGGGGTACCCTGGGGTATTTGGGTTGTAATCGTCGTGGTCCACGGAGAGAAGACCATAAGAGGCAGCTCTTCCCCTGCCCCGGTGCGCCTTTTCAATTATCTCTTCCTGGCTTATGGCGTAGGCCAGGGCCTCTCTAAATCTTTTATCGTTCAGAGGAAACATGCGATGGTTGATCATGAGCTTCTTTACCCAGCCTGCCCTGTCCGCTATCACTGTCATGCCGCGACTTTCGAGCAAGGGTCTCATCTCTGGCTCGATGTTGGCCAGGTGAGCTTGGCCCGAGAGAAGAGCAGCCAGAGGGTCCAAGGCCCTGACATATATGAGTCTTTCAACCTTTGGCCGCCCCAGATAATACTCGGGGAAGGCCACATACAAGTACGTCCCCTTGGCCACATCGAAATCCTTGAACACGAAGGGACCGCAACCGACGAACGCAGCTGGCTCACCGTAGGCCTTGGGATCAGGGACCTTTTCCCAGATGTGTTTGGGCAGGATAGGCATTGTCCCCCCTACATCTTCCATGAAAGGTGCATAGGGCCTCTTGAGGAAGAATGTGACCTGATTCGGCCCCGTGGGCTCGGCTCGTTCAACGTAGTCCAAGACCACCCAACCATAGGGGTGCTTCTTGAAATACTCCACGGTAAAAGCCACATCTTCTGGGGTCACGGGCTTTCCATCATGCCACTTGGCCCCGGCAACCATCTCGAAGACGAAAGCTCTCCTGTCTCGGTCGTAATACCAGGATCTGGCCAGGGCCGGGACGATGCCGTTTTCGTCCTTCCATACCAGGGTCTCGAAGACCCAGCTCATGCGGACGTACCCGGGCCCGCGGGGATAATGCTTCCAAGGATTGGGATAGCCCCAATCTCCCTTACTATCAGCGATACGGATCTCGGCGCCATGGGCCCAAGTGGCCGTGGCCAGGACGATCAAGACGGAGAAACCCAGGAGAACTCGGAGAAAGAAACGTAGCGTTGACATCGTGGCACCTCTTTTCTAACAAGCACTCTTATCCTTGGCGGAGATCGCCTACTAAGTCCTTTTGGGGAGTTCCAATCGGCCCAGAGACAAACCGCTTCACCAAAAAAGCAAAAGCCACGAGACATATCCCTTCGGGGATGTAAGCCTTCGTGGCCGTCGTTATCTTCGCTCAGAAGTTTCGACGGGCTTCGTGCCCCTTATCCCTATTTTATTTGTTTCGGCCTCAGAGTCAATGGTGATGGAAGATAGCTCACGATAGTGATCAGGGATCAAGATGCCAGGGATTATTCATTCCACAAAGCTAGTCTGCCACGAACTTTCAGTGTGCGTTGCGAAAAGGATCAAAAGCTTTCAATGGACACCACCAAATTGCAGGGCCAATTGAACCCTGAGTCGAATCCCATGAAAGGATAGTGCCGGCGTGCTATTTCGCCTCACTTCTCATTTGCCCGAGCGACAAAAAGTGCGAAGGGACTATCAGAGATCCTTTGGAGGATTGTCCCGACGGCCCAATCTAACCTCCTATGCGGCCCTGTGGTTCCCCTTGACACCCACTCGATGGAATGTACACTCCGCGAAGGAGACAATTTCTTCTTACAAAGTCGACCCACCGGAGGGGAGTGACAGGATCGTCAACTTGATAGCGTGTTCCCACTTCGGATTTCAGCTGGTCGGAGGAATCAAGAGAATTGGGGGGAAGAGTGCCAAATGAAGAAGATCGCTCTATTCGCTTTCAACGGGGAGTCCATGTGCTTTGTCCACGTGCTCCTCAACGCCCTGGACATGAGGAGCAAGGGCTATGAAGTCCGAGTGGTGATAGAGGGCGGGGCCACAAAACTCATACCTGAGCTAGCCGCTTCCGGGAGCGCCTTGTCCCAGCTCTACCAAAAGGCCAAGGAGAAGGGCCTTTTTGAAGGAGCGTGCAAGGCATGCTCCACCAAGATGGGGACCCTAGATGCAGCAAAGGGAGAGGGTTTGCCTCTCCTGGATGAGATGAGCGGTCATCCGAGCATTGCCCGCTACCTCGAGGCTGGATACGGTGTCCTCATATTCTGAGGGCTAGAGGCTAAAAGAGCTCTCTGCTACTTGGGCTCGACTCCAGCGTTTGTGGAAAAGGCTTCTGCGCCTTTGGCTTGAGGTACCTTGTGTATTGTCCCTTCCTTTGGCTTGCAAGGAGCCATCTCATATGCCTAGGTGGTGTGGGAGAAAAAAGTGCGAACCCGTATCTTTCCTCGCCAAGGCTTTGGGAGATAGGAGCACATGGGGTTCCTCTTTCCAAAGGGGGGCGAGCTTAAAGGAGACTCGATGCGAGGGGGGATATCCTCCTAGCATGATCCCGTTCTCACATCCAGAAGGAGGATCAGGGGGAAAGGGACGGTCGGCCTTTGTGGAGGAGAAAGCCCATTTTGGGACATGGGTTCACAAGGTATGGGAAGAGGTCATTGGGGCCTTTGAGAGGCAGGAGGCCGTCTGTTTTTTGGGCATGCTGTGGGAAGTGGCCCTGAGGGGTCAGGAGCGAGGTTGCGGGAGGGCCTCAAGGGCCCGCTCCTTGTGTGCCTTCCCTTCCTTTTGAACGGTTTCTCTCTTCAGTTGGGAGTGGAAAGAGGAACGTCCACTAGGTGGAGGAAAGGGATGAAGGAGGGTTTTTTCCTGAAGAATTCGGTCTTTTCCCTCATAGAGAGGCGGCACTCTTGCAGGCTTTACACTGGAGAGCCCCTCGATGCCCAGGAGAGGACAGCCCTCCATGAGTTCCTGGGAGGCCAGAGGCGGGGGCCCCTTGGAAGCGAGATCCGAATCCACCTCCTTGCTCAGACACAGGAAGATCCATACTGCCTCAGAGGGCTCGGAACGTACGGCTTCATAAAAGGAGCAACTGCCTTCATGGCTGGAGCTGTGAGGAGTTCTCCCTATGACCTGGAAGACTACGGCTACGTGATGGAGCATGCGGTTCTTGTGGCCACAGACCTCGGGCTCGGAACTTGCTGGCTAGGGGGAACCTTCACCAAGAGCAAATTTGCGAGAAGGATCGATCTAGCCCCCGATGAGGCCATGCCAGCTATAGTCGCGGTGGGATACGAGGCCCCGCGTGACCGCAAAGGTCTCACCAAATCTCATGGGCCCAAAGGAAGGAATCGCTTGCCAATGGAGAAGCTCTTCTTCTGGGAGAGCTTTGGCAAGCCGCTAGTGGGATGCCCAAGCCCATATGCGAAGATCCTCGAGGCCGTGAGATGGGCCCCTTCCGCATCCAATAAGCAGCCATGGCGCGTGGTGGTGACCGAGGAGGGCTTCCACTTGTATCTCCAGAGGACAAAGGGTTACGGGAAGGATAGCCTCATCTTCAAACTCTTGGGCCTGGCTGACTTGCAAAGGGTAGACATGGGGATAGCTATGTGTCATCTGGAGTTGTCCGCCAAGGAGCTCGGTTTTAGGGGGAGATGGGTGAGGGAGGAGTCCCGAGGGCCATCGATCCCCGGCGAGAGGGCCGAGTACGTGATTTCTTGGAAACTGGAAGTCCCATGACAAGGTATCTGGAGGAGCAAAAGGGTCTGTGCGTACTCGGGATCCTGGAGAGGAGGCGGGGCAGATGGGGTCATCGCATGGAGTTCGGCCCGGATCCCATTGGAGGGCCTTCCTCACAAGGGACCCCACATTGGCAAAGCCCGCAGGAGAGGTGCATGCCGGTGATCTTGGAGCCCAGGCCCAATTTTGGGCCTTGGATTTTCAAGGCCTTTACCTGATACTCCTGGCACTTTCTTTTGTCCTGGCCTCTCGAGGTTATGGCTCCGGCAGGGCAACGTTCCATGCAGAGGCCACAGTCCTGCCTGGAAAGGAAAAGGCAATACTCGTGGGGGGAAGTGTATTTCCTGGGTGTGGGAGGAAGGGGCATATCCGTGACAACTGTTCCAAGCCTCACTGCAACCCCTGCCTGGGTAATGAGGCCACGGCTTAGCCCAAAAGTTCCGAGCCCCGCTACGAAGCAAGCGTGCCTTTCCGACCAGTTAGACGTGATATCCCCGCTCAAGAGGGGGAACTGAAGGAAACTCGGGTGGAGGACAGGGGCCACAGCCCTGTAGCCTTTACTAGAAATGAAGCCCACTAGCTCAGCTCTGAGCCATTCATTGAAGGCCTCGCCGTGAATCTTTGTGAGCATCCACTCCGGGTGCGGCAGATCCTTCCTGTGCCTGTTACCCTCTCTTGTGGCCCTTGGGATGGGAAGGACATAGCAGATGACACGGATCCTCTCCTCCCCAAAGCTCTCGCCGGGGAAGGCCTCTTCCAGGATCTCCAGAGGAACTCTGTGAAATTTCCCTATGAGCCTCCTGAACTCCCTGAAAAGGGGATCTCCACCGTGAGCCACGCCCAAAATGGGGTCCTCGAAGAGCCTCCGGCTGGGGTCCCCGGGAAATGCCCCCATGGGCTCATGGCGAACCGAGTGGGTTAGCCACCCCAGGATCTCTTCCCTCAGTCCCTTCTCCTCTCTCATCCCCGAAGGTAATTCAACCACTACTCAAGATATGCGCCTCTTGGCCAGGCTACAACACTATTTGCCCAATTCCAAGGGATTCTAGTCCCCAAGTTTGGGGCACAGCTTCTCAACGGAAGGAGCACACCTGGGCCGCTTGTTCTGGCCTTTGAGGTACAACCGCGAGAAACGAGGTCCCTCTCGGGGGGACTCGTTTGGTGAAATTCGACTTGCAGTGTCACCCCTGCAACAAAAAAGGGGCCTTCTGGCCCCTTTTCGGTGATCCCAGAGTTTCATGATCTCAGGAACGTGCGGACGATCTCTAGCCACTTGGTCTCTTCCAATTCCTCGAAGAGGTCCTCTGTTGCCACTGCTCCATCTGCTGCGAGGCTCATGGAGGAGGCTTGCGAGATGAGCCTGTCCTTTTCAGCCATCATGAACTTATGAGCTTCCTCGCCAAAATAGAGGCTCCTCAAGTTCTTCCTCAGGGCCGTGGGCTCCACGACCACAAACCATCCCCTCTCGTAGGGCGATCTGTGGGCCTCCATGGGCTCCCTCAGGATCTGGGGGTTCTGGTACACCACTATGCCATCCACTGGAGAGAGGATCCCCACTGTGTGCCCATTCCTCCTCACAGTGAATGCCACTTCCCCTTGTTTCACCTCCCTGCCAATGGGCGGGAGCTGAACCTCTTTTATCTTCCCCACTATTCTCCTCGCAAAGTCATCGAGTCCTACCCGAACCCTTCCACCATACTCTGGCCTCGCCCACGTGTGGCCCTCGTGGTAATAGATGTCCTCTGCCACAATGAGTCCCGCCACATGGCTTTCTGCCCTGACCGGAATCACTTCCTTGGTTAGCCTCTCCTGCATCATCTGATCGAACTCGCAACTGCCGCACTCATAAGCGTTGGGACATATCTTGCTTGAGACCTCTCCAGTGAGCATGTAACGACATTTTCTCCGGGATGCTGGAAGTTTCATCATCTTCTGCACCCAGCTTTCCGTGAAGCGCTCCTTGGGGGCCTCCACAAAGGGCTGGGGTTTCGTGACCCTCGCCTCTTCCACCTTGGCCTGCATGGCATGATCGTAGGCGCAGGTGGGGCAGTCGTAGTTGTTGTCGCAAAGTTTGAAGGAGACAACCCCAGCCTCCATCCAGATGCACTTTCTCCTTCCTGCGGGGACGACCTTCAAAGAGGTTCCTTTTGCCATGGGTGCCATGTCTCATCCCTCCTCTCTGTGATTGGTCCTTCCACCCATGAGAATAGCAAACACCATGCCCACTTCCTTCTCCCTTCCAACAGGTTGGAATTAAAGGCAATTTCCCGAAAGGAGGAGTCGGAGTGTCGAAAAGTTCGACAAGCTTTTTCCCTTCTTGGGATAAGTATCGGATATTCCGAGGAATTTTTCCCTGTCGAAGGGTTTTCTTTTGTGTCTATTTTCTCGGCACGTACGGTCTTTTACCTTCCAGGGATCTGAGCCTGAGCTCCCACCTCACGAGCTCCTTGCAACTGGGACAGAACCTGGGCTCCTTCGCGTCCGTGTGTTCCACGGTCGTTGAGGCCCTCATGACGCACCTGGGATCCCTACAGTGGGTCACTCCCAGTATGTGTCCTATCTCGTGGAGGGCTGTCTTCTCGACTCTCTTCAAGAGTTTCTCCTCATCCGGGCTTTCCTCGTTGAACTCCGGCCTCAGCCTATACAGCGAGATGGCGGCGCACTTGCCTCCCACCTCCGACATCCCGAAAACGTACTTGAGCACGGGAAGGAAGAGATCCACATGAGTGACCCCGAGGATCCCCAAGGCATCTTCCGGACACTTTTTCTTGATTCTCTCGAGGACCGCCTTGCAGTCGTACTGACAACGTCTTTCATCGTAGGCATATCTCGGGTTCTCCAATGGAGACATTGTGGCGCACTCCACCCCCACCTGCTCCTCTATCACTTCGCAAATGCGAGCAAGCACCCTCTCATCCACTGTTCCGAGTGGGGCTATGTAGAGCTTCAAGGGATGAGGTTACCTCCCGGGAGGCTTGATGTTGTATCTCTTCATCTTGTTGTAGAGGGTTTGTCTGTCTATCTCCAGGAGCTGGGCGGCCTGCTTCACGTTCCAACCGGTCTCCTCGAGTATTCGAACTATGTGAAGCCTCTCCACCTCCCTCAGGGCCTTTGGCTGTTCCCGAGGGCTCGTCTCCTTCTGTCCAAAGGGCAGATCCTCTGGCAGGATCTGCTTGCCCCGCCCTATGACTAGGGCCCTCTCTATGACGTTCTCCAACTCCCTCACGTTTCCCGGCCAGTCATATTCCATCAGGAGCTTGAGGGCAGAGGGCGAGATCTTCACAGGTTCCCTGTTCAAGGCGAGGGAATGTTTCTTTATGAAGGCATCCACGAGAAGGGGAATATCCTCCTTCCTCTCCCTTAGAGGAGGCACGTGAATGGAGATCACATTCAGTCTGTAATAGAGATCTTCCCTGAAACGGTTCTCCTGGATGGCCTTCTTGAGATCCCTGTTTGTCGCTGCAATGACTCGAACATCCACTTTTATGGGCTCATGGCCCCCCAATCTGCAGAACTCCCTCTCTTGAAGGACCCTCAGGAGATCTATCTGGGTCTTGAGACTTATGTCGCCGACCTCGTCCAGGAAAAGGGTCCCTTGATGGGCGAGCTCGAAGCGACCCCTCTTGGTCCGGTCAGCCCCAGTGAAGGCGCCTTTCTCGTATCCGAAAAGCTCGCTCTCCAGTATGGAATCCGGCAGGGCCCCGCAGCTCACGGCGATGAACGGTCTGTAACACCTGGGGCTATTTCCGTGGATGGCCCTGGCAATGAGCTCCTTCCCTGTTCCGCTTTCGCCCGTTATCAGGACAGTGGAATCCGTAGGGGCCACCTTTCGAATGAGATCGAAGATCCTCTGCATGGCCTCGCTCTTTCCCACTATCTCCTCGAATTCCTCCCTCTCCTCGAGCTTCTGACGGAGGAGGATGTTCTCCAACATCAGCTCCCTGTGGGAGACAATCTTCCTTATCTCCATCTCCACTTGGTCCGGATCGAAGGGTTTGAGGAGATAGTCGAAGGCGCCCTCCTTCATGGCCTGGACTGCGGTGTCTATGGTCCCGTAAGCTGTCATCATGAGGATCTGGGCATCCGTGCCCACCTCCTCGCTCTTGAGTCTCCGCAACGTCTCGATGCCATCCATTCCCGGCATCTTGAGATCGAGGAGAATCACGTCCCACTCCTTCTCCCTTGCCATGGCTATGGCTTCTTGTCCGCTTGCGGCCAGTCCTACCTCGTAACCATCCTCGGTGAGCCAGTCCTTGAGGCTCTCCCTCATGGGGGCTTCGTCGTCCACGACCAGGATCCTAGCCTTTCGGCTCATGGGCCAACCTCCGCTTTTTGTACCTCATCCCCTCGACTTTCAGAGGCTTCCACAGATGGCAGGGTGATATGGAAGGTGGTCCCTACACCCACCTGGCTCTCCACCTCTATCGTCCCCCCATGTCTCGTCACAATCCCCTGGACCACCGTGAGCCCTAGGCCGACTCCCCTCGCCTCTTCCTTGGTCGTGAAGAATGGCTCGAAGATTTGGCTCAGGTTCTCTTCGGGTATTCCAGATCCAGTATCGGAGACCGAGACCGTGACAAAGCCCTCCTTGGATGCCCTTCGGGCTCGAACCGTGAGGACGCCTCCCTTTGTCATGGCTTCAGTGGCATTTATCATGAGGTTCAGAAGCGCTTGTTGGATCTGCCTGGAGTCGCACCTGACCATTGGGAGATCGGGCTCACATGAACAGATCAATCTCATCTCCTTCATCTCGAGATCATGGGCCATGAGGGCCACAGTCCTCTGGACTATATCCTCGAGCCTGTGCTCCTCCATTTTGGGAGTTGAGTGCCTGGCAAAGGCGAGGAGATTCCTCACTATCTCTCCGCATCTCGAGGTTTCTGACTCCATGGTGGAGAGGAATCTCGAGATGTCCGAGAGCCTCTTGGGAGTGAAGGTCCCCTTCTTGATCATGTTTTGCATGAGCTTGACATAGGTCAGAACCACAGAGAGGGGATTGTTTATCTCGTGGGCCACTGTTGCGGCAAGTTTGCCGAGGGAAGCCATCTTCTCTGTTCTTATGAGCTGCTCCTGCGTCTCGCTGATCTCCTCGTATGCCCCCTTGAGCCTCTCGTACAGGCGAGCATTTTCAATGGCGACACCTATCTGATTCCCAACCGCGGTGAGAAACTCTATGAATTCTTCGGAAAATCTGTATTCCTGATAGCTCGAGACGCAGAGGACCCCGACTGTCTTCTCCTTGGACACTAGGGGAATGTAAACCGAGGAGACGAGGCCCTCCTTCACTATATCCTCGACGTATGGGTCCTCGGCCCTCAGGAAATTGTCCACAACTGTGGCCTTTCTGGCCAGAGCCGTCTTTCCCAGGAGGCCATCTCCCACCCTCCTCCTCTGGAACTGCTCCTTGTGTATGAAGGCCTCCGAAGCCCCTCTCCATGCAGCAAGCTCAAGCCACTGACCCGCAGGATCCAGGATGTATATCCTTATGCTCGCTGCCCTGAGGAGCCTATGGATGGCCATGACCGCATGATCCAGGACCTCCTTGAGCTCCAGGCCGCTTGCGAGAGCCCTGGCGACATCGGCCAGGGTTGCAAGGTGCAGGCTCTTGGCCTCCAACTCCTCCTTGGCCTTTCTTTCCGAGGAGACGTCCCGGACCAACACTACATGCCCGCTGAATTTGCCCTCCCTGTCTCCCAGGCCGAGGAGGGTCACTCTGCCATGGAATATATCTCCGTTTCTCCTTATGAGTTGTGCCTCGAATTCGGTTATCTCCCCCCTTTGCCGTCTCGAGGATCTCACCCTCTCCAGTTCCCAAGGGGCCAAAAAAAGATCCGCCAGTGCGACCTTCCCCACCATCTCCCCTGGCTCCCATTGGAATAGCTCCCCTGCAGCGGCATTGGCCATCTGCACAAAACCCTTCTCATCGCACACGAGGATCCCGTCCCTGGACCATTGAAAGATGGCCTGGGCCACTTCTTGGGAGATGCGATCTTTCCTTCTCACCTTGGGGAAGCCAATTCCTCACCAAAATGGCCAAGGCCCCTAGAGAAGGAGGCCCGGATCACCATCCGGGACCTTTCCCCAGGGGCCCTCCGCCTGCCGTCCCAAAAAGAAGTGAAGCTTCTCAGTACGCTCGTCTTGCAAGGCCAGGGGGACCCGACTAAGGCCCCCCGCATACGCCTCAATCAAAGCACTATAGCATTGGCAAGAAGGGTCCAGAGATGGACCGGCTCGAAGTCCTCCTTGTATTCCCTCGCCAGGTTGTTTATTCCATCGAAGCAGTTGACACATGGGGTGCAGACCTTCTTGGCACCAGTTCTCTTTATCTGCTCCACCTTCACCTTCCCATAATACGTCCTCGCACGAGCAAAACCGTTTATCAAAGCCCCCCCA
>Ga0315298_1001661_pt1 | contig 40018 bp, 36 predicted proteins | sample WHS_1_MG_FD_203077 | JGI IMG/M metagenome (GOLD analysis project Ga0315298, IMG submission 203077) | Extremophilic microbial mat communities from Washburn Hot Springs, YNP, Wyoming, USA - WHS_1_MG | ecosystem: Environmental > Aquatic > Thermal springs > Hot (42-90C) | place: USA: Wyoming... | reverse complement strand
TCGATCCCAGATTGACATCCATTATGAAAACGTCCAAAGAGAGATGCAAAAAATTTTTAAAATCATTGGCATTGCCGCTTAGCCGTATCGACAATCTTTTGTCGATATCGATTCCCTAAGGGCCTATAAAGGAGGAGTCTCTTATGGATCCTAAATTGATTAAACAATTTATTATTTTTTTAGTCATTCTCATTGGGTGGACGGTCATCACTCTCCTAACAGGCCCTAAATGATTCTTTCTCAATTGAAGGATGGACTTGATTTTGAAATAGCACTATCTGGGCTAACCTCACCCACCAACGGATCTCAAGAGGGGAGCAAATCCAGATGCCATTCGCGATGGCAAAAAGTATCTTAGAAACCCTATGGGACGCATTCACGAAACAGGAAGGAACCAATCTCTCAGAAAAGATGATCAAAAAAAGAGGAAATAGGGTAAGGTTGAGGCTAATGGTAAGGTTAAGAGATTCGATTTGATCCTTTCAAAAGAATGTGATAAAAAGAATTATTGCCAAAAGAAACGCGACACGAAACACGAGTCACGTTATTTAAAAAGGCCCACGTAGCTCAACGGCAGAGCTGCTGATTTGTAATCAGCGGGTTGGCGGTTCAAATCCGTCCGTGGGCTCCATTTGCTTTTTCTCCATGCTTAATCAAATTTACATAACACCCTACCATGACTGTTAAAAATCTCTTAGCCCCTTGGGTTAAATTTGGAAAAATTATTTGAAAGGGAAAAAATGGGAAAGGATAAGGTGATTTTGATTACAGGTGCAAGTTCAGGAATTGGACTTGCCTGTGCCAAACTTTTAAGCGAAAAAGGGTTCCAAGTCTTTGGGACCACTCGTCGAAAAGAAATTACCACTCAAGAACTAAAGTATCCTCTTTTGCCTTTGGATGTCTGTTCTGATGATGGGGCCAAGGTGGTAGCCAAGGTCGTGGAAAGAGCAGGCAGGTTAGATGTTTTAATCAATAATGCAGGTTTTGGGATCGCAGGGCCAATCGAAGAGACCCCGATCAGTGAAATAAAAGCACAACTGGAGGTAAATTTTTACGGATTACTGAGGATGTGTCAGGCAGCTATCCCCATCATGCGGAGCCAAGGAGAGGGCCTGATCATCAACATGAGTTCAATAGGGGGAATTCTGAGTCTTCCCTTCCAGAGCGCCTACTCGGCAAGCAAATTTGCGGTTGAGGCAATTACCCGAGCCATGAGGATGGAGTTAAAGGGCACTGGTATTAAAGTAACGGCAGTTCGACCTGGGGATTGCTGCACAGATTTCACAAACCGTAGAAGGAAGTTATCAACAAGTAACATCTACAGGGAACCATTTAAACGGGTAATGGATGTAATCGAAAAAAACGAGAAAGAGGGAATGAAACCTGAAAAGGTAGCAAGGGTTATAGAAAAGATTATCAACACGGGTAGTCCAAAAGCCAGTTATGTGGTTGGATCCCTCACTGAAAAAATGGCAATCCTTTTACAACAAACTCTTCCCTCTTCTTGGTTTGAGAGATTATTGATGAGTTTCTACAATATGGACAGTAAACCCTAACTATCTCCCCCTAAGGAAATGCCTCTCCTCCCAATGTTTTTTTCAATATTAAGAGTTCAATCCCTAAGTAGATTATTACTTCCCTTTGACTTTGGTAATGAGTTTGGCGAGAGCTTCACCATTCCGATCCATCGCATAATCTACGGTATCATTTGTGCCTGTTGACGAGGTTCTCAGATCTGTCTCATAAATAACCTTACCACTTTCTTTATCAATGAATTGATAACGGGCAGCAAAAGTAGCTGTGCCGGTCCACTCACCCCCCGGAATAAAGGAGCGTCCAATACGCCTTCCAACTGTTGGGTGGGTATACTCTTTGATTTCACCCTTTATCATCAGGACTTTCTTACCAGGAGGGATTCCTTTGCTCTCCTTCTCTCCTTCCTTCACAATAATATCAAAAAGGTTATATTTCTGAGAATACCTCTTGATTTGATAAATGGCCTTTTCTGCCATCTGTGACCCTGCAGAACTTGGAGCCGGTGATCCTTTAGGGACCTCCAGATCCTGAACGATCAGGACATTGTACTCTTTGAAGCTAACTTCTTGTGCCCCCACCCAAAGATTGGGTGCCAACACTACTCCCACTACCAATAACAGCGTCAATAAATTTTTTCTTCTCATGATTTATCCTCCTAAAATTATTTTTCAAATAACTCCTTCCTGTAATGATCAAGGGAGAAATTAATATTATTTTAAAATCGATTTATATAATTTTCAATCGCCTTCAATTTCTTTCCATTTGCAGGGCTGATGCCCTATCTTTGGTTTTGATGGGGTATATTATTTGAAATCTTCCTAAATAAACTATCTTGTCTTTTTATGACAGATGAGGTAATTTTAAGTTTAAAGTTTGATTGTCGGAGGTTCGCTTTATGGAAAAGAATCTTATTGCTGTATTGGGAGGGGGTAATGGTGGCCATGCGGTGGCGGCCAATCTGGCCTTGGCAGGGCATAAGGTCAACTTTTTCGAACTTCCAAAGTTTGCCGAATCTTTTGAAAGAGTACTCCGAACCAAAGAGATCCGTATCGAAGGAGTATCTATCGATGGAACAGCCAGACTAAACTTAGCCACTACTGATATCCAGCAGGCAATTAAAGATTCGGAGGTCATCTTTGTCATTACCCCTGCCTTTGGACATAAGGCTATGGCAGAAGCCTGTGCCCCTTTTGTTCAGGATGGTCAGATCATTGTGCTTATGCCAGGCTCAGGAGGAAGCCTTGAGTTTGTTAATATCTTCAAAAAAAAGAAAGTAAAGAAAGAAATCACCTTTGCCGAAACCTGCACCCTGCCCTATGGCGCACGGCTCAAAGGCCCTGGCCATGTCTCTGTTCTGATTCATGCCGTTATCCTTCCTACCGGAGTCTTTCCAGCAAAAAAGACAGATGAAGTGATTCCAAAATTAAAACAGTTCTATCCAGTCATTATGCCTGCCAAGGATGTCTTAGAAGCAGCCATTAACAACCCAAACCCGATTGTCCATCCAGTGGCAACCCTTCTCAGTGCTACAAGGATTGAACACTCAAAGGGTGAGTTTTACCTTTACGCAGAAGGGATGACTCCATCTGTAGCAAGGGCCTATGAATCCCTCAATGAAGAGAGGCTCTCCATATGCAAGGCCCTGGGTTATAAACTTTACCACTGGGACAATCTCGAGTTTAAAAACTACAACCTGGGTGAGACAGAAGAGGAATGCCGATATCGAATCCTTAATACCAGCATGGATGCCGCGTTTGGAAAAGATGGAATCTATGCAGGAATCAAAATGAAAGGTCCTGAGAATTTAAAGGATCGCTTCATCACAGAAGATGTCCCATACGGAATGGTCCTTCTCTCCACATTAGGGGATCTTCTTGGAATCCCAACCCCTACACACGATGCAGTGATTCAACTTGCCTCAGTGGTGAATAGGACCAATTATTGGAAAACAGGAAGAGGAATAAAAGAATTGGGTTTACTTAGGTTCGACAAACGCAATCTTAAAAGGTTTCTTTATGAAGGGAAATAGAAGGGGTCTTTGCCTTCTACGCAATAATATTATGTTTTGTAAGCAAGATCACTGCCCCCGCGACATCATCTGCCTCCTTTAGGTTTTTTAAGTTTGCTAACCTAATCACTGCATTAAAGAATTCTTTTCTCCTATTTATAACTTCATCTCCTTTAGATCTATCTTCATCCCATCACTTGCTGCAATCACCCTTCTTCCTAACTCTTTTTCCAATTCGGCCGCTACGACCCAAGGCTTAGCCCTAACCATGGTCATACCGAAATGGGTCAATAGGGTGAGTTTGGGTTTGGATTTTTTAACAATCGCCTTCACATCATCTACGGAGAGATGATCGATCGGTTCATCCCCGATTGGTTTTAAGCGAACGACATGGATCACCAAAACTTCTCCTCGATAGAGGTCTGGAAGTTCGGGAAAGAATTTTGTATCGGTAATGATGGAGATTGTATGAGGTAAGGTTTTAAAATTGAGACCATAAGTCTCCACCCGATGGAGATGCCTCCGTGCGGTAGAGAACCGAATGGCTCCAACCTGATACTCAGAATTTTCTTTTAGAATCTCAACCTTCGTGACATAATCCCTTACATATCTTAACACCACCGGATCTTCTTCAAGAGCATCACGAGGGGCGAAAAGTACTCCCCTTTTTTTAAACCCTCCCTCGGTCATCGCCTCAATCATGGCATTGACATCGTTGGAATGGTCTAAATGTTTATGGGTGAGAAGAATGCCATCTAAGGTGCCAGGATCTAACCTTGGCTTACTGCTTAGGCATCGGACCAATGCCCCTGGACCTGGGTCGATATAGAGATTTGTATTATCGATAGAGAGCCAGATACCTCCCGAGGCCCGTAGTTGCCGGAGCACGACAAATCTTGCACCTGCTGTCCCTAAGAATTTTATGAACGACATAGCCCGAGCGCAGAAAAACGGCTAAGGGTTAGGGTAATGAAGTCTGCACTGTTATATAATTATTCTCTCCCGCTTTCCAACTCTCTTAATCTTTTTTCATCCAATCCAAAATAGTGCCCTACTTCATGGATAACGACTTCCCTCACCTTTTCTTCAATCTCCTCCTTTGTCCTACAGCAAGATTCAATGGGAATTTGAAACAGGGTTATTTTATCCGGAAGAACGTTTCCATAATAGAATCCCCTTTGGCTGAATGGAATGCCCTGATAAAGGCCCAACAATTCATAAGGGGAGGTTAGCCCCATCTCTAAGAGGAGGCTTCTGGAGGCTTTACTTTTAATCACCACATCTACATTCTTCATCTTTTTCTTGAAGAATTTTGGAAGCCCCTTCAAGGCCTTATGGACAATCTCCTCAAATTCTTTCTGGGTCAACTTCATTAAACCAAATTTGAGACCTCAAAATTCTAAGATTCAACACTCCGAACTACGAACTCATTACTCCGAACTATCTACTTTTGCAGTTCCGGAACAATTTTCTCGAAATAATCCAAAACGTCAGGGTTTATCAATGCATCCCTGTTCAGAACAGGTCTCCCATGGATAATGTTGGTGACAGCGCTTTCCACTTTCTTCATGTTCATGGTATAAGGAGCATCAGGCATTTCCATAATGATCGCTGGAACGTGCCGGGGAGAAGCCTTCTCCCTCAATGTCTTTCGAATCGTGTTTTTCAGTTCTTCGGTCAATTGAACCCCTGGGGCAAGTTTTACAAAGAGGACAATTCGCTGATCGCCTTCCCAACTCTGCCCGATGGCCAAGCTGTCAGTAATCCCCTCAATCTTTTCTACCACATTGTAAATTTCGGCCGTCCCTATCCGTACCCCAGAAGGTTTTAAGACAGCATCCGAACGTCCATAAAAGGTGATTCCACCCGTGTCGCTGTGCATCACAATATAGTCCCCATGACGCCAGACTCCTGGATAAAATTCGAAATAGGCGCTTCGATACTTTTCTCCATCGGGGTCGTTCCAGAAATATAGGGGCATACATGGAGCAGGGGCCTCACAGACTAACTCCCCTTCCCTATCCCAAACGGGTTTTCCATTCTCATCGTAAGCCTTTACCTTCATACCAAGGCCGGGCCCTTGGAGCTCTCCAGCATAGACGGGTTGAATGGGACTGCCAATGGCAAAACAGCCATTGATGTCTGTTCCTCCAGAGATGGAGTTGAAATGAAGATCCTTTTTTACCTCTCGATAAACCCATTCGAATCCTTCTGCAGAAAGGACAGACCCTGTTTGGGAAATCTCTCTGAGGGAGGAAAGATCATAGTGTTTTCCTGGTTGAATCCCTTCGCTTCGTAAGTAGTTGATGTAACTTGCGCTGAGGCCAAAGATGGTAATCTTTTCATCCTGAACCATCTTCCACATCGCATAGGCATCGGGATAATTCGGATTGCCATCATAGAGAACGACGGTTGCTCCAACACCCAGAGCGCTCAGCATCCAGTTCCACATCATCCAACTACAGGTGGTAATATAAAAGAGTTTATCCTCCCGTTTAAGATCTGTATTGAGAAGGAGTTCCTTCAAATGGTGAAGAAGGATGCCTCCTGCGCCCTGAACCATGCATTTAGGTTTCCCAGTGGTTCCTGAGGAGAACATGATATAGACTGGATGATCAAAGGGTAACTGTTCGAATTCAAGGGGGGGTTCCTTCTCTTTGTCCAAAAAGTCCTCGTAATGAACTGCATGTGGGATTTGACTAATATCAGGTTTCTCCCCTGCATAGGAGATGATCACCACCTTTTCTAAGGAGGGGATGGCCTTAGCAACCTCTGCCACATTGTCCAATGTGTGAAAGGTCTTTGCCTTATAAAAATAACCATCTACAGAAAAAAGGACTTTAGGTTCTATCTGACCCAGTCGGTCCAGTGCTGCATGGGGTCCAATATCCGTAGCACAAGATGACCAGACTGCTCCAATACTGGTTGCCGAAAGCATGGCAATCGCAGTTTCCATGAGATTTGGCATATAACCTGCCACTCGGTCTCCTGGTCGAACCCCCATTTGACGCAAGGCCTTTGCAAGACGCGAAACCGCTGTGTAAAGTTCCTTATAGGTCATGGTTGAATATTTCTGGGTCTCCCCTCTAAAAATAAATGCTAATCGGTCATCTCGATATCTTAGGAGGTTCTCTGCAAAATTAAGCCTTGCCCCAATAAACCACTTTGCTCCTGGGAATTTTTTTAGGTCATCTACCACCTGGTCCCATTTCTTTGATGACCTAACCTCTGCAAACTCCCATATAGCAGTCCAAAAATCTGGAATGGCTTCAACTGACCACTGATGTAACTCAGGATAATTCTTGATTTTTTTATTATATTTCTTGTTTACAAATTCAATGAATCGGCTGATATTAGCATTCCTAATGGTTTCTTCTGAGGGGACCCATAGGGGGTTTTTGGCCGTTTTGATAGGGGGTATTGTTACCATTGTTTTAGAAATTTTTGGGGCTATCTTTTTTCTGGCCTTTAGACTTTTCGGAGAAGGTTTTTTCTTCAATGTTTTCTTTAAGATTTTTACCTTCGGTTTTTTTAAAACTTTTTTCTTTGGCTTTTTTGATACCTTTTTCAGAACTTTCTTAGGTTTTTTGGCAACTTTTTTTGAGACTCTCTTGGAAGGAGAGGCCTTTTTCGAAATCTTCTTTGGATTCTTTTTCATAAATGATCCCCCTTTTCGTCGGAGTTGATTTTTTTCTCTCTGAGGTTCATTCAATATCACTCCTGGGCCCTTCCGTCAAGAGGTATTTGTTCCTCCTAAGAAAAATGCCCAGGGCATAGGGCGTAGTGATAAAATCCCATTCTGGGTAAACTTTCATTTTCGATTTCAATGTGTTATTAAGTCTTTGGGTAAATTTATGGGGCCATTAATGGGATTTAAAATGCTTGATCTATCGAGGCTTCTTCCTGGTCCTTACTGTTCTCTTCTGCTCGGTGACTTGGGCATGGAGGTCTTGAAGGTTGAAGACCCTGATCTGGGAGATTATTCTCGAAAGATGGGACCTGTTCGAAAAGAAGATAGTGCCTTTTTCCTCGCCCTAAATCGAAATAAAAAGAGTATGAAATTAAACCTGAAGGTCAAAGAAGGAAAAGAAATCTTTTATAAACTGATCGGCTCCTATGACATCATTTTAGAGAGTTTCAGACCAGGTGTGATGGATCGCCTTGGTATCGGTTATCTTGAATTAAAAAAGAGAAATCCAAGAATCATCTTCTGTTCCATTTCAGGATATGGACAAGATGGACCGTATCGGGAAAGGTCAGGTCACGATATCAATTATATCGGCCTGGGAGGAGTCCTTGAATTGACCGGGTCAAAAGATGGACCTCCAGTTCTACCAGGGGTTCAGATTGCTGATATTGGTGCAGGCGGAATGATGGCTGCCATTGCCATTCTTTCGTCTATCATCCACCGTGAAAAGACAGGAGAAGGTCAGTTTTTGGATATCTCTATGCTGGATGGGGTCATCTCTTGGCTCTCTATGCATGCAGGAAAATATTTCATGGATGGAGAACTCCCTGAGCGAGGAAAGATGCAACTTACGGGAAGATATGCCTGCTACCAAGTCTACCCTACCAAAGATGGAAGGTACATGTCCCTTGGGGCCTTGGAACCAAAGTTCTGGAAAAACTTCTGCGAAGCGATCCAACGACCCGACTTTATTCTAAAACAGTATATCGAAGGCCTGGATCAAGAAAATATGATCGAAGAGGTTAAGAAAATCTTTAAAACAAAAACTCAACAAGAATGGGTTTCCTTTTTCAAAGAAGTGGATGCCTGTTGCGAGCCGGTTCTAACCCTTGAAGAAGTTTTTCGGCATCCCCAAGTCCTCCAAAGGAAAATGGTGGTGGAATGTGACCATCCCTTGGAGGGGAAGATTCGACAATTGGGAAGCCCCATTAAATCTTCTCTTTTCTCATTCGAGATTCATACTCCCCCGCCCTTGTGGGGAGAACATACCCTTGAGGTATTAAGAGAGATTGGATATTCGGATAGGGAGATTGAGCGATTCAAGGAAGTAAAGGCAATCTGATCAATAGGATTTAATGAGGATTCAAGGGATTAAAAAGGAAAGGATTTCAACTAAAATCTTATAAAGCAAAAATTTAAACTTTATTACCCTGAAATCCTTGAAATTTTATTTGGGATGTGGAATGGGTAGAATTGAAATTGATCGAGAGCGTTGTAAAGGGTGCGGGCTCTGTACCATCTCCTGTCCAAAGGGTTTGATCCGAATTGGGGAGGAGATGAATCGCCAAGGATATTTTTTTGCCATCTGGAATGGAAATGAAGGTTGCACAGGTTGTGCTATTTGTGGAGAGATATGTCCAGATGTTGCCATTCGAGTGTGGAGAGATAGAGATTGATGGGAAGATAAGGTGATAGGATGGATCAACAACCTGAAAAGATATTGGTAAAAGGGAATGAAGCCATTGCCATGGCGGCCATTGATTCAGGATGTCTCCTCTACTTTGGATATCCTATCACCCCTCAAAACGACATCCCAGAATATCTTTCCAAGCACCTTCCTGCACTGGGTGGAGAATTCATACAGGCAGAAAGTGAAATAGCCTCTATCAATCTGCTCTTAGGGGCCTCAGCAACTGGGGCCAGGGCTATGACCTCTTCTTCCAGCCCTGGCATCTCATTGATGCAGGAAGGAATCTCCTATATGGCAGGGAGTGAACTCCCTGCAGTGATTGTCAACATTTCAAGAAGTGGTCCAGGGTTGGGCGGTATCTCCCCATCTCAGGGGGACTATTTTCAGGCGACCCGTGGGGGAGGACACGGAGACTACAGGATGATCGTCCTTGCACCATCAACCGTACAGGAAATGTATGACCTGACCTGCCTTGCCTTTGATCTTGCAGATAAATATCGAAACCCTGCCATGATTTTAGGAGATGCATTGATCGGCCAGATGAAAGAACCCCTTATCCGTAGGAAATATGAAATGAGAAACCTCCCTCCTAAGGATTGGGCACTAACCGGAGCAAAAGGAAGGAAGCCGAACCGACTCAAATCCCTCTATCTCCAGGAGGGCGAACTGACAGAACATAACTGGAAGTTATATCAAAAATATGAGCGGATGAAGAGAGAAGAAATCCTTTTTGAAAGCCAATGGGTAGAGGATTCTCGTTTAATCGTTACAGCCTTTGGCAGTATGGCGAGGGTATCAAAAACCTCTATTGAATTGGCAAGGGATGAAGGAATGAAGGTTGGGCTCTTTAGACCCATCACCCTTTTCCCGTTTCCAGAAAAACCCCTTCGTGATCTTTCCAAGAAGGTCAAACGGTTTTTAACCGTTGAATTGAATACAGGTCAGATGGTAGAGGATGTCAGACTTTCAGTGGAGCGGGATGCAGAGGTCTATTTTTATGGTAAACCTCCAGGAGCGCTTCCTCCTCCTGAAGAGATACTGGAGGAAATCAAAAAATACTATGGATAAAATTTGAAATTCGAAGCACAAAATTCGAAACAAGCACGACTGTTCAAAATATAAATATTCCTTTTAGTTCTTTGAAAAAAGCCCTAGGATGTCATTCCCGTGAAAACGCCTGCCTGCAGTAGGCAGGGGAATCCAGAATCTAACCCCCTGGATTCCTGTCGATAAGACCCGACCAAGGGTTTCCGCAGGAATGACAAGTTTACTGGGCTAAATGACCAAACAATTTTCAAAGCGCTAAATTGATATGATATTTGAAATTGTTTCGGATTTTCCGCCACTGCCTAAGGTGAGCCTCGTCAAAGGCGGGAGGCGGATCTGCCTTGGGCATGATGAAATTTGAATTTCGGATTTAAGGAGTTAGACATGGAACAGGTTTTTAAACGCCCCGAATGTCTGATCGATGTTCCTTTTCACTTCTGTCCTGGATGCCACCACGGTATTGCCCATCGACTGGTGGCAGAAGCCATCGATTATTTTAAGATTCGGGAGAAGACCATTGGAGTCGCTTCAGTGGGTTGTTCTGTCTTTATGTATGATTATTTTGATATAGATGTCTTGGAGGCTCCCCATGGGAGGGCTTCTGCAGTGGCTTCTGGGGTCAAGCGTGCAAGAAAGGACCGAATTGTCTTCACGTACCAAGGGGATGGGGATCTTGCGGCCATAGGGATTTCAGAGGTGATCCACACAGCCAACCGGGGAGAAAAAATTACTATCTTTTTTGCAAACAATACTGTTTATGGGATGACCGGTGGTCAGATGGCCCCCACAACACTTCTCGGGCAGAAAACGACAACAAGCCCCTACGGTAGGGATTTCACTTATGATGGTTATCCTATCCGAATGGCGGAGATGTTAGCGACCTTAGAAGGAAGTGCATTTGTTGCAAGAGTGGCTGTGAACAATCCCGCAAATTTGATGAAGGCAAAAAGGGCAGTCCGCAGGGCTTTCCAAATGCAGATTGAAGAGATAGGTTTTTCTTTTGTTGAAATCCTCCTTGCCTGTCCAACAAATTGGGGGATGGACCCACTGGAGGCGAACCGTAGGGTGGAAGAGGAGTTGATTCCTTACTTCCCTCTGGGTATCTTTAAGGAAAGGAAAATGGCCGACTACCTTTAATGCCCAATGGTCATTGGATAATGGATTGATTTATGTCGAACGATCCCTTTTATTACAAAATCATTATTGCAGGTTTCGGTGGACAAGGAGTGATGATCATCGGCAATCTCCTGGCCTATGCCGCTATGAAGGAAGGAAGGAATGTTACCTATCTGCCAGTCTATGGAGTGGAGATGAGAGGAGGTACAGCAAACTGTACCGTTGTGATCTCCTCTCAAGAAATCGGTTCTCCTGTCGTTGGAAATCCGCAACTTGCCATTGTCATGAATTTACCTTCTTTAATCAAATATGAACCTCGAGTCCTTCCTAATGGACTCTTAGTTTTTAATTCTTCTCTTATTGATCCCAAAAACACTTTTAGAAAGGATATCCAACACCTCCCAATCCCTGCTAATGATATTGCCATCGAGCATGGGAATCCTAAACTTGCCAATATGGTGATTTTGGGTGCCTTTATTCAAAAGACCAAACTGGTAGAGATGCACTCCCTATTTAACTCCTTAGAAAAGGTGCTGGACGAACGGTATCACCATCTCATTCCCTCTAATATCAAGGCAATCCAGGTGGGTGCAGAATATATTAAAGGGAAAAGTAATAACTGTTTTTGAGGAAGGTTAAATCCTGGCCTCTATTTAGTTTGGAGGAAATGATATGGAAGAAAAAAGAGATTTCCGAGAAATCCATGTGGGGGAGAGAATAAAACAATTGAGAGAAAGCAAAAACCTTTCACTCAAAGATCTGGCCGATTTAACTGGGTTTTCAACTGCTCTGCTTTCTCAAATAGAAAACCACCTTGTTTCTCCATCGCTCGGGACGATGATTAAACTGGCAAGGGCAATGGGAATTAGAGTTGGAGACTTCCTGGGAGAAACAAAAGGTGAACCATTTACCATTGTGAGGAAAGACGAACGAAAGAACGTATCTCGATTTGCTTCAAAGGATGGGGTTAAATATGGTTATTCCTATGAGTCGCTGGGGTTTGAGAAGAAAGACCGGCACATGGAACCTTTCATCGTGACCCTAGAACCCGCTACTGTCAAATCCTATAAAACCTCAGTCCATGAAGGTGAAGAATTTATCTTTGTTCTCGAAGGGGAGATGGAGGTCATCTTAGGGGACCATACCGATGTCCTCTATCCTGGAGATTCGATTTATTATGACTCGACCATTCCTCATCGAGTCCAATGCCATCAGGACAAGGTTACGAAAATTCTGGCTGTGCTTTATGCGGCAGAGAGAAAGGAATGATGGTTTTATAACCTCCCGATAGCCAATATAAAAAATGAGAAAGCGGTTCCTCCCACACTTCCTTATCTTCCTCATCCTGTCATGGGCCTGTTCAGCTTTTGGCCAACCCCCCCTCAAGGTAGGAGCATTAATCCCTTTTAGGGGTCGCTGGGGGGATTCAGGAAAAGAATTTGCAAAGGGCATCTGGGATGCTGGGAAATGGCTCAATCAAAAAGGGGGGCTCTTTGGGAAAAATTTGGAAATCATTCTTATCGAAGACACCCATCAGCCTGCTGAGACCATTGCTGCCTACAGAAAATTAAACGAAGCCGATCGCATACTTGTTCTCTATGTCTTTTCGCCTGAAACTGCAATCTCACTCCTTCCCCATCATCAATTTAACAGACTCCCCATGGTGGTCAATTCCTTTTCCTCGCAATTGACCAATCCAGGGAAATATCCCTATCTCTTTTCAGTAATCCCAACACCCCTTGACCTATCGAAAATTGCAATGAAGTTCATATCAGAAAGATCTGGGATAAAAGTCAGAAGACCTAAGGTGGTCTTTGTGGGTTCACCGGATCATACGGGTAAACATTTTTTAAATGAGGTAAAAAGTTACGCTCGCTCCCTTGGCCTTGAGATTGGGGAGGATGTCTGGATTTCTCTCCCATCGACGTCAGATGAACAAAAGAAAAAAGAGTCTCTTCTGCCTTTTTTCGCAATGGCCCAATATAACCCTGATTTTGCCTATCTGAGCCTATCCTCCAAGGAGGCCTTAATTCTCTTACAAGAAGTTAATGGTATGAGTCTTAAAACGAAGTGGATCTGCAGTTTAAGGGCATTTGATGAGAATCTTACCCCATTCGAGGGGGTCTTTGGAGTCCAACCGATCTCTCCATTTGGTGAAGATATCCCTGGGATGCCCCCCCTGCTGGAAGCCCATCAGAGATGGCACCCTTATGACTCCCATACTCTCTCCTATGTAGAAGGCTGGGCTAGCCTCCAAGTAATTGCAGAAGTCTTAAAAAGATCTCTTCCTGAACAGGGCTATTCCAGAGAAAGAGTAAAGATGGCTTTTGAAACCCTTAGAAATTTTGTCATTGGAGGACTCTTCCCTCCGCTCACTGTTACTGCAACCGACCACCGTCCCAGCGTTGAGTCGAGGATCTTCATCGTCAAAGAAGGGAAACTGGTCAGGCATACGGGCTTTATCTCCTTAGGAAGGTAGAAAGAAATCTCTACCTGTCTTGTGTTATTGTTACCTTAAAAATAGATTTTCTCCCATCCTTTCCCTCTCCCCCAAGGGAGAGGTGAGGTTACCCCTTTTAGGTAAGGGACAAGCCCTTATCCTACAATTTATTATGGTATCTTACTGCCCGCTCCAGAGGAAAAAGGGTTTTTCACTTTTTCAGAGCTCTCTTTTCCCAATCTTGACATAATTTTTTACTTTCAGTAGAGTAGGTTATGGTTTAATTGGGGGGAGGTTTAAAACTCACAAATCTAATGCACAAGGAGGGATTCATATGAAAAAGAAATGGTTATTAGGATTTATTGGAGTTTTCTTTTTTGTCTCGATTTTAACTATCCAATCCTTTATGGCTAAGGCCAATGCCCAAGGGAAACCGATTGTCATTGGGTCTCCCTTGGCCACTGCTTTCCTTTATGGTTGGGATGCTGAAAGAGCAATCAAATTGGCTGTGGAGGAGATTAATGCAAAAGGAGGAGTGACAGTTGGCAAGGAAAAGAGGCCTTTCAAAGTAGAAGTGATCGATACACGAGACCTTGAACCAGGGGTTCCAGTCAGCGATGCTCTTCTGGTGGTTGAAAAACTCATATTGGAAAAGAATGCTGATTTTATCGTTGGGGGGCCTGTTCGTTCTGAAGCAGCCCTTGCTGCGATGGATTTGCTCTCCAAATATAAGAAGGTCTCAATCCTGACAACCGGTGTCTTGACCCCCGCCTATCACAAACGGGTCGAGGCGGAATATGATAAATTTAAATATTGCTTTCGAATCTCGGGAGAGGTGGGCTGGATGGTGACCGGCGAATTCATTCCTGCTTTAATGGATATTAAAGCCAAATTTGGTCTCAATAAACTTTTCATTATGGTTCAGGATGTTGCTCATGCACGGGCAGGGGGAGACATTGTCGCTAAAATTGCAGGAGAAAAGGGCTGGGAGATTGTTGGTAAGGAAGTCTATCCCACTGGAACAACCGATTATTCTGTGGGACTGTTAAAAGCGAGGGATGGAAAGGCGCAAGTCATTCTCATCTGGATGGACATGCCAGAAACGGCTATTCTTCTCAAACAGTGGTATGATATGAAAGTCCCCGCTCTTCCCTTTGGTACAATCATTTCGGCTGCTGAGCAACCTGGATTCTGGAAGGCGACTGAAGGAAAAGGGGAATATTGTTTGGCCAGTGTCGTGAATGCTGGAAACGCACCTTCCAAGGCCACTGCGTGGACGATGAAATTTGTAGAGGCTTATCAGAAAAAATACGGTTTAGAACCCGAAGGGTATGGCACTTCCTCCAGTTATATGGCGGTCTATGTCCTGAAAGATGCCATTGAAAGGGCAGGTACTTTAAATTCTGATGCAGTGGTGGCTGCCCTCGAGAAGACGGATCTGATGGGAGTGTATGGAAGAATTCGATTTAATCCTAAGAACCATCAGGTCATCCCAAGCGTTGACCCGAATGAGGGAGCGGTTGGTACGATCTTCCAGTGGCAAGCAGGAAAAAGGATAGTGGTTTTCCCACCCAAAATTGCAATGGGTGGGATTAAACTTCCTCCCTGGATGAAGAAATAGAGGATTAGGGGTAAGCGCATAGCGCAAAGGGAGAAATCATTCTAATGTTATCACTCTCTATACGTTTTGCCCTTAGCGCTATGCGTTTTTGTTATGGATTATGGGCCTCCTTGTTTACGGCATCATCAACAGTTTTTCCCTTGCCTTGATGGCCATTGGCTTTACCTTGGTCTACGGCATCAGCCGGCTTCCCAATTTTGCTCACGGTGCCCTTTACGTCATTACAGGTTTCGGGGTCTGGTGGTTTGTTCACAAACTTCACCTCAATTATGTGATCTCCATTTTTTTGGCGTTGGTCTTGATGGGATTAATCGGTGCAGGCATCTATCGATTCGTTCTCATTCGAGTAAGGGGAATGGCTACTTCTGAGATCATCGCTACCTATGCCCTGGGATTGGCTATCCTCGAATTTCTTAGATGGAGGGGATTTAAGGGAATGACCTATACGCTTCCTGTCTTCATTGAGGGAAGCATCCATATTGGAGGTGTTCCGGTCGATTTTCAACGGATCATTGTTATTGCTATAGGAGTTCTGGTGGTCTCCTTTATGTGGCTCTTTACCCATTTTAACAAGACAGGTTTAGCATTAAGAGGAATGGCACAGGATGAGCATGCTGCGATGATGTTAGGAATAGACTCCGATTGGATGGCCATCATTGCTATGGCTATGGGTTCCATCCTTGCCGGGCTTTCAGCCATTGTCCTGCTTCCTTTAGGGAATATCGTCGTGGAGGCGGGCTACAATGTCCTCATCCTTTCTATCGCTGTCTGTATCGTAGGAGGGTTGGGAAGCTGGGTGGGCGCTATACTGGCAGCATTTATGATTGGATTTATCCAAATCTTAACGGTTCAATACATTCAATCCCATTTCCACATGGTGGTCGCCCTACTGGCTATTATTATTACCCTTATCGTCAGACCTTCAGGACTTTTTGGGAAACAGAAAGAATTGGAGGAAAGGGTCTAATAAAAAAATCGATCCAAAATATCCAATGACCAATTGGCAAGACAATAAAAATTGCTAAAGGGTTATTGGACATTAAGAGTTAAGAAATGGATTTCATAATCCCAGAGAGACGAAAAGAGAGAGTGGATCGAGGGATTAAGGTTCGAACGGAAGGGATCTATGCTATCTCTTCTCTGGAGGAAGTGACCTATCTTGTTTTTCCAAGGCTGGTTCTAATTATGGGTATCCTTCTTTTGCCGATTCTCATGCCCTCGCTATACTGGAAAAGGGTGATCTCGATTGCCTGCATCTATTCCTTGCTTGCCCTTGGATTTGACTTCTTAGCCCATTTTGTAGGGCTGGTCTCTTTAGGAGGAGCCTTTTTTATTGGAGTAGGTGGATATACCGCTGCCATACTTAATAAATCTTTTGGATTGCCAATAGTTCTAACTATCCCCTTAGCAACAGTGCTTGGAGCTCTTATTTGTACCCTTCTTCTCCTTCCTGCCCTTCCACTTCGAGGAGTCTATTTTGCCATCGTGACCCTGATGTACCCACTTGCCCTCATGAGAATCATTGAAGCCTTGAATATTCTTGGGGGAACAGACGGCATACTTGGGGTGGCTGGTTTTCCTAACAGATGGGTCGAGCAATATTTAATCATTTTTATTTTGATCTTTGTCCTATTTGGGTTGAGGCGATTTGTAAATGAAGATATAGGATTAGTCTTTCGGGGTGTTAAGGATAACGATCAGGCGGTAAGGGCCTCTGGAATAAACATCACCTTCTACAAGGCTCTGGCTGTCTTTATTGCCTCAGGCCTTGGTTCTCTTGGAGGTGCTTACCTCTCTCACATCTATATGTGGTCAGGAATATCCCAATTCGCTCTTGACTTTTCAGTCATTCCCATTGCTGCTACCGTAATCGGAGGGGGTGGAACGTTGGTCGGTCCTTTACTGGGCTGTTTTTTCCTCGTCCCCATTTCGGAATGGTTAAGGGAGTTTGGGACTCTAAGGATTGTATTTTATTCCTTGATCTTGATGATGTTCATCATGTTCCGAAGCGAAGGGTTCATGGTTTATGCCCAGCGAAAATACCATCAATTTGAGAGATGGGTAAAGGTATGAGGGAAGAAATCCTTCTGCAAATTGTTAATGTTTGTAAATCCTTTGGTGGAGTTCAGGCAGTCCTCAATGTGAGTTTTGACGTCCGTAAGGGAGAGGTCTTTGGAATCATTGGACCCAATGGCTCAGGGAAGACCACACTGATTAATTGCATTACAGGGTTTATCAAAATGGATTCTGGTAAAATAGTTTACCGGGGTCAGGACATTAGCTATTTATCAGCCCATAAGATTGCTGATCTTGGTATTACGCGAACCTTCCAGATTATGAGACCTTATTATAGTCTCCCGGCCTATAAAAATCTCATCGTCCCTCTCTTTTCTCCGAGGGCCAGGAGAACAGGAGGATGGCGTGGAGGAGGAAAACTGGGGGACAGGGATACCGTGAGTATTGATATTCTTGAAGAGATTGGTTTTGAAAGGGATTCCTTTGTTCCTTACAAACTTGCATCGAGTCTTCCCACGGGATACCTCAAACGTCTCGAACTTGCCCGGTGTCTTGCCCTTCGGCCAGATATCATTCTCTGTGACGAAGTCTTCTCAGGACTAAGCATGAGCGAAATTGCCAGTATGGTCCCGCTCATCGAAAAATTACAGATGGACGGAATTACGCTGGTAATGATCGAGCATCGACTAAGGGAGCTCTTTCGGGTTGCCAATCGTGTGATGGTCATGAACTTTGGAGAAAAATTGACCGAAGGGACACCCGAGGAAGTCATGGAAGATGAAAGGGTAAAGGAGGCCTACCTCGGATCGGAAAAGTTGTTGGATTACACCTTTGAAGCGTGATAGAAAAATAGGCCAAGGGGTAAAGTCCGATTCTTACCTAAACCCAAAGAACTTGAACCCTCGGACCCTAAAATCCTTGAGCCCTTCTTTATCATAAAGTCTTCTTAGAAAATTCGAGATTGGAAACGATGAACAGGGCTAAAAATGACAAAATGGAACCCGAACTGACGTTTACCCAATTCGAAAAGATGTGCCAAAAGTATTCCGATCGTCCTGCCATCATCTATTTGGGAGAGAAGTTCTCTTACTTAGCCCTTAGTGATCTTATCCATCGATTTGCCCAGGCATTAATTCAACTGGGTGTCCGAAAGGGCGATAGGGTGGTCATCTATATTTCCAACTCGGTTCAATGGGTCATCGCCTTCTTTGCCATTCAGAAGATTGGTGCAGTCGCGGTTCCTGTTGCCCCCATCTATACCTCTTTCGAAATCGAATACATGATTAATGATTCTGGGGCCGAGACGATCATCTGCCTCGATACAAATTTTGGTTATGTGAAAGAGACATTTCCTAAGACATGCCTTAAAAGGGTGATCGTCACAAATCTGGTTGATCTCCTTCCCTTCTGGAAGCGCATGGTGGGACTGCTTTTTGACAAAATCCCAAGAGGCATTGTCAAACAAGATAAGAAGGTATACTTCTTTCGAGACCTTATCAAGACCTCCCCAGAAAAAATAGAAGTGGAGATCGATCCATGGAAAGATCTTTCCTATATTCTCTATACGGGAGGGACAACCGGTTTTCCAAAGGGAGTCCCTGGAAATCATATGGGAATGACCTCTTATGTGAAAGATATTATGGAGGATGTGGTGGGAGGCCATATTCGGGAAGGAAGCGACACTTATATTGTCATCAATCCTCTTTTTCATATCATGGCCCTTGGACTTTTCGTAGCCGTGGGCCTCAACTACGGAAATACGAGCATCATCATGCCCGTTCCACAGGTGGACGCAATTTTACAGGCGATTCAAAAATATAGGGTCAGATGGATCCTTGGAGTCCCCGCCCTTTATCGAATGATCCTTGAGAATGACCGATTGGATAAATATGATTTGAGTTCATTAAAATTTTGTTACTGTGGAGGAGATGTCCTTCCCATTGAAGTGTTTAAACGGTGGAAGGAACTTTTTAATATCCCCATTTATCAAGTTTATGGGTCGACCGAGGCAGGCCATGTTACCTATTCCCGATTGGATGGGGAGCCTGAAATCGGTTCTATTGGATTGCCCCTTAAGAGCAGGCGTTGTAAGGTAGTCGATCCAGATACGTTAGAGCCAGTCCCTTTGGGTGAAATAGGAGAATTACTTGTTACCACTGACTATACGATAAAGAGTTATTGGAATAAACCTGAAGAGACCGCTCGTTCTTATGTTGAATTGGATGGTGAAATCTATTATCGAATGGGGGACTTTGTCCGCCAAAATGAGAAAGGCGAGATTTTCTATGTGGAGCGGTCTGCCGATATCATTAAGTATAAAGCCTATCGGGTCTCCGCATCAGAAATCGAGGCCGTGCTTCAGGACCATCCTACGGTGATTGGAGCCTGTGTGGTTGGAGTCCCCGACCCAAAAGTGGGTGAAAGGATCAAAGCCATGGTGGTCCTTAAAGAAGACGCCCGTGGAGTCGATGCGGCCGAACTGACCAGATGGTGCCGAGAGAGGCTGGCTCCTTATAAAATCCCTCAATATATTGAATTCCGTGACATGCTTCCCAAATCTAAGGTCGGTAAACTTCTAAGGCGGGAAATAAGAGAAGAAGAACGAAGAAAGATCACAAAAGAGAAAAAATAACTACAACCCGAAGTAAGCCGATTTCACATCGGGGTTCTCCATCAATTCATGGGAAGTTCCTTTCAACACCGCTCCACCATTTTCAAGGATATAACCATAATGAATAATCGGTAAAACAGGACGGGCGTACTGCTCTGTGATAAGGATGCTAATCCCTGTCTGTAGATTGATATCTCGAATGGAGCGAGCAAGTACCACCTCCATGAGAGGGCTCAACCCAAGCAGGGGCTCATCCAAAAGTAACAATTTCGGCTGCGCCATCAACGCCCTTCCAATGGCAAGCATCTGTTGCTCCCCCCCGCTCAGAAATCCTCCTTCCCTTCGCTTCAGATTTTTTAATGGTGGGAAGATGGTAAACACATAATCGAGGGTCTTCTTCGCTTGGACCGGTGTAGCCAGATAGGCTCCTATCTTTAAATTCTCCAGTGTGCTACTCTCAGGAAAAATTCTCCGTCTCTCTGGGCATAAAATGATTCCCCGCTTAGCCCTTTCGCTTGGCTTCATATGAGTGATATCGGTCTCTTCAAATAGGATCGTTCCAAAAAGGGTAATCCTCTCTCCCCCCTTCATCTCTTCCTTTCTCTTCACATCCAAGATGATTCCTGAAATGGTATACATCAATGTAGATTTTCCTGCACTGTTGGCCCCAAAGACCCCTGTGATCTTTCCCTTCTCTGCCGTCATGTTGATGTTATTGATCGCGAGGGCATTCTCATAAAATACCATCAGGTTTTTAACGTCCAACATCTTTCTCAACCCTTTATTTATCTATATTAAATTATTTTATATCATGCCCAATGACGCCAAGTCAAATTCTGATATAAACCTTCTTTTTTCTTCCAATATTCTCATAATCCATCATCTATATGGTCTGCGGATTTCAATAGAATTGAAATCCTGAGGGACGAAGCAATTTTGCTTGACTTCACAGGGAGTATCTCTTAAGATTTCGTTGTTATTAGTTTATCGCCCAGGTGGTAAGGATTTGGAGGTCATCGATTTTCATACCCATTACGTCCGAAAGGAGTTACTCAATCCTACCTGGCTCAATTATTTAGAGTCAGTCAATCCGGAGTTTTATTCAAAAATAGACGATTTCAGTAGTCACCCAGAACTCTTCTCTGCCTATTTAAAATCCCAGGGAGTAAGGTATGCGGTTGTTCTAGCAGAATGTGCTCCAGCCACAAGTGGTTTTGTCCCCACTGAAGAGGTCATCGAATATTGTCGAGGGCAGGAGATGCTTCTCCCATTTGCCTCCTTAAACCCTAACCTCCATGATGACTTGGTGGATAAACTTGAAGAATATGTTAGGGAGGGAGCCAAGGGTTTAAAACTTCATCCCTCTTATCAATTCTTCTATCCCAATGAAGCAAGGCTCTATCCGCTCTATTCAAAAGTCCAAGAACTTAAAATTCCGGTGATCTACCATATTGGAACCTCTATCTTTAAGGGGACAAGGTTGAAATATTGCGATCCGATCTATCTGGATGATGTGGCAGTGGACTTCCCCAATTTAAAGATCATTATGGCCCATAGCGGAAGGGGATTCTGGTATGATAAATGTTTCTTCCTCTCTCGTCTCCATAAAAACCTCTATATGGATATCACGGGATTACCCCCTCAAAATCTTCTCAACTACTTCCCTGAACTTGAAAAGAATCGTGAGAAGGTAATCTTTGGTTCTGATTGGCCTACTATTCCATCAAGCATTGGAAGGAATATCGAGATGGTCAAATCTTTACCTCTCAGTGACCAAACCATTGAAGCCATCCTTTATAGAAATGCTGAAAGGATTCTTTTTGGATAAAAAACAGTAGAGCTCTTTACCCTATAAAAGGCATCCTTAAGCCTATGCACCACAGTGATCGCTGGCGAGGTGAGGTGAAAAGGCCTACCGAATATCGGTAAGGGAGGGGCCCTTACCGACAGTCATTCATCGGTATCCTCCTGCCCGTATCGGGCAGGAGGGTCTTTCTCCTACCCTCCCTGCGGGAGAGCAGTTCAATATAGTTTTTTTTAGAGGTCTCCATGAAAAAATTTGACAAAATTATCTTAGGATATAAAAATCTCCTCAAATGGTTCTTCATGGGGGTGGTTCAATGAGTATCGATGTGATGCTTTTAAAAAAAGAGATTTCTTTCCGAAACGAGTTTAGGACTTTCCTGGAGAGCCTGGATCTCTCTTTCATTCTCAGGATGGATAAGGAAGACGAGAAAGAATTCCCAAAAGATTTTGTCAAGGCCCTTGGCCGGAACAATTACTTAGGCATTCCCCTTCCTAAGGAGGTGGGAGGAAGGGGACTGAATACAGTCTGTGCCATCCTTGCGGAGGAAGAATTAGGTGCACTTGCATTTCCCTTGGGTTGCGCCATGGGAATGTCTACCTATCTTTGTCGGGCAATTTATAAATATGGTTCCCAGGATCTCTGGAACCGTTACATCATCCCTACCCTGAGGGCAGATTTAATCTGTGCGGAAGGAATTACCGAACCCCTGAAGGGCTCTGACATTGCTCGCCTGCAGACCATAGCAAGAAAAGAGAAAAATCATTATGTCATCACAGGGGAAAAGCGTTTCCAGAAGGGAGGAATCGGTGCAGACTGGTTTCTCACCTTTGCACGGACCAATCCTAATGTTGAACCTCATAAAGGAATTTCTGCATTTATTGTGGAGAGAGGATTTGGGGTTCAAGTAGTGGAACAGTTTAATCTTTTAGGGTGGAAGGGAATGGGCGCTTCTCATCTTCTTTTTAAGGATGTCCAAGTCCCAGAAGAAAATCTTGTAGGAAGGGAAGGACAGGGTTTTGAGATTCTGATGTATCTTCTTCAAACAGAACGTCTGATGGAGGCTGCAACAGCCCTTGGATCCGCAAGAGAATGTTTAAAGATTGCAGTCCGTTATTCAGATGCAAGAGAGCAGTTTGAAAAGAAAATCAGGGAATTTCAAGGCATAAACTTTAGGATTGCCGATATGGCTGTTAACCTGGATGCAGGCAGGCTTCTCTGTCTTAGAGCAGCAAAGGTGATCGATGAAGAAGAAAGAAGACCAAACAAAGAAGTAGCCATGGCAAAATTCTTCTCTACGGAGGCAGCCTGGGCCATTATCGATCAGTCCCTTCAAATCCTTGGAGGAATTGGCTATACAGATTATTATCCAATTGAAAGATTTTTAAGGGATGTCCGAGTTGCTAAAATTTATACAGGTACCAATGAAATCATGAGGGAACTGACACAGAGGGGAATCTATGATGAACTTTTAAGAGAGAAACCATCCCCAGCCTGGAAACTCTGGAGAGGATCCAAGAATTTGATGTAGACGCCCAGTGACGATAGAGGTTCATTGTTCATTGTTCATTGTTCATTGTTCATCGTTCATTGTTCATCGTTCATCGTTGTGCATCGTCTATCGTTCTGTTCTGAGGCCATGAAGCCCATTATTGAAATCCTCGATCACTGTACCGCCTGTGGGGCCTGTGTGGAAATCTGTCCTCTTTCCTGTCTAAAATTGAACGAAGATAAGATTGAGATTCTCAATCATGAGACTTGCTTTGGATGCCGAAAATGTGAAGATGTTTGTCCAGTAAATGCAATTTCAATCAAGGGGATTGTCCCGTAACATCCTAATTAAATTAACAAAATTATAGGGAAAAAACACAAATTATAAAGGAAATAACCTATTGAAATTTAAAAATAACTTGTGTTTTTTTTCACATTACGTAAACTGGCATTTTTCTCTTGACAAAAAAACTGAGTTTTGATAAAAAATTATTCGGTTTTAAATTTTTTGATATTCTATTTTATTTGCCCTTCCTTTAATAAATTAAAAATTGAGTAAATCATATAATTTATCGATGTGGGTGGGTTTAAACTTTTTAATATGATCTCTCATAGTGGGGGTTAAGGTTTAAAATTTAACACTACAAGTAAATGGATTAAGGATACTCGATCCAACTTTTAAAAAAAGCGCTGATCGCTTTAAAGGGCTTTTCTGCTTTCAACTTATCTAAATGGAATTGAAGACCGCCCATTTAGGGGTAAGAGAGTTATGGATTGGAAATTGACAGCGACAACATTGTTTTGTGAAACGATAAAGAAGTGGGTCACCATTATGGTATATAAAGATGGGGGAACGAATTGTGGTTATTACTACAGGCATCAGGTGGTCACTAAGGAAAATCCTGGGGGATTCACCTGCCAAGGTCCCAAGGAATGTTCATTGTGTGAGGCATATAAAAAAGATGTCTTTTCTCGCACAGAGTGATTAACCTTAAAAAGAGTTTAAACATTATTGTCATTAGTTTCCAAAAAAACAAAGAAAAAGGAGGAGGGAACCATGGGAAAAAAAGCGTTAATTTTACTGATGGTGTTAGTTTTTGGATTGGGTTTTTGGGGGTGCGCTGGGATAAAACCATCTCCAACAAAAATTTTACCTATTTCCGTTACACTCGATAGTATTGAAAGGCTTAATGATATAGCACCCAACCCCCCTTACCAGAAATGGGATTCACTTACATTTAAAGTAAATTTAAAACTTTCCAACCCAAACAATGCCTTAGCAAAAGTATCAGATCTCTATTTTGAGTTAAAGGTAGATGATGGCACTCCGGACAAGACGATTTTGTTGGCCGGTTCTATGCCAAGCGGGGTAATCGAGCCTGGGGGGGAAATGACGTGGTCCTATGCAGGTCCATATATTTATGGGGCAGTCCTTGGGTCCTATGCACTCCGAGGCGTTGGGGGAGAAGAAGGACTTAAAGGTGTAATTAAAAAACTGAACGAACTATGGGAAGACTTAGGAAAAGATAAGAGGGAGTTTTTCATTGATGGCAATCTCACATATTACCTCCCAGAATTTCCCAATCTGGGAACGGCTCGGAATCAATTCAAAATTAAATTTACTATGCCAAAATTGTAATTAAAAGAGGGTAGCAGAGTGTCAAAATCAATTACAGAACAAACTTGGGCTAAATTTCAACCCCCTCCCCAGGAGGATACTTTTCCTAAGCTATTGAAACGGAACTATTATAAATGGGGAGACAAGAAGGTTGCCTACCGATATAAAGATTACGGATATTGGAGAGAACTCACATGGAAAGATTTCTATGAGCGCACAAAATGGCTTGCAGGAGGTTTGGCTAGTCTTGGTTTTGGACCAGGTGATAAAATTGCTATTTGCGGAGAGAATGCTCCGGAATGGTTCTGGGGACAAACTGCAGCCCAATGTCTCGGAGGGGCCTCAGTAGGTTTATATACCGATTCGATTCCCTCGGAGCTTCAGTATGTCATCGACCATTCTGATGCAAAAGTTGTCATGGTGGATGATCAAGAACAGGTAGACAAAATCCTCTCCATTAAAGAACAGATTCCTAAAGTGGAAAAAGTAATATATTGGATCGCTAAAGGGATGTGGAATTACGATGACCCTTGGCTTATCGGTTTTGATGATATGATGGAACTGGGAAAAGAATACGAAAATACTCATCCCAACTTTTTCGATGAGAAGATCGATCAGACCAAAACAGATGACATAGCGGTCCTCCTCTATACATCAGGGACAACAGGACTCCCCAAAGGCTCCATGGTCACTTATAGAAATCTGTTGAGTCTGTTCAATGGTTGGGACGCCGCCTTGCCTTGGAGTGAAAAGTTTGAAAACCTCTCTTTCCTTCCTCCCGCATGGGTGGGCGAACAAATTTTTACGGTTGCCCCCAATTTAGCCAAAGGTATCGTTGTCAATTTCATTGAAAAGGCTGAGACCGTCCGTTCAGATCTTCGCGAAATTGCTCCTGGTGTTATCCTCCTTGGAGCAAGACAATGGGAGATGATCTGCTCAGAAATCCAGGCCAAAATGATTGACTCCCCTTTCTGGAAAAGGTCTCTCTATAATCTGTTTTTACCTGTGGGTTATAAGATCGCTCAAAACCAAGAAGAGCGGAAAAAAGTCAGTTGGCTGTGGCGTTTTCTTTTCTTCTTAGGATATTGGGCTGTGTTTAGACACCTCCAAGACAAAATCGGAATGACAAAGACCAGAACTCCAATCACTGCTGGAGCAGCTCTAAGCCCTGATAATTTCCGCCTTCTAAGAGCTATTGGAGTCCCCATTGCGCAGGGATATGGTTCCACCGAGGTCTCCGGCCTTGATGTTCTCCAGCTCGAAAAAGATTACTATCGCTCAGAAGGGTCAGGACAGCCCTTTCCTGGTGTGGAGATAAGAATCACCGAGGATGGAGAAATACTCCTTGGCGGTGTGGGGGTGGTCCAGGGATACTATAAACGGCCTGAAGAAACAGAAAAAAGTTTTAGAGGAGGCTATTTCTATACCGGTGATGGTGGGTATATGGATGATGAAGGGGAGCTTTATATCATCGACCGAGTGAGAGATATGCAGACCATGAAGAGCGGTGAAAAGTTCTCTCCAACCTATATTGAAGGCCGATTAAAATTTAGTCCTTTTATTAAGGATGCCATGGTGATAGGAAATGATAAAGAGTTTGTGACGGCCATCCTCAATATGGATTTTGAAAATACAGGAAGGTGGGCTGAACGGAACCATATCGCCTACACCTCCCATCCAGACCTTTCACAAAAAGAACAGGTTCGTAAACTTTTCGCTGGCATTATACAACGCATTAACACAACCTTACCGGAGTCCACTCGCGTAAAAAGATTTGTGGTCTTGCACAAGGATTTTGATCCGGATGAGGCAGAATTAACTCGAACGCGAAAATTGAGGCGAGATTTTGTAGAGAAGCGTTACGAAAATATTGTGAACGCCATGTATCGCGGGGATCATCAAGTAGATATTGAAACGACGATCACCTACCGAGATGGGAGAAAATCGGTAATGAGGCTTCCAATCTATATAGAGACCATCCAAGGATGAGGAAACATGCCAGACATCACTAAAAAACGAGAGCAAAGATACAGCTATGGGTTAACCCTGCTTCGCGAATGCATTGAAAAAAAACGAACCTTGATCAATCCTAATGCCACAGAGAAAAAAATCCTGCTAAGGGCAGAGAATATTAGTATTGCTTTCGGCAAGCTTCAAGCCTTGAACAATATCAATGTGGAGGTGAAAGAGGGTGAAATTTTGGCTATTATTGGACCTAATGGAGCAGGGAAAACATGCCTTCTTAATGTGATAAGTGGTTTCTATCGTGCCCAGCAAGGTGATGTCTATCTGGAAAATAAAAAGATCACCCATCTCTCCTCCCACAAAATTGCTGAGCTCGGTCTGTGTAGGACATTTCAAAATATTGCCTTATACACTGGCTTATCTGTAATCGATAATATCATTGCTGGAAGGCATCCTCATATTAAATATAATTTTATTGCTGGAATGATCTATTTCCCTTGGGCCCATAAAGAAGAAGCCTACCAGCGTGCTATTGCGGAAGATATTATTGATTTTTTAGAATTGGAACATGTCAGAGAATCAATAGTAGGCATGTTGGCTTATGGATTAAGGAAACGGGTCGAATTAGGACGAGCCTTAGCCCTGGAGCCAAGAATTCTACTTCTCGATGAACCTATGGCAGGAATGAATCTGGATGAAAAAGAAGATATGGCCCGGTTCATTATCGATATCAATGAATTTTTAAAAATCCCCATTGTCTTAATCGAACATGATATGGGGGTGGTGATGGATATTGCAGATCGAATTGTTGTTCTCGATTTTGGAAATAAGATTGCAGAAGGCGTCCCTGAAGAGATCAAACAAAATCCTAAAGTCATCGCAGCTTACTTAGGAGCAGAATAAATGGAAGAAACCATTAAGTCCATCGTTTTAGGAATTTGTAGTGGGGGAATTTATGCTCTCTTAGCAATAAGCTATGTGGTTATTTATAAATCTACCCGTGTCTTTCCTTTCTCTCAGGCAGCAGTCCTCATTATCGGTGCCTACATTATGTGGTATTGCTTGATTGTCTGGAATCTACCCATATGGCTTGGATTTATCATTACTTGCAGTGGGGGGGCATTACTAGGGATGTTTGTTGAAAGGGCATTCATGCGTCCTTTAGTTGGACAGCCTATTTTAGCCCCTATTGTTGTGACCTTGTGTCTCATGCTGTTTCTCCGTGGCGTGGGGATCCTTATGGGAAAAGGGGACGTTCAGGGTTTTGGCGAATCCTTTTTACCCTTAGGAGCCTGGACAATAGGATTTTTACATCTACCAAAGATCCAAGTCTATGGATTCATCTTATGTTCGGTTTTGATTGCAGTCCTAATGTTATTTTACGAGAAAACAAGGACTGGCCTTGGAATGAGGGTGGTCCATGAAGACCACGTGGTGGCTCAAAATTTAGGTATCAATGTCAAAAGAATCTTTCAATATAGTTGGATCATCTCTTGTATTATTGCTGTGGTGGCAGGGATGTTGTTGGGGAATATTCAAGGGGTCGGATTGGCTCTGGATGCGAACGGTTTAATTGCTATCGCCGCGGTTCTTTTCGGGGGATTAGAATCGTTTGCAGGTGCCATCATTGCTGGTCTCGCCATCGGTATCCTTCAGATGTTGACCATCACTTACATTGCCCCTCTTCTTCCTGGGGAAACAACGATGATGATCCCTTTTGTCTTTTTATTGCTGATTCTTTTTATTAAGCCCTATGGTCTTTTCGGTTTAGTCAGAATTGAGAGGTTATAACCCATGAATATTAACAGACCCTGTGGAACATTTGATCGGAATTACTACCAAGCTAAAGAGCTTTACAGAACCCCCTTAAGGAAAACTCTTTTGCTGCTTTTCATCATAGCAATGTACATCCTTCCCCTCTTGACAGGTGACTATGGAATTTCCATCCTCACTCTCATCTGTGCTTTTACCATTGGGATGCTCGGTCTACAGATCATCACTGGCTATTGCGGTCAAATTTCGATTGGGCACGCTGCATTCATGGGCATCGGGATGTATACGGTTGCTATTATGCAAAGGCATTTTGGCTTTAGCTTCTGGATGGCCTTACCTCTGGCTGGGTTAGTTCCAATGATTATTGGGATGTTGTTCGGTATTCCTGCCTTAAGAATGAAGGGTCTATACCTCGCCTTCGCAACATTAGCTGCCCATTTTTGCATTGTCTATGTTATAAGCAATTGGCGTTCTGTCACTAATGGAACTGATGGAATGTGGATGAAACGGCCTGGTGAACTTTTTGGAATTGATTTTATGAAAGACCGAAATTATTACTTTTTAGTCCTCACGATCACCATCATCATGACATATCTTGCAACAAATTTAGCAAGAACTAAATTAGGACGTTCCTTTGTTGCTGTTCGAGATAATGATATTGCGGCAGAAGTGATGGGTATTAATATTGCCTATACAAAAATCATGGCATTTGGCATCGGTTGCTTTTTCGCTGGGATTTCCGGGGCTCTTGGAGGAGCTTATTATGAATATGTCAATATCGAATGGTTTGGCTTAGATGACTCAATCTGGTATTTAGGATTCCTCGTCGTCGGAGGGTTTGGCAGTATCTTTGGTGCTATTGCTGGAGCAACTGTTTGGAAGGTGATGGATGAATTCAGTACCTTAGTCACTCCTTTAGCCGAGATGTTTTTGGGAGGTGCTGCCTTTTATGCCTCTGCAGCTTTCTCGTTACTCATCTATTCATTAATCATAATCGTCTTCTTAGTTTTTGAACCAAGAGGGATTGCCCATCGTTGGGAGATTATAAAACGGTCTTATCGTCTTCATCCTTTCCCATACTAAGGATGGGAGGAATTTCAAATTCTTTTAAGACAAGGAGGGAAGAAAATGGAAAAAAAGGTTAGGTTTCTATGTGTATGGGGTATTGTTTGCTTATTGGGGACGTTAGGAATGCTTTTGTTTGCCATGGTTCCAAAGGATGCCTTTACGGCTGGAAAACCATCCATCACCATCCATAATATCATTGACCTTACGGGCGCTTATGCGCCGATCGCCATCCCCTCTGAAAAGGGAGGGAAAGATTATTTGGCGTGGATCGCTGAGAAAGGAGGATTGGATGTCGATGGAGATGGAAAGGGTGATGTGGAAGTAAAATACCAATGGGCTGAATTCGGAAATGTCGATGCCCGGTTCATGTCAGCCTATAAGAGATTTAGAATGGGGACCCCCAAACCCACCATCATCGAAATGTGGTCTTCTCCAAATCAGGAGATGATGAAACCCATCCTCGAAAGAGATCAGATTGTATGTTATGGGATTGGGTTTAGTGACCCCCAGCTTTACCCGCCCGCATGGAATTATATGGACTGCTGGAGTTATGGTGAATCTGCCGCAGGCGCGATTGAATTCTATATTGATAATCTCTGGCCAAAGAGAGGAAAAGGTATAAAGGCAAAAGTGGCCCATCTTACCTGGGATACCGCCTACGGTCGAGGAGCAAATGAGCCAACCAAAAGACACGGATTGAAAACAGGAAAATATGAGGTGGTTTTAGAAAGATTTTGCACCTTAATGCCTACAGATCCAGAGATTATGGGTTTTCTTTCCGATTTTGATAAACATGGTGTGGATATCGTCTGGTCGAACACTATTGTCCAAACTCCCGCTGTCATTATGAAAGGCATCCATAAGTTGGGTTTGGCAGGAAAGATGGCCCTTCTCGCCAATCTCTGGGCACCGGCTGACCAATTGCTGGATATTGTTGGCCCAGGATCCGCAGAGGGTTATATGTGTCCTCAACCCGTTTTTGTTCCAGCCATCGATCACAATGAACCTGGTGTTAAATTTGCAAAGATGTTGAATGACAAATATCGGAAGGATCCAACCATGCCCAATATTCAATATATGCGTGGAGTTCGGATGAAAGCCAATATCTTGGAGGCTGTGCGACGCGCTCTGGTAGGAATTATGAAACGAGATAATGTTGATTTGGCAACTGCATGCTCAAAGATCACCGGGAAGGACGTCAAAGAATTCGGTATGCAGACTTTAGCCGGTTTCACAGCAAATGATACAACGGTTAAATATCAAAGTGCACCTGCAGGGAAGGATGATCGACGTTTGGCTAACCATGACCGTCTCATTGGTGTGAAGGGGGGTAAACTCGTTGCTCTGTCTCCATGGTATAAGGTGCCTCGATTGATCCCGGATGATATGATTAAACAGGGTTTCTTTAAAGATGAAAAAATTAATATTCATTATGAGATTGTGAAATAATCAAGAAACTGAGGGGTGGGGAGGGTCAATCTCAAGTCCGTCCTCCATCATAGGGGATGGAAACTTTCCCTACCCTTTTTTAAAGGATGAAGAGGACCAATTATGTTGGAATTGAAAAATGTTGAGGTAAAATATCTCAATACCATCCTGGTATTAAAGGGAGTGAATATCCAACTTGAAACAGGTGGGTTTGCTTGCATCTTAGGAGCCAATGGTGCTGGTAAGACGACTACTCTCAAAGCAATCTCTGGATTACTCCGAACAGAAGAGGGAGAGGTTACAGATGGGGGAGTCTATTATGAAGGCAAACCCATACATAAACTCTATCCTGAAGACATTGCCCGAATGGGAATCCTTCAAGTCATGGAAGGTAGGCGTTTAGCAGAACATCTCACAGTAGAAGAAAACCTGCGGGCAGGAGGGCTCATCATCCCAGGAAATGGGACTCGTTTTAAAAAGGACTTGGAAATGGTTTACAGCTATTTCCCAAGGCTTATCGGAATTAAAGAGAATACGGCCGGATATTGTTCAGGAGGCGAGCAACAGATGATCGCCATGGGCCGTTGTTTGATGGGACATCCTAAAATTATGCTTCTCGATGAACCTTCCATGGGTTTATCTCCTTTGCTAGTAAGGGAAATCGCAGATATTGCCAAAAGGATTAATTTAGAAACAAGAGTATCCATCCTTCTCGTTGAACAAAATGCTCATATTGCTTTGGAATTAGCCTCCTACGGTTATGTCATGGAAAATGGTAGGATTGTTTTGGATGGCCCAGCTGAAAAACTGAAAAATAATGAAGATGTGAAAGAATTCTATCTTGGGTTTACCGGAATGGGACAAAAACGAACCTACCGAGATGTAAAACATTATAAGCGCCGGAAACGTTGGTTAGGATAATAAAAATCTATTTTACAAATAATTAAAGCTTTGATAACCAGATGTAACGAATTTTGGGTGGGTTTTTTATACTTATTTAACTCCTTCTTAATTACCATAAAAATAAAAATTGAGGAAAAGAGGTTACAACTTCCCAGAAGAACAAAGTAAACTTTCTATAAGCCTTTTCCTCGGATATACAGTTTTTGGGTCAAATCAAAGGAGTTTTAAATATGGCGATAAAGAATGAAGTTCAGCTTAAAGTAAACAATATTTCTATGGCCTTTGGGGGGGTCCAGGCCTTAATGGATGTCAGTTTTGAGGTTAAAAAAGGAGAGATCTTTTCTATTATTGGACCCAATGGGGCGGGGAAAACTGTCCTTTTGAATTGTATTAATGGTCTCTATCATCCCCAAAAAGGAAGAATAGAATTTGAAGGAAAAGATATTACGAAATTCAAACCCTATCAAAGGGCTCAATTGGGAATATCCCGAACCTTCCAGAAGATCGAACTATTTAAAGGGACAACCGTGCTCGATAATATACGACTGGGTCGACATATTCATCTAAAAACAGGGCTCTTAAGTGGGGCGATCTATTTCGGAAAGACTGCTCGCGAGGAGATTGAGCACCGCGATTTCATTGAGCGAGAGATCATCGACCTCCTTGAGATCGAACACATACGGGATAAGATTGTGGGAATGCTTCCCTATGGACTTCAAAAGCGAGTCGAATTGGCAAGGGCCTTGGCACTCAATCCAAAGATCCTCCTTCTGGATGAACCCTTGGCAGGCCTGAATTTGGAGGAGGTTGAGGATATGGCACGGTTTATATTGGATGTGAATGAAGAAGAAAGATGGCAAACGACCTGTGTCTTAGTGGAGCATGATATGGGAGTCGTTATGGATATTTCTCATCGGGTGATGGCTTTAAATTTTGGTGAAAAGATCGCAGAAGGGACACCTCCTGAGGTTCAGAAAAACCCCAGTGTAATCAAAGCCTACTTAGGGGAGGCGGAGGAGCTCTATGTCACACGTCGATAGATGGAAAGAGATTGAGATTACAAAAGACCTAACCATCCCAAAACTATGGTTACAATCCGCAAAAAAATATGGGGATAAAAAGGTCGCTATGCGAGAGAAGGAGTTTGGAATCTGGATCCCTATCACCTGGAGACAGTATTATGAAAATGTAAAGCATATTGCCTTAGGAATGGTCTCGCTGGGCTTAGAAAAAGGAGATAAGGTGGCCATGATCGGTGATAACCGTCCCGAAGCCCTCTGGGCAGAGATGGCTGCGATGTGTGTGGGCGCTGTGGGGGTATGGTTATTCCAAGATTCCCTGATTGATGAAGTTCAGTATATTATCGATCACTCCGATGCCAAATTAATGGTTGGGGAAGGGCAGGAAGAAGTAGACAAATGTCTTATGATTAAAGATAAATGCCCCAAACTTAAAAAGATGATCTGGGACGATCCAAAAGGAATGAGGGACTATGATGACCCCATCCTTATCAGTATAAAAGAGGTGATGAAGATTGGGGCAGAAGTTGAAAAGAAAGAACCAGGTCTCTTTGAGGATATGATCCAAAAGGGAAAGGGGGATGATATCTGCCTTCTTTTTTATACCTCAGGAACAACCGCCCTTCCTAAAGGTGCTCTTCTTACCCATTATAATATGTTAACCATGGGTCGAAACCTCATGCGGGTAGACCCCTATTTTGAGACGGATGACTTTGTCTCATACCTTCCCTTTGCCTGGATTGGGGAACAGATGATGTCGATCTCCTGTGGAATTCAGGCAGGATTTACCCTTAATTTTCCAGAAGAACCTGAAACCGCCCAGGAAAATATTCGGGAAATTGGTCCTCACGTTATGTTTGCCCCACCTCGCATTTACGAGCAGATGGTTCGCAATGTTCAGGTAAAATACCTGGATGCTTCCTGGTCAAAGCGAAAGGCTTATGAATTGGCAATGAAGATTGGTTATTACATCGCAGATTTAAAGTTTTCAAAAAAGCCAATCTCATGGTATTGGAAGGCCTTGAATTACCTTGCCTACCTAGGCGTCCATAAAAAATTGAAAGACCATTTGGGTCTCTCCAGAATCCGCTACACTTATACAGGTGGAGCAGCAATGGGACCAGACCATTTCCGGTTTTTCCATGCCTTAGGTGTAAACCTCAAACAAATCTATGGTCAAACGGAGATTGCTGGGATTTCAGTCCTCCATCGAAATGATGACATTAAATTCGATACGGTGGGAAAACCCATTCCTGAGACTGAAGTAAAGATTACCCCTGAAGGTGAAATCATTTCCAAAAGCCCATCTGTCTTCATAGGTTATTATAAAATGCCAGAAGAGACGAATAAAACCTTAAGGGAGGGATGGCTCCATTCTGGAGATACGGGTTTTATTGATATGGACGGCCATCTGGTCGTTTTTGACCGTACCAAGGATGTGATGACCCTTAGCGATGGAACAAAATTTGCTCCTCAATATTTAGAAACCCGTCTAAAATTTAGTCCTTATATTAAAGACGTCTGGGCTATTGGAGATAACCGCCCCTATGTGACCAGTGTGATCTGCATCGATTATGGAGTCGTTGGGAAATGGGCAGAAGATCGAAATATTGCCTATACCAGTTATCCTGAACTCTCTCAAATCCCTGAGGTCTATGAATTGATAAAGAAAGAGATAGTAAAAATGAACCGGGATCTCCCTCCTGTGGCTCGGGTTAAGAAATTTGTCAACCTCTATAAAGAATTTGATGCAGATGATGATGAATTGACAAGAACTCGAAAACTACGAAGGGCTTTTGTGGAGGAACGATATAAAGACATCGTCAATGGTCTCTATTCAGATACAGAGATGGTTCATATGGATACTAATATCACCTATGAAGATGGAAGGGTTGTCCATATCAAAACCGATTTAAGGGTGATGGAAGTACCACAACAGTAAATAGGGTTCCAGGGATCAAGAGGTCAAATGAAAATCTTTAAAAAACTTGAACCCTCGAGTCTTAGAACCCATGACCCTTTTCGTTAGGAGGCTGTATGGAGCTTTTTCTGATGAGTCTGGTCAATGGTATTCTGGTTGGAGGCGTTTACGCTCTCGTGGCCCTGGGGTGGGTCTTAATCTATAAATGTTCTGGCGTCTTGAACTTAGCCATGGGTGAATTGACCTTGATTGGAGCTTATGTCACTCTGACATTTTATCAAGCAGGTATTCCTTTTATTTTATCGATCATCTGTACTCTCATTATTGGAATCATCCTCGGTTTCTTAGTTGAGCGAATCTTCCTTGACAAATTGATTGGAGAACCTATCCTTGCCGTCATTATGGTGACGGTAGGGCTTTCTTTTTTCTTCAGAGGTATGGTTGAATTTATCTGGGGGACACACACACGAGTTTATAATCCTCCTATCTTCCCCCTCGAACCAATTACCATTGGCTTTATTAAAATTTCAAATGTCTATCTCTGGTCATTTATTCTGGCTATATTACTATTTGTTATCTTTGCCGCCTTTTTTAAATATTCTCGCTGGGGCTTAGCCATGCAGGCGACTGCTGATGACGAAACAGCCGCTCTTTCACTTGGGGTAAGTGCTCGGTTTGTCTATTCGGTGGCTTGGGCAATTGCCTTTATGTCAGCAGGTGTGGGTGGTGCCCTTTTAGGAAATATTAACGGAATCAATATTTCTGTTGGTTATCTGGGTCTTCTCGTCTTACCCGCAGTCGTTTTAGGAGGTTTAAACTCCATTTCTGGGGCTATTGTAGGAGGCATTACTATTGGTGTTCTACAAAATTTATCTGGTACCTACCTCGATCATTACTTCCCGGGGGGGTAAAAGAGGTCTTCCCTTTTGCTTTTATGGCGGTTTTCTTATTGTTTAAACCTTATGGATTTTGGGGTTGGGAACGTATTGAACGGATGTAGTAAATAAACCTGAAAAAAGGAGGCTCTTTTATGTCTCAGGTTTGGCTACCTTGTGGCCTTTATCATCAAGAATATGCTAAAGATCATGGATGGTGGCAGACTCCCTTAATCAAGGGAAAAATGATTCTTCTCCTGATAATCATATTTATTATATTCCCTTTCACATTGACAGGATACTGGTTCGGAGTGGCCAACATGATTGGCTTTACAGCATTAGGGGCCCTTGGAGTTCAAATATTAATAGGCTATGCTGGTCTGATTACCTTAGGGCATGCAGCTTTCATTGCTGTAGGTGCTTATACAAGCACACTCCTCATTCTTCAATTTCCTTGGCCGAAATTTCTTACCGATTGGGGGCTTGCCTACCCCCTTAGTATCATTATGGCTAGTATTGTGGCTGGTCTCTGGAGTGTGCTCTTTGGTCTTCCCTCAGCCAAGGTTAAAGGGTTTTACCTTATTTTAACGACAATGGCAGCACAGTTCATCACTGTTGATTTTCTCATTACCCAGTATATCAGCCAAATCGGGGGGAGAGGACAAGCATTCTCATTACCTCCAGGAACGATCAAATTTGGGCCTTGGACAATTGATAATGAGATTAAGACTTATTTTCTAATGGTCATTTTGCTCACCCTTTGTGTCATTATTACGGCCAATCTTCTTCGGTCCAAGGTAGGAAGGGCATGGATTGCCATACGAGACAATGACATCGCTGCCGAAACACTTGGCATCAATATTATCTGGTATAAGCTATTAAATTTCTTTGTAGCCGGATTCATTGCTGGTCTGGCTGGGGCCTTCTGGGTCAGCAACTCCGCAGCCATTAGTCCAGAACATTTTCCCTGGTTCTGGTCTCTTTGGCTCGTAGGTGTCATCCTTATTGGTGGAGTGGGCTCCATTCATGGCGTGATTTTTGGCTCCATTTTCATGGTGGTAGTGATGGAATTGATTCAACTGGCTGTGATCTCACTCAGTGATGTTTTTCCAGACCTCATGGTTAAATTTCTCTATATTAAAGAATCGGCCTTCGGTTTAGTGATCTGTGCTTTTTTAATCTATGAACCAAGAGGTCTCAGTTATCGTTGGTGGCAGGTCAAAAACTATTTCAATCTATGGCCATTTTCCTATTAACGTGATCCGTGTCCGTGTTTCGTGTCCGTATCTTTTCTTTTTCTACGGTCATGGATGTCGGACACGTGACACGAATTGGTGAAGGAGGTGATGAAGCGTCACAGGATGGTGGAGTAAAGGGTAAAGTTATTTTTTCCTTATGGACGGAAGTGAATCGTGATAGTTTCAGGTCTTTCACAAATCACCAATCACTATCACGAAACACGAAAAAATTTTATGGAGGTGAAAAATGAAAATTAGATTTTTTACTATAATTTTAGTGTTACTTTTTTTCTCCACTTCATCGATCTTTGCTCAGGAAATTAAAATAGGAGGTCTTACGGATTGTACAGGTGCCACTTCAGATGTAGGCAAGGATTATGCCCTCGGATTGGTGGAGGCATTTAATTATGTTAATGAAACGGGTGGGATTAATGGCAAAAAGATCAAATATACCTGGTTTGATTACGGTTATCGTATTCCCGAGGCTATCACAAAGTATAATTTTCTTAAACGGATGGGGGTGATAGCCATCCAAGGATGGGGAACCGGTGATACAGAGGCCCTTTCCCCAACGGTTCTCAAAGATAAGATTCCTTATGTCTCCGCTTCTTTTTCAGCCCACCTAACGAATCCTGCTAAAACACCTTACAACTTATTCTTTGCACCGGACTACTCCACCCAGGCCCGTGCTGTCTTAACCGCATGGTTTGAAACCAGATGGCCAAAACATAAAGATTATGGAAAGAGAAAGCCACGGTTTGCTTGTGTCTATGCTTTTCCGTCTCCCTATGCCAGCGCCCCTATAAAGGCGATTAAAGACCATGCAATGATGCTCGGCTTTGAGATAGGAGACGATCAGGATGTCGCTCTTACCTCCATGGACGCCAAAAGTCAGATTATGGCTCTTCAAAAGTTTAAACCAGATGTATGCTGGCACGGAAATACTACCATGTGTGTATCGGCAACGGTAAGAGATGCTTATGCTCTGGGTCTTGGCGCTGACTGGCTGGTAAACTACTGGGGAGAGGATGAAAATTTACCAAAATTGGCAGGCAAGGCGGCCGAAGGGGCAATGGTGGCTGGTCCTGCCTACTTCTTCGACGATAAGCGAGGTAAGATGAAACTCGTACATGATTATGCGGCGAAATATAATCCTGGTATCCCTTACAAAGACCGAATCAAATTTACGGTAACAGCCTGGTGTAATGTCCTCTTGTTGAGGGAAGCACTGATCAGAGCGGATAAGGCTGGCGATTTAACTGGAGAAGGCATTCTTAAAAAAGGCTTTGAGACTTTGAAAGATTATGCCATTCTCGACGGCGGCCTTGGTACCAGTCCGGTGACCTTCACCCCTACTGATCATCGTACAACTGGTATTGTTCCAGTATATGAACTCAAAGAAGGAAAATTTAATTATGTCAAAACAATCGATGTCAAATCACGCTGGCCTGAAAAATGGGCTAAGGAATGGTTTGGGTGGTAAAAAAGGGGTAATCCTGTGGAGACAACACAACCTATCCTAAAGTTAAATAATGTTGAGGTTAAATATCATGAGGTAATCCTTGTCCTGAAAGGGGTTTCTTTGGAGGTCCCTGAGGGGGGCATCATTGCTCTCTTGGGAGCCAATGGGGCAGGTAAAAGTACTACCCTCAAAGCGATTTCCGGGCTTCTTAAGGTAGAGGTGGGGGAAGTGACCGACGGATCCATTGAGTTTAGAGGAGAGCGCATCCATCGAAAAACCGCCATGGAGATTTCAAAGATGGGTATTATTCAGGTCATCGAAGGACGAAAGGTATTTGAGCACCTAACCGTAGAGGAGAACCTTAAAGTAGGGGCTCACTTAAGAAAGACCGGATCAACCAAAGAAGGACTGGAAATGGTCTATCACTATTTTCCCAGACTAAAAGAAAAGCGTAATGAAGTGGCTGGTTATGTGAGTGGTGGGGAACAGCAGATGACCGTGATCGGTCGGGCACTGATGGCAGAACCAAAATTAATGCTTCTCGATGAGCCTTCCATGGGTCTTGCTCCACTTCTGATTAAAGAGATCTTCGAAATCATCACCAAATTAAATCATGAAGAGAAAATCCCTATTCTATTGGTTGAGCAAAATGTGAAGTTAGCTCTTACTGTGGCACCTTACGCCTATGTTCTGGAAAATGGAAGGCTCGTGATGCATGACACCTCAGAAAAATTAAAAGAGAATCCCGATATTAGAGACTTCTATTTAGGCCTCTCTGATCTCGGCGAACGAAAAAGCTTCAGACAGGTTAAACATTATAAGAGAAGAAAAAGATGGCTCACTTAAATGCCGTGTTACGTGCCCCTGCCTACTGCAGACAGGCGTAACTCGTGACCGTAGGAAAGAGGATTTATTTTTTTCAATTACTATGGACACGTTATTTCTAAATTATGAAAGGAGGTTTAATAATGAAAAGAATATTAATAATCGTCTGTATCTTTGGCATTGGATTGGCTTTAATGTCGTGTGCCGGAATGCCGACCAAGCCGACGGAAGCTAATTTTAAACCCCCTGTAATAGCGCTTGAATCAGTCCAGGTCACACAATATAATGGGTTCTGGTACTATGATGCAAAGATTAATCCTCTCAAGGGTAAAGCAGGAACCAACAGCGCTATGCTTCCTATGGCTTTTGTTTTTAATATCACTAATCCTAATGAGTATCCTATTAAATTAGATGGTTTTGCATTTACGGTTGTCTTTGAGGACTTTGATGTCAATATGGTTAATGCCTTTGAGACGCAGTGGATCCCTGCAGGCAAAACCAATCAAATTTCTGTGTCATCCATCCTCGATGTCCATCAGGTCCTCTTGAGTCTCTTAATTCCTAATGCTGAAAAAGTAAGGGCTAAGAATACAACTCCATGGGCCCTTCTTGAAAAGTGGTGGACTCAGATTCCAAATATGACCGTCCCCATTGGAGTGGAAAAAGGAGCGGCTACCTTCGCAGCCGATGGCGTACAAAAAGTGATTCCCTTCACCGCAAAATATCCTAAGTAAACTACCCTGATCTTCCGATCAGGGCATTTTTGGGAGGTTACCAATCGAAGCTCGTCTGTCGCTGACGCCTGATATACTTCTTGATTGTCTCTGCGGTAATCTTATCTCCAACGCTGCCAGC
>Ga0315298_1001660_pt1 | contig 40018 bp, 38 predicted proteins | sample WHS_1_MG_FD_203077 | JGI IMG/M metagenome (GOLD analysis project Ga0315298, IMG submission 203077) | Extremophilic microbial mat communities from Washburn Hot Springs, YNP, Wyoming, USA - WHS_1_MG | ecosystem: Environmental > Aquatic > Thermal springs > Hot (42-90C) | place: USA: Wyoming... | reverse complement strand
GCGTGCCCTTTGCGAGGCCGCTTAGCTCAGCACCCTCTGAAGAAACCTCGCCGACAACATCCTTAGACATGCTTATCTTCTCCGGGAAAAAGCCCCTAGGTATGCCCAGGTCGCTCATCAATTCTTCAGCGAACCTTCTCTCCTTAGGGTTGAAAACCCCGCCGTAGTTGCCTATTGAAGAATAGTCCACCGATATTTCGCCAGTAAGCCTGTATACGCAGTACGCGTTGGGCGTAACCAGCTGGTGGATCCTGCTCCAGACCTGCGGCTCATTCCTCTTTATCCAGAGCATCTTAGTGTAACCATAGTAGGGGTCTATCGTGTTGCATGTTTCCCTGAACACCCTTTCCTCCCCTATGTTCTCCCGGATCCACCTGCATTCTTCGCTAGCCCTCCTGTCAGCCCATATTAAGCATGGTCTAAGCGGCTTCATCTCCCTGTCGCAGGGAATACCCGACCCGCCGTAGAGGCTGCTTATGCAGTAGCCAGCTACGTCACGCGGGTCAACCATCGCCTTCTTTAAAACGTCTTTAATAGTCTGGCATACTGCTTGAAACCATACGTCTGGCCACTGTTCAGCCCAGCCCGTTCTAAGAGTTATCACGCCGTACTCGGCGGTTGAGCTCGCAACCTCCCTGCCCTCCGCGTCTACAAGAATGGTTTTGGTGGCAGAAGTCCCTATGTCCGTACCGAGGAGGAGCCCTCCCAATCCTAACACCTTGATTAGAACACAGCAACAACTTTTAAATTTATCGTGGGAAAAAGCGTGTGAAAACGCGTGGAAAAGGCAAGCGGTACCTACGCTTCTGCTTCAACCCTTTATGATGATTTTCTTCACGAAGCCTATTGTTTCAGCCTGGTCTCCTTTTTCCCTAGTCTTCTCAAACTCCTCTCTCCTACTGTATATCAGCAGGGCTTTCTTCGCAAGGTTTGCGAAAATCTCCTTTGAAAGATACATGGCTTTCACAGGGTCCATTCTGTACGTGAACTGGTCCTCGCCGAACCAGCCTTCGTAACCCGTGTCGACCGCAGCATATATGAAGTCAACCATCCTCCAGATGTCACCTGTCCCAGCAATCCTGTCCTCATCATTACTGTGCAGCTTCGCCGTGTTAATGTGAAAGTTGACCAGCGGTACCCCGAGCTTCTTCAAAGCATACACTGTCGCAGCTGGCTCTACACCGTACATCTGCTCATGACCATAGTCTATGCATACGCCCATGTTCCTCCCCCCGTTCCTCTCGTTAACCGTCTTCGCGACCAGTGCCGCCAGATGGGTCGTAGGAACAACCATGTTGCCCTCCCTGGGCTCGTGAAGCTTAGCCTCTATGCCGAAGACGAGGCCCGCGTTCTTAGCCTCCCTGTTTATCATCTCGCAGCCCTCTATGAAGAGCTCCAGCTGCCTCCCGTAGTTCACTTCAAAATTATAGTCCCAGCCATCTGAGCCGGGCCAGAGCGCGACGCTGCTACACCCAATCTCCCCGGCTATCTCAACAGCCTGAAAAGCTATTTGAAGAGCATCCTCCCTGATACTCTTAGACGGGTTTGTAATGCCGCCGAGCTTCCACTTAGGGTCTGTCCAAAGATTAATGTTCATATTCGTAGGGGTTAAACCCAGCTTCTCAAGCTCAGCCTTAACCCCGCTCACAACGCTCTCATCCTTCCTATAGCTTGAATCTATGAAGAGCACGTCGTGGAGCTCAACCCCCTTTATCCCAGCCTTCTTAACCCTTCTAAGCTGAGAGATAATGTCGCTCTTGAAGTCGGGATTGTCACTATTGTACCCTCTGGTGGCAAACCTGTCCAAGAAGTCTCCGGCAGCCCAGTGTCCAGCTGCAAACCTTATTCCGAAGTCTTCGAAAAACCTGTCGACAGCCTCCCCCTCGAGATACCCGGCGTACTCAGCCTCGAGCTTTCTAAAAACCTCCCTACTCGTCTTCATTTGATTCGGAAACGCTTGGAAGCTAAATAAAGTTTTTCCCCAGCCTTGCGGCTTCACATGCATATTTTTATGCGAGGGGAAAAGTTTTCATCATCCTCATAATTAAACAGGTCTACACTATCCCGATCTTTTCCTTTATCTTGGTTATCTCCAATTCTATCCTGCGAAACCTCTCATCCATATAGGCTTTAAGATCGTTTCTTAAGCTCCTAACTTCATCTATTAAAGCATCCTGCTTTTCAAGCATGGTGTCCATCTTTCCCAATAATTGATCCTGTTTCTCTAACGTTTTATCTTGTTTCCCCAGCATGCTGACCCCCACGTTTACGATTTCAACGGGCTGGTTCAGGCTGAAGCTCCTGTAGAAGCCCTCCAGAGACATCACACTGCCCTCAAAGGGTTCCTCAACCACCTCCTTGACCGTCGCTTGCTCCGGATAATTCTTTTTAGCAAAATCAATAAACTCGACTACACGGCCATCCCAACTCTCAACCAGAAACTCTACGTAATCCTCCACATTCCTGTTCTTCAAGAGAATCTGGGAACGCCGGACTTTGTCTGAATAGGGTTCATGGAGCCTGCTGGGCGAGATTGTTTCAGCATATTCTCCAGGCTGATGAAGCCCTTCCCCATCTTTGCCTCTACAAGTTTAAAAACCGTTTCCTAAAACCCTCCCCATGCCTATAAGGGTCAGGGCAGTGCTGTTCGACTTAGACGGGACCCTGGTCGACACCTTTGAAGCATTCCACGTAATGGTTAACGATATTTTGAGGAGGTTCAACAAGCCCGGGAGGAGCTTCAGCGAGAACGCTAGGCTCGTCGGGAAAACCTCTAGAGCAATAGTTGAAACAATCGCTAGGGAAACCGGTTTAAACACGAGTCTTGAAGAGCTCTCAGAAATAATGGTTGGAGAGTGGATTCATACCTATATGCCTAGATACGGAAGGCTCTACCCCGATGCTTTACAAACCCTTGAAGAGCTGAGGAAAAGGGGCTACCTGCTTGCAGTAGTGTCGAACACAAGCAGGGAGGAGTTGCCGAACTACTTGAACAGCTTCAAAATAGGGGGCTTCTTCAACGCGACGGTATCCGCGGGGGACGCTGAGAAGCCTAAGCCCTCGCCGGAACCAGTTTTGAAAGCGGTTAAAAAGCTGAACGTGGAGCCGGAGGAGGCCGTGATGGTTGGAGACAGGCCGGAGGACGTGGAATCAGGCAGGGCTGCAGGCGCGTACACAGTGGCGGTGTTAAGGGGCGTTAGGCCGAGGGTTGAACTGGAGGCAGCCAAGCCACACTTCATAGTGGACACGCTATCCGAGATACTTTCAATACTTATGTAGCCGAGCTGGAAGGGATTAAGCCCAAATAAGAATTCGTTTTTAGAGCACGCGCTCTCCTGAAAATCTTATAGTACGTGTTAAAGGGAAAATTTTTACAAATCATCTACATCCAGAATTTCCAATATTGATGATCCAAGTATTTTCTTATCTGGGATGAAAAGTATTTTTCTCTTGGAAGATATCTTGCTTAAAGTCTCCTCGGCCTTCTTCACATCCCTATCGCTGACTCTCCCCCACTTTACTTCTATAGCTACCTCCGGCTTATTAAACTTTAACAGACACCCGTCGACATCGAAATCCTTGGTTTGTAAAACGCTTTCACGCAACCCATATTTCTCGGCAAGGAACTCTCTAACGCTATCCTCAACAATCCTCGGCATAAGCTCATCTATTATTCTTAGGAGCTCCTGTTTGCTAGTCTTCCTTTCAGATAAATTATACTTTTCATCGGCATAGAAGAATATTCTCAACAAGGGTGAGGAAAGCTTGTAAATAAACTTCCTTCTATTGAAGACCTCTATTCTTCTGATTAATCCGAAGGACATTAAGTTGTTTAAATAAGGTTGAATAATGCTAGCATCATCCTTTTTTACCAGCTTCTTCGAAAACAAGTAGCTTGCTATCTCTCCAGAAACTGTTTTACCACTCGATATCGCCCTTAAAATCCCCTCATAGACAGCGGAAAGCTCCCTCTCCTCCTCATAGAAGACTTCGCCGACTAAAGCAGGGATTGTCCTGAGGGAGCTTGAGAGGACTTGCGCCATGTTTTCCCTGACAGGCTTCTTCTCGTCGAAGTAATCGATAGCAATAGGCTCCCTCAGCAATACGGCGAGCTCCATCCTATCCTTCTTGGAGAAAGCGTATTTCTCAACAGCTCTCAGACAATCCTTGAGGCTTATTAATCCAATAGGTACTTCGGCGAATAAGCCTAGGAGAGGCGATCTAGGTGACATAAGCCTTTTTGAAAGAAACAGGGTGGAGGAGATCAGTATCAGCTTCCCGTGCTTCCCAGTATAGTGTAGAAAGTCAAGGAAGTCTTGTCCAAGCCTTTGGAACTCGTCAACCACAACAGTTTTACCCTCACCTAAAACTCTTTTGAGGACTTCTATAAACGTCTCATAGCTCAAGGATCCGCCCTCCCTCGTCAGGATGCTTTTACTGGTCTTTACGAAAAAATACTCGTCGTGCTTGACAAAATTAGTCACTAGAAAAGTCTTGCCTGTTTTCCTTCTCCCGTAAACTAAAACCCACTTCTTCAACTCATTGGTACGCCTGACTTCTTCCGGTCTTTCTATAATCATGATAAGTATAACCATGATTATACTTTTTAAACTTTTCTCCCTAAGCAAAAAGGCCGTAATCACTCCACAGGGTCAGATGGGTCAGAGAGCGCGCGCTAATCTTTCTGCTGAACATAAACGTTGAAGGTCTTGACCTCCACACCGTACTCCGTCAAAGCTTTTAGAAGAGCGTCGGAGGCATCCTCAGGAATAAGTATACATCCCTCGGCAATCTTAAGCCCTCTAAGCCTCTTCAAAAGCCCATTACTCCCCTTTCTGCCGTAAAGCCTGTACACAAGCCTCATCTTATCCTTCTGCCCCAGCCTCCTCATGCTGTAAGCCGCAAGAACCATGCGCTCAAGCCTCAGGGGGGAGAGGAAGGATTGAAACGGATACTTGGAGTACAACACTACGCCATGCTTCAAAACCTCCCTCAGGAAGGTGGGCTCGCTCTCAGCAAACTCGTCCATGCTCTTCGGAATCAGGTGGACCAGAAGGCCGAGCCTCCCAACATTTTGGAAAAGCTCATCCCACCTTCTCCACATGCCCTCCCTATCCCTGAACACCACGAGCAGATCATAGTCGGAATACTCGTCGTAATCCCCCCTTGCAACACTGCCGAAAAGAATTATCGCGACAACCTCCCTGATCGAGGAAACAGTCTCCGTCAGGCTACTTAAATCGTACTCCAGCCTTTCCTTCAAAACCATCCAGAATCACCCTCATGGCTTCCAAGGCCTTCTTAGCCCTCTCCCCGTCAACCCCCTCGTAGCCAAGCGTACCGTAAGCTCCCCAAAGCATATCCACGTATCCCGAGAGCTCAGGAAAACTCCTCTTAACCCAAGTCATCCTGTTAGCATGCGCGCTCCTAGGGTCAGTATGGAAATGCAGCCCTTCTAGAGAAGCCAACGCCTCTATAGCCTGCTCAACAGCCTTAATCGCCAAGTCCCCAACTACAGTATACCTCTTCTTTTCATACTCTTCGAGAGCAGCGTCTCTTTTCTCCCTAGATAGTCTGAGATGGTGTTCTAAACTTCCCATATCCAATATTATAAATAAGACATTATCTTATTTATAAACTTTTAAACGGCTGGGTCGGCTTCTAAACTGTTTAAACGCAAAGTTATAAATAGCAGTAATGCTATTCTCGGACAGGCCGAAGACAAGCCTTTCAGAGCTATAGCGCGCGCTGAAGAACGTGGTTAGGGCGAAATATGGGGTAGCCTACGATAAAAACGTTTCAACCCTGCTTTCAAAACTGGTTAAAATGGGATTGGTGGAGAAGGAAAACGGGCTCTATAAAATCGCCGACCCCGTGTATCGTCATGCATTGAGAAGAATGAGGTGAAAGCGTGGCTGAACGGGCTTCGTAGTTAACGGATTATCTGAAATGCTTTCAACACTCCTTTCAGCCTCATAAAAAATATGATGCGTGCTTAGAAAGAGTATGCCTAAATACTTTTTAAAGATTCCTCTTCACAGAGTGATGAACAATTTAAAAGAAGGCTCCTCGAGCTGCTCGACAAGGATAAGGAGTTTCGCTACACTGTGGCAGGCTACTTAGGATTATCCGAGATTTTGAAGAGGCTAGACAGGCTGGAGGAGGGGCAGAAAGGGCTCTTGGAGGGCCAGAACAGGTTGTGGGAGGAGGTTAGGGCTCTGAGAGAGGGTCAGGAGAAGCTGTGGGAGAACCAGAATAAACTTTGGGAGGTCAGGGACCTGCGCGTAACTCAGAACAGGCTTGCAACAACCCTAGACAGGTTAACGATTTCTGTTGAAGAGTAAGAACCGGATGTAATTAGGCACAGGCTGAAGAACGAGCTTGGGCTAGACATCAAGCTGAGAAGAATCTTCGTTGGCGAAAGGGAGTTAAACGTTTACGGTGCCTCAGCCGACACGTGCGTCATAGGCGAGGCGACAGTGAGGCTTGGAACAGGGCTGATACAGGAGTTTGAGGATAAGATAGAGGCCTTAAAAAGGATGAGGCCAGAGTTGATAAAGCCGAGAATAATTTACGCGGACTACGCTCCCCAAGCGCACTTGAACTAGCAAAGGAACACGCTATATGGGTCCTAAACTGGAAGGGTGACCCCACAGGCAGAAAAATAATCCAAGCCTAAAACCCTGTAGGAGTTATTAAAAAGAAAAGGCGTGCTAATAGGCTCACGCTAAAATCAGCATGTGCAATAACGGGGGAACTGCTGGTTATATGCTGGTACGCTCTGGATATTATAAGCGTCTATTCCCGGTGTTCATACTTCGTTTGCCGTCTATAATTGTGGAGCACGCTAAAATACGCTGGGTCACGGCTCTCGATACACCGGGGCGACACTAGTTATTGACGGCGCAAACCTGTTCAGAAACATCCTGTAGTACATCAAGCATTCTTCAACAGCGTTCTTAACAGACCCGACCACCGTGCGCTGGTAAACATCTCCCCCTACGACAACGTCGAAAGACTTGGAAAGGATGAGCGTGGCTCCAGAGTATATCTCGATCGTGGCTTTCTTAACTATGGGCCTAGTGATCACGTTTAGGCTGGCGACGCCCCTAGAATTAGCCTGAGCACTGGCTACGATGGCTCCGTTCTCATCCTTAAGGACAACAGTCCAGCCCGGCGTGAGCCCAGACACATTCACGAATCTCGGGTCGGCATCGATGCATGCGACAAAATCGTCGAACCTAGCTGTTAAAACCCCGTAGCCTGTTTTCTCCTTGAATATGCTTAGGCCAACCTGGCTGGCCCAGAACGATGGATCCGTATCGGCAGTTAGAGTACTGCCTACTTGAGAGCCGCCGGTATTGTAAACGGCCAGCTTCATCGCTCCAGTGTTAACATTCCTGCTTCCGAGAGATATGAACCATGAAGGAACTGATAAACTGGTTGAAGCCCTGTTAGAATAATTCCATTTTGTACCATCGTAATACCATATTCCGAGACGCCTAGTGTTCCCGTCTCGGTAAAACTCCAGCGTGTAGAAACTGCTTTGCGAATTTATCATCGCTAAACCAGCTCCCTGCCTACCCGACTGGCCGGTGCTTTGCGTCGTGCTATACCATTGTTTGGAAAGCAGGTAGATTGTGCCGGCTGTCGGCGGCGTGATGTCAAGGTAATGTGCGACGTGCGCTCCACCCCAGCTTCCAGAGGGGCCGTCGGCGGAAACCTGTATGTAGCCTGTAGAGTTCCAGCTCCATGCTCCGGTATCGGTGACGAGCCTTCCGGAGAACGGGTCTGTTGAGAAGTCGTCGTAGATGAAAGCGTTCCTCTTGGCGAGCACAAGCTCCCCGGCTACTGTGCCACTGGTGCTTTCAACCGTGCGGAAGGGCAACGCATTCCTGTCAGTACCATTATACCATAGGCTGGCATTGATGAAAGGGGTAGCCGCCCTACCGCCCTCCGTCAGGAAACCAGCAACCTTAAACTGTATTTTGTTCGCAGGATCGGTGTCGTAGGTCGGTGTCGATGTTCTTCTCCAGTAGATAGCGTCGTACTCCATCACCCTCCTCTGAAAGTCGGCCGTGGTCCAGACCCACAGCTGATCCATTCTAGTGTTTCCTATAAGGTAGCTCCGGAGCTCGTCGGTGAATTCTTCTGAGGCGAAAATAGCCATGCCCGCGTACTCGTTGTAGAGCACGGTCCAGTTGCCGTATGCTTGCGCAGAAGGAATGTTAACCGGACTATTATTCCTGTCTCTATGCATTATGTTTCGAATATTGGAGAAAGTGCCGTTAACTATACTCGGGTTCGTCACAGCGGTTGCGAATGAGCCCCAGTTCGCCCTCAGGGGGCTTCCAGCATCCCTCTCTGTCCCGCCTACCATCCCCATCAGGGACAGGTAGGCGTAATCCATGTGGACGCTTTTAAGCCAGGTCGCGTTCGCCACGTAGAGGAAGTATGAAACATTGTAGGGTATGTAGAGAAGAGTCTCGTAATGCATCTCGTCATAGCTCACAGGCCCCTCCGGAGGCCTCTCCTGGGTCCTGTTAGACTTCCTGAAAGCCACTATCCTAACCGGAGCCTCAACGACCAGCGTGCCGTTCCTATCCACGGGCTTGGGAAGCAGGGTCCAGTCGTCTGCTGGAAGCTTCCTCGGGAACCACCAGCCCCCGTCCATCCGGTAGACATCGTAGCCCAGCAGGACGTATTCTACGTGGGTATTGCTCCTCGGGTCTTGAAGGCTTATCGACCAGTCTACCCAGTAGCTCGTAGGCATAGCCAGCAGCGTCAGAATGTACTTCTCGTTGTTGACGATGGCGAACGACCCGTTGTAATACATGTGTAGACGGAAATCCGGAGGGGTGGCGTCAGCATCCTCAAGCCATGTTAGCATGACCTTCTGCAGCCTGCATGCCTGCGGGTAGTTCAGCTCGAATACGATCTTAGAACCGTTCATAATCCTCCTTCTCCAGTCTAGGAAGCTCTCGCTGTTCGGCCAGAGATACCTGTTGTCCCAGACCTCGGTCTGGTAGGGCACCTCGTAGAAAGAGGGGTCGTAACCCGTGCTTGTGGGATCACCGTTTCTCGTCGCCATCAGCCTGACTTGTTTAACGGGTGGAAGCGGGATCGGGGGGTTGTCTGTTGGGGCTGAAAGCTTGGTGTTATACCAGTACATAGTCCCGTTTGGAATAAGCTCGAAAACATACGTTTCCTTAATCTTAGACGGGTCTCCCGCGTAGAACGGCTCGACAGCGTTCTCTCTAATAGCGTACTCTATACCCGCGTAGGAGTATGATTCAACGATTATCCCCCTGTTGTCCTGCACCCTGACCAGGATGAACTGGTAGTAGCCTGGCTGTTGCCCCCATCTCCAGAAGAGGTCGACACTGCTACTCTCAGGATTGTAGAAGCTGGGCGTAATCGTGATGTTGTAGTTCCCGCCTCCGTTGTAAATCAGGGTCATCTCCCCAGGGGTGATTCTCCTCCAGCAGTACACTCCGGGCGGGACGGTTGGGTCGAACAAGTATACTTCGAAGTTTCCAGTCTTCAGGTCGTTCACCGGAAACCCGTTCTCCCTAAGCACTACAACGTTCACGTGGAGGAGGCCGTTCTTCTCGTCTGGGACTATCGAGGTTATCGTGAGGTTTAGGAGGACGATGTGCGTAGCCCTCCACCCCACTACTCCCTGAAACGTGGCGTCGACACTGATTTCCGCGCCTATGGCTGAAATACTGTTGGGCCTGTACCAGAAAAGCTTGAAAAGCCTGTTCTCAAGCCTTCTCTCCGGGTAGTTGAAAACGTGGTTTGCAGGGTTCGAGTAATCCGGCTCCCCCTGGTGAGTCAGGTTGTACAGGGTCAGCATTATGCTCTTCGCCTCCTGCACAGGGTCGTCTATCATCTGCGTCTGAATGTTCAGGCCCTTGCCAGTGTAAGCAGCCTGAGTCGAGATAGTCCAATACGTGAAAGTCAGGCTCGCGTTCCTCCTCGGCGAATCCATTTCAGAAGTCATGTTGTAGGTTGCTGTAGCGTTTGCAAGTATCCTGGTGAGGACCCTGTTGAAGTCAGAGTCTATGCTCATCACGATCTCCCTGCTCGGATTATAGTTGAAGAACAAGTGTTGAGTAGAGGTCAAGTATATTATTGTTGAAACTAGCAGGATAATCGTTATAAGCGTGATGCTCATCACAAGTATGACCTGACCCCTATTCCGGCTTAAGCGGCTCATCATCACCACCTCTTCGCTAGCTCAAGGTGAATCTTCAAAACCCATCTTCCCCGCGTAGTGTAAGTTATGTCGGCTCCAGCAGCCTCCTTCGCAAGCCTGAAGTCATCGGGTGAAGCGTTGAAAATGCTTCCACCAAGCGGCTTAGCCTCTACAACATCCCCCTTCCGGCTCATGTTGTAGACAGTCATGTTGTAGAGAGTGTTCGCGGGGAGAAGAGCGTTTAAAACGTTCTTCATCAAGCCCTCCCAGCCCTGCCTCACGCCGGTCGAGTTGAAAATAACCTCGTCGAAAACCTCCCTGTCAGCCAGGCTCATCAGGAAATCGTAGCAGTATTTCTCCGTCTCGCTTTTAACCTTAGCGCCATACGGGTCAGGGACCCTAGTGAGGTTTATCATGCTCCACATCGCCACCGCGATTATGCCGCTTGCCAGAAGCGCCTCGACAATCCTCATCTGACCCTTGTTGTCGATCATTCACCCCACCTCCAGACCCTGACCTCGAAAACATAGTGGAAGGAGCCTATCCTAACCATCCTTCTGAGGACGCTTGTCTTAATATTCCCCCCAGCCATGCCTATTTGACATATGATTGTGGAAGGCGGTCTGCGGAAGTTGACAACGTAGTATCTCCCAAGATACTTCACAGGCATCATTATGAACGCAACGTCCTCGTCAATAGTGTTGGAAACCCTGTATACGCGGTAGTCTTTAGCACCCCTGTTCACAACCATGCCTGACTCCCCGTTGGTCTCGTTTAGAAGCTTGCTGAGGTAAACGTAGTAGGGGGGGTTAGCTAAGGCAGTCTGGTTCCTCAAATGCCTCGCACCAGGTATGTAGACTCCTCCCTCTGGGAACCTCACTATAAGGTAGTCATCCACGGTCGACCCTTGGAGAACATCAGTCTCCCCGAGTAGGGAGGAGTTAACCGCCCTAATCCCATAATAGTCAGCGTAGATTATTGCTGCCGAGAAACTCCTCTGCAGATTACCAACCCGGGTTTTAGCATCCTCAAGAAAGTCCGTGAAATCAATCGTCGCGCAACCATCAACGTTTGCGACGCTCGTTCTATCAACATAGTCCACGTAGCAGACATCCTCACCCCCCTCCTTCTGAATAATCATGAGCACGTAGATCCCTGTGACGTTCGCGCTTATCGCCGGCCTACCCTCCGGGGTCTTAACAGTAACTTTGATGACGCTTGGAACCGTAACGCCCCCCTTTAAATCATAGTAGGACAGGGGCATCGCGCTCATGTTTAGAGCAGGGACTATGCGTATGCTCAAGCCGTACTTTTTCTCAATGCCGAGAAGCCTGGCTATCGTCCAAGGGTCTATCTGAACGGTTTCAGGCAGCTGCTCCCCGCCCGTGTTAATAATCCTGAGAACCTTATCCATGTCGAGCTCGTAAGGCTCCCCGCCAGCCTTCTGAAGCCCGAAGGCGGAGAGCTGGCTGCTGTTCTCAACCCTAAGTATGTCTCCCCAGTCCTCAGGTATTCCTGGGCTCAGGAGAACCTTATCCATGATTGCTTGAGCAACCTCCTCCAGCTGGTGCTCCTTAACGGTTGTGAAGGAAAGGTATGCTGAGGGAACGATGTAGCCCATGAAGGTCACGAGTATGAGTAGGAGGATGAGGAAGGCAAACATGTTGTCGATGGTAACGTGCATTAATCAACCGCCTCCACTAACCCAGCCTAAGCCAACGGTTATTGTTCCGTTAATCCGCCTGGCCCAAACCACGGGGTTCCTCTGCCCAGAGTGGAGGACGCCGCTGTAGTTGACGAGGTAGGAGCCCACTGGGAAGACGCCTGAACCGGTTTCTACGAAGACCTCGCCGCCAGGCTCGCTCCACAACGGTGAGGAGGCGTTTACAGCCCTGTTGCTTTCAAGGTAGGCGACAACATGCCAAACCCCGTTAAGCTGTTTAAACTCGATCGCGTAGCCCTGCTCCGACACTGAGGCAGGCATGTTGATGGGCTTGAAAAGGTCCACGTTGTTCCTCGGCTTCTGGCACATCGCGTACAGGCCGGTAACCTCGTAAGCCACCTGGTTCGCCATCTCTCCAAGCCTTATCCTGAGGGAGTCAACCATAACCCACTGGTAAAGCACTGAAAACATTAATAGTGATATCAGCATGACGCCGTAGAAGGCTGTTGTCAGAATCACTGTTTCAAAGGGTGTTGAAGGCATGCTCTCACCTTACTGAAAGCTCGACGTCGACGATGTTGAGGAAGACTATCGTGCCGTTACCCCCCTGCTCCTCAACGCTGTACTGCTCCGAGTGTTCTCCTCTTTCAACAGTCACGGTGATGCTTGGGGAATCCGGGTACTTAATAACCGTTGTAGTAATGTTCACAACCTTCGCGCAAACATCGTAAACATTGCTCCCGCTGAACGTCCCGTAGACAATCCTGACGTAGGTTATCTCAACCACGCTAACGGGCTCCCAGTTCTTCCCATCCCTCGTGACCTGAATCACTCCTGAGGGCACAACCCTGACCCTTCCGAAATCCATTATGACCCAAGCACCGTTTTCACGCTTCAAATAGACCCATCCCAAGGGGGCTGATCTGCCGGGCCTCACTATCAGGTAGTCTGTTGGAAGAGCGTTTGAAACACCCTTTAGAATCTGGAAGTCCAGCGAGGAGACGCCTCCCCCGCCCCTGAACTTAACAAGGTTAACATTGTCCTCGAAGACAGTGGCGAGCCCGCCACGCTCATCGTCAATAATTATTCTGAGCCGCTCCGTCCCCGGAACCAGAGAGAGGCCGCCGCTGCTTATTGAAAACCTCACGTATCCAGCCTCACCCTTCACAAGGCTCATCCCCTCTATCATCTGGGCTAGGCTGATTATGCTCGCCTTACCGTTTTCAAACTCCGTGGCCTGAGCCTGCATCGAGAGGTTCAGCTGGGCGAAGAAAACTCCGCCGACAATCATTCCAAGCGTCACGGTTACAAGCATGACAGTGGCCACAACCTCTGAAACACCCCTCCTGTCGAGCCTAAAACTAGCCAATGGTACCACCGCCAGTCGGCACTGGGGCGAAGGAATAGTATGGCGCCAGCACTATCGTCGCCAGGGTGAATACTAGGAGCATTAGGGCGTGGAAGAAGCCTGAGGAAGTCTCCCCGTAGGCGATCTTGCCCCCCACCATCCCCATCATGTAGACGTGTATGATGACTGGTGGAAGGAGGAGCTGAACCATGTCTGCGAAAGCCATCTGGCGTCCAGCCATAAGCAGCATTGACCTGAAGAACGTTAAGAGGGCTATGACGGTTACGACCAGCACACCCGTCCCGATGTAGGGTATCATGAGAAGCGGCCTTAGCTCAGACCTCTTCTCCTTCTCCATGAGTATTATAGACTCGTTGAACCTCGCCAGGGTCTCAAGAGTCTCAGGAGTGCCTCCACCGACCTCGATAGCGTCGAGAAGCAGGAACATGCTTATCTTCGTAAGCCAGGCCCTAACCTTCTTTGAGAACGTCTTATATATTTCAGCGTGGCTTATCCCCCACGAGATCTGCGTAGCCATCGTCTTAATATGCTTTGAAAGACTCCCGTAGTTCCTCTCCGAGAGCGATATTATGCATTTCTCAGGGCTTAGCCCAGACTTCCTAATCTCCACAAGATCCCTGAGGAAGCCTGCGAAACCAGTATCCATACCCCTCTCCTTGAAATTAATGTACATCCTGTAGGCCACCACGGGGATTGAGGCGAAGGACAAGGCTAGGATAAGCCCTATCGAGGCCTCGTAGCCGTGTTCAAGCTTCAAATACTCTGTAAGCCAGACTATGAAGCCGCTTAGAAAGTTGAAAGGCGGGATGTCCCTCAAGCCGGGGAACATGAATGAGACGCAGAACCCGGGTACTAGCAGAGCCATTATGGGCGTGGCCGTGGCGGCGAAAACAATGTATGGAGAATTGTCCTCCATCGGGTACTTCGGCTGAACAATGTCTATAAGCCAGAGGAACAGGAGTGAGAAGAACGGTAGGAAAGCGTAGCTGAACAATACGAATGACATTATGTTCCCGAATATTCCGCCGCCGGCCCCGGCTACAAGCTCCCCTATAGACATCTGGACAGCGTAAATAGTGTATATGCCGAGCAGCAGGAGTATTGCGAAAACGATGTAGACCTCCATAAGCTGTCCAAGCCTCCCGCCGATGAGCTTAAGGTTCTCAAGCCTCTCCTGGAACAGGAGCTCAGTCCTTCGAAGAAGATAGTGGACAACGTCCCCGCCAGTCTTAAGGGTCGAGGCATATCCTAGGAGGAGCTCCCTGAACTCCTTCGATGGAAGCTTCTTACCAATCTCCTCCAGGGCTGTGACAGGATCGTAGCCCAGCCCCCTAACCATGATGTCGAGAAGTTTAGCCGTCTCTGAGAAAGTGGGGAGAAGAGGGACGCGTGAAAGCCTCATTATGCTCACGTACGGGGAAATCCCTCCCGTCGACATCACCGCGGTGTAGGCTGCAGCATACGGGACCTCTGAGGAGAGAGAAGCCTTAATGCTTGAAATCTTCATCCTGGGCCAAGCAATACCCAGCAGGAAGACAATAGCTGGGAGGCACATGAGCACCACTGGTATAAGGTAGAGCTCGAACCCAACGTTCACGACGATCAGGCTGTAGCTGACAATCAGTATGCTGGACAATGCTACTGAGACGATCGCTGTTATGAAAGTCATTAGGAGAACAGTGGCGCCGTAGGCCCTCGGGTATATTCTTATCCCTGAGGCCTCGAGGTCTCCGCACATCTTTGCAACGCTGTCTCCAAGCGGGCCGAACAGCCATGCGGCGAAGCTCGATATGGACAAGACTAAGTATTTTAACTATAACATGTTTCTTATATTCTTTTTTCCTGATTTAAATACTGGCATGCATGTCGTAAACACGACAATCAGACGCGTCGCTCGGATGACGAAAATCGCACTCCGTCAATCTAGAGTATAAGGACGAGTCTTTTAAAGTAAGGATGGTTAACCGGTTTTTCAGAAAGTTTCCACAGTTCTAAATAGTTTAGAACAGTTTAAAACAGTTCAGCTCGATTTAATACGCCTAATCCGTTAAGCGCTGTAAGTCTATTTTTAATGGTAAAAAAATTTAAATACTATCTTTCATACAAGTCTAATACGGTAAGAGGTGAAACAGGCATGAAAATGCTGAACGACAGGAGGGGCGTAAGCCCAGTGATAACGACAGTAATCATCGTCGCAGTAGGCATAACAATCGCGATAGCGGTAGCACTATGGATGACAGGACTAGTAGGAGCATTCATGGGGTACGAGAAGATAGAGATTAGAAGCGCCTTCCCAGAGCCAATAACAGGTGGTTGGAAAATACACATTAATTATTTGAACACGGGTTCATCACCCGCCAAGATAGACAATATTTTCATTAACAACGCGCCTTACAATAGTTGGGGTGCAACTCTAAATGTTACGCTTCCGGTTGATGCGAACATCGGTGTTGCTAAGGGTCTTTACATACAAATAACCAGTGGCGCTACATACGGTGGCCAAAAGCTGGTTAGCGGCGTCACGGTTGAGATAAAGTTCCACTCAACAGGCGGCAAGGAGTACTTCACGAGCGTGGTCCTCCCTTAAGATAGCCCCTCTCCCCCATCCCCAAGATTTTTTTCTCACGTTCTTAAGCCGGTGGTGTAGTATTGGATGTTAAAACCGGAGCGGTTTGGAGTATGCTTCCATGCTCTCTATTAGGCGGTTTGGAAACAGTAGTGTTTAACAAACTTTATAAAACTCTCCCCGCTTCGAATCATCGTCAAATGGGTTCTGCGAAGACCGAGGAGGAGAAGAAGGAGGGTAATCCTGCTGTCGCGGAGGCTAAGGTTGAGGCTAAGCCTGTGGTGGTTGAGAAGAAGGAGGAGAAGCCTAAGCCTGTGAAGGAGGAGAAGAAAAAGAAGAAGAAAAAGAAGGAGGAGGAAGAGGAGCTCGTCGAATACGTTTTCGAGCCCATACCTGTTAACGCTAAGCCTATAGACGAGTACTGGATTGAAGAGCCTTTCGTCAGAATCCTGATTGTTCCAATCCCGGGCAGGGGTGGTGAGAAAGGATACTTCGTAGACGAGGTTTCCCTCGACAAGACTGAGAGGAGTGCTTTCAACAGGCTTAAGGATATTCTGAGCAGGGAGCTTAAGCCTCCTGAAGACATGTCTGTGGAGGCGAGGAGCTACGTTATGGAGGAGGCCCGCAGGCTGATGAAGAAGTATAGGAGCATACTGGGCTCCCTGAACGAGGAGTCTATGAGGAAGGTTGAATACTATATTAGGAGGGACCTTATAGGCTACGGGCCGATAAACCCGATCGTGGAGGATAAGAATGTTGAAGACATTTCTTGCGACGGTATTGACAAGCCTGTTTACGTTTGGCACAGGAGGTATGAGAGCCTCCCTTCAAACCTGAGGATCGCGGACAAGGGTTATTTCAACGACTTCATAATTAAGCTTGCTCACTTCGCTGGGAAGCATATTAGTGCAGCATTCCCCATTGTGGACGCGATGCTCCCCGGGAGGCATAGGCTTGCAGCAACCTACGGGGACGAGGTCTCCACTTTCGGCTCAACCTTCACGATAAGGAAGTTCAGGGAGGAGCCTTTCAGCATCGTCGACCTTATTAAGCTCGGCACGCTAAGCCCCTCTCTAGCAGCTTACTTCTGGTTCATTCTTGACAACAGGCTCACCGTCATGGTTATAGGTGGAACCGGCGCGGGTAAAACGTCTTTCCTGAATGCTTTAACAAACCTTTTCAAACCCGGGTTGAAGATCGTCACCGTCGAGGAGACTGCTGAGCTGAACATTCCGCACGACAACTGGGTTCAGTTCGTAACCAGGGAGAGCTACGGCCTGGGGACTTCGAAGATAGGCGAGATAACGATGTTCGACCTCGTTAAGACTTCTCTAAGGTATAGGCCTGACTACCTGATCGTCGGGGAGATTAGGGGTGCTGAAGCGTTCGTCTTGTTCCAGGCTATGGCGACGGGACACGGTGGTTTAAGCACTGTCCACGCTGAGAACATTGACTACGCTATCAAGAGGATGACGAGCCCGCCTATGAACATCGCCGAATCCTATATTCCGCTTATGAACGTAGCATGCCTTATTGAAAGGGTTGTCCTGCCTAAGAAGGCTGGAGCACCCTTCGGAAGGAGGGTTAGGCACGTCTGGGAGCTGGACCCCGAGGGGAACAGGATTACGATTTCCCATTGGGACCCGATGGAGGATGTTCACGAGGTTGACTTCAGCAGGTCTGTGCACCTGCCCAACGTCTGCAGGAAGATAGGCATGCCTCCAGACTGGTACGTTAGGGAGCTGCAGGTCAGGGAGAGCGTTATAAGGTGGATGATAGATAATAATGTGACCCATTTCAGGGATGTTGCCAGGATTGTGACCGAGTTCCACGTTAAGAGGGCTGAAGTGCTTTCAAGACTAAGGTGAATTGTCCAACTGGCTCTTGCTTGAGAATGCTCGCAGCATAGTCTCCGTAATACTCCTATCGATAGCCTCAATCCAGGATGTTAAGAGCAGGGAGATAGACGACCGCGTCTGGATAGTCTTCCTGGCTTCAGCGGTAATCCTGAATCTTCCAGGTGTTTTAAACGGGTCTGTCGAGCCAGCCTGGTGGCTTCTACTCGCCGGCCTCCAGTCGGGCCTCTTCACCCTTCTTTACTACGGGGGTGTCTACGGTGGCGCTGACGCTAAGGGCCTCATGTGCCTGAGCCTAATGTACCCCTCTACGCCAACAGGTTTCCTCACGGACCTTAGCATGGGCAGGCTTCCAGTAGCCTTCTCAACGATGAACAATGCTCTGATGCTTACAATCCTCTACCTGCCCGTCAACCTCCTGTGGAACCTGGTGGTTAAGCTAAAGGGTGTTGAGCTTTTCAAAGGCCTAGAGAGGGAAAGCGTGTTGAGAAGGATTGCTGCGCTCCTCCTCCTCAGGAAAGTCAGGTTCTCGCACTACCGTGCTGACAACACTAGGTTCCTGCTGGCCGAGAGGAGGAGTAGGAGCGGAGTCAGGAGAATAGTGTTTTCAAGGAGGATTGACGAGGACAGGGCTGAACAGGCTTTCAACCCTGACGAGCATGTCTTCACAAGCTTCCTCATGCCCCTGCAGGCCCTGATACTCCTCGGCCTAGTTGTAAGGCTTTTCTACGGCGATATTCTCCTCTCACTCTCGCTCCTCGCCGCCAGCCGCCTAGCTGGGTGACCCGCGTTTTTGAAAAGCATAAAAGCTTCGCCGCCCGGTGGAACCCCTGTTGAGGGTCTTCGCCTGCTCCGATATTCACCTGCGGCTGAAACTGCTCGAGGAAGCTTTGAAGACCTCGAGGGATGCTGACCTAGCCGTGTGCCTCGGCGACCTCACAGTCTACGGCAAGGGTTTGGACGCTGCCCTGGAGAGGCTCAGGGCTTTAAACGAGCATGTTTTCGTAATACCTGGGAACAATGAGACTCCTGAGGAGCTTGGGGAGAAGGCTTCCGCAACGGGTATTGTTTTCCTCCACGGTAGGAAAACTGTTTTCAAAGGCTTCACGCTCGCGGGCGTGGGCGGGAGCCTCCCAACACCCTTCAACACCCCGTTTGAAATCGGCGAGCAGGAGTTTAAACGGGTACTCTCAGGCTTCAAGGGGCTGAGCAGCCTCATCCTGCTTTCGCACACTCCTCCCTTCAACACTTCGCTAGACCTTGCTTCAACGGGTGAGCACATAGGCTCCGCCGAGGTTAGAAGATTCGTGGAGGAGGAGTCTCCACTAGCATGCTTATGCGGCCATGTTCACGAGAGGGCGGGCCTGTCTGAAAAAATCGGGGGCACGCTCGTCGTCAACCCTGGGCCCAGGGGGATGGTGATAGAGCTGTGAGGATTCTCGTGACGGGGAGGCCTGGGATAGGTAAGACGACGGTTGTCTCAAAGCTCGCCCAGATGCTGAGGGAGAGGGGTGTGAACGTGGGCGGCATGATAACCCGCGAGACCAGGGAGAAGGGTGTTAGAACAGGGTTCCTCGTTGAGGATTTGAAAACCGGTTTGAAGGGCCTTATGGCAAGCGTTAACTATAGCTCCGGCCCCAGGGTCGGCAGGTATTTCGTCAGCCTGATGGAGCTTGAAAGAGTCGGCGTCAAGGCTATACGGGACGCTGTCGAGAGGGATGAGGTGGTTATTATCGACGAGATAGGCCCGATGGAGCTTTACTCAGAATCCTTCAGGAAAACAGTCTCCGAGGCTTTCGCCTCAGGCAAGAGTGTTGTCGCAACAATCCACGAGAAGGCTTCGCAATACTCTTTCTGCAGAACCATTCTCTCAGCCAGCGGTGTTTCAACCTTCACCGTTACCCTCGGCAACAGGGATCTGCTTCCGAAAACCATTCTCGATAAACTGTCACCGCCGTGTTAGAAGCAGCATCCTGCGAAAAAGCCGACCATGGCTAGCCCCTGGTTTCGCTGCCCTACCACGGGTTTAGCCGCGTTAACCATAAGCCTCGCAACCCGGGCTGACGCGTTTAAACCATTGTTAAAAGCCTTTTCCACACGGCCCGGCTTAAGCCGATTCTCAACCCTTGCGCGCAAGGATGGAACGGGAAACTTTTATAATGTTCCCTCGCAGCCTTCAAGCGAAGCCTGATGGCTCAGCAGGATGCCGGCGAGCTTAAAGAAAGAGCGATACGAGTGGCTGACCGAAGGATACTCGTAGGCGGTCCAAAGCCTGTTCTGAAAGAGGGGGAGGAGCACGTTAGGGACACTCTCTCCGTTTGCCCAGAGTGCTACAGGCTTCTCCCCGCACTCGTCTACGAGAAGGATGGTAAAATCTGGATTAGGAAGAACTGCCCGGAGCACGGTGAGGTTGAAGACCTCTACTGGGGCGATGCAGCGATGTACAGGAGGGCGATGAAGTATGAGGCCGCGTCGACCAGGGTCAAGTATGCTTACAAGCAGCTTGAAAACCCCTGCCCGTTCTCATGCGGCATATGCACGATCCACACTACTCAGACTGCTCTCGCCAACGTTGTCGTTACGAACAGGTGCAACTTCAGCTGCTGGTATTGCTTTTTCTTCGCCGAGAGGTCTGGCTACGTTTATGAGCCTACTCTAGAGCAGTACAGGATGATGATGAAACACTTGAGGAAGCAATACCCCTATGGTTCCAAGGCTATTCAGCTCACTGGCGGCGAGCCCCTTATGAGGGACGACCTCGTCGACATCATCAGGATAACGAGGGAGGAGGGCTTCACCCATGTTCAGCTTAACACTCACGGGGTTTTCTTCGCTTTGGAGGGCGGTGTCGAGCTTGCGAGGAGGCTTAGGGAGGCTGGTGTAAACACCGTCTACCTGAGCTTCGACGGGCTAGACCCGAGGATAAACGTGAAGAACCATTGGGAGATACCCTACATCTTCGAAAACTTCAGGAAAGCAGGAATGACCAGCGTCGTCCTCGTCCCAACAGTCATAAACGGGTGGAACACTGAGGAGCTTGGGAAAATAGTCAGGTTCGCCGCCGTTAACGCGGACATCGTTAGAGGCGTAAACTTTCAACCCGTCTCCCTAGTGGGCCAAATGCCGAGAAAAGAGAGAGACAAGCATAGAATAACCATCCCCGATGTGATAAGGCTCGTCGAAGAACAGACGAACGGGGAGATAAGCAGGGACGCCTGGTACCCCGTCCCCTTCACACTCGTGCTGACAATGTTCCTCGAAAAGCTGACTAAGGGTAAGGAGAGGTGGCACATGCCCATCCACCCCGCCTGCGGAATGGCTACCTACGTTTACCTAGACAGGTCTAAAGACGGAATCCACTTCACACCGATAACGAGCTTCGTCGACGTCGAAGGCCTCTCAGAATACTTGAGGGAGAAGACTGTTGAAATGGAGAAGGGAAGAAGCAGATACATGGTCATGCTTGAACTAGTCCGCAAACTAGGAAGCTTCATCGACAAGGAGAAACAGCCCAAAGACCTCAACCTAGGAAAAATACTAACCAACATAATCATCAAAAGAAGCTACGACGCATTAAGCATATTCCATTATAAATTTAACTTTTTAGGTATGATGCACTTCATGGATCCGTATAATTATGATGTGGAGAGGGTGATGCATTGCGGTGTTCATTACGTGACTCCTGAGCCGAATGTTGTTCCGTTCTGCACCTTCAACGTTTTGCCTGAGCTCTACAGGGATAATGTTCAGAGGAAGTTCTCAGTAAGCCTGGAGGAGTGGAATAAACTTAAGCCTGGAACAGTCGGGGACAAGGCTAAGTATAAGAGAGACGTCAAGAAGCTGGAATCCGGCGAGATATACAAGAGGACTTACGCGGGCTTCCTTGAATAAGCCTAGGGATACTGTGTAGGAAGACTATTTAAGAAAGTTATACTGAAATAGTTATATCAATATATCCTCCTTCTTCTGTAGAGCTTTTCCTTACCCTCGTCCCAGGATTTATATGCGAGGAAGACGGCATCAGCTCTCTTCTTTATCTCCTCCATTTTCCGGTCATCCGTCATGTCATTCGCATCAAAGACCGAATAAAAACGACAGTATTTGAAGTATATGTCAGAAGGAATGAAAAGGACTACCTTAACTCCGGTTTTCTTAGTTACAAGCTCCGCTATCTTCTCCCCAAACCTCAGCCTCGCCATCAGCTTCCTGTATTTCCTATCATACTTCCTCCAGTTCTTCTTGTCTTGCAAGTCCTTGAGGAAGACCTTGAGCTGCGAGCTATCCAACCCGTCCCTCCAGTAATCCTCAATCCATCCATCGATCGTTTCAATACCATGAGATAGGGCCCATATTTGTCCCTTCGCATCTTCCTCGACAGCACAACAACCAAAGCTCCATAACTGAACGGACCACTTAAGCTCCTCTCCACTGAGCGACTCCTCTAGGATGTCTCCCACGTGTATCTCATAAGGCCGATAGAAAGGTTCTCCCTTGAAGCGTTCGTCTAAATAATCCTTTACCCTTTTCGGAAAATCCGGGCTCTCCACTTCAGCCACCTTCCTCATCCTCGAAGATGGTTTTCATTCTTCCATCCCTAGACATCTTAATAAGCTTAAACCTTTTAATCCCCCCTCCTGTCTCAAGGACCTCCCAAGGGTCGTAATAATCTCTAGCGATTAATGTGAACCTTACGCTCTTATACTTTTCTTTTTCCATGTAGCGTCTAAGCTGATCTGCTGCTCGACAAAGTACTCCTGCCTCAGCCTTCGGATCGTTAAACTCATCAAGGCTAACCGTACTCTTAACGTCCAATATTACAAGTAGCTCCCCGGTCCTTTTATTTCTTATCGGATAATCCGGGCCATCCTTCTTTGGTCCTTCCATTTCAAGCTCTTGTCTGGAAACTCCAAGAAGCTCTGAGACCTTCTCTAAGATGATTTCTTCGTATTTGTCTTTCGTTAAGTATTCACCAACATCTCCCCTTGCAACCTTGTCTTCATGGCTCGACAATATTTTTGCAGCCTTTTGTTCTATGAGGGTTCCAGTCGGGAGAACTTCTATTTGCTCCAGCGTCTCCGAGCCCTTAAGAACGGGGATCACCAGCTCCTTATTCCGGCAGCAAGACTTCCCCTTGTCGAAATATGCTACCAAGGCTGCTTCGCCCTTCGCGATTCTTTCTCGTATTTCTTCTACATCGTCTCGTCCGAATTTCTCCCTGAGCTTCTCGATGAAGCATATTGTCGTCTTTCCCTTCACGTTTAACCCTATATCGTATTTGACCCTGTCCTCCAACCTCTGGGTATGCAGCGGGAATACTGGTTCGAAGCGGTAATACTTGAGCCTCAACAGGTTTCCATCGACCTGCAGGTCTCTGATTGAGCGCGTCATGCCCGAGGGGTCTTTTATGTTGACGGTGCCATCCTGGTAGAGCCTGAGCTGAAGCTGGTGGCCGCCATGCGCCTTTATGGATTTGAGCGATGTCGTCACGGTTAAATAGGGTCCGTGTTCTTTACGCTTGCTGAACTTTTCCAGCTCCCACTGGATTTTCTCCACGCCGATTTCCCTTCCGTCGAGCATGAGCCTCTTCGCCACGGGATCGAAGTGGAGGCTGTGCCCCAATACTTTGAAGAACCTTGGGAAATGCCGGTTGGAGTCGTACCTGTATAGCGCGCGCGCTCTAGCTCGCGATACGTATCAGACTTTGGGGGAGAGAACCTGCCGGACCTGATGCAAGCCGTGTTGAGCGGGCAAGTTTCGCATCTGAGGGTTAGTCCCATAATCCTCATCCCTCTTACAACGCATTGGTAAACTAAGCACAGATTCCTCTTCGGGAGACGACATCCAGCACATAAACCGAGCTTAAGATAATCGCATTTGCGGCATGACTTTCCACATCTTAAAGGCCCATGCGCAACATGCATCTCTAAAGACTCTGTGTCCCTTCCTCTTTAAAAAAGGCTATGTTGACTAGCACACTGTCCTCTCCAAAACACTTCATGAACGTAAAATTATCGCACAGCTATGAAGGCATTCGGGCTTCAATACGCGAACCATTGGGAGTAGCCTGTGGGAAGGCTTACGTTGGCTTCCTCTAAGCCTAAAAGTTTAAAACTGTTAGCCCGTGGAGTCTTCAAGAATGGTTCTGATCGGTGAGCCAGCTCCTGATTTCGAGGTTCAGACTACAAGGGGCAGGTTCAGGCTTTCCGAGCTCAGGGGCAGGTGGGTTCTCCTGCTGACGCATCCTTCAAGCTTCAACCCTGTCTGCACGACTGAGGTTATCGCTCTTTCCCAGAGGATTGACGACTTCAGGAAGAACGGGGTCGAGGTTTTCTCAATATGTCCTGAGAGCCTTATGAGCGTAATATCATGGGTTAGGGATGTTGAGGAGAAATACGGGTTGAAAATAATGTTCCCCGTCGCAGCCGACCCGGATAAGAGGACGGTGAGCCTCTACGGTGCTGCGGACGCTAGGGGAAGCGTTGCGAGAAGCGTTTTCCTCATAGATCCTGAGGGGGTTGTCAGGTTCACAGCCCAGTATCCTGTTGAAATCGGAAGGAATGTTAAGGAGCTGTCCAGGGTTACGAGGGCTGTTCAAACCTCTTTTAAGTCGAGCCTGCTCGCCCCGGCGAACTGGGAGCCGGGTGAGCCGATGATAATCCCGCCGCCCTCCACGGTTGAAGAGGCTGACAAGAGGGTTAGGGACGGGGCTGAACGCTGGTATATTCAGAGGAAACAGGTTTAGACAAGCCTCTTCCTCCTAGCCGTGTTCGAAAGAGCCTGGAAAAGTATTCTCACTGCTGCTGCAGCCGAGGCGCCCCCGGGGTCGAGCATCGGGTTAAGCTCGACAAGGTCGAGCCCGACGAGCTTCTCGCTTACAGTGTTCTCCAGAAGGTCTAGCAGGATGCTTGTCGATATTCCGCAGGCCTCCGGGTTAGCCACCCCCGGGGCGTAGGCAGGATCTAGAACGTCGAGGTCTATGCTTACGTAGATGCTTCCAGCGTTCTCAACAATGCTTCTAAGCCTCCTGCAGGCCTCCGCAGGGTCTCTGAGTATCTGTCTCGAAGAGACGAGGGTCTCGCCGCCAGCGTACTCAACCTCCTCCCTGCAAGCCGCCCTGACGCCCACGTGCACAACCCTGCAAGCCTCCTCGCTTATCCTCCTCATGACTGTCGCGTGGCTAATCCTGACTCCCCCGGGATACTCGTCCCTGTAGTCGAAGTGGGCGTCGAAGGAGACTACTGTCTCCGGCTTAAGGCCTCTCACAGCCCCCAGGGTTATCGTGTGCTCTCCTCCAAGCATCACAGGAGTCTTGGAGTCAGCATGAATCTCCATGCATACTTTCTCAACCCTTTTCAAAACCTCGTCGACGTTGAACGTCACCGCAACATCCCCAAGGTCTGAAATCCTAACGTCCTCCAGGTCAGCCCCGCCGCCCAGGCTGATGGTTTCAACCTCGGCTGAGAAATGCCTTATGCTGGCTGGCCCGAATCTTGAACCCGGCCTGAAGCTCGTCGTCCCGTCGAACGGGACTCCCACGACGGCGAACCACGACTCCTCGTAGCTGCGCCTGATCCCGGAGAAGAAATACGGGTTTTCAACCAGGTGAAGCCTAGCCTCGTCCAAGCCTGCTTGCAGAAGCCTTTGAAATAGATAAAGATTCCCCCGGCTGCGTGGCGGCTTAAAAACCATCCAGCATTGTTTAAACGGATGCAGAATGGGTTTAAACCAGTTTCAACAAGCATTCTCATGCTTCAAGACGTTTCTCCCAGTGGTTCTGCTCTGCCGCGCCGCCCTCCAGGACCTGGAGGAGAGGGAGGTTGATGCTTCAGCATGGCTCCCAATCCTCCTGCTCGGGCTTTCAAACCTAGTCCTGGAGCTGGCTTCCAACATGCTTCAGGAGACTTTTTTCAAGGTTTTTCAAGCCATCAGCCTGATGGGCCTGCTGCTCCTCCTGCGCCTCTACGGCCCGGGTGACGCTTTGATACTGGTAGGCATATGCCTGACCCATGTCTCCACAACCAGGCCCCTGCTCCAGGGACGCTTCCTGCAGCTTTTCTACCCGGATTTCAGCCTAACTGTTCTTTTAAACGCTGAAGTATTGTCGCTGGCAACTGTTGCTTCAAACCTTCTCCGCAACCTGTGCTCAGGAGCCTGGAGAACCCTGCCCAAGGAGGAGCCTCTTCGAAAAAGGATTGCCAGCATGCTGCTTCCAAACACTGTGAGACTGAGGGTTGAAGCCCCCCGGGGCGGGTGTGCCGCCGGCAGCGGCGGGTGCAGAATAGTCTCCGCGAAGCAGACTGTTCCAATGGCGCTGTTCATTCTTCTCAGCTACGTGGCGACGCTCCTCTTCGGAAGCCTCATCCCAGTCCCGGCTTAGCGGGAGGGTTGGAGAAGACTGGAAAAACGCAGCGAGGCTTAAGGTATGAAGACTGCCGCCGCGACGACGGTGGTCCACATGCCGTCCTTATTGCCCACTGCGGACTGTGTTACGCTCATCGTTTTAACCCTGCGGCCGCTTATCTTCCAGATCTCCTTCTGCTCGTCCCAGCTCTTATCTATGTCGAACGGAACCCCGAGCGTTGAGGCGAGCATGAACGCGGCGAGGTCCTCAGCGTAGTCTCCAGCCTTCTTCTCAGTCTGGCCGAAGGAATGGTGCTCGCTCAAATAGCCGTAGCTCTCGTCGTCCAGAGGCTTAGCCATGCCTATTGAAGCCGCTATAAGCCTGTTAGGCTCGTTCGTCTCGTTCTTAGCCAGCACGACGAAGATCACTTGGCCCGGCTTAAGCTTGCTCAACCCCTCCTCCCTGCCTATCACCCTGCATCCAGGCGGTATTATGCTTGAAATCGGAACCAGGTTGAACTGAGCTATGCCCGCGTCCCTGAGAGCTATCTCGAAGGACGCCAGCCTCTCCCTGTGGACGCCCACCCCCTTCGTGAAGAACACTTCCCTCGGAACGAAACTGAATCCTTCCATTCTCTTTTCTGTTGGAGAAAGAATCGCTAGAAAGGTTTAAGATAAAGTTTTCCCCCTCGTGTAAACCGTGGCAGGCCCGCCTGCTCTGAGAATGGTTGCGGCGGGACTGCTTAGCCATGCGGAAACCGGGAGGCGTGGCGGCGGGCCGTTGGAGAAGTGTTGTTTAAAATGGCTGGCGGAAGGATGGGAATCGGGAGGTTCGATCTCCACATACATACTTTCCTCTCTAGGGACTCGCTCATTAACCCGAGGCTGCTGCCCAGGGTGGCTGCTTCAAGGGGGCTCGCCGGCCTGGCTGTGACTGACCATAATGCTTTCGGAGCCCACAGGATGCTTGAGTCAAGCAGCCTCATAATCGTGCCCGGCATGGAGATAAGGACTACGGCTGGGGACATAATAGTCCTCTTCATACAGGAGCCCGTTAAATCCAGGGATCCTTTCGAGGTTTGCGACCTGGTTAGGGAGCAGGACGGTGTCCTAATAGCGGCACACCCCTTCGGGTTCCCGAGGCTGGGCGGCAGCGTGGGCGGGGAGGTTCTGAGGCTTCTAGACGGCGTTGAGGTTGTTAACGCCAGGAACCTTCTGAAAAGCCAGAACGAGAAGGCTCTTCAGCTCGCCAGGAGGCTTGGAAAGGCTGAGACAGGGGGCAGTGACGCTCATTCTCTGAGAGAAGTCGGCAGGGCCTATACTCTCGCAGACGCCTCGAGCCTCGAGGAGCTGCGTACAGCTATTAGAAGAAGGGGGACCAGGGGTTCAGGAGGCTTAAGCAGCCCCCTGGCGCACCTGGCAAGCTTTTCAGCGAGCATTATTCACGCTTTAACCCGTTAGCCCTTATTCTTCCCCTAAGCGTCGCTCCGAGTATTCCGCCGGTTTGAAGCCGGTTTAAACCGATGCGCGCTCTGTGGAAACGGGTGTGCGCGATAAAGATTCCGCTCAACTGTTTAAAACTTGAAAAAATAAAAAAGGAGAAGGGGGTGATAGAAGTCCCGTCAACACTTCTTAGTTGTCTTCTTAGTCTTCTTCTTAGCCTTCTTCTTAGCGGCCATCTTCAAGAAGATAGTATGCAAGCATACACTTAAACTTTTTGTTTTTTTAACTTTTCACTCAGCCCGCCGGCCATCTAACCAGTCAAGCCGTCGAGCGTCTCCAGAAACTCCTCCTCGGCTCCGACGGGTATTGCGCCCGAGGCTGCGACACTGTGCCCGTCTCCAAACCCCCCGTGCTCCGCGCAGGCGTCTGGAAGAATCTTGGACAAGGGTGGTTTAACACCCTCCTCTATCATCCTCCTGAGCCCTGAGGGTGCTCTCGCCGAAACCTTAACATAGTCTTTTTCAAGCAGGCCGTAGCCAGGTATCTCCCTCGGGATCCTCATGAACCCGATCAAATACTTATTGTCGTCGACAATCCTCTGGTAGCTTAAGAAGGATGTGAAGCTTCCGAGAACCTTGCCGCCCATCCCTTTGAAAACGCTGCCGGAGTCGAACCATTGCAGCCCCTTTTTCTCCCCCAAGCCCCTCCTGATTATCGAGGCTAGAAGAGCCTTGTTAGCCCTCCTCCTCTCCTCTTCAAGGGTTTCCGAGAGGCTGAGGGCCTCCGGGTTGAAGCCTTTCAAACAGGCTTCAAGAGCCTTCTCCACGCCACCCCTGTAGTATCCTACTGAGGCGAGTATCGTGATGGCTTGAGAAGCCTTAACCCTTGAGAGCCCGAAGCCTTCTGCAACAATCTTAAAGTCCCTCCCAGACTGTTTCACAACACCCTCCTTCAAAGAGTCTTCAAGAGCAATCCTGTTTAAGCCCACTGGCTCACCCGGTGTTTCAACCGAGCCTATTACCGCCAGGTGGGAGAGCCTTCTAAGGCTGCTGTCAACCCTCCTGGCGAAGAGATAGGCGGCTGTTGAGGCTGAAGCATCCCTCTCCCCCCGGTAGCCGTAGAGCTCAGGGTTCAGGTTTAAAACGTTGCTCATGCGCGAGGGCTGAGTATCATGGTGGTCAAGGATCACCGTCAAGCAATCCTTCCCAGTGTTCTCCCCTATTTTCTCAACGTGGGCTGAGCCGATGTCGCTGAACACTGTCACACGGCTTTCAGAAAGAGTTTTCACCAGAACCTCTGGGAAAAGCTTGTCTAAGCAGAGGGTTTTAACGTTGAAACCCATTTTTTCAAGCGCCGTCTTAACTATCGCGGCTGAGCAAACCCCGTCAGCCTCGTCGTGGTGGATTAAAACAGCCTCGCCAACCCTGCGCTTAAGCTCTTCAACAGCCTTAGCAAGGCTTGATTCAAACCTCTCCAAGACTGCTTATTGAAAAGCAGGAGGAGGGAAATAAACGTTAGAAACAGATATAAGCATACGCTTATCGCTTTTTAACGAGGATTCTTGCTGGGCGAGGAGATCGTTAAAGCGGTTGAAAAAGTTAAGCCGAGCATCGTTAACGTGAGCACAGTGAAAATGGTTTACGAGTTCTTCTTCTACGCTTTCCCGGTTCACGGCGTTGGGTCAGGCATAGTTGTCGACGAGGAGGGTCTTTTCCTCACGAATCATCACGTGATAAGGGGTTCCGACCGGATTCAAGCCTCGTTCTACGACGGCCTTATGGCGGAGGGCCGGGTTGTAGGCACAGACCCCAGCCTAGACATCGCCCTGATCAAGGTTGATGACGTGAGCCTTAAGCCTGCTGAACTAGGAGACTCGGACACGCTTAGGGTTGGCGAGATAGTTATCGCGGTGGGGAACCCGCTCGGCTTGGCTGGTGAGCCGACTGTGACAATGGGTGTTGTAAGCGCGTTGGACAGGCAGATAGTTTCGCGGGAGCTTTTCTTCCCCGAGCTTATTCAGACGGATGCTGCGATAAACCCTGGGAACAGCGGCGGCCCCCTGGTGAACCTTAAGGGCGAGGTTGTGGCGGTTAACACTGCAGTAATACCCTTCGCCCAGGGCATAAGCTTCGCAATACCCATAAGCTCCATCAAGCCTCTCGTCGACTCCTTCAAGAAGTACGGCAGGATGGTTAAGCCTTGGCTCGGCGTCAAGTCGATAGACGTTAACAGGCAGATTGCGAACTACTACTCGCTCGGCGTGGACTACGGGGCGCTGGTCGTAGAGGTTTCTCCGCGCAGCCCTGCTGAGAGAGCTGGCCTGAGGCCTGGGGACGTTGTCACCATGATAGACGGCAAGCCTGTTAAAAGCTCAGCCTCCCTTGTGAGGGAGCTTAGAAGGAAATCCGTAGGCCAGAGAATAGAGCTCCTCCTATACAGGGGTTTCAGCAGGTATGTTGCTTCACCGGTGCTTGAGGAAGCCAGGTTTTAAAAATCTCAGCTAAGCCTCCACCTACTTCTCCCCGACGGCAAGCTCCTGCAGGAGGGTTTGCACAGCCTTCTTGCTGAGCTCCCTAGCAGCCTGGTCTAGAGTAACGTATTTCAAAGCATCCTTCGGACAGTGTTCGACGCACCTAGGGTAGCCCTGCTTCTCACAGTAGTCGCAGATGACAACCTTCCTCTTATCCAGGTGGAGCCTTATTACTCCGAAGGGGCATGTTTCAACACACCAGCCGCACCCGTTGCACTTGTTCTCGTCTACAACTATGACTCCGTTAGGCTTCTGCGTTAAAGCGTCTCTCGGGCATGCTTTAACACACGGAGGGTCCTCGCACTTCCTGCATGCTACAGCAAGGTTCAGGAAGGGCTCTATCCTGACAACCCTTATCCTAGACTTCTTAATGTTTAAGACGCCCTCGCTCGCGAACGAGCACACGTATTCGCATATCCTGCACCCGTTGCACTTGTCAGGGTCGCAAACAATTATCTTCCTAAGCCTCGACTCCAACCTCCTCCGCCTCCTTGGATAAGCCGAGCTCTAAAAGCTTGCGTTTCAACGGTATTCCATCCCTGCTCCAGCCCCTGCACTCGTAGTAGCCGTCTAAAGCCTCCTCATACTCCTCCCTCTTTATAACCGCCCCCTTGACAACGTCGTCCGGCAACGGGTCTTCAAAAGCCCTTGGAGGCGGATAGTCGTCCCTCCTGGTTACGCCGCACTTAACGTTGAAGCATCTCGCAGCATTGTGTATTCTCTCACCCGCCTTCAGGATCTGCTCGCCACTCATGCTTAACCCGGTTACAAGAGTATAGAGCTTCGCAAGCTCATCCATTGATTGGAAGACCCCTCTTGTGAACTTGCATATTATCAGCGAGTCTATCACAGCATACTGGTTCTCACCGTCGTAAACTATCTTCCCCCTGCTTTTTTCAAGCCTAAGCCTGTCAACCTTGCCTTTAACGTCAACCTGGTATGAGCCCGACCTAAGGTAGTCCGCACCCCTGTTCGAGACTGCGAAGCCCAGGGTTGAGGTTTGGAGAGACCTTAACTCGTACGCAGCCCACTCCAGACCCTTACAATGCACAGCGAACCTCTCAGAGCCCTTCCCAACTATTTGAGAAGCCCTCCTAACACCCTCGCTTAGCAATACTCCAAGCCTACCCTCCTTCAGGCACATTCTCCTGAGGGCCTCAAGCAGAGCCTCGTTGCTGCCGAACCTGAGCTCAACACCGTCAGTATCCTCCTTCGCTAGAATACCTTTCTCGAAGCACTCCATAGCCCACCCCACCACGTTGCCCGCGGAAATCGTGTCGACGCCAAGCTTGTCGCAGATCTCAACAGCCTTGGTTACAGCGTCCAGGCTACGGATGCCGCAGTTAGGCCCCAGTAGCGCTAGGCTCTCGTAGTCGACGCTTGAAACCGTGCCAGCGTAATCCTCCCTAGCCTGGTTAACATGGTCGCAAGCTATGGGGCAGCCTGCGCAAGCAACAATCTTCTTAACATGCGTCTTAAGCATCGTCTCCCCAGACACTTCCTCAGCATACTCGAACGTCCCCCTCTGGAAATTGTAAGACGGCAGGCACCCAAGCTTGTTGTGCACGAGAATGTTCGCAGGCGTCCCGTAGACCCTGTACTTCTCCGTCGCAGGCCCCTGGCAGCGCTCGTTCAGCTCAGCCACAAGCCTTACGAGACCCTCCGGGTCGGCGACCTCAACATCCCTAGTCCCCCTTGCTGCGACAGCCTTAAGATTCTTAGAGCCCATTACCGCGCCGAGGCCGCACCTGCCGACCTGCCTGTTCCTCTCGTTCGTAATGTTCGCAAGCCTAACCATCCTCTCGCCAGCCGGGCCTATTGAGGCTACTGTGAAAGACTCGTCTCCAAGCTCCTCCTTAATAATCTCCTCAGTCTCCCAGGTTGTCCTGCCCCAGATGCTTGAAGCACTCCGGAGCTCAATATTCTCATCGTCGATCATAAGGTAGACTGGTTTCTCAGACCTGCCTGTGAACACGACGCCATCCCAGCCTGCGCTCTTAAACTCCGACGCGAAAAGACCCGAAGAGATTCCGAAGCCGAAGATGCCTGTCAACGGTGATTTCGCGAAAACAGCATACTTGTTCCCGGCTGTCGAGATCGTTCCCGCCAGCGGCCCGGTCCACCAGATTAAAACGTTCTCCAGCGATAAAGGATCCACCTGCGCAGGGTTGGGAAGCATGTCGTACAGGGTTCTCGCCCCAAACCCGTAGCCGCCTATGTAGTTTAGAGCCATGTGCTCGTCAATCTTTCCCACAGCCGTCTTGCCGCGTGTCAAGTCGACCATCAAGTATTTCCCAGCGTAGCCCTTCAAACCTATCCTCCCCCAGCTACTGAGGGAGCTAGAACAATCCTGTCGCCAGGGTTAACAGGGTGCTTGCTAATCCTGCTAAGGTCCACAACCCTCCCGTTAACTATTATCAAGGATGATTCCTCCATAGGCTTGCCGTCAGGCCCTATGAACTCCGAGCGTAAATCAACCCCGATAGCTTCGCCCAACTCATTAATAATTTCAAGAAGAGTAGCCCCTGGCTCAACACTGATCCTCATGTTTTTCCTTTTGAAGAGTTCGCGAAACCTTCCCACGAGCTCCAGCTCAACCTCGCTCAAAGCATTCGCTAGACTGACTGCAGAGGCCCGATATAAAACTTTACGAGGCCCCCATGATTTTTTTAAACTAGTCGTTAAACAGTCTTCTAAAAGTTTTTCTACCGCGCCGTGAATTCTTCCCCGGCTATTGGCGACGAGGCTGGCTGAGGATGCTACGCTGCTGACTGTCGAGAGGCGTTTCTACACTGATTACGTACGCTTAACCCTAGACAGGGGCAGGTGTATTTTCTGCGACGTCTGCATCAGGGTCTGCCCCAAGAGCGCGGTCAGGCTTGCTAGGAGAGAAGACGGTTCTCTAACCCTTAAGATAGGTGAGGAGTGCAGCCTCTGCGGGGCCTGCGAGCCATTCTGCCCAACCGGGGCGATAGCCATCACGGTTAACGGTAGGCGTTTGAACCCGCTTGTCTCATCCGGAGGCTTCCCACTCCCACTGCCTAAGATAAGGGTCGACCAGTCGAAGTGCAGAAGCGACTGCTTCAAATGCTCAGAAGCCTGTCCAACCGGAGCCATAAAGATAGATGCTGAACACAACGTTAAGGTTGAAGAGGAGAAGTGCCTTAGATGCCCCTGGTGCGAGGACGCTTGCCCCGGGAAAGCGATAAAGGTAAACCCGTTGTTCGAGGGAACAGTTTTCATAGACGAGTCGAAGTGTGAGGAGAAGTGCGACGCCTGCGTTGAAGCCTGCCCGACGAAAGCCATCTCTAAAACCGGTGGAAAAATAGGGGTCAACCCGAGGGTCTGCATACTCTGCAACGCCTGCATCCATCTGGATGTCTGCAGGAATCGCGCGATAACCGTGGTCAGGCGGAGAGTTCTGCACGGGGAGGGCTTCTCAGCAGTCTGGGCTAACGCTGTCGAGAACCTCCTGGGTGCTAGACCCTTGGCGAGGGAGCTGGATTCTGAAGGCTACCGGAGGATCAGGAAGCTGGTTGAGGAGGCTAGGCTATGATGGCTGAGGAGGCTAGGATAGGGGTCTTCGTATGCCACTGCGGCAAGAACATAGCCGGTGTAGTTGACGTAGCCCGGGTTGCCGAATACGCTAAGACCCTTCCGAACGTTGTCTACTCCTCCCACAACCTCTACACCTGCTCCGACGCGGGACAGGCTGAGATAAAGAGGATTATAAAGGAGCAGAGGCTGAACAGGATTGTCGTAGCAGCCTGCAGCCCGAAGATGCATGAGCCGACTTTCCGAGCATGCGTCTCAGAAGCCGGTTTAAACCAGTATCTTTTCGAAATGGCGAACATAAGGGAGCACTGCTCCTGGGTTCACGCTAACGACCCTGAGGGCGCAACCCGTAAAGCAATGGACCTTGTCAAGATGGCTGTCGCCAAGGCGCGTTTGCTGGAGCCGCTTGAACCAATAATCGTCCCAGTTGAGAAAACCCTTCTCGTAATAGGAGGTGGGATAGCTGGAATGAGGGCTGCGCTCGATGTTGCAGACTCAGGCTACAGCGTAATACTCGTTGAGAAAAACCCTGGTCTAGGGGGGAAGACCATGCTCCTCGGGAAAACCTTCCCGACGATAGACTGCACAGCCTGCCTCGTCAACGAGATGGTTAGCAGGGTCCTCACACACCCTCGGATAAGGGTCTTAACGCTCACGGAGGTAAACGGGGTAGACGGCTACATCGGCAACTTCATCGTGACGGTGAGGAGAAGACCCTCAAGGGTTTCCGAGGAATGCGTAGGCTGCCGGAGATGCGTGGAGGCATGCCCCGTGGAGGTTGAGGAGGAATACTCCCACGGCCTCTCGAAGAGGAAAGCAGTATACCTTGTTGAGAAAACATTGGGAAACATTGTTTGCGAACAGGGCCTTGAGAAAATCCTCCATATTTCAGGCCTCGTTGGAAAACCGTTGACAGCGGTGATAGACGAGGAGAACTGCACCGGGTGCGGGAGATGCGTTGAAGCATGCCCGGTGAAAGCAATAGACCTGAAGGCCCCAGGCGTAGAGGAGGTCTTCAAGGTTGGGGCGATAATTATTGCAACAGGCTTCGACCTCTTCAACCCTCTGAGGAAACCCGAGTATGGCTATGGCAGGCTTAGAAACGTTCTGACAAGCATCGAGCTCGAAAGAATGCTGACGCCGGACGGCCCCACGCAGGGGAGACTAGTAAAGCCCTCAGACGGAAAACCAGCCGGGAAAATAGCCTTCATACAGTGCGTAGGATGCAGGGACGAGCAGACAAATATATACTGCTCAAGAATATGCTGCATGATAACCCTCAAGCAAGCACTCCTCGTTAAAAAGAACAACCCCAGCGTCCAAGTAACCGTGTACTACATCGATGTCAGAGCAGGAGGAAAAGAGTATGAAACAATATTCAAGATGGCTAGGGAGAAGGGAGTAAGATTCATCAGGGGAAGGCCGAGCAGGGTTGAAGAAACAGGTGGAAACCTAAGGATCCAGGCGGAAGACACTCTGAGCGGGGAAAGAATAGACGAGAACTACGACCTCGTAATCCTAGCAACAGGCATGCAGCCATCAGAAGGCACAGACAAGCTGGGGGAAATACTTAGAGTACCCAGGGACCAAAACGGCTTCTTCATGGAGGCGCACATCAAGCTTAAACCAGTGGAGACGGTGGTCAACGGAATATTCCTAGCAGGATCATGCGCAGGCCCAACAGACATACCCATGACGATAGCGAGGGGACACGCTGCAGCCTCAAAAACACTCATGCTCTTCTCAAAAGACTTCATAGAGCTCGAACCAGTAACAAGCTATGTAGACCCGTTGAAATGCAAAGGCTGCCTAGCATGCACCAAGATGTGCCCATACCAAGCGCTCAAACCAATAGAAACGGAAGGTAGAAAAATCATACAGGTAACTCAATCCATGTGCGCAGGATGCGGAACATGCGCAGCAGGCTGTCCATTCAACGCGCTCAACCAACACCACTTCACAGACGAAGAAATATTTGCGCAAATCGATGCAGCCCTAGAGGAAAACCCCAGGGAAAAAATTATAAGTTTCAATTGTAATTGGTGTTCATACGCAGGCGCGGACATGGCTGGAGTATCAAGATTCGAATACCCCTCGAGCGTGAGGATAATCAGAGTCATGTGTTCAGGCAGAGTCAGCGAGAAAATGATCCTGAGGGCATTCGAGAAGGGAGCGGGAATGGTTCTTGTAGCGCCATGCCACCCCGCTGACTGTCACTACATAAGTGGCAACGAGTGGGCTCGCAGGAGAGTTGAGTCGCTTAAGAAGAGGCTTGGCAAGATGGGTGTTAATCCTGAGCGTTTGTGGTTCGTCTATGTTTCTGCTGCCGAGGGCAATGTGTACCAGAATACAATTATTAAAATGAATGAATATTTGCAGAAGCTTAAGAATGGTGCGGCCAGCTGGGGTGCTGAGGAGGCTAAGGCAGTAGCCTAGTTAACATCATTGCAACATCGTGGTGCTGTTAGCTTTCCATTTTGCTGAGCATCTTCCTGTGAACCTCTTTATACTCTTTCTTGAAGCCCTCGTCATCCAGCTTTCTCGCAGCTGAGACTGCTTCAACCCTCTTATTCGTCTCCTTGAACATCCTGTCTTCATCCATGCCTCTGGAGTTGAAGGAGGAGATGAAAATGCTTTACAGCGGTGGCTCAGCGCGTGCTCAAGAAAGAAAGCAAGAGTGCTCCGACGCAAATAAAAGGAGCCGGCGTATATGTGATGATAAAAGTGTTCTAAAAATCATGTTTTAACTCGTATGTCGAGCATCCGAAAAGTCGATATAAAAAAGTAAACTTTAAATATAATTTAGGATACTAAAAACTTGAAATGTACGACGAATTCTCGCGCAGAATACTGCTCCTCTTAAGGAAGAGGAAAACCGCGAGGTTCAAGGATCTTAAGTCCGTCGTCAGCAATCCTAGGACACTCGCGATAAAGCTGAGGAGGCTTAGGCGTCTGGAGCTTGTAAAGGCTGAAAACGGGGCGTATGAGCTGACCAATAAAGGCCTTGAGGCAAGCAGGGTTCTTGAAGATTTACATAGAATCCTTTACTCTTCCGAACCAAGGGTTGAGAACGTGGAGAGAATACCTCATCATCACTATGCCCCTGTGATAAGAAAGTACTGTGAAATATTGAAGGATCTGTTGGGGGAAAGGCTGTTGAGCATAATGCTTTTCGGCTCTGTCGCCAGAGGAGACTGGAACAGGGACAGTGATATAGACATTCTTATAGTGGCTGAGGGCTGGGAGGACAAGCCTGCTTGGGTTAGGATTAAAGAGCTTAGGAGGGCTAAGGAAGCCCTGGAGGAAAGCCTGGAGTATTCGGAGGCTTTAAGAGCCGGTTACTGTCCGATTGTCCAAAACTATACGCTGAGCGTTGAAGAGGCTAAAAGGTTTAACAGGGTATTCTTAGATGCGGTGGTCGACGGTATAATTCTTTACGATAAGGATGGCTTTCTAACAGGAGTGCTTCAATCTTTAAGGAAAAGACTTGTAGAAATGGGTTCCGTAAGGGTTACGCTTCCAGACAAAAGGTTCTACTGGGTTCTGAAGGATGTGAAGGCGGGGGAGGTTATAACGCTTGGATAGCACTACGAACATAGACCTTGCTGCGTCAGCCCTAAGGAGGAGCGCGCGATGGTTGAGGAGCGCCTCAAGCGCTCTGGAGGATGAGAGGTGGGATGACGTCGTCTACTCTTCGCAGATGGCTGTTGAACAAGCGTCTAAAGCCGTCTTGATAGCGCTTGGAATAGAATATCCTAGGGAGCATGATGTTAGCGCCGTCTTCAAGCGGATCTCAAGAATAGAGAATGTTCCAGAATGGTTCTCATCCATTGTTCCCGAGCTTGCTAACAATATTTCTGAGCTGGCTGAGTTAAGAGGGCTAGCCGGCTACGGTTATGAGAAGGGCCTTGACGCGGATTATTTTAAAGGCTATGCGCCAAAAGCATATGAAATGGCTAGGAAACATTATGAGGCCTGCGCCAAATTCCTCTCCGAGCTTTACGGTGTGGATGCGAAAAAGTGATCTTAATGCTTACAGCTTCCAACTGCTTTAAGAAGCAATTCAAATGAATTCTTCATACGCTAGACGGCTCACGTTTAGGTTCCTAATCCAGACTTTGAAGACCCTTTACCCTGTGAAAACTCCGGATCATGAAGACCCATGCTTCTAAGAGAGTTTATCATTCTGAGCGTTAGCGTGCGTGCCGGACAACACTCTTGACTGAGGAGAACGCGCGCTAAGCCTCTTTGCAGTTTTTCCGGTACTCCGTTAAGCTTCCAGTCTTAACCACAACAACTGTTGCCAATCCGCTAACAACCGACGTGCCCATGAAGAGATAATTGCTCCACTCGGTAATTGTTGATTCATAGACCTTAAGCGGCTTAGAAACTTTTAGCGCGCGCGCTCAAGGTTTAGCCACGATCTCTATACCCTTCATAAGGAGTTCGCCGATATCTATTTTCGATTTCGAGAAGTTTATTACCTCGATGCCAATTACTTCACCGTTCTTGTCAAAGTCAACGACCAAATTCTCCCTGACCTCGATACTATCGACGATATCGCCGTCTCTCACCCTGATGTATAACGCATCAGCTAACGGATCATACTTCACCCTATACTCCATCACATTTAAAGAATGGCTATGACGGATTTAAAGCTTCCGATAAGCTGACCTTAAGAAAATGAAAAGCAGTCTTTCTAACACCGTGTTTTCGATCGGCAGGATCCGAGCCAGAGGGAAGGACTATTGTTGAGAAGATGCTTAGTGGGTGAAAGTTCAGCAATCCTATAGCTGGTAGACCGGAGATCACTGATGATATTCAAAGATGCATCGGGATTATACAGAAGTCTTTTAGTGTGCACATAAGGTTGAGGTCTACTTTAATAACTTCTTTCATAGCGTGTACACAAGGTCCTGAAAGGATGTTCTCTTTCTGCCATAACGGTATAGGAACACCAATACCGTGTTTCCAAGAGTTTTCCGATCTAATAACACATGCCTTGGGGAGATGTAGAAAGTAAAAGTATGTTTAAGAATAGTATGAGCGAGAAATCCTAAAAAGCTTAATACTGTGGATGCCTTTAAGAAGATGGTATGAGTATCAAAAGCAAGCTAATCGAATTTATTGTGAGGAATGACCTGATTCCAACGAGGATCAGGTGGAGGAAAAGCGTGAGCGGCGTCGGAAGGCTTTTTAACGATGTATATCATATGCTTAACCCAGATGACAGGAGAAAGCTTGTTGCCTTGCTATACGAGTGGGGCTTAAACGATGCAGAGGAAGTTGTCAAAACATTAAGGATAAAGAAGGATCTACACGGGTGTGCTCTCGCAATTTTAGCTGCAAACAGCGTTTTTGGTATAAGAAGCAAGATAGTGGAGGAAAGTAAGGATGAGGTGATGATCCACGCGACCAGGTGCTTATGGAAAGACAAGAAAAATTGGACGCCTGAAGTATGCGCCTCGATAGACCAGTACGATATCGGCCTGCTTGCAGGAATAAACAAAAGTATTCGTTACTACTGTTTGAAGAGGAGAAGCAGGGGTGACCCCGTATGCGAGGTAGTGTTAAAGAGAGTTGCGGATGAATCATCCGGCTAATATGTCTAACTAACAGCATCTAAGTATGGGTAACATTTTAGTCTGATGAAGGCCCGCGTTTCACATAGCCCTTACGCCTTGAAAACTCGCGAACTTTTTCAGGATCCGGTGAGTCCACCTCTCTGCGGTCTAAGTCTGTCGCGTCAAGCGCCTTCTCGATCATCCTCATCTTCTCATCGCAGCTCATCCGCTTAAGTTAAAGTGCGAATAGAAGATCGTGAATTCACCTCCAGCGGGAGCGCTAGACGTTTCAGAGCTTTCAATTCTCTTGGTTGCCTCTTTTAACAGTCTTAATGGGTTGGCGTCTGCTAATGAAACCCAGAGAAAGGTTAAGGCTTCAGCCTCTTACATGCCTTCCTATATATGGGATCGAGAAACTCATAATCCTTTACAATGCTCATCATTTCAAGCTTGTCGATGATCCTTGTTAATGTTGATTTGGGTAATACGATTCCTCTCTTCTCGGAGATAAGGCTCCTGACCTCAGACCATGAGTTCGCACCCTCCGCTATGGCTTTAAGGATGGACTTCTCTCTTGGGCTAAGCTTGTTCAATTCCTCGAGGGCCAGGTTCACCGCCATGCTGGAAATCTTCTCAACGTCTCTTGTCCCGTCTAAGTAGGATCTTCCGAAGAACACTAGCCATCCGACGATCCCGTCGAAGAGCTCCACGGCTTCCTCCATTGTTTTGCCGGGCGGCTTCAACCCTTCCTCCTTAAACCCCTTTGTCAAGAATTCTTTGGACAGGTCCTTTGCGAATCTATCAACGTGAATCTCGTGAACATACCTTCCATAAAGCGGTGAGGAAGCATCATCGAGGCCGAGAAAGCTTCTTAACAGGCCTACTTCAGAGCCGGATATAATCACGGATATATTTTCCAGATTGTCGTAGG
>Ga0315298_1001659_pt1 | contig 40026 bp, 39 predicted proteins | sample WHS_1_MG_FD_203077 | JGI IMG/M metagenome (GOLD analysis project Ga0315298, IMG submission 203077) | Extremophilic microbial mat communities from Washburn Hot Springs, YNP, Wyoming, USA - WHS_1_MG | ecosystem: Environmental > Aquatic > Thermal springs > Hot (42-90C) | place: USA: Wyoming... | reverse complement strand
AAGTAGGTGTAGATAGCTTTGAACAAACATTTGGTTTTAAACCAAGCGGTATTTGGCTTGCAGAATGTGGTTATTATAGGGGTGTTGAAGAGATTTTGGCAAAAAATAATATAGAGTATTTTTTTGGTGAAACGCACGCTATTATGTATGCTGATGAGATGCCAAAATATGGTGTTTATGCGCCAATGTACACGCCAAGCTTAGTTTCTTGTTTTGCTAGAGATCCTGAATCGTCAAAACAGGTATGGAGCGCTAAAGAAGGCTACCCAGGCGATTTTGATTACAGAGAGTTTTATAGAGATATTGGTTTTGATGAAAACTATGATTATATAAAACCATACTTACACTTAGATGGCCAAAGGCGTTTTGTTGGTTTAAAGTATTACCGAATTACCTCTGACTCTGAAGATTTAGGCAACAAAGAACCATATAATCCTGCTTGGGCCCAAAATAAAATAGCAAGTCACGCTGCAAATTTTTTATTTAATAGACAAAAGCAATTTGAGCACTTAAATAGCATTATGGATAGAAAGCCTATAATTAACGCTATGTTTGATTGTGAGCTTTTTGGTCACTGGTGGTGGGAAGGCATAAGCTTTTTAGAGGAAATTTTTAGGCAAGCGCATAAGATAAAGGACTTTGGTGTTGAATTTATCAGTGCTAAAGATTACTTGCGTAAATTCCCAACCAACCAGATGAGCAATTTGTGCGAGTCAAGCTGGGGTTATAAAGGCTACGGCGATGTGTGGTGCGAAGGTTCAAATGAATGGATATATAGACCTTTATTTGAAGCTGGCATAAAAATGATTGAAAAAGCAACATTGTACAAAAATACAAAAGATAAAAGAATTAAGCGTTTATTAAATCAAATGGCACGCGAGTTATTGCTTGCGCAAAGCTCTGATTGGGCTTTTATTATGAAAACAGGCACTATGGTAGATTATGCTATAAAGCGCACAAAACTACACTTGAAACGTTTTGACACGCTTTTGGAGTTTTTAGAAAAACAAGCTGTTGATAAGACTTTTTTGGAAACAGTGGAGTTTAGAGATAAAATTTTTCCAAAAATTTCATTTAAGGTTTATGCGCTTTGAAGTACTTCTTTTTTGCTTTGTTAATCGTTTTATTTACTATTAATATATCTTATGCAAGCTCAAATCAAACGCCTACTTTTATAAAAGCAGACCACATTACATACGATGAAGCAATCACCACATACATTGCTGTTGGTAATTGTGAAATTACAAAGGATGAGCATATATTAAAATCAGATAAAGCAATTTACAACAAAACAAACGGCATAGTGCAACTCTACGGCAATGTGCAAATTTACGATAACAAAGGCGATTGGGTTAAAGGATCTCAAGCTGTAGTTAATATCGACACTTTTCGAGGTTTTGCGGATGATGCTATTGCGTTTGTTGCACAAAATCACCTATACATTAAAGCAAAACGCATTATTATGGACGATAAAGACCATTATTACGCAAGTAACTCTACTATTACTGGGTGTGATTGTCCAGCGTGTTTGTCGTTTAATGAAAAATATGCGCCAGAGTGGTCAATACACGCAAAAAATACCTATATTGTAAAAAACAACTATGTATTTAGCTATCCATTATGGTTTAATATTGGCAAAGTACCTGTTTTTGCGTTTCCTGCCATAGAAGAACCTTTGGTGAGAAAAAGCGGTTTTTTATTTCCTAGTTTTGGTTTTTCTAAAACAAACGGGTTTAAGTATTATCAGCCTTATTATTGGGCAATTAATAAATCTCAAGACGCCACATTTACTTCTCAGTATGATGGAAAAATTGGCTATGGTTTAAATACGCAGTATAGATACTATTGGACTGACAATATAAAAGGCCAATGGGATATTGAATTGTTTAACGATACAACACCTCCTGCTGGTGACACAAAACGCACAAGACTTAACCTTGATATTACTCAAGATGCAAATTTTAAGAACAGCGGCGATTTAAAGGCAGATATTCATTATTTAAGCAATAAAAACAACCTGCGTGTTATAAATGACGACAATATGCAGCTTACAAGTAACCGCTATACAACAAGCAAACTTATGTACCTGCTGCAAAAAGGGCCCTATTTTTTAGGCGTAAATAGCTATTATTATCAAGATTTGGTAGCGTCCAATAATTCCCAAACGCTTCAAAAACTACCCGAGATTCTTTTTGAAGCGTCAAATTTGAATGTTTATAAAGCCTTATCGTTAGATTTTTCTACACTTTACTCATACAACTACAGACAAGATGGCCTAAGAGGTAACTTACTTGATATTTCACCAAGCCTATCTTATCCGTTTAAATTGGGTTTTATCAATTTTTTGCCCAAAGCTGGCTTGCATTATATTTATTCAAATTACTCAAATGGTTTAACTGGCGAGCATTCAAGTGTTGTGCCAGAGCTTGATCTGACAGCTAGAACATCATTTTTTAAAATATATGATTTATCAAGCGGTAATAAGTTAAAACATATCATTGCACCGCAAATTAGCTATACCTTTGTACCAAAAGTTAACCAGGAGTTTCCAGATTTTGTAAATACATACCCGCAAAAAAGCGCACTGGACTTGACGCTTGAAAATACCATAATTAAAAAAAGCATAAATGATAAAAATGAGGCTTCATACAGAGAAATTTTTTACAATAAAATAACGCAAGAGTACCGTTTTACTAATTTTGCAAATGCGCCTATAAAACCGCTGGATCCTATAGAAGCCTACATTTCTCCAAAGTATGTTTATACAAATGGTCCAATTTACGAAGAGACTCGTATATCGCCACTTTCTTTTTTTAATTTTTCTTCACAAGCCTATTACCAGTGGCAAAAGCATACATTTACATACACAGCTGACAACTTAAACTTTAATTTTAAAACTTTTGGTTTTTCAGTTGGCTACACCACAGCAAAGGACCTTGATTTCAACACTACAAGCAATGGTATTACATATTCCTTATTTTTTTATCCAGTTAAAAGGCTCTATACCTATGTTAGCTTAAATAGAGATATACTTGATAGTTACTTTCCAAGCAAAAGGGCTGGTTTTTATTATTCAAGTGATTGTTGGGGTTTTGGTATGGATGTTTTTCAAAATGCTGTGCCTCAACAGGTGGGCAATACCTATGTAGCAAATAAAAATATTGGCTTTTGGATAACGCTTTCGCTTAGAGGTATAGGTGTCTTCAAAAAACGATGATATAAAAAAGGCAGTAGCTCTAAAATACGACTCAGATAAAGATAGCGCACCAAAAGTTGTTGCAAAAGGCAAAGGTTATTTAGCTTTTATAATTGAAAAAACCGCTAAAGAGCATAATGTTTATATAAAGCAAGAGCCAACACTTGCAAAAGAGCTGTATAAATTAAATATTGATAGCCAAATACCGCAAGAACTCTACGAGGCGGTTGCCAAAATACTTAGTTTTGTTTATAAACTAAAAAAACCTTGAGGTAGGTATGTTTGAAGATTTAGTAATCAATGTAAAGCCCATAGGATGGGTAGAGTCAGATTTTGAGATTGGCAAAAGACAAAAAACTAAAGGTATTATACACATTTTTGATGAGTACAAAGAGGGTCTTTTTCGCTTAAATGAATTTAAGTTTATAATGGTAGTGTTTTATTTTCACAAGTTTAGTAATTTTAGCTTGATTGCAACACCACCTCATAATAACCCAAATAAAACTCAATATGGAGTTTTTGCAACACACTCACCAAAAAGGCCAAACCACATTGGAGTGTCTATTGTACCTATTTTAGAAGTTGGTGAAAATTATATAAAAATTGATAATTGTGATATGGTGTCAACTACGCCAGTTTTAGACATAAAAGCTCAATGGAACTAGTAAGTTTATAAAAAATTTTTTTTTGAAAAAAAACTTGACTATTATAGTTTTTTTCCGATAATAATAATAGGGCTATTTTAAATTAAATGGAGGTATATATGAAGCGCTCAAAAAATGCAGGTTTTACTTTAATTGAGCTTGCAATAGTTTTGGTGGTTATTGGTTTAATTATTGCGGCAGTGTTAAAAGGTGAGGATTTAATCCAAAACGCAAGGATGCTAAACTTTGTAACAAACCCGGTTCAGAAAGCGCAAGTTGCGGCTATGGCATATTACGATAGGACAGGTCAATTTCCAAGTGTATCTACTACAGGGGGTACTACTAACGGTCCGCTTTATCAAATGTATCAGGCTGGTATAGATGGTGTATTGGATTTAAAAAATCCATTTACACAAGGCTCAGACTCTTTAGGTATGGCATTAGGCACTATCAGTGTTAAAGGACAAGATGGGAGTACTGCTAACTATCCAGTAATAGTAATTCAACCTGTAACTGTATCTGGGACAACTGTTACCGCTACTAGTTGGACACAATCAGAACTTGGTTATGCTAATTATTTGAAGAGCAAAATTGATGGGAGTACTTCAAGTTGGACAACAGGAAACGTTAGAATGTTAAACTCAAGCATAACAGTTACATATAAGTTATTATCAGGTGAGATAACGACCAACGCTCCAGCTAGCACAACTTATGATGGATATTTTACAACTCCTACTACTACATACACCAGCACTAACTTTGTTGCGCCAGCCACACAAGCGTACACTTTAGTGTATTTCTACAATCAACAACCACATTAATACTGTATTTTGCAGGGCTTTAAGCCCTGCTTTTTTTATTTTTTTGTTTTTTTGAAAGATAATTTATGAAAAAAGGTTTTACACTCATTGAGCTTGCTATAGTGCTTGTTATAATTGGTTTATTAATTGGTGTTGGTGTTAGCTTACTGCCCGGGCTTATAAACCAGCAAAAGTACGCTCAGAACCAAAGCCTTTTAAACCAAAACTACAATGCACTTATTGGCTACATTATGGCAAACGGCAAAGCACCTCTTGCAAGCTCTAATACAAACGGCATATCATCCCAATCACAAAATATTGGCTACTTGCCTTATGCAACCATTGGTGGCTTGCAAAAGGACGCATACGGCAATACATTTTATTATGCTGTAAATAACAGGCCTCTTAACATATCGATTAACGGCGCAACAGCAACAAGTATGAGCCTTACAAGCACAAACAGCATAAATAACTTTTGTGCTGTTTTGTATGCGCTAAACTACTATTATAGCCAAAACCCTACATTGGGCGCTTCTGATGTGCGCACTATAAACAGCCCAAACCAAACAGCCCCTCCTCCCGATGTATTTGTTTTAATTTCAAGCGGTGAGAATGGTAAACTTGATAGCCCAAATACAATTACAAACTCAAACGGTGTTTTTGCTTCACAGCAGTACCCGCTGTCACAAAACTACGATGATATCGTAGAAGCTCTTTCTATTACAAACGCTATAGGTCAGTTTTGCGCTAATAATCCTGCCAATCAATTTAGCGTAACATATACGAATAGTGTTTATTACCTAAACTCTACTTTGTTAAATTCAAACAATACAAACTCAGGGTCTCAAAATCCACCCAATAATGCATATGCTCAATGTGTATCAAATTGTAATACAAATTGGTGGTGTTCTTTAACTGCAATATTTTACGGCGGATGTTCTCAAGCGTGCAAGCAAAACCCTAATTTCTGTCAATAATTATGGCTAAAAAACGATTAGGTGAGTTATTAAAAGATGACGGCTATATAACTGACGAACATATAAAGTTTGCACTAAAAGAGCAAAAAGCCACAGGCGAGCTTTTAGGCGAAGTTTTAGTTAGGTTAGGCATTGTAACAGATAGAGAAATTGCTCAGAGCCTATCAAAACAATTTAATCTGCCATTTATGGATATAAAAGAAATCAAACCCGATATAAGTGCAATGAAGCTTATAAACTTGAATTTCTGCAGGCAGCAGAAAGTATTTGCCTTTGAAAAAAAAGACAACGCTTTGAGTGTCGCAATTGCAAACCCAGATGATGAGCGCTTGCCTGATTTAATATCAAGAATGACAAATCTAAAGCCAAGTTTTTACATTGCAAGCCAAACTGACATTCAAGAGGCTATTGAAACCAACTACTACCTATTAGAACACCCCATTGAACAAGATATAGAGCGTATTATAAATGTTATTAGAGCAAACCCTAATACAGATATCAATATGGAAGACTTTACACGCTCCATTTTTATACTAGCCCTTAATATGCGCTCAAGCGATATACATATAACACCTACGGATAAAAGCTTACATATCCATTTTCGCATTGACGGCGTTTTGCAGCTTGTATATTCTATGCCATCTAGCATTACAAATCGTTTTATTTCAAACATAAAAGTAAGGGCAGGTATGGACATATCAGAGCAGAGAAAACCGCAGGATGGGCGCATAAGTTTTGAGTTTTTGGGTAAAATTTACGATATGAGAGTCTCAACTGTGCGCACAATTTACGGCGAAAATGTGGTTATCCGCATACTTGGCGCAAGCTCTAGTTTGTATTCTATGCCAAATTTGGGCTTTGACAGCAAAGACCTTGCAAAATTAGAAGTAGCTTTTTCCAAACCATACGGTATAATATTAATAAGCGGACCAACAGGCAGTGGAAAAACTACCACGCTTTATGCAGCACTGCGCCGCATAAATGCTTTGGAAAAAAACATAATGACTGTAGAAGACCCCATTGAGTACAAATACCCGATGGCTCGTCAAACTCAGGTAAATGAGCTTGCAGGCTATGACTTTTCAAGTGCAATTGTGTCTTTTATGAGACAGGACCCAGATGTAATGCTTATTGGTGAAATACGTGATTCAAAAACAGCTCAGATGGCTATTAGGGCTTCTATGACGGGACACTTAGTGCTTTCTACAATTCATGCAAATGATTGCATAGGTATTATACCACGATTAAAAGATTTAGGCGCAGACAGCTTTTTAATTGCAAGCTCATTGGTGGCTATAGTTGCCCAAAGGCTTGTTAGAAAGCTGTGTCCATTTTGCAAAGAAGAAGTCGAAACTTTAAGGGACGATATGGAGTTTTTAAGTATTGACAAACCTGTTAAAATATACAAAAAGAAAGGCTGTCCAAAGTGCAATTTTACTGGCTATACTGGCCGAACGGTTGTTTCGCAGATTTTAACTATAAACGATACAATAAGAAACCTTATTGCTCAGGATGAGCCGCTTTATAAAATTGAGAAAGAAGCCTATGAAAGCGGTATGAGAACACTTTTAGACGATGCAAAAAAGAAAATAATGGAAGGCATTACAGATATAGAAGAAGTCACAAGGGTATTTGGTAGATGAAATATAAAGTTTGGTTAATAGACAATGAAGGCAACCTTATAGTGCGTATTGTGACAAGTCCATCTCAAGAAGCTTTATTATCTAGAATTGAAAGGGATAACTTAATACCAGTAAAATTAAAACCTGTGAGGCTATCATTTTTTGAGCCAACAATAAAGCGTAAAGAAATTATAGAGTTTTGCAACAATATATCTTTGATGGTAGGTGGCGGTATATCGTTGCTTGAAGCACTAGATGAGTTTTCGCTAAATACCAAAAACAAGCGCTTTAAGCTTATAACAGAAGAGGTTATTTTTGATATAAGAAACGGTATGAGCTTTTCTGATGCGCTAAAAAAACATAAAGCTTTTCCAGATGTAGTTGTGCATTTGGTGAAAATAGGCGAAGAAACAGGTTCACTTTCAAGCGTTTTAAAAGATGCTGCACAGCATTTGCAAAAGGTTGATGATATTGTATCAAACACAAAGCGTGCCCTTATGTACCCCTTGTTTGTAACTATTTCTATGTTTGGCGCTGCTGCGTTTTGGCTTTTTTATGTTTTGCCAAAACTCACTAAAGTATTCAGCACAATGGGATTAAAGTTGCCTTTGCCTACAATTTTGCTTATAAAAACTGTAGCTTTTTTAAATCACTACTATTGGATTTTTCCTGCCATTTTTGGTTTAATTGCCGCAATAATTATAGGTTTAAAGATAAACGAAAAGGGCAGGTTTTTGCTGAGTAAAATAATTTACAAGTTGCCTATATTTGGTACTTTAATTTTAACGAGTAATTTGGCTTTTTTCTTTGAGTATGAAGCACTGCTTTTGCGAGTAGGTGTATCTATAACAAACTCGCTTGATATAATTAAAACAGCTTTTAAAAACCTTGTATTTAGGTTTGCGATTGAAAATACAAACACAAATATAAAAAACGGTCTAGGTTTGAGCGAATCGTTTAAAAAGAACAAGATTTTTGAACCATTTGCAGTAAGAATGATATCGGCTGGCGAAAAGACAGGTGAGATTGATAAACAGATGAGCTATGTAGCAAATTCATACTATACTAAAGTTAATCGTATGGTTGAAGTAATGGAAAAAACAATAGAGCCAATAGTGATGACTGTAGCTGGTGTATTCTTTTTTATCATAGTGCTTGCTTTAATTGTACCTGTATATCAACTCGTGTCGAAGATGGGAGCGATTAGGTGAATCAAGAGGTGCTTGATTTTTTTAAGTTAAGCGATGATCCATTTAGGCTTACGCCTGATTTAGATTTTTACTTCCCAAGCAAGTCTCACACGCAGGTATTGGAAGTATTAAAATATTTTTTTAACTCAAGCGAAGCTTTTGCAGCGGTAGTGGGCGAAGTAGGCTGTGGCAAAACAATGCTTGTTAGGATGCTGCTTGAAAATCACCTTAGAGATTTTGAAACGGCAGTGCTAATTTCACCAATTTTGCAGCCAAGAGAGCTTGTTTTGGCAATTTTGGCTGATTTGGGTGTTAAGGTTGATAATGACCTTAACCTTGAGGTACTTTTGAGGCGGTTTCAAGACTACCTTTTAGAGCTTTCTTACAAGCAAAAGAGATTGGCTATCATTATTGATGAAGCGCAGGACTTACCCAACGAGACGCTTGAGCAGCTAAGACTGCTATCAAATATAGAAACCACAAAAACTAAATTGATGCAAATTTTGCTTGTGGGTCAGCCCGAGCTTGATAAAAAGCTCTCAAGCTATGCTTTGCGCCAATTAAGACAGCGTATAAGTGTTTATGAGTTATTAGATCAGTTATCTACCAATGAAGCTTTGCATTATGTGTTGTTTAGATTATCAAAAGTTCAAAAAGGCGATTTGTCTTTTACAAATGTAGCACTAAAAACCATTGTCAAAAGCTCAAACGGCATACCAAGACTAATTAATACAATTTGCTCTAGGGCGCTTTTTATAGCATACTCGCTCAATACAAATAGAATAAATTTTGCTATCGTTAAGGAAGCTTTACAAAGCTTGAATATTAAACTGAGGTTTGGGTTTTAAATGAGAAAATTCTTGTATTGCTCAAAAAAAGGCGCTAAGATTATTTCTTATAAAAACAAACCCTCTTTTGAGATATTGGATATTAAAGAAACCGATATAGAAACTGTAGCACAAGTTATTAGCGAAAAAGATGTAGTAAGTGTGTCTTTTGAATCCAACTTATATGTAGATGTGGGAGATTTTGTCAGCCTATCAAAACTTGCAACCTATACAGCTATAAAAAATGCAGTTAACAATTTTGGGATTTTTGGTGGGGATTTTGAAGTAAGTTTTAAAAAATTAAAGCAAGTTGATAAAACAAAAGCTACCTATTACTATGTAGCGACAGACAAGGGCAGTTTCGATTTTTTAGATAACCTAAACTGCACAATAGAACAGTGCGTGCCAACAGAAATTGCAGTTAAAAATTTGTTTTGCGCTAACTTACCCGATAATTTACCAGCTTTAGTAATTATAGAAAAGGATGAGCTTATAAAAACAATTGCGTTTGATGACGATAGATTGCTAAATGCAAAAACTATACGCAAAGAAGGCTTTGACGTTGAAGCTCAAGAGCTTATTCAATTTACGCAAAGCATTTTAGCTCAACACAAAATAAAAAACATATATTTTTTGGGCTCGCGCGAGCTTCAAGATAGCTTAAATGAGGCTAACATTGAAGTTGTAACCCCCGCTTTTAAAATTGGCAATGTGCCACAGGATCAGGTTTTAGATTACATTGAATTATTGGGGTTGCTTTATAAAAATGATATAAATTTTTTAACACCTAAACATCAAGATAATTATCTATTATTTAAACACTCAAGAAACGCTATAAAGCTTGCAGGCATTGTGTTTGTTTTGGGCTTGTTTGTAATGTTTGCAGGTTTTATTAACTATTTTAAGATTTTAGGTTTAACAGAAAAGCTCAATATCGCTTTGGCTGAATTTCAGCAAAATATTGGCTCTATTAATACAAATGTAAATGCAACAAACCTTCAAAATAGTATAAATTTATACGCAAAACTATCAAAAACACCAAAATTAAGCTACATTTTGGCTGACCTTTCCACATACAAACTGCCAAATTTGTATTTTATAGAAGCAAGTTTTACAAACAGCAAATTCCCAAATACACAAAACGCCACATTAAACCAAACGGATACCATATCAAACCAGACATTTGATAGTGAATACTCTGTTAATATAAAAGGTGTTATCTTTGGCACTTTAGATAAAACAAAAAGCGAGTTTAACACCTTTTTAAGAGAAGTATCAAAAAATTATAATATTGGTTTGTCTAATTTTTACTATTTAGACGGTAAACTATTGTTTGATGTAAACCTTGAGGGCAAAAATGTATCATTTTAAAAAGGGCTTATTCATTGTGTTAATCGTATCAATTTTTGCAGCTTTTTCTATCGCATTTTACAGGTATACTGTAGCTAAACTAAATATGCTAAAGCAAGCTCAAACTGCGCTGTTGTCTTATAATGCTAAAGTTAGCACCATAAAGGAAAAATTAAGTATTTTAAAAAAAGATGAGTCAATAGTTCGCAACATCAATACAAATGTTAAAACAAATTTTAAGATAAGTCTTTCAAGCAGTAGTTTAAAAGAGCTTATTAATCAAATAAATAGCCTTTATGGTTCTGGTATAGTTGTAGTAAAAGATGCAAAAATTCAATCTGCAAACAACACACTAAATTGCACAATTGATGGGCTTAAGTTGGGATTATGAAATCAAACTTCGTTATCATTTATGTGCCTTTTTTAATTATACTGCTTGGTATATCTTGGCCTATTAAGCAAAAACCATACAATATTTCTATACCGCAGAACTTAAGTGATATTGAAAATTTAAACATTAAAAGCATAACATCTGCAAAGCAAATTAATATCGAGCCTAAAGAGGTGTTTCTTGTTAATAAAAGCGCTTTAGTTAAAAATAACGCTACTGAAGGGTTTAATATGCCACAGCTTACAATCATATCAAAGGACAAATCGGGCTATTTTTGTTTTTTGGATGGCAGGTTTTATAGAAGCGGCGATAGTGGTGAAAATTTCAAGGTCTTGAAAATTGGCAGTGATTATGTTATCTTGCAAACACCTATAGGGAGGCAAACACTTTATGTCAAAATACCTTAAGTATATATTTTTGTGTTTTTTGTTGACTTCGTGTGCTACTAGCAATGAGATTGCAAAAAACGATTTTAGTATCAAATCAGAGACACAGAGTGCTTCTGCGCCACAGCCAAACATAGTTTCGTATGAGCCTCAGTTTGAAAAGGTTTCGCCAGCTAATACTCAATATATTAACTTGATTGTGAAAGATGCAGACTTTAAAGATGTTTACTATACAATAGCAAAGGTTGCAGGGCTTAATTTGGTTATCGATTCAAACTTAGAAAGTATTACACAAAAGCCAAAGACACCTCTTTTGCAGAAAGAGCCATACTACCAGCCTCCCTATAATCCCTACAACCCCTATAATCAAAATTTACCCTACGGCTTTAACCCAGGCGCTTCCTACTCTCCTCAATTTGTTGGCCTAAACCCCGCTTTGCCTCAAAACCCTAACCCATCAGCGCAAACTACACAAGCACCTAACACTGCAAAACCTACTCAAGCACAAGTGCCTAGTGTACAACAAGTTCCACAAACTCAAAATGAGCAAAATCAGCAGCAAATTTACTATGTGCCTCTTGTTACTGTGTCGTTTAAGCATACTCCCATCAAAGAAGCGCTTGATGCACTATCACAGTCTTTAAATTTAGTTTACGAAATAAAAGGCAAGACGCTTTATGTAAAAGAATTTGGCACAAAGATGTTTTATTTAAACTTTATAGCCTCAAAAAAACAGGCAAGTATAAGTGTTGGTGGGGATGTGCTAGGTAGTGCAAGTCAATCTGCAGCAAGTGCAACAGGCGGGTCTACTTCAACACCACTAACTGGAGAATTTAAAATCACAGACTCAATAGGTACATCTTCAACAGACATTTATGCTCAGATAGAAAACACACTTAAAGCAATGCTTTCAAAACAAGGCAAGTACTCGCTTGATCCGTCAATTGGTCTTTTGGTTGTAAGAGACAAAGAAGAAAATTTAAACTTAATATCAAAATATATACAAAATTTAAAATCGCACTACAGCTCTCAAGTGTTATTGGAAGTAAAAATTGTTGAAGTTGATTTAAACGATTCATCAAGCTATGGGATTAACTGGAACGCGCTTTTTAGAGCGGCAAACGGTCGCTTTACTCTTCAGCAAAATCTATCTGGAATACCAGAAAATTCTCTCGATACTCTAACATCAAATGCGAATTATCCAAAAAATATTTATGGCCAAACATTTCCATTTAGTCCGGGTATCTTTGGCACAGCGCCAACAGTTGCAAACAATGGAAAAGATATGCCTATAGGTATAGCTGCAGCATTTAATACAAACAACTTTGGCGTGCTGTTGGATGCACTAGCCCAATACGGCAATGTAAAAATTATATCAAATCCTCGCATTTTGGTTACAAATGGCCAGCCTGCATTAATAAGCGTAGGGACTAGCTATTCCTACATTCAGTCTGTGCAGGTTTCTACTACAACTGTAGCGGGTGGCACTTCAACAACTCAGCCTACTGTAAACTTAAACAGCGTATTTGATGGTGTAATGTTAGGGGTTATACCATATATAAATAATTCAACAAATACGGTTAATTTGAGCATTACACCTATTAAAAGCACTGTTTTGAGCTTACCAACTACACAAATTGGCCAAAACTCATATACGTTGCCGCAGGTAAATTTAGAAGAAGCTACAACTCAAATTTCAGCTAAAAGTGACCAGATGATAGTAATAGGTGGCTTAATAAGCAAGCAAATAAACAAATCAAATACACGCGTGCCTTTGCTTGGTGATATACCTATTATAGGAAACTTATTTAAGCAAAATAATGAATCCATAAGAAATGTTGAGCTTGTAATATTAATAAAGCCTGTAATATTAAAAAATGAGTAAACTCTACGATGCACTTAAGCGGTTAGATCAATCAAAGAGGCCACCTAGTGCCCACAATTTAAATAAAAAACCAAATAAGAAAAATATAAAATGGGTGTTGTTATTTTTTGGATCTATCTTGATTGGTAGTTTACTCATACATATTTCAAATTTAATTGGTCCAAACCCAACAACCCACACTCAAGAAAACGCACATTCAATAAAAATTTCCACACTAAACAAAACAAACGCTACAAACTCAACAACAGCCATCTCAAATGCAACCATTCCCACAAACTCAACGCAAGTGATTAAGACAAAACCTAAAATTGCAAGTTTGAAACCAAGCCCACAAATCACTCAAACAAAGGCTCTAGTTCAATCACATGTTATTGCTAATAACTCAAGCAATAAAGACATTAATAACCTCTCGCTTTCAAACTCTACTAAACAAGAGCAATTAAAAAATATTTTGATCTATCAGCAGGAAAAGGCAGAAAAGCTCGCTAATTTGGCGCTTAGTATAAACCATAGTATAGAAAGTGGTGACTATTACAGAGCAAAACTTTTGCTTAAACAATATTTGTCCATTCAAGAAGACCCATTTGCTTTAAATGACCTTGCGGCTATTTACATAAAGGAGGGCAAATACGCTCAAGCAGCAAAGCTTTTACAAAAATCGATTACTCAACAGCAGTCTGCAGCTGCGTATGTAAACCTCATATATTGCTATAAAAAGTTAAATGAAATAGATAAGCTAGATGACATTCTAAAAACTGTAAACCCAGCAATATTTAGTGAAGAACAAAAGGCTATAATCTACAATATCATTCATTCCAAGTAGATTTTTTTATTTGGCTGAGTTGTGATATAATAAAAGTGGGGCTTTTTTGGATTTTATAAAACTTTTACACGGGGAATATTATTGGGGTTTTATCGCAAACTTTTTCTTCTCTAAAGTATAAAAATTTTAGAATATTTTGGTTTGGCCAGATCATATCGTCAATTGGTACATGGATGCAAATTGTAGGGCAGGCCTGGCTTGTTTTGAAATTAACAAACTCACCGTTTTTGCTTGGACTTGTGGTTGCTTTTCAGTATATACCTATACTGTTTTTTTCGATTATAGCAGGCGATATTGTAGATAGAGTAAAAAAACGCTACATTGTCATAGCAACGCAAAGCTCAATGGCACTCCTTTCTTTAATTCTAGCAATACTTACAAATCTAGATGCTATAACTTACACTGAAGTTTTGATATTAACCACACTAATGGGTTTTGCTCAAACATTTGATGTGCCAGCAAGGCAGTCTTTTATGATAGACTTAGTTGGCAAACAGGATTTATCAAACGCTATTGCACTAAATTCAATCATATTTAACTTAGCACGCATTGTAGGTCCTGCAATTGCTGGCATTATGATAGCAAAAATTGGCATAAAAGCCACTTTTTATGCCAATGCAGTAAGTTTTGTGCCACTTGTTTTGGGTTTATTTTTTATTGACATAAATGGAGATCCTTCTAAAAAGAAAAGTTCTTTAAAAGACAGTTTAAAAGAGTTATTAGAGTACATAAAAGCAAATAAAGTTTTGCTTGATATTGTTGTTTTGTTGACAATTCTTTCTATATTTGCCATGAATTTTAGTGTTCTTGTTCCACTTTTGGCTAAATATACGCTAAAGCAAAATTCCATTGGTTTTGGTATGCTTATGACTTACATGGGCCTTGGCTCATTTTTTGGAGCTATGTTAATTGCCTATTTATCAAAAAAAGTTTCGTACTTAAAATTAATGATAATAAATGCATTTGGGTTGAATATTTTTCAAATTTTAATGGCACTATCCAAAAACTACACACAAGCAAGTATATCAATATTTGCAGCCGGTTTTTGTCTTATTGGGTATATTATCTTATCTAATACTACAATGCAGTTATTGTCAACAAATGAAATAAGAGGGCGCATAATGAGCATCTATTCACTTGTATTTTTAGGTGTTACGCCATTTGGTAGTATATTTAGTGGTGTGCTTGCAAATTATGTTGGTATAAGATTTGCAATATTCAGCGGCGCAGTTGTTGGATTTTTAGTTTGTTTGCTTTATTTGAAGCGATTTATTTTGTACATAAGGGAGGCTAAATTATGAATGTTGGCGTTTTGATTACAGGCACAGAGTTTGCGACAGGCACAAAACAGGATACAAACTCAAAAATGTTTGCAAAAATAGCTTTTGAGCATGGACTTGATGTTAATTTTATTCATATTTGCAAAGATGACGAGGCTGATATTGCCAAAAGTGTTAAATTTACGCTTGAGTTTTGCGATATATTAATTGTAAGCGGTGGTCTTGGTCCTACATTTGATGATCTAACGCGCGAAGCACTATCAACTGCTTTAGGCGAACCTTTGGTATACGATGAAAACTGGCTAAATTTTTTAGAGCAAGATTATAAGTCGCGCAATGTTGAGCTAACTCAAATGCGAAAAAGGATGGCATTAATACCATCAAATTCAAAACCTATACCAAATAAATTCGGCAGAGCCATAGGTTTTATATATGAGAAAAACAATAAAATTGTTATTGCTTTGCCTGGTATACCGCAAGAAGCCCAAAGTATGCTAAATTATGCCTTTGATGCTTTAGGCTATAAAGATAAGGTTAGAGAAGTTAAGCTTTTTAGGACATTTGGGTTGAAAGAAAGCGATTTAAGTAACATTGTTAAGGATTATAAGGGTACATTTATTAATGTTTCAGCTTGCGGCGTAGATGTGTATACTATTGATACAATTTCAGATAAAATTGCATCAATTTTAGGAAAATATATTTATGCGCAAGGCGATATAAAAATGGAAGAAGTTGTTGGCAAACTTTTAAGAGAAAAAAAACTCACAATTGCGACTGCAGAATCTTCAACTGGCGGCCTTATCGTGTCTAGATTGATCAATGTAGCTGGCTCATCTGAGTATTGTTTAGGTTCTATTATAAGTTACTCTAACAAAGCAAAAATGGATATTTTAGGCGTAAAAAAACAGACGCTTGAGTTTTACGGTGCCGTTAGTGAGCAAACAGCAAAAGAAATGCTTTTAGGTGCAAAAAAACTCACCAATGCTGATATCGTATTGTGCGATACAGGTATAGCAGGACCAGGTGGAGAAAGTGCAGAAAAGCCCGTAGGTTTGCATTATATTGGCATTATGTTTAAAGATGCAATAAGGATTTTCAAAGAGATATACCAGGGTGAGCGCAATTATACTAGACTTTATATTTCTCAATATGCCCTAAATTTAGCCAGGTTGGCTCTTTTGGATTATGATGAATTTTTCACGTGAATAACCAAATATAAAACTTGAAGGAGGTTTTCTATAATGTACGATATAGAAAAGAATGAGCAAATACCACAAGAAGTAGATAACTTATACAAGTCCAATAATCCTTTGCGATTTTGGTGGTTTGTTCTAAAGCGCTCTTTGGATTTTAAAACCCGTTCTCCAAGAAAGGAATTCTGGATGTTTTACCTTGGCAATATAATTGTTTTTGCTATTTTATTAATTTTAATTACGCTTTTTTTGTATGCTTTGAAAGTTACAAATTATAAAGAGCTTATTGCAGTATACTCAACATTTGTAATGATTTGGCGAATTGTTTTGCTTTTGCCAACACTTTCACTGCAAACAAGAAGGTTTCATGACGCAAACAAAAGTGGTTGGCTAACTGTTTTGTTTTTTGCATGTAACTTCTTTTTAGGTTTTGTCTCTAGTATGTTTGAAAATCTGTCAAATAAAAATGAAAATTTTACAATTTTAACATTAATAGTTATAGTATGCCTTGCTGTAGATATTTGGCTTTTTGTAATACTGGGTTTTGTAAAAGGCTCAAGTGGTAGCAATAAATACGGACCACAAACCCTTTAGGTTAGATAATATTGTTTTGCTGTTTTGATAAAAACACAGTGTTGCTTATAAGCATAGCAATTGTCATAGGACCTACGCCACCTGGGACCGGTGTTATATAGCTTGCAATTTTTGAAACATTTTCGAAATCTACATCACCTACAATTTTATCGTTAACTTTTGCAATCCCAACATCAACCACAATCGCTCCTTCTTTAACCATATCTGCTTTAATAAGGTGCGCCTTTCCTGTAGCACTAATTATAATATCTGCAGTTTTTGTTTTTTCTTTAAGGTTTTTTGTATATATGTGACAAATTTGTACAGTAGCGTTTTCATTTAGCAGCATATAAGACATTGGCTTGCCCGTAATGTTGCCTGCACCTATTACGCAAACATCTTTGGCTTTCAGTTCGATTTTGTATTCTTCAAAAAGTTTCATTATACCATACGGTGTACAAGGGAATATGAAAGGTTGGCCTCTTAATAGCTTACCCATATTATATGGGTGGAAACCATCCACATCTTTTTTAGGGTCAATTGCCTCAATGACTTTTTCTTCGTTTATTTTGGAAGGTAGGGGTAATTGCACCAAAATTGCATTAACTAAAGGATTTTTGTTTAGCATATCTATAACATAAAGAAGATCTTTTTCGTTAACTTCCTCTGGCATTCTGTGGTTGATTGAATATATCCCTACTTCTTCGCAGGCTTTAGTTTTCATGTTTACATATACCTGGCTTGCTGGGTTATTGCCAACCAATATTACCGCCAAACCAGGTATAATGCCTTTGGATTTTAATTGATCTATCTCTATTTTTGTTTGAGCTTTGATTTTGTTTGCAAGTGCTTTACCATCCAATATTACCATATTATAGTCCTTAAATTGCTTTTTCTATTTGTGTTACGAGTTTACCATTTTTAAAAACGCTAACATCACCTGTGGATTCTGAGACAACTATACTCATAGCATTTGAAACGCTTGTTATAGCAGCTGCTGCCATGTGTCTTGAACCTAAACCTTTAGGTAAATCTGTAGTATCGGCTGAAGCTGCTATATGCACACCTGCTGATTCTAGTGTGCCGTCCCCGCTGATTAAAAAAGCACCATCAAGCACACTGTATTCCTTTACAGTATCGTCAAGGTCAGATAACATAATGTTTCTTTCTTTTTGGTCATATCCCTTAAAAGGATTAAAAATCATTTGCTTTATGTAGGGTTTTACATTTTCAATATCTCCTAAAACAAATAAAGCACCAACCGATTTTCCTTCTCTGCCTTGGTTAGCTAGCTCAAGTGCAATGCGAAGTACTTTTTCAAACACTTCAGGTCTTATGATTTCACCAAAATCTATATTTTCCCTAAATAACAACAACTCTTTTTCTTTTTCAATTTCTAGGTAGATCATGCTGTCGATGTTGTTTAAGCCAGTTAGTGCTATTAGCTTTGAATCTTTAGATAAAATATTTACCGCAAGGGCCATAACTATAGCTATTTTGAGTTTATTTGTTCGTGTAAAAATTATATTTGGTACTATAATGCTTGGTATGTTATTAAAATTTTCCAACTTGTCGTGATTTTCTTCTTCAATTTCTGCTCGTTTAAAAACAATTATTTTTTTTATATCTTTTTTTACAAAATCATCTATATCTAACTTTTTTATATCACTGTAGTATACAAGCAAGTTTATACTTTTATCCGACTCAATTATATTGATTGCACTATTTAGGATTTGTTCGCCTATTGATGTCATTTTCTTCCTTCTCTTTCTCTTCTGTGTTCTGTTTTTTTAAAAAAGTAACATCTAAAGTAAAATCCGGGCAGTACTTACTTTCTATGATTTCTTTTTTTGCGCAAAATTCTCTCCACGCACAAATAAGGCAACTTTTATTTTCCATATTTTAATTATACACAATGAAATGTAATTTTGCAAAGCTTTAAACTACAAAATTACATATACATCAAGGCTTTATTGATAGCATCTAAGTAAGCTTTTGCGCTTGCTTCTATAACATCTGTAGCAACGCCTCTACCTAGTATATTTTTGTCAATGTTGGAAAAGTACACTTTTACAATTGCCTCTCCTAAGGCCTCTCTGCTTTCTGTTATTGATTTGATTTCATAAAACTTTAGCTGTCCTTTTACGAATGTAATGCGCTCTAGTGCTTTGTATACTGCGTCTACTGGCCCATCGCCTAATGCTGCGTCTTCAAAAATCTCACCATTTTTAGAGAGCTTTATAGTAGCAGTTGGTGTGATATTTGTGCCAGAGCTAACCTGCAGGCTCACAATTTCGTATACAGATGGACTGAATTTGATTTTATCTTCAACAAGGGCATGTAGATCTTCATCGTATACTTCTTTTTTCTTATCAGCAAGGACTTTAAATTTTTCAAATATGTCTTCTATTTGCTCTTTGGTTAACTGATAGCCTAACTCAATAAGCCTTTTTTCTAAGCCGTGTTTGCCAGAGTGTTTTCCGAGTACTAAAGAGCTTGAGTCAATACCTACATCTTCTGGCTTCATTATCTCGTATGTACTTTTTTCTTTGATTACGCCGTCTTGATGTATGCCTGCTTCATGCGCAAAGGCATTTTTGCCTACTATAGCTTTGTTGCGCTGTATGTCAATACCCGTGAGCTTGCTTACAAGCCTACTTGCGCGATAAATTTCTTTTGTATTGATGTTTGTTGATACTTGGTATATATCGTTTCTAACTTTAATAGCCATTACAATTTCTTCTAATGAAGCATTGCCTGCACGCTCGCCTATGCCATTTATTGTACACTCTACTTGGTCTGCTCCAGCTAACACTGCAGATAAGGAGTTTGCAACAGCCATACCCAAATCATTGTGGCAATGTACAGAGATTTCGGCTTTATCAATATTTGGCACATTGTTTTTTATGTATTTTATAAGATCTGCGTATTCTTGCGGCGTGGTGTATCCTACTGTGTCTGGCAAATTAACAACGCAAGCCCCCGCATTAATGACACTTTCAACTACTTTGCAAAGGTAATCCCAATCTGAGCGTGTTGCATCTTCTGCTGAAAACTCTACTTCTTCGCATCCATTTCTTGCAAATTTTACAGCATCGACAGCCGCTTCTAATACAGCCTCATAGCTCATTTTTAGTTTCTTTTCTACATGAATAGGGCTTGTTGCAATGAATGTATGTAGTCTTTGGCGAGGTGCTGGTTTTATTGCTTCAAGTGCTTTTTCGATGTCTGGTTTTACTGCTCGAGAAAGCGAAGCTATGGTAGAGTTTTTGATCGTTTTTGCTATGGTATTTATTGCTTCAAAATCCCCTGGGCTTGCTGCGGCGAACCCTGCTTCAATAACATCAACGCCTAATTTTTCAAGCTGTTTTGCAATTGCGATTTTTTCCTCAATATTTAAGCTTGCGCCTGGTGATTGTTCTCCGTCCCTTAGTGTTGTGTCAAATATTTTTACTATCTTCGAGCTCATGGTTAAACCTCCCCTTTTTAAATAATTTTATTACTAACTCTATTGGTCCTGAGAGCGCATAAGATATACCGATTAACGGTACAAAAATATAAGGTTTGTAAATTACAAGAGACAAAATTAGCAGTATAAGAACAAAAATTCTAATAGAAATTTTACCTTCTAATTTAACCTTTTTAAAGCTTCTGTACTTTATTGTGCTAACCATCAAAAATGAGATTATATATACACTAACAAGGAGAAATATTTTATAATCTTTATACTCAATATTAAAATGCAGAATAGACAATATAATACTTGACACTATAATAGCACCACCTGGTATAGGCAGACCCACAAAATCAATTGTTTTTGTCGTAATCACATTGAAACGCGCAAGACGCAGTGCGCCTGTGAGCAAAAATAACGATGCAGCGATAATACCTATGCGGCCCATATCGCTCAAAGCAAAAGTATACATTAAAAATGCAGGAGCAACGCCAAAACTTACAAGGTCGGATAGTGAGTCATACTCAACGCCAAACCTGCTTTCACAATGCGTAAGCCTTGCAATTTTGCCGTCTAAATTGTCAAACAATACAGCCAATACCAAAAGCCAAGCAGCACTTAGGTAGTCGCCTTGATATGACTTTATTATGCTGTAGAAGCCAGAGAGCATATTGGCTGTTGTAAATAGGTTTGGTAAAATGTAAAGCGCATTTTTTTGTTTCATAAATAACCTATCAAATCTCCACCTTTAATTTTTTGGTGCAGATGAACTGCTAAATTCAATTCTTGTTGACTATAAATATCCAGTCTTGATCCAAATCGTATTAGACCTATGATATCGCCTGCTTCAACTTTGTCTTGCGGTTTTGTGTATGTTACGATTCTTCTTGCTATAATTCCAGCGATTTGCACAACAACGATTTTTTGACCCTTTTCATTTTCAAAAAGCAAGGCGCATTGTTCGTTTTCAAGTGAAGCTTTTGGTTTGTTTGCGCTAATAAATAAGCCTTTATTGTAAATTTTATCCAAACAAGTTCCTGTAAATGGTGCAAGATTTACATGCACATTAAAGACTGACATAAAGATACTTACTTTGCTAACTTCTGATTTAAAAAAAAATCTTTCGTATGATTTTGATATATCTACAATTGTGCCGTCAGCAGGGGATAATACCATATCTTCTTCGTAATAGATGTGCCTTTTTGGGTTTCTAAAAAAGTATGTGCTAAATGCACTTGCAGAAAGCAATGTTGCCTTTAAAAGTTTGTTTTTAGTTAATAGTGAGGCAAGAGCAAAAGAGGCTATAAACGGGTAGCCTTCTTTTGCGATTATATCTTTTTTTGTCGTTTTCATTAATTTTTATCTCTATTAATAGATTTTTGCGCTGCAATCCACGGCATCATTGCTCTGAGTTTTTTACCTACTATTTCTATTTCGTGATTTTCGTCTTTTTTTAGAAGTGCGTTAAAAACAGGTCTGTTACACTGATTTTCTAATATCCATTCTTTTGCAAAACTGCCATCCTGAATTTGTTTTAGTATGCCTTTCATTCTTTGTTTGGCATTTTCATCCACTACAATTGGTCCCCTTGTAATATCACCGTATTTAGCCGTATTTGATATCGAATACCTCATATCTGAGATGCCACCTTCATACATCAAATCAACGATCAGTTTCATTTCATGGAAAGTTTCAAAATAAGCCATCTCTGGAGGGTATCCAGCTTCAACAAGGGTTTCAAAACCTGCTTTAACAAGCGCAGTCAAGCCACCGCAAAGAACCGCTTGCTCGCCAAAAAGATCCGTTTCGGTTTCATCTTTAAAGGTTGTTTCTATAATACCAGCTCTTCCCCCACCATTTGCACAAGCATAAGACAGTGACATTGCAAGCGTGTTACCTGAGTAATCTTGATAAGCAGAAATAAGCATTGGTACACCCATACCTTTTTCGTATTCCCTTCTTACTAAATGTCCAGGTCCTTTTGGTGCAATCATCATGACATTGATATTGCTTGGTGGTATAATTTGGCCATAGTGTATATTAAAACCATGAGCAAATGCAATATAGTTACCTTCTTTTAAATTTGGTTCAATTTCGCTTTTATACAACTGGCTTTGAGTCTCATCTGGCGTTAATATCATAATGACATCTGCCCACTTACAAGCCTCAGCTACTGGCAATACTTTATGACCATTATTTAGGGCTTTTTGCCAGCTTTTTGAGCCTTCTTTTAGTCCTACAACCACATCGCAACCAGAGTCTTTTAAGTTATGAGAATGGGCATAACCTTGCGACCCATAACCTATAATAGCAACTTTTTTGGATTTTATTAAAGATAAATCCGCATCTTTGTCGTAATAAACATTTAACATGTATCCCTCCTAAAACTTATTGTTTCGATTCCCTTGACATTGCAACTTTACCTGTTCTTGCAATCTCTTTAATACCTAATGGCTCAAGTAAATTTAATATTGCATTGATTTTTTCAGAGCTGCCCGTTACTTCTATTGTATATGAATTTGGAGATACGTCAACTATTTTTCCCCTAAATATATCAACTATACGCAAAATTTCTGCCCTTGTTGATGAATCTGTGTGCATTTTTATTAGTGCCATTTCTCTTTCTACATATGCCACATCATCGCCGTACTCAATTACTTTTATTGTGTCAATGAGTTTGTTGAGTTGTTTGCCAATTTGTTCTAAAATGTTAGAATCGCCTTCTGTTACTATTGTCATCCTTGAGAGATTAAGCTCATTAATAGGCGCTACATTTAAACTTTCTATGTTGTAGCCTCTTGCACTAAAGAGATTTGATATACGTGATAAAACGCCTGCTTCATTTTCTACTATAACAGAAAATATCCTTTTCATTTTCCCCCCTAAGTTAAGATCATATCACTAAGTGGAGCCCCACCTGGCACCATAGGATAAACATTCTCTTCTCTTTCAATTTTTATATCCAGTATGTATGGACCTTTGTAATTTATCATCTCAATTAGTGCTTGCTCAACATCTTTTTTGTCTTCCACTCTTTTTGCTGCAATACCGTAGCTTTCTGATAATTTTATAAAGTCTGGTTGAACTTCAATATTGGTATTTGCATATCTTCTGCCATAGAATAATTGTTGCCACTGTCTAACCATGCCTAAATACGAATTGTTTAAAATAATTACTTTTGTTTGTAGCTTGTATGTTGCAAGTACAGCTAATTCTTGTTCGTTCATCTGGAATGATCCATCACCTGCTATAACAAATACCTGTTTATCTAGGTTTGCAAAGCTTGCACCGATGCCTGCTGGGAACCCAAACCCCATTGTGCCAAGTCCTCCAGAAGTCAAAAACCTTCTAGGTTTATTGAAATTATAGAATTGGGCTGCCCACATCTGGTGTTGACCTACCTCTGTTGATACTATTGGATCTATGTCTTTTGTCAGTTTGTTCAATAATTGTAAAACATACTGAGGTTTAATAACTTTATCCGAATCTTCAAATGAAAGTGGGTGTTCGCTATTCCATTTCTTAATTAAATCCAACCATTTTTCTCTATCTTGGTCAATTTTATTACTATCTTTTAGTGTTGAGAGGAGTTCTTTTAAAACAAGTTTCGAATCCCCAACAATAGGGTAATCTACTTGAATATTTTTGCTTATACTTGTTGGGTCAATATCTATGTGGATTATTTGTGCATTTGGTGCAAATTCAGATACCTTGCCGGTAATTCTATCATCAAACCTTGCGCCAATAGAAATTAACAAATCGCAGTACTGTATAGCCATGTTAGCTTTGTAAGTGCCATGCATCCCAGCCATACCAAGGCTTAATGGATGATCTCCAGGAAAAGCCCCAATGCCCATAAGCGTCGTAAATACAGGTATCTGCAATCTTTCGGCAAGCTCTAAAACCTCTTTGTGTGCATTCGAAGTAATAACACCTCCGCCAATATACAATAGTGGTCTTTCTGCTTGCTCAATAACCTTGGCTACCTTTTTTATTTGCTTTGGGTTGCCGTGGTAGGTTGGGTTATAGCTTCTTAGGTGTATTGCATCTGGATATTCAAATTCACACATAGCTGTTTGAACATCCTTTGGTATATCAACTAAAACCGGTCCAGGTCTGCCTGTTTTTGCTATATAAAAAGCTTTTTTTATTGTGTAAGCCAAGTCTTTTACATCTTTTACTAAAAAATTGTGTTTTGTACAAGACCTTGTAATGCCAACTATATCAACTTCTTGAAAAGCATCATTGCCTATTAGGTGCGTGGGTACTTGTCCAGTAAAAACTACAAGCGGGATAGAATCCATATAAGCTGTTGCAATACCGGTTACTGCATTTGTTGCACCTGGTCCACTTGTTACTAGGCTAACGCCGACTTTGCCTGTGCTTCGCGCATAACCATCTGCCATATGAACAGCGCCTTGTTCGTGCCTTGTTAGTATAAATTCTATATCATTTTGTTTGTAAATAGCATCGTGCAAGTCAATAATTGCTCCACCTGGTATACCAAACAAATGCTTGACGCCCTCTTTTTTGAGGCATTCGATAAAGATTTCTGCGCCTTTTAACTTTTCACTCATATTTCCCCCTTGTATAAATTAAGCACTTATTATACAAAAAATTACAAAAAATGCAAATTATTATAGAAAGTCGCAAATAGCTTGGTTGAAATCATCGGGTTGCTCCCACATAGACATATGCCCTGCATTTTGTACAATTACTAGTTTGGATTGCCCAATACTGTCTTTAAGGTATTGAGCATACTTAATTGGTGTTAATTTATCGCAAGAACCTACAATTATTAGCGTAGGTTTTTGAATTTGACTAGTTTTTTGCATTATATCAAACTTATTACATGCCAAAAAGTCGTTGTACCTTACTAGTTTATCTGTTTGGGCAAAATCACTTTCTGCTTCATCAATTAGCTCTTTTTTGGTATATTCACAGTAAGCCCACTCTTTGGCGTAGTTCAAACCTTTTAGTGTTCCATCTAATATATCTTGATGAACTTTTAGTTTAGCTCCGCTTCCAGCTATTATAATTGAATCTATTAGTGAAGGATATTCAAGGCTAAATAATTGGACAATAGCCCCACCCATAGAATGGCCACAAAGTGCAACATTCTTTAAACCAAGATTTTCAATAAATGATTTAATAAATTCGACATAATCATTAATAGAAGAGCAGCCATTTCCTTCAGATTCACCGTGACCGCTTAAATCAAGGGCAATTTTAGTATAGTAAGAAAGCGGTGCTTGTAATTGATACTTCCAAGTGAGTTTTGTAGCGCCAGACCCATGTATAAACACTATTGCCTTTTGCTGATTAGGGTTTTCTTCTTCGTATATTATCTTTAAACCATCTATAAAAATTTGTTTTTTCATAACATACCTCTTTTTTTCTTAAATATAACAGTTTTTAGAGTATTTATCAACCTAAAAGATTTTTTAAAATAGAGCCAATTTAATTAAATTTAAACCTAAGAGGGCTTGACAAAAAATAAAAATAGAATATCTTGTTAGCAGGTAAGAGTGGTGATTGCTAATGATGACAGAGTTGGATGAAAGGTATTTGGCAGTATTGAATATAGTGGTAGAAAATTTTATAAACTACAAAGAAGCAGTAGGTTCTAGGATTTTAATAAAAAGATACAATCTACCTTTTTCTGCTGCTACAATGAGAAACATAATGTCTGATTTAGAAGAGATGGGTTATTTAAAGCACTCTTATGTATCAAGCGGGAAAATCCCAACGGAGCTTGGCTATAAAGTTTATGTTCAGCACCTTTTGGAAAACAAAAAGAAAAGCGTTAAACCAAAATTAAAACAAATTGATAGCATTAATTTAAGTACTATTGGTGATTTTGTGGCAGATATATCCACTATTTTATCTAATTCGTGTGGCTTGATATCAATGGTAAGCTTACCGAATATATTTAAGCTTAAATTAAAAGATATGAGTTTAATCAAAATTGGCTCAAATAAATTACTATGCGCTGTAATTGCCGAACCATATATTGTTGAGACAAAAATAATGGAATCCACAAAGGATTACTCACAAAGCGAACTAGACGATATAGCCCAATTTGTGAAGGAAAATTACAAAGGATGGGAGTTGGAGAAAATTCAGGAGGATTTAGAAAATTCATTATCACGCAGCAGAAAAGAGTGTGATTTGATATTTAAAAAGTTAAAAGAAAAAAGTAAAGATTTGTATTTTTCAGGTGTTCAAAATCTTTTAAAAGAAAGGGAATTTTATGAAGATTATGAACAATTGAATAAGATACTTGATGTGATAGAAAAAAGAAAGTATGTATCTGAAATTGTTGATTTGATTTTAAAAAATGACGAAAAGATACTTATTGGACACGATATACCAAATGAAAAATTAAAAGGTATGAGTTTGATTGCCCAGCCTTATTATTTGGACGATGTTAAGTTAGGTTTTGTTGGCGTGCTTGGACCTATGAACTTAGACTACGAAAATATTATTTATACATTGGATTTTTTGAGTAAAAAAATAGAGAAACTGCTTAAGCAGGGGAGGTAAAAATGAGTAATCAAAATGACAATATTGATGAAACTATACAAATAAACCAAAACTCGCAAAATGCAGAAAATGATTATAAAACCGATGAAAATCAAACTCAGCAAGAACCAAAAGATGAGCTAACTGAATTAAAAGAACAACTAGAAAAACAAAAGGACGCCTACTTAAGATTGCTAGCAGAGTTTGATAATTTTAGAAAGCGCACCGAAAGGGAAAAGTTTGAAATTGCCGATCTTGTAAAAGGATCAGTGGTTAGAGATTTTTTGCCCATTTTGGACAGTCTTGAAAAAGCTCATTTGGCTTGCACAAATGATGAATCTATTAGATCTGGCATTGAGCTTGTGTTAAAAGCATTTAAACAGCTTTTAGAAAAATATGAGATCAAAGAAATTGATACCAAGAGCGAATTTGACCCAAACTTACACGAAGCTTTAATGACAGTAGAGTCAAATACGCCTAACAAAATTGTGCAGGTTTTTGAAAAAGGCTACATTTACAAGGATAAATTGCTTAGGCCAGCTAAAGTTTCTGTTGGCAAAATAAATGAAGACAAAAACGAGGAGGTTTAATTATGGGAAGGGTTTTAGGAATAGATCTTGGAACAACAAATTCTTGTATGGCCATCATAGAGGGTGGCAAACCAAAAGTAATTCCTAACGCTGAGGGTGCAAATACTACACCAAGCATTGTAGCTTTCACGGATAAAGGGGAAATATTAGTTGGCCAAGCAGCCAAAAGGCAGGCCGTAACAAACCCCAAAAAGACGATTTTTTCTGCAAAAAGGTTAATAGGTAGAAGATATAGTTCAAAACAAGCTCAGGAAGCTAAAACTAAACTACCCTATGAAATAGTTGAAGGCCCAAATGACGATTGCAGAATAAAAATCAACGGCAAAGAATATACACCACAGGAAATTTCAGCACAGGTTTTAATGAAGCTAAAAAGAGATGCTGAAAGTTACTTAGGTGAAAAAATTACGGAAGCTGTTATTACTGTGCCCGCTTACTTTGACGACTCTCAAAGAAAAGCAACAAAAGATGCAGGTGCAATTGCAGGTTTAAATGTTTTAAGGATAATAAATGAACCAACCGCATCGTCTTTAGCGTTTGGACTTGACACAGCAAAAGAAGGCAAAGTTGCAGTCTACGATTTGGGTGGTGGTACATTTGATATATCAATACTAGAAATTGCAGATGGTGTTTTTGAAGTAAAATCTACAAATGGCGATACTTATTTAGGCGGCGACGATTTTGATAGAGTATTGTTAGATTATTTAGCCGATGAGTTTAAAAAAGAAAACGGTATTGATTTAAGAAATGATCCAATGGCTCTGCAAAGATTAAAAGAGGCTAGCGAAAAAGCCAAAATCGAACTTTCCAGCTCCCTTGAAACAGAAGTAAATTTGCCATTTATTACAGCGGATGCCTCAGGACCAAAACACTTAGTGATGAAAATTACAAGATCTAAGTTTGAACAGCTTGTAGAGCCACTTATACAGCGTACACTTGAGCCATGCAAACTAGCTCTAAAAGATGCAAATTTAAGTCAAAATAACATAGATTATGTGATACTTGTTGGTGGTATGACAAGAATGCCTAAAATCCAACAAGTTGTAAAAGAATTTTTCGGTAAAGAGCCTAGAAAAGATGTAAACCCCGATGAAGCTGTTGCAATAGGTGCTGCAATCCAGGGTGGAGTGCTTAAAGGCGAAGTAAAAGATGTGTTGTTGCTTGATGTAACACCATTAAGTCTTGGCATAGAGACACTAGGTGGTGTTATGACAAAAATCATACCAAGAAACACTACAATTCCTACAAAGAAGAGCCAGATTTTTACAACAGCCGAAGATAACCAAACAGCTGTTACCATTCATGTACTGCAAGGTGAGCGCGAGATGGCAGCAGAAAACAAAACGCTTGGCAGGTTTGAGCTTATGGGCATACCGCCAGCACCAAGAGGTGTACCGCAGGTTGAGGTTACATTTGATATTGATGCAAACGGTATACTTAATGTGTCTGCGAAAGATAAAGCAACAGGGAAAGAACAAGTAATTCGCATTACAGCATCAAGTGGCTTAACTCAAGAAGAAATTGAGAGGATGGTAAAAGAAGCTGAGCTTCACGCAGAAGAAGATAGAAAGTATAAAGAATTAATTGAGGTTAAAAATAAAGCTGACTCAATAGTATACTCCACTCAAAAAAGCTTAAATGACTTTGGCGATAAAATTTCAGAAAGTGAGAAAAAAGAAATACAAGATGCCATTGATGCTACAAAGAAGGCGATTGAGTCTGGCACAAAAGAAGAAATAGAATCAAAAATGAATGAACTTATAAACAAAGCCCACAAATTAGCCGAAGAAGCCTACAAACAGTCTTCATCAAATGAAGAGCAAACCAGCAGCACTGATAACTCAAAAAAAGAAGAGGATGTAGTTGAAGCAGAAGTAGAAAAAGATGATAGTAAGTAATTTCTAAATAATCACAAAGGCTAAGATAGAAAAGTTAGCTTCTATCTTAGCCTTATCTTTAATTATTAGGGAGAACAGCTCAACAATGGCAAAAGATTATTATGCAATATTAGGCGTAGATAGGAACGCAACGACAGAGGAAATTAAAAAAGCGTATAGGAAGTTAGCACTTCAGTACCATCCAGATAGAAATGAAGGCGACAAAAAAGCTGAAGAAAAGTTTAAAGAAATTACAGAAGCCTACGCTGTATTATCAGATGAAACAAAGCGTGCAAAATACGATCAATTTGGCTATGTCAATGAGAATGATTTTGACTTTAACCCGTCAAATTTTGATGACATTTTCGCTTATGTCAACGATATATTTGGCGACTTATTTGGTAATTTTGGCTCAAGAGGTTCAAGGAATTATAGCCGAAAAAGAAAAGGCGAGGACATTCAATATCAAATGACCATTTCTTTCAAGGAAGCTATATTTGGTGCTTCAAAAGAAATTGAGATAAACTATCAGAAAGTTTGCGATGAATGCAATGGTTTGGGTGCAAAACCTCAGGATTTTGAAACATGCAGTTATTGTAGAGGATCAGGTCAAATAGAGTATGGCAATTTTTTTATTTCAATGCGTAAAGTTTGTCCAAAATGTGGTGGAAGTGGTCGAATAATTAAGAAAAAGTGCCAAAAATGCAATGGAAGAGGTTTTGTTCTTGAAAAAGAAAAGGTTACGATCAATGTTCCTCGTGGCATAGATAATGGCTATGGAATCAGGATTTCTTCAAAAGGCCACGAGAGCATAGATAGGATTAGGGGCGATTTGATAATATATTTCAAAGTTTTACCTGATGAAGTGTTTAGACGGGAGGGCTTGAATATTTATCTTGATTTGAATATTTCTATACCACAAGCAGTATTAGGTGATACAATAGAAGTAGATACGATCTGGGGCAAAAAGAATATTACAATAGAACCTGGCACGCAAAGCGGTTCTCAAATTTTACTAAAAGGCGAAGGTGTAGAAGTAGAAGGAGCAAAGGGTAGTCAAATCATAAACATAAATGTTGAGATACCAAAAAAATTAACCCCAAAGCAAAAAGAGCTTATGGAAGAATTTGCAAAAGAAATGGGTCAGCCGCATTCGTTTACTCAAGAAAAAAATATTTTTAAGCGTTTTTTTGGCCAGTAAACATCATTAAAAATTTATAATTCACGGATAACTTTGATAAATTGTATTTAAGAATCATTATATTAAGCAAAAAGTTTAAAATATTGGCTAAAAGTATTGAAAGCCATATACCGTTTAATGACATATACATAGATAAAAAGTAAGCAAGCGGCAGTTGGAATAAAAAAAGACTAAAAAAATTCATTATGCTAGGTAAAAATGTGTTACCGCAAGCCATAGTAATGCGGTTTGCAATTGAACCCATAGCAAAAAATGGGTAGCTTAAAGCTAAGTATACTATAGCGTTTTTTGCTATTTCAAAGCATTGGTTTTGTACAGTAAAGATTCCTATTATGCTGCCAGAAAATAAAAACAGTAAAATATCCAAAAGACTTATAAAGGCTGTACCTAATAAAAGTGATTTTTCAACACCTTCTTTGACGAATGGCCAGTTTTTTGAGCCAATGTTTTGACCAACAATAACGGCTGAAGCATTTGATATCCCAAAAATCATAAATAGCAAAATCTGATAAATGCGCGTTACAATGCTATAGCTTGATATTGCAATTTGTGAATGTATAGCTATGATTTTTATAATTAAAAGCATACTTAAAATCCTTATCATCAAGTGAAACGAAGCAAATATACTTTTGCTTAAAAGCTGTTTAATCAGTTGTATGTCAATATTAAATATGAACCTTAATTTCGTTTTCGAGATAACATAAACTTGTAATAATATACCCACAAACATAGAGCATATTGTTGCAAGCGCTGCGCCTTTTACGCCCATTTTTAAAACAAATATCAATAAAGGGTCTAGTGCTATGTTGATAATGGTTGCAACAAGCATAATAAGAAGTGTTTTGTTTGGCAAAGACATGCTTTTTAGCGTTGAACTGTTTAAACCGAATGCAAATGATATAGGAAGTCCCAGGATCGAAATGCTTAAAAATTCCTTTGCAAAAACTAATGTAGATCCTTTTAAACCAAGAAGCGTTAATATATTATCCAAAAAAGGATAAAGCATAATTGACGCAACCGAGAATGCTACCATAACAATTAAAGCATTTGAGTAAACAATGTTTGCCCTGTTATAGTTTTTTGCACCCCAACTTTGTGTAAAAAAAATTGATGAAGCTATAGAAATACCAATCGTCAAAGCAGATATTAACATCAACAGTATACTTGAAGACACCAAAGCACCTATTGCGCTGTAGCTAATTTTAGAAACGAAAAATGTATCAACAAGGTTAAAAACAGTTTGCAAATTACTTTCTATTATCATTGGTATAGAAAGCCCTATTAGGCTTTTTATAATGGGGTCTTTTGTAGGTTCTATGCTAGCCAATTTATTGTGTGTAGTATTTTAACACATCTGCTCTTTTTCTTGCGTCTATAATTTTTCTTTCTATATTGTTTCTAATCCAGGATCCATCTAACCATTCTATAGGATTTACATAATATCCATCAATTAGCATGCCAAAATGCAAATGATCTCCTGCCGCAAGACCTGTTGTATCTGTATGGGCAATTATTTGACCCTTTTGAACAAACTCGCCTTTTTTAACTAAAAAATCCTCTAAATGGCCATATAGGCTGAATATTCCAAGACCGTGGTCTATTAAAATACAATTCCCGTAAACGCCAATGCGACCAGTATACACTACAATACCAGAGTTTGCTGCAGGTACTTTTGCATGTGCAATGCTAGCAAAATCAACACCCATATGGTATTCATTTGTCAAAGGCTTATTATCGTAATAAAATGTTCTGTAATCGCCAAAATATGCCATAACTGCAGAAGAGGGTAGTTGCAAAAATGCTCCTTTAAACAATATTTGATCTGTATGTACTGAATTTGCTATTTTAGCAATTTGCTCATTGTTTTGTCTTTCTACTTTATTTATAACTAAATCAAAGGCTTTTGCTGGATCTTGCTTATTAAAATCTATATGTTCTTGCTCTAGTATCCTATAAACTTTTGTTTCAATAAAGTGCGTATCTACTGTGACATCGGTTTTTTTGTTTTTAAAAGATTCATAATATACCGGCACATGGACAAAAATTTCATTTCCAGCATTATTTTGTGCTACTATAGATGTATCCCAATTTTTTTGAGCGCAGAATGGGTATGTAAAAAATGCAATGTATGTATCTGGGTGATTTGTAAATTTGTCAGCATTAAAACATCGAAATTTTGCGATTTTGCCGTCTGCATATTTAACCTGGAGGTAAACATTTTTTAATCCAATTTTATCATATGAATAAAATAGCACAACCGCAGAGCCACCTTCTAGAATATTTGCTGCATCATTAAGCAAAATAACCTTAGGATAATGGTTATACACTGTAACTTGTTTTTCGATTTTCTTTTTAAAACCTAGCGAGAAATTATTGTGTGAATAATCTGTTACCTCGATTACAAATTTTGCTGGACCATCGGGAAGTTTTTGGTTTAGTTTAAATTTTAATGGGAAATTATATGTATCTTTGTTTTCAAATATTTTATCGTATAGAGAAATTTTCGTATTCATCGTGTATGTATAAATATTTATTTCTTTTAAGGGGTATTTTGCATCTTTGATGTGTATATCCAAGCTTTTGTCGGAGCTAAAATACTCATTTGGGTAGATTATATTAACTTGTATAGGGTTTTTTACAAAAAACGGCGTATAATGGTAAACTGCGTACGCACAAACTAGCAATATTAAAATAAATAATAATTTTGAACCAAGACCTTTTTTCTTTTTCTTTTTTAAGTAAAAAGCATCTTTCATTTTATACTCCTTGCTATATCTTTTTGAAGTTTTAAATTTTGTGTTGATATACAAATTGTTTTATAGATATTTGATTTGTGCATTAGTTCATTTGAAAGGCGATTTAAATAAGGTAGACTTCTAAGCACAATTGATAGTACGGCAATTAAAAATACCGCTTTAAAAAGACCAAAAAGCGCACCAAGTACCCTATCTATGCTTGTTAGTTTCATTTTTTTTGAAGCACTTTGACTCAAGAAACTAATGAGGCTTACCAAAGTATATATAATAACAAACATCACAATAAAACTTATTAAATTGGCAAGCATATAGGATATATTGAGGGCTTTTTCTATAGGAACTGTTATAACACTGTGATATATTACAGATAAGTACAAACCTAAAATTACGGCTACGAGTTTGAAAAATTCCTTTATAAAACCATGTAGATAACCCAATATCAAGAGTCCTAATATAAAGATACCAAAAACAATATCTGCCATTATCCTACCATCACAGTTTTGAAATTGGAATAAATAACACGCCCTTTTTTAAATCCCTTTGGTTTTTTTACAAACTTAACAAATGTGTAATCAACTTCAATTTTATCATTTGTGCCCAACCTTTCTCTGATTTTTTGAGCACACTGCTCTAGTAGATTTTTATCTATTTGTTGTAATCGTTTTGGGTTTTTTAATATTAAATGTGGGCCTGGTATGCTTTTTGGGTGCATCCATATGTCTTCTTTGGAGGCATTTTTTAGAATCAAGTCATTGCCTTTCGCATTTTTACCTAAATAAACATCAAAATCAAGAATTTTAAAATGCTCATAAGAGATAGTATCAGTAGATATAACTCTTTGATTGGTTTTTTTATTAAACAAAAGCTTGACATCTTTTGGATCAATTTGATGATTTAGCAACTGTTCTTTGATTTGTAATAAATAAACGTGTTCTTGTTTTGTTTGGTTTAAGACTGACTCTAGTATATTTTTGGCGTTTTTGTACTTTTTGTAAAGCTTATAATAAGTATTTATGTTATCTTGAATTGTTTTTTTGGTGTTAATGGGTATTGGTATCTTACTTTCAGACCCAGGTGGAGTTAAATAAACTAAATCATTGTATAATTCAATTGAATTAATGTTAGCTAAAAGTGTATCAGCATACAACTTCCACTTTGCCGCATCTTTGGCTTTTTGTATATCAATTTGTATTTTTTTAATTTTGTCATTTAGTTTGTGTATTTTTTTATCAATTAAATTAATAATTTTTGCATTGTTTAAACTTATTTGCGTATTTTGTGTGAAAATTTTATTAAAAAGGTCTTTTTCATTAATGCTTGATACATCTAAGCCAAAATCAAACAAAAATGGGTATACAAATGATTTTTCGCCTAAAGTATACTTAAATAGTGTTTTATAAGGTTTTCTTACAACATTAATAAAACTTTCTATATTTTCTTGTGTGACAAATTTTTTAGTGAAACTATCTATACCTAAAATATTGTCTTTATTAAGAGCCTTTTTAATAACATCAATATCGTCTATAGTAATATCAAGCATCTTGTGTGGCTTTTTGTAAATTCTATTTGGTAGTATTTGTCTTGCGTTTATTAATCTGTAGGCTTCTATTATCTTTTGATTTGAGTCGGTCAGTATGAGATTCCCATTTCTTCCTGTTATCTCAAATATCAAATGATAACGATTCTCTATATCAAGCCTTTTATCTAACAGGTGTAAAATTAAAACGCGCTCAATGCCCCTAAAGTCTACATCAGTAATTTTGAGTTTGTTTAATTTTTTCTGCAAGTTTACTGCAAAAGCATTTTGAGTTTTTTCAATTGTGTAATCACCAAAAAATAAAGCACTAGGTGAATCTAATTTAAAAAAAATCGATAAACCATTGTCTGAATTTAACACAACAGTATTAAGACTAGCGCCTACATGAGTGATTTTTTGACCTAAAATATTTTTTTTTATTTTTGCTGCATAGTAGTTAAATAAAAAATTATTCATAAGCCAAATAAACTCCTCAAGATGAGGAGTTTATTTTTTTCTCTCGCCGAGCCTTTTTTTCTTAAGAGCCTTTTTGCGAGCGGCTAGTGCTTTTTTCTTTTTCTTTTCGCTGGGTTTTTCATAGTGTTCTCTTTTTTTTATTTCAGAGAGAATACCTGCGCGCTCACATTGTTTTTTGAATCGCTTAAAGGCTTCTTCAAAAGATTCATTGTCCCTTACATAAATACCTGGCAAACAGATCACCCCTTTACTATTTAAACTTAAAATACATTATATTAAAAAAAAGAGATTGGGTCAACATCAAAAATTAAGTTTTTATCGTAAAGATTATTTGCTATAAAATCAAGTGTTGCAAATATTTCGTTTGATTTGATAATAATATGGTACCTGTGTTTATTTTTTATCTTATCAATAGGGCATTTTGTTGGTCCAAGAAAGTTAATATTGCCATTCATTAGGATTTCTGAACATTTTTGTATGTTTTGTTTTGCAAGTTGTTCGTTTGGGTTTTGAGAAATTATTCTAATTAGATGCGAAAATGGTGGGTAGTTAAGTGATTTTCTTATTTTTATTTCTTCATTCAAAAAACCCTCATAATCATTGTTTTTAACAAAAATTTCTAGTCTAGGTGGCAGTTTTGACTCAATAATAACTCTACCTTGTTCTTTTCGACCGCTTCTGCCTGCTGTTTGTATAATAAGTGATAGAGCCTTTTCATCAACCCTGAAATCTGGTAAAGCAAAAATAGATTCAATGTTAGATATAATTACGAGCTTTATTTTTTCTATGTCGTAGCCTTTTGATATCATGCTCGTGCCGACTATGATGTCAATTTTGCCATCTAGCAGGTTTGAAACTATGCTGTGGGTATTTTTTTTTGATAAAGTTGTATCTCTATCTAGGCGCTCAATATTTATATTGCCAAAATTTTCGCGTAAAAATTCTTCCATTTTCTGTGTTCCTGTGCCTATATCTTTTATATTGTAACTTGTACAATTTGGACATTGTTTTGGTATATCAAAACTTGACTCACAAAAATGGCATTTTAAGTCTTTTGTTTTTTTGTGGTAAACAAGTGACACATTGCAGTTTGGACATCTAAAGATATATCCACAATCGCTGCAAACCAAAAAATGTGCAAAACCGCGTCTATTAACTAAAATTGCGCATGTTTGTTTATTTAAAAGCGAATTTTTTATAGCTTCTATTGATTGGGTGCTTAAAAGTTTATTATCTGGTTTTGCAAATTCAACTGTAGGTAGCTTGCAGTTGTTTACACGATTTTGCAATCTAAATAGGTTGAATTTTTTTGTTATCGCTGCTTTATAGTAAGTTTCAACTGTGGGTGTTGCGCTTGATAGTATTACTGGAATATTAAGCTGTTTTGCCCTGTATATTAACAAGTCTTTAGCATTATAAGATGGAGTGTTTTCTTGTTTATATGAATCATCGTTTTCTTCATCTACAACAATTAAGCCTGTATTTGATAAATCTACAAAAGCGGCTGAGCGAGTGCCAAGCAATACCCTTTTTTCTTGCTTTCTGAATAAATTCCACTCAATAAACTTCTGCTTAGGCGTTAATTGAGAGTGAAACAACCCAACAGTATCGAGAAATTTTTCTTCAAAAATCCTTTTGTATTGATTTGTAAGTGAAATTTCAGGCACAAGCACAATGGCATTTTTGCCTTTTTGTATAACATCCCTTATTAAATGCAAAAAAATTTCCGTTTTACCAGAACCGGTAATGCCAAAGATTAAATTGACGCTAAATTTATCTAGATTTATTGATTCGTATATGTTTTTTTGTTCGTCATTAAGTTTAAAGAATTTTTCATGATTTATTTGAGTTTTTATGTTACTTTGAAAATCAACTATTTCCTGCAAAAAAACTTTTGAAGGTAAGGCATTTTTTAAAATAAGTCCTTTAGGACATAAATAATAATAACTTGCAAAGTTTATCGTTTTTATCAATTCTTGACTAATTATAGGTTCATCATCAAGTATAGATATGATGTCTTTTATTTCAGATACATCAGTTTGAGATATTTTTTCAAAAACAATACCTACTTTTTTTTTGTTATTAAAATCTACCAATACCCTTGTGCCGATTTTTATATCTTGGTTGCTTTTGTAGGTAAATCTCTTGCTTAAAGCAATATTAAATAATACACCATAATAATTCATAGTTAAAATTTTATCACAAAACTGCTTAAAACAAAACAGGTTAATTTTTATCTTTTGGGTTTACTTCTTCTATTTGAATATGTAAAAATATCTTATTGTAGGTTTCTTCAAAGTAATCTGATAATTCTTTATTGCCAAGCTGCTTAAATGCGTCAATGTAGTATTTTAATACTTGTTTTAAATGCGCTTTATCGTTTTTATCTTTGCTTTTTGATAACTCTTTTACCCATTGTTTGCATATTTGCGTGCCTTTGGTTTTGTCAATTTGGTACTCAACTAAACCCATCATGTCGCAACCCGGTAGGTAATTATTGTAGCAAGCACCAGAAAAATATATAAATGCGTTTTTATAATCACCTATTTTTAGAAGCAAAGTAGCTTGATTGTAAAGTATTCGGCCATTTGAAGCCTCTTTTGAGTAGGCTTTTATACTAAATAATAATGAGAATGCAACAGTAATTAAGAAAAATTTCATAAATTGTATAATAAACTAATTTTTTAAGAATCTCAATATTTATAAAAAAAAGGGGGATTGTTCCGCCCCCCTTCTTTCTTTAGCTTGCAGGTAGTAGTGTTTTTAGCAATACCGTAACTAAGATAACAAAAATCAGTGCTAAAACTCCAACTACATATTGCATGGAGTATTCTTTCGATTCTGTGCGGTTTTTGTTTACATAAGATACCATATATTGCATAAAACCTATAAAAAAACCGCCTATTAATATCGTTATTATAAATGAAACCACAGTGTTTGCGTTAAATAGTGTATGCCAGTAGACTTGGCCTAAATCACTTGAAACATAAAAATCTTTTTCAAATGGGAACCCGAATATAAATATAGCCATACCAACAAGCATACCTAATCCAAATACCATAGCGTCTTTTTTGCCGCTTGCAATAGCAGCTACTGATGTTCCAGGGCAATAGCCACTCATTGCCATACCAACGCCAAAGAGCAACCCCCCAAATATATAGGGCCACAGGTATAAATTTGGTGTCCAGATATTTGGTATCTGTATAAGTCCTAGTGAGCCAAATACCAAAAACCACAATGTGGATGTTATTATGGCTGAAACCATCATTTGGATAACGCGATTGTTTCTAAAATAAAATTCGTCTGTAATGTTTTTTCCAGAAGCAAAACCCGTTGCTTCTAAAAAAAAGCCAAACAAAAACCCACCAAATATCGAAAAAAGCATATTTGTATGACCGGAAATAATACCGTTTATATAAAGTGGAGCACTCATAGCCATTGCCTCCTAAATAACCTTGCAGTCAGGTAAACACCTGCGAATACGCAAAATAAAAATAACCACCCACCTATAGAAAATGCTCCTGCCCCAGCTAACCCCTGACCACTTGTGCAACCCCTTGCGTATCTTGTAGCGTATGCAATCAAAATGCCGCCAAAAAATGCCATTGCGTATCTATATGATGTTGGTGCACTAGAGCCTTTATCTGTAGAAAATCTCAACCTGCCACCGATAAGCGCACTTACAAAACCTCCGATAAATATGCCAATGTCAATAAAAAATATGCGGTTGTATAGAATGTGAGTAATTCCGTGGTCTCCTAAATCTTTTGCAGTGTATGCATTTGAAGCAATATAGGATTTAGAAAACAACGCTATAATGAAGCTTGATAGCTGCGAAAACCCACCACTTGCACCAAAACCTGCACCAGATACATAATAAAAAATAAAAAGTGTGGTGCCAACAAGAAAACCACCAATCAAAGTTCCCCAATAACCTCTTTGCTGCATAGAACCTCCCTTTTAAAAATCTTACTTTGAAGTTTATTATTTTTGGGCTCAATATCAAGAATGATTTATTTATTTAAATTACTTACTTATTTATAGATAAAACCGCGACAGTTTCAAAATGGTAGGTGTTTGCAAACATATCAATCAAAAAAATCTTTTCAATAGAGTAGTTTTTAAGCATTGAAATATCTCTTGCAAGCGTTGGCGGTTCACATGAAACATATATAATTTTTCTTGGCTTTTTTTCATTAATAAAATTCATTAAAGCAGGACAGCCGCTTCGTGGAGGGTCTAGAATAATTGTACCTATAGGCCGTTCATAGTTTAACTTTTTATTTAAATCACAGCAGGTAGCATTTATTTTAAGCGAGAGTCTTTGTGAATTTTGTTGAAGTGTATTTATAGCAATTTTGTCAATCTCAAAAGCGTCAACGGTATGGCCCAAAAGCCCCAATGGAATTGTGAAATTTCCAATACCGCAAAATGCTTCCAAAACATTGTTATCATCCACCAAATTTGTGATAATCTTAATAAGTTCTTTGTTT
>Ga0315298_1001658_pt1 | contig 40057 bp, 50 predicted proteins | sample WHS_1_MG_FD_203077 | JGI IMG/M metagenome (GOLD analysis project Ga0315298, IMG submission 203077) | Extremophilic microbial mat communities from Washburn Hot Springs, YNP, Wyoming, USA - WHS_1_MG | ecosystem: Environmental > Aquatic > Thermal springs > Hot (42-90C) | place: USA: Wyoming... | reverse complement strand
AGGAGAATTTCTAAGTAGTATTTTAGTTGTTTGAAGCTCATGTTGCATCTGTACATGAGGTATGTTTTTCTGGTTCTTTCATGGGATGCTTCTAGGATATCTGCGATGACTTCTAGTTGACATCGATAACTGTTGCTACTTCGTTTTTTATTTTGAACGAGCAAGGTTATCAGCTCGGCTTAAGCTGGAGACTCCCTTCTCCCAGAAATATGAATGGTGAAACGTGAATTTAAACGTTCTGAAAAATGTTGGGAAGGATAAAAATGGAAGATGTTTTGGTTGGTTTGTTAAGAAGAATGGAGTTTTGTTAAAATTTTCTCGTAGTCAACATTTTTTTCCATGAAAACGCTTATTCTATTTTCACCAATAACTAAGGAGAGCATTTTGATATCTTTGCCTTCGACGTTTATGTTTTTGGCTTCGCCTAAATCGAAAAGTTCGCAGAGTTTTTCGCTTGCTTCAAGGGCTGAGGATGAAAGGATAGCGTAGTCGATTATTTTTGTTGGGTCTTTTAGGTCTATTGCTGCTGAAGTGGAGTTTCTAAGAATGTAGCCTATGATTCCATTGTATGTTTTGATTTCCTCGAGGCTTGCTCTTACATCTTTTGCTGGAATTGTTTCTTCAACTGCTACGGGTTCTGTTACTGCGGTGACTTCGGGAAGACTCTTTTTCTTTTTGACCATTATACATATCCTCCATTATTGAATGATTGGTTTAGCCCTTACAAGTTCGCCCTTTTTAATTTCTAGGGCGAGTTGCACTTTTTCGGGCATTTGGATGACGCCTTTTCCTTCATACTTTGAATCTTTGATTGGTTTGACCTTGCACTTTGTTGTTTTTCCATCAAAAGTTTCTATTTCAACTTCCTCAATTTTCTTGTCTTCGTAAAGTTTTTCCCATTGTGAGAGTATTTCGTTGTCAATGCGTACAGTGTCTGATGGCACGAGTAAGCCTCCGAGGTTTTCAACTATAAGCTGGTTTACTGGAGGTTCCGAAAGAAGGGTTTCAGGTTCGATTGGAGCCTTTTCAGTTTTTTTGGGTTCCTCTTCTTCTGTTGGTTGTTGAGGTTCCTCAACCATGGGGATTTCGGGTTCTATTTTTGGTGGAGGTGGGTTTTTGAGGGGGGTAGGGCAGATTTTCTCTAGTAATTTGAGGACTGTTGGAATTAGAACTCGGGTTATGGTGTTTACATAGTTTATGTCTGCCTTTTTCGAGGTGACTGTGGCGAAGTACATGTCTTTTATGCAGGAAACGTTTACTCTGCCGTTACTGCCCTCTAGGGTTATGCCTTCAACGCCGCCTATTTTGTCTGCCTTTTCTAATATGCCGTCAAAGGCGTCTATAACTTGTATTATGGTTTTTTCAGGGGTGTTTTCGTCTGCGGCTAATATTTCGCCGTCTTCTGTAAACATGAAAGTGTGAGTTATGTCTGGGCAGACGTTTCGGATTTCGTTTAGGGTGTTTTTTAGGGCAAAGCTGTAGACTTCATTATCCAAATTTTTCACTTCCTTATGTTTTTAGGTTAGTTTGAAGAGTATACGCTCAGGAACGCCGTCGTTTTCCACAACGAGATATTTTAAGCCTTCAGTGTCGCCGAGTTGGTCAAGCCATTTTAGGGCTTCTCTGGCTTTCTGCAGAACCAAAAGCCTTTCCTGGTGGCTTCGCACAACCTCTTCTATGGCTGTTAACTCATGGAATGGGTTGGCATCCAAAACTATGTTTAAGCTGCCAATAGTGATTTCGCCTAGGCTTTCGGTTGCAGCCTTTTTGCCAGCCAATTTCATGACAACTTCTCGGATTTTTTTGGATTTTTCAGCCAAAGCCCTAATATCATCTAAACGGCGCAAGTACTCGCCTAAAGTACTTTTTGTTTCTGAAATTTCCTTTTCAAGGGTTTCAGCTATCTCTTCAGCCGAAGCGTACTCCTTTATTTCTACCACCATTGTGTTTTACACCTCCAACATCAGGAACAAACAAAGGGAAATTGGGAACGACTTTACCTCACCCTACCCCCAATCTCAATAAACAAAGGGAAATCTAGGCGCTTGGAGCAACCGCTGAATACAAGAACTGGTTACCCTTCGAAGATACCAGCTTGACTTGATAGTTGGCGCCTGTGGTTACTGAGTAGCCGGTTATGTTTAGTACCCATCCACTGTTAGCACTTATCGTTTTCGGAAGATCTGAAACCGTTTGCTTAACGTTATTTACCCAGGCTTCATTTATTGTTACTGGCGAAGTTCCAGTATTATTTATTGTTACAGCTATCCAGCTACTTGTGCCCGCAGGACCGAATTGCATGTTTGTTATTTGTATTTGTTCTGTTGCTGTGAATGTGAATGTTAGGGCTCCCATCCATGCTGCTACGGCTATGCTTACTGCGACTGTTACTGCGATGAGTATGATTGATGCGACTACGGGGCTTAGGGCTTTTTTGCTCTTCAATATTTTCATTTCTTTTTTATCCCTCCTTTTGGGGTTGTTGTGTATTTTAGAGGAAAGAGAGGATTTAAATCTTACGACTTAATACACCATATTAATTATTTGTAAAACAAAACCACAAAAAACCAAAACAAACCCAACAAACTAAACACTAAAAAACCATGAAAACAGAAACTGTACAACAGCAACAGAACATTATGCCATAAGCGCCTAAAGACCCAACTTGTCAAAAAACTCCAAAAGAAGCTTCGCCACTTTCTCGCCAAACTCCGTCTTCACATAATACTTCTTCAAAGGGTCTATACGCTCACCCTTAGCCAAACCCAAATCCTCAATCTCAATCATCCTAGCCCTAAAAGTTCCATCACTCAAAGTCAAACCATTCGAACGCATAAACTCTTTAGCTTCCTTCCATTTCCCACGGTTCATGTAAAGCAACAGAATACAATCTATGGCGTGGTCCTTCTCCAACATAGCCTTAACAGCCGACAACTTTGGGTCTGTCAAAATGCGCTTAATCTTCTCCTCATCTCCACTCTTAACCATTACACATTCAACCTGCCATTTTCTGCTTTCTAATTATAGCTTAAACCCTTTAAAAGATTTAACCTATATTACGATTTAAGTCATATTTCTAATGGTATAAGCTACAACCCACACATGTTTCCATAAAAATATAGGGAAAATTATTGGCTTCCATCACCGCTTATTTTTGTTTTTCCGGAAATTTCTCTGAGGCTGGTTCCCCGCCGATTCCCCAATGCGATTTTGGAATTTCATGCACCAAAACTTCTACAGCTTGCCTTGGTATGCCTAAGTCTTCAAAGACCCTTGTTATATTCCGTATTAAAGTCTTAGTTCTTTCCTCGCCAAAACCTTCCCAAACATTCACATGAACAACAGGCATATGCACATCTCCTAAAATAGAAACTGCAAAATTGAGTTAAGTTCTTTGCTGTTTTGTGCCTTAACTCTAACACAAAGTTCTTTAATAATCCCAGCAATTTTCTAATAACAGCATGCAAAACCAAGACATAAAAGCAAAAATTTCTGTGAGAAAAGCCAGAAACTCGGACCGCAAGGCAGTTTTCAATTTCTGCAAGAAAACCTGGAGCTGGGGAGATTACATACCCGATGTTTGGGATAAATGGCTTAAAGAAGAGAATGGCAGATTATTCGTCGCCACAATTAACAATGTTCCCATTGGAATCTCCCATTTAAGCACCGACAAACCCCATGAAGTTTGGCTTAGCGGAGCGAGAACAGACCCAAAATATAGGCGCATGGGAGTAGCCACCGCCATAACCAGAAAATGTCTGGAATACGCTAAGAAAAAAGACGCAAAAGTGGCAAGACTTGTAACTGAATCGGATAATGCGGCTGCTAAGGCTTTGCTCCAAAAACTTGGATTCAAACAAATAGCAGAATTCGTTGAAATGGCAACAGAAAAAATAGCGAAAGAAAAAAGCAAAAACTCAAGATGGGCAGAAGAAAACGAAACTGAAGCCATATGGGATTATCTGCAAAATTCTGAAGGATACCGAAAGGCAGCAGGCTTATACACAGTTCTATTTCATTGGTTCTCTCTTGATAAACATGACCTCGAACGATTCATTAAACAAAGAAAAGCAATATTGCACATTAACGAAGAGAACAAAATAGATGGCTTGACGCTCATAGAAGACGCAACAGCCCAAGAGTGGCACAAAAACACCATACAAACATGCTACATAGACGGCGATTATGAAGCAGTTCTTGAAATGATAAAGTTTCTAAAAAGCCACTGCAACACCATGGGCATCAAAAAAATTTATGGATTCACATGCAACCACAAACCCATAATAACAGCGTTAGAAAAGTTAGGTTTCGAATTGCCAGACACTACAGAAATAGTTTATGAAAAAAGAATATGGCATAGTTCTGCTTGCAATTCCAGCGATAAACTAGTAAGGTTTAAATAAAATATGGCTCATTTCGTAGTTAGCTTCAACAAAATGGATGGCAATAAATGTCAGGGGAATTCCGCCACATACTAAGAATAATTGACACTGATGTAGATGGCACCCTAAAAGCGCCATACGCCCTAAGAAAAATCAAGGGAATAAGCCTAAACCTTGCAAACGCAATATTAAAGAAAGCTGGAATAAACCCTGACATAAGAGCCGGATTTTTAACAGAAGCAGAAGTTGAACGAATAGAAGAAATCATTAATGAACCAACAAAGTTTGGACTGCCAAGTTGGCTCCTGAACAGAAGAAAAGACTTGGAAACCGGAAAGGATATGCACCTCATCAGCGCAGACCTCGTCTTAAGAAACAAAATGGACATTGAACAGATGAAAGAGGTCAAATCATGGCGGGGATACCGCCACGCCTATGGATTAAAAGTGCGTGGACAAAGAACAAGAACCACTGGAAGAAGCGGAAAAGCCTTAGGCGTCAAAAAGAAAGAGATTGTAAGAAAGGAAGGTAAGTAGCGTGGGAGACCCGAGAAAGCAAAGAAAAAAATACGCAACACCACGTTTCCCATGGCGAACAGACATCCTTCAAGAAGAACTCAAACTTTTAGGTCAATACGGCTTAAGAAACAAACATGAATTATGGCGCCATGAAACAATGCTTTCAAAGTTTAGAGGCATAGCTCGTTCCCTCATTGGCAAAGCGCCAGAAGAACGCGGAAAAATGGAAGAAGAACTGTTAAAACGCCTCAAAAAACTCGGAGTCCTCCCTGAAACAGCAGTCTTAGACGACGTTTTAGACTTAACCATAGAAGACATCCTTGAACGCAGACTCCAAACAATAGTCTTCAGAAAAGGACTTGCAAAAACAATTCACCAAGCACGACAACTGATAACTCATGGACACATATCCATAGGAAAACAAAAAGTCACAGTGCCAGGCTACATGGTAACAAGAGAAGAAGAAAACCGAATAGCCTACACAACCCAAAGTCCAGTTGCAAATCCAAATCATCCAATACGCCAAACAATAACCGCTATCGCCACAACCGAAACAAAATCAAAAGAAACACAAAAAGAGGAATAAAGATGAGCGGCACAGCCAAAAAAACCGATAGATGGGCCGTAGTCCACATATACAGCTCCTACAACAACACACTAGTCCACATAACAGACATTTCAGGCGCAGAAACAATAGCCAGAACATCAGGCGGAATGTTTGTAAAAGCAGACAGAATGGAATCCTCCCCATACGCAGCCATGCGAGCAGCCTCAGCCGCAGCAGAAGTAGCCAAAGACAAAGGAATAACAGCCATACACATAAAAGTAAGAGCACCCGGAGGCTCTGGACCCAGAACGCCGGGACCTGGTGCACAAGCAGCCATAAGAGCCTTAGCAAGAGCAGGTTTTCGCATAGGAAGAATTGAAGAAGTTACACCAATCCCCCATGATGGTACCCGAAGACCGGGCGGAAGAAGGGGGAGAAGGGTCTAACAAATTTCTGTTGTCCCTTTGCTGAGGGAAAAATTGAAATAATGCACCAGTATTCTATTGAACGGCACGGCAGTTGTTATAGAATGAATGGAGTGTCAAAATATTGGAAGTAGAAGTGCTTGAAAAAGACGAGAAAAATTTGCGCTTAATCATTAAAGGAGTTGACATCCCATTTATTAACGCTTTAAGAAGGATAATAATTTCAGAAGTTCCATGCATGGCTATAGATGAAGTTGTAATGATTGAAAACTCGTCTATACTGCAAGACGAGATTATAGCGCATAGACTTGGACTCATCCCCCTAAAAACTGATTTGGACAGTTATAACCTACCCGAAGAATGCCCATGCAAAAGCGAGTTCGGATGCAACCTTTGCAGAGTTACACTTACGCTGGATGTTGAAGCGAAGGAAGGAACAAGAACTGTTTATTCTGGCGAATTAAAATCGGAAAACCCAGAAATAACGCCAGTAAGCGACAAAATCCCAATCATAAAACTAGCAAAGGGACAAAAATTAAGGCTTGAAGCTTATGCGAGACTTGGAAAGGGAAAGAATCATGCAAAATGGCAGCCAGTTTCCATGTGTGCATATAAATATTTTCCAAAAATAGAAATCCTCAGCAAACAATGCGACGCTTGCGGAAAATGCGTGGAAATTTGTCCCAAAAAAGTTCTAGCAAAAACTGATGGCAAGATTGAAATTCGCAACTTGATGGCTTGCACCCTCTGCCAAGACTGCGTTGAAACTTGCCCACAGAACCCACCAGCAATAAAAGTAGACCGAGAAAAAGACACGTTTATATTCAGCCTCGAATCCACGAATGCACTTCCACCAGAAAGAATATTGACAGAAGCCATCAAAATCTTGGATAAACAGTTCAACGAATTCGAAAACCAAGTCAAGGTGGAAAAAAGTGAGAAAAGCTAAAGCCACAAATCCACAACTTATAGAACTCATCAACTTCCTAAAAAAGGAAAGCAGAGAAAACAAGGTTAACATTTGGAGCGACATAGCTGAACGATTAGCTAAACCGAACAGAAGACGCATAGCAGTAAACCTCAGCCGACTAAACAGACACACAAAAAGAAATGACGTTGTGGCTGTCCCAGGCAAGGTTTTGGGTGCTGGAGAAATAAACCATCCAATAACTGTGGCAGCCTTCGCCTTCTCTGGAAAAGCAAAGGAGAAGATAAAAGCTTCAAAGGGTAAATGCCTATCCTACTTCGACTTAATCAAAAAGAACCCGAAAGGCTCAAATGTCAAGATAATTGGGTGAGAAAATGGAAAAACAAGCCACCATAATAAATGCTGAAGGCCTCATTCTTGGCAGAATGGCAAGCATAATTGCCAAAAAACTGCTAAACGGCGAAGAAATAATAATCATAAATGCTGAGAAGGCTGTGCTCTCAGGAAAAAGAAAGAGCAAAATAAGAGAAGCCAAAGAATTCTTAGAAGTAGGATACCCAAGGAGAGGTCCATTCCATTTTAGGAGACCTGACAGAATAGTGAGAAGAACCATTAGGGGAATGCTCCCATACAAACAACCAAAGGGCAAACAAGCATACAAAAGACTTAAAGTTTTCATGGGAACACCAGAACACCTCAAAGAACAAAAAACCGAAACACTATCAGAAGCGCAAGCTGAAAAGCTGAAATGCCCATACTTTACGATTGAAGAATTTGCGAAAGAAATAGGATGGAATGTAGAGGAATAGTTTATGCCAACAAAAAAGGTTTTAGTTGTTAGTGGAAAAAGGAAAACAGCCACAGCAAGGGCTGTTATCAAACCTGGAATGGGAAGGATACGCATAAACAAAACTCCAATAGAAATTTTCGAACCTGAAATTGCCAGAGAAAAAATCATGGAACCCCTCATACAGGCTGGCGACGAAATTTGGAAACAATTAGATATAGACATAAAAGTTTCAGGAGGAGGCTACATGGGACAAGCAGAAGCCGCAAGAATGGCCATAGCAAACGCCTTGCTAAAATGGACAAAAAGCGCCCATTTACGAACAATCTTTACCGAGTATGACAGAACAATGGTTGTTGGAGACCCGAGAAGGAAAGAACCTAAAAAGTTTGGCGGCCCAGGAGCACGAGCCAGAGATCAGAAAAGTTACAGGTAATGGAGGCTGAATTGGATGATTATACCTGTTAGATGTTTTACTTGTGGTAAATTGATTGGGGATGTGTGGGAAGAGTTTGCTAGGAGAGTTAAAACTGGAGAAAATCCTGGAGAAGTCTTAGACAGTTTGGGGATTAAGAGATACTGTTGTAGGCGGATGCTGCTTTCGCATGTGGATATTATAGATGAAGTTTTACGCTTTTACGAAGAGGCTGAGAAACGAAAAGAGGCCAAAACCTACTATTAAAGATGGTGAAAGGAGAAAGGGCATGTCCACAGTTATTGAAGATATAATCGCAAGGAAAGTTTTCAACACTCGGGGAGAAGAAACAATAGAAGTTGACGTCATAACAACCTCTGGTTTTGGAAGAGCCTCTGCACCCGCTGGAGAAAGCCGCGGAAAAGCCGAAGTAATTTATTATCCCCAGGGTGGAGTGGACCAAGCATTAAAGAAGGTTGAAGAGGTTATTGCTCCAGAAATTGTTGGTTTAAATGCTGATTTTCAAGAGGAAATAGATAGGACAATGCATGAAATTGACGGTTCAAAAGATTTCAGAGTAATAGGCGGAAACACAGCCTTCGCCATTTCTTTGGCTAATGCTGAAGCTGCCGCAAACTCTTATGGAATATTTCTATTCCAATATTTAGGGGGACAAGTCGCCAACGAATTGCCATGTCCGCTTGGAAACACCATAAGCGGAGGAAAACACACACATGGAAAATCCCCCGACATTCAAGAGTTCTTGGCGCTTCCATACGGAGCCGAATCATTCCTTGAAGCCGCAAATGCCAACGCTACAATCCACAGAAAAGTCGGCGCAGCCCTCAAAAAGAAAGATAAACTTTTTAGTGGCGGAAAAAGCGATGAAGGAGCATGGGTTGCCCACATTGGAAATTTAGACGCACTTGAGGTTTTAGCTAAAGCCTGCGAAGAAGTTAGCAACGAATTGGGGTTTGAATGCGGTTTTGGAGTTGATGTTGCAGCATCCTCCATCTGGGATGAAAAACAAAAAGCTTACCTATACGCTAGAGAAGGGAAGAAACGGGATTCTGGCGAACAATTAGAATTCATTTCAGAAATCATCAAAAAATATCACTTAGCCTACGTAGAAGATCCATTCCATGAAAGAGACTTTGAAGGCCTTGCAGAGTTAACCAGAAAAATCAAAAACTGCCTAATCTGCGGAGACGACCTCTTCGTCACAAACATTGAAAGATTAAGTCGTGGAATAAAGATGCGTGCTGGAAATGCTGTTATAATTAAAGTTAATCAGGTTGGCACCCTCACAGATGCTTGGGAAACAATTGAAATGGCGAAAAGAAATGGATACACACCCGTAATGTCGCATCGTTCAGGCGATACATGCGATTGGCACATAGCCCATTTGGCCGTGGCTTTTAGATGTCCAATAATAAAGACTGGTGTTGTTGAAGGAACACGCATAGCAAAAATAAATGAGTTAATAAGGATAGAGGAGTTTTTAGGAGATAGAGCTAAAATGGCAAGCATCCCAACTATTAAAGGAGGATAAAAAGTTGTCAGAGGATGAGGAAATTAAGGAAGGAAAAGAGGAAAAAATTGAAGAGGAAACCGCAGAAATAACAACAGAAGAACTTTTGCTACCGCGGGACACGCTGCTATCTGCAGGAATACACATTGGAACGAGAATGAAAACAGGAGACATGGAGCAATTCATATACCGCGTTAGACCAGACGGCTTATTCGTTTTAGACGTTAAAAAGACGGATGACCGCATAAGAATTGCTGCCAAATTTCTGGCAAGATTTGAACCAGCAAAAATTGCAGCCGCAGCAGCCCGCCTTTACGCACAAGAACCGGTCAGCAAATTCTGCCAAGTTACAGGAGCAACGCCGGTGGTTGGACGTTTTATTCCAGGACTTTTGTCAAATCCATTATATCCAAACCGCATTGAACCAGAGGTGCTAATAGTTTCTGATCCAAGGGCAGATTCCCAAGCCGTTAAAGAGGCAGCCTCGGAAGGAATTCCAGTAATCGCTTTGTGCAGCACAGACAACGAGTTTTCAGGAGTAGACTTGGTTATACCAACAAACAATAAGGGAAGAAGAGCCCTAGCCGTCATTTACTGGCTTTTGGCAAGGCAAATATTGCGGGAAAGAGGAGAATTACCACCAGACAAGGATTTACCTTTAACAATAGAAGATTTTGAGGCGAAGATTTCAAAGGAAGAGGAGGAAACTTAAAAGAATGGTGAAGGTTCGGCGTCCATGTCAAGCCGGAGCCTTCTATGAAGGGACAGCCGAATCATTAAAAAGACAAATAGAAAATTGCTTTCTTCACGAACTTGGACCTGGAAAAATTCCAGAAGTTGCCAAGGCTGGACCGAGAAAAGTTGTAGGCTTGGTTTGTCCTCATGCTGGTTACATGTTTTCTGGTCCCGTGGCTGCCCATGCTTATTACCAGTTGGCTTTAGATGGTAAGCCAGATGTTGTTGTTGTTTTTGGTCCAAATCATAGTGGTTATGGTAGTGCCTTGGCTGTTATGGATGAGGGAGTTTGGCGCACGCCTTTAGGTGATGTGGAAGTAGATGGTGAAACAGCCCATCAAATAGTGCGTGAATCCCGTATAGTTGATGTTGGCGATTCTGCTCACCGTTTAGAACATTCCATCGAAGTTCAGCTTCCATTTTTACAGTACCTTTATGGCGCCCAATTCAAGATTGTACCGATATGCTTCTTAATGCAAGATTTACCATCAGCAAGGGATGTTGGAAAAGCAGTAGCAAAGGTTCTAGCTGAAAAAAACGCTGTTATTATAGCTTCTTCTGACATGACACATTATGAACCACAAGAAAGGGCAGCCAAAAATGACAGGTTGGTGCTTGAGGCTGTGGAAGCTATGGATGAAGCCAAGGTTTATTCAGTTATTGAGTCCCATCGTGTTAGTGCTTGTGGATACGGCCCAATAGCCGCTTTGATTACTGCCGCTAAAATTTTGGGCGCAAAAGAGGCAAAATTATTATGCTATAAAACAAGTGGAGATATAATTGGCGACTACTCAAGTGTGGTTGGGTATGCTGCCGTGTGCTTCACAAAATAGTGGTGTATAATGGAGGTTGTTGCCTCAGCTCCAGCCAAAGTTATACTTTTTGGAGAACACTTCGTCGTCTACGGCGAACCAGCCATGGTCATAGCCATAGACAAAAGAGCCTATGCAAAAGCAGAAAACCGCAACGACAAACGCATTTACATACGCTCATTAAACCTAAACCTCTCAGCATACTTTGAAGGAGAAAATCTCAAGATTGAAAAGGGCGACCCAAAAGAGGCAAAGTCAAAGTTCGAACCAATTAGGTTGGCAGTCGAAAAAGTTTTAGAAAAACATGGCGAAAAGGTTGGATTAGACATTGAAATTAACTCAACAGTTCCCGTGGCTGCTGGCTTAGGGTCTTCAGCAGCCGTAGTAGCCGCAGTAACAACAGCAGTCAGCAAACTATTAAACATAAACATTTCAAAGGAAGAAGTTTTCCGCATAACCTACGAAGCAGAAAAAATTGTGCATGGCACCCCATCGGGAATAGACCCGGCAATCGCAACCTTCGGCGGAGCCCTATTGTTTCAGATGGACACCGGATTTAAACCATTAGATGTTAAAATGGATATTCCACTTGTTATAGGAGACACTGGCATAGAAAGGTCCACACGCGTTCAAGTTGACAAAGTAAGGGAGTTACGAGAAAAGTATCCACAAATAATGGAATCGCTCACATGGGCAGCTCGCCAAATTGTAATGAAAGCCCTAGAAGCACTTAAGGAGAAAGATTTGGAAACCATAGGAGAGTTGATGAACATAAACCATGCACTACTTTATGGAATAGGCGTCTCAGATGAATCTCTAGAATGGCTAATAAACGCGGCACGAAAAGCCGGAGCCTTAGGAGCGAAATTAACTGGGGCAGGAGGCGGCGGGTGCATGATAGCCTTAGCAAGGAATGAAAAACTTGAAGAGGTTTCGGAAGCCATCCAAAGGGCTGGTGGAAGACCTTTCATTGCTAGAAAAACGGATGAGGGAGCAAGGGTTGAGCGAGCTTAAACCTATCATATTAAAGATTGGCGGTTCCGTAATCACAGACAAAAGTGGAGAACTTGCAGCGCGAATGCAAGACATAAGCCGTTTAGCAGAGGAAATACGCGCCGCAAATGTTAAAAACTTAGTAATTGTCCATGGAGGCGGAAGCTTCGGGCACCCCATTGCTCAAAAATACGGCATAACCGCCGGATTTAAACAAGAAAACCAGAAAATAGGATTCGCAGAAACCCACCACATTATGACCGTTCTCAACGGCTTATTCATGGATGCACTGATTTGGCGCGAAGTTCCAGCTGTAAGCATAACGCCTTCCTCATGCATAATAACGAAACAGGGCAGAATACAATGTTTCGAAGAAGCACCATTAAGGATACTGTTGAAAATGGGATTTTTGCCAGTGACTTTCGGCGACGCCGTTTTAGACATAGAATTGGGGTTCACAATTTTATCCGGAGACCAGCTTGTCTCACATATTGCCACAAGGTTTAACGCGAAACAAATCATAATAGGCGTTGATGTTGACGGATTATACGACGCTGACCCAAAAGTTAAGAAGACAGCGAAAAGGTTTACGCATTTAACATTGGAAGAGTTGAAAAAGCTTCAAGGAAACCTTGGCAAACCAACAGCATGTGATGTTACAGGCGGAATGTTTGGCAAAATAGCTGAACTTATACCAGCCATAGAAAAAGGAATCCCAGTAAAAATCGTGAATGCTGCCAAGCCAAATTATATTTACAAAGCATTGACAGAAGAAAAAGTGGAAGGCACCATAATAGAGAAGGAATAAATTTGGCTAAAGAAACAACAAAAAGAAAAGCAGAACACATCAGAATTTCTTTAAACCAACACGTCCAAACCAAAAGAACCACAACGGGCTTCGAAGATGTCCATTTTATTCATAGGGCTTTGCCTGAAATTGACAAACAAAAAATAGACTTGTCCACAAAAATTTTCAGCCACAAGTTCGCCGCACCAATAATCGTAGGCGCCATAACCGGCGGAACCCCAGAAGCAACAAAAATTAACGCAGCAATAGCTGAAGCCGTGGAAGAGTTAGGATTAGGCATGGGTGTTGGAAGCCAACGGGTAGCCATAGAAGATGAAAAACTTGAAAAAACTTTTGCAATAGCAAGGAAAAAGGCTCCAAACGCATTCCTAATCGCCAACATTGGCGGAGTCCAACTTGCCCAAGGCTATGGTCTAAAGGAGGTGAAAAAAGCCATAGAAATGATTGATGCAGACGCCATAGCAATACACTTAAACCCATTACAAGAGGCTATTCAGCCGGAAGGTCAAACAAACTTTAAGGGAATTCTCGCAAAAATAAGCGAAATAGCAGAAGAAATTGATAAACCAGTCATTGCAAAGGAAACAGGCGCCGGAATTGCTGCTGAAGAAGCAAAGAAACTTGAGACTGCAGGCGTAAAAGGAATAGACATCAGCGGAGCGGGCGGAACAAGCTTTGCAGCGGTTGAATATTACCGTGCAAAGGGTTTGAGAAATGATGTTCAACGTAGATTGGGCTATGTTTTCTGGGATTGGGGTATCCCAACAGCCGTAAGCGTTACTGAAGTTTCTCAGACAGTAAGTATTCCAGTAATTGCTTCTGGGGGAATACGGAACGGTTTGGATGTTGCTAAGGCTTTGGCATTAGGCGGGAGCCTAACAAGTTTATCGCAACCAGTTCTTCGAGCAGCATTTAAAGGGGTTAAAGAAACGGTGCATGTGCTTTCGCTTTTAATTGATGAGTTGAGGAATGGAATGTTTCTCGTAGGAACGGATTCCGTCAAAGCCTTGCGGGAAACCCCCATCGTTATAACTGGTAAGACGGCGGAATGGCTTAAGGCAAGAGGATTTAACGTGGAAGGTTATGCGCGAAGAAGGAGGAATTAAAGCCTTTTGGATGTTGAAAAATTTCTCGAAGAAAAAGCCGCTTTAATAGATAAGGCTATTGAAAAGTATATTCCAAGAAAATTCACAAAGGACTCTATAGTTTTCAAGTTAAACCCACCACGCCGCGCATATAATCTGGACGCATTAAACAAGGCAATTGCAGAGCCAATTTGGGAATTTCTCGAAAGAGGTGGAAAACGGTGGCGCCCAGTCCTCTTTTTGTTAATTATTGAAGCCTTGGGTAAAAATCCAGAAGATTTTGTTGATTTTGCCATAATTCCAGAAGTAATCCATAACGGAACATTAATGGTCGACGACATAGAAGACGCATCAGAATTCAGAAGGGGAAAACCATGCACATACAAAATTTACGGTTTAGACATAGCCATAAACGCTGGAAACGCCATGTATTACCTGCCGCTTCTCCCACTAATAAAAAACAAGGAGAAAATCTCTAAAGAAAAATTATGCAAAGTTTACGAAATCTACGTGCAAGAAATGATTAGCCTAAGCATGGGACAAGCCATGGACATTGCATGGCACAAAGGAATAGCAGACGCAGACAAGATAGGCGAAGAGGATTATTTACAAATGTGCGCCTACAAAACTGGAACTTTGGCAAGAATGTCAGCCAAAATTGCAGCCGTCCTAGCAGATGCAAACGAAAAACTAACAGATAAGCTTGGACATTTCGCTGAAAGCATAGGCGTAGCGTTCCAAATGCAAGACGACATATTAGATTTAACAGGCGAAGAATTTGCAGAAAAGAAAGGCGGACGCGGACAAGACATAACTGAGGGAAAAAGAAGTCTAATCGTAATTCACACATTAAAAGTGGCAGATGCGAAAGATAGAAAAAAACTTATTGAAATCCTAAACGTGCACACTTCAGACCAAAAACTGAAAGACGAAGCCATCCAAATCATGGAAAAATACGGCTCTATAGATTATGTGAAAAGTTTTGCGAGAAAAATTGTTGAGGAAAGCTGGAAAGAAGTTGAAAGGCTTCTGCCAGCTTCTGAAGCAAAGGAAAAGATAAATGCCTTTGCAAAATTCCTAATTGAAAGAAAAACCTAAACAGAAAAAGAGCAGAGTGTAAACCTTTGAAGTTAGAAGATGATGCCGAACTTAAAGAGACCATTCGAAAGATTGCTTTGCTAAATGCCGTTAGGCACGATGGGAAAGCGCAAACGGGACCTGTTATCGGAAAAATTTTAGGCGAAAAACCAGAGTTAAAAACAAAAGTTAAGGAATTATCCGCTCTTGTTAATGCCATAGTTAAAGAAATAAACAGCCTTTCCATAGAAGAACAGAAACATATAGTTGAAGAAGAATGGCCAGAAGCTCTTGTAAGGGAGAAAGTTGAGGAGGAGAAACATCTTCCGCCTTTGCCAAACGCAAATAGGTATGCTCAAGTTGTCACGCGGTTTTCGCCAAACCCAGACTGCGTACTACATTTGGGTTCAGCGAGAGCCATAATCTTATGCCACGAATACGCCCGCATGTACAAGGGCAAATTTATTTTGCGTTTTGAGGATACAGACCCAAAATTAAAGAGGCCTGTTTTGGAGTTTTATGACCGCATAAGAGAGGATTTAGCTTGGCTTGAATGCAAACCTGATGAGGAATATATTCAAAGCGACAGAATCCCAATTTATTATGAGTTTGCTGAAAGATTGCTTAGAGAAGGCAATGCCTACGTCTGTACATGCCCACCAGAACAATTCAGAAAGAAAATATTGGCCGCTAAGCCTTGCAAATGCCGTGATTTGCCACCAGAAGAACAGCTTGAGAGATGGCAACGCATGCTTAAAGGCAACTATAAAGAAGGCGAAGCAGTATTTCGCATAAAAACAGATTTGAACCATCCAAACCCAGCCGTCAGAGACTGGCCAGCCCTCCGCATCATAGATTCTGAAAAATATTCACATCCACGAGTTGGAAGCAAATACCACGTTTGGCCCCTCTACAATTTTGCATGCGGCCTAGACGACCACCTTATGGGCGTAACCCACATAATCCGAGGAAAAGAACATTTAACAAACATGGTTCGACAGGAATACATGTATAAACATTTGGGGTGGCAGTATCCCGAAGCCATACACTATGGCAGACTTAAAATAACTGGAGCTTCCCTAAGCAAATCAAAAATTGTTCAGGGAATAAGGGAAGGACTATACAAGGATTGGGATGACCCTCGCCTAGCAACTTTTGCAGCACTGCGGAGACGCGGAATCACGCCGGAAGCCATTAAGAAAATGATAATTGATGTTGGACCAAAAACTTCAGATGTAATTTTAAGCTGGGAAAACTTGTATGCTTACAACCGCAAAATCTTGGATGCGTCCGCTGATAGATACTTTTTCGTAGAAAACCCCATAGAGTTAACAGTAAAGCAAATTCCAAAAGAGTTTAAGGCAAGGCTTCCTTTGCATCCAGAGCATCCAGAAAGGGGCTTCAGAGAATACACTATAAAACCAAAAGGAGATGAGCATATTGCAACCTTTTGGGTTTCAAAGAAGGACATGGAAGTTTCAAAAATTGGCAGCATAATTCGCCTCATGGAGTTGTTTAATGTGAAAATCGAAAAGGTGCAGGCATACTCTGCGGAAGCGTCCTTTATCAGCGAATCCTACGAAGAGGCAAGAAAAGTTAGGGCTCAGCTGATTCATTGGATACCTGTGGGCGAGGACATGCCATGCCAAGTGGTCATGCCAGACGCAACATTAGCAGAAGGCATAGCCGAAAATGTTTGCAGAAAGTTGAAGCCAAACACGATAATACAGTTTGAAAGGTTCGGCTTTGTAAGAATAGACAAGGTTAACATGAAATTAACAGCCTATTATACACACAAGTAGAGGAGAATATGACATGCGCAAAACAGAAAAAATAATTATTTGGCCAGCCTACTTCGACTCAACAAAAACAAGAAAAGAAGGCAGACGTGTCCCAAAAAATTTGGCAGTTCCATCGCCCAAGATTTTAGAGTTAAAAGAGGCTGCAGAAAAAATCGGCTTAGAATATGAAATTGTTCCAGATTCTAGTTACCCAAAAATGCCTTGGCTGAAAGCTGGCATGCTCTTGGTGAAGAAAAGGGAAGCAAAGGCGCAGATAATTAAAAAGATTGCAAAGCAACTGACAAAAATGCGAAGTGCCGCCATAACCAAATAAGATAGGATTAACTCTTTTCTTCTTCGCTCAAGAGTACGGCGTTTATTATTCCATCTTGTCCCGGGCGGGATGTGACGCGGGCTAAGCCTAAGGAGGTTTCTATTATTGCCCCTTTTGTTATTACGCCTCTGCGGTCATAGTCGATGTTGACTGGGTTTTTGGCGACGCGGATAATTTCAACTTTTTCTGTTTTTCCACTTTTTGGGTCAGTTACGCATGCGTATTTGTCGCTTAAAGCCTTGATTTTCATGGTTTTTCCTCTTCCCTTAACTTTTTTCTTTTTTGGTTCGCCAATGGTTGTTTCTGCTGGAAATCTTCCCTCTTCAAATTTTCTCTTACTTCTGTAGGCTCTTTTTCTGCCTCCGGAAGGCTTTTTCTTGTGCAAATCGCCATGCCAAACCGACATTTTCAATTTCCCTTTTTAATCTTAAGTGTTCACTAACACCGTTTTTTGCCATATAAACCTATCCATGCTTGAATTCAGGCTTCTCTTGCTTTGAGTAGTCTTCAAAAACATGTTTCAACTCTTTCTTCATAACTGCAACATCGTGGCTTAAACCAAAGTAATCCGCAAAATATTCAGTGGTTCTAAGAACAGTTGAGCGTCCGCTTCTTTCAGCAGCAACCAACCCCATCTCCTTCAACATTCTTATGTGACTGTAAACATGGTGCCCCCGAACCTCAACAACCCTTTTTTGGGATACTGGTTGTCTATATGCTATGTAGGAAAGCGTTTTCAAGGGACCAGTGGAAAGTAATGGTCTTGTAACGAATTTTCTAACATAAGGCGTGAAATCAGCTTTCAACTGTAAAACATATCGTTCATCCTTCAACTCCAATATTTCAAGAGCCGTGTTTCTGTTCGCATAGGCTTTCATTAACTCCTTAACGAGTCTTTTAACCTTGTTTTTCGAATGTGTCTTCAAAACCGAACATAACTCGTTCACGTTTAAAGGTCGACCAGCCACGTACAGTGCTGCCTCTAATAGGGCTAGGTCATGCTCAATTTTCTCTGCTGATTGTCTCTTTAGAGATTCTGCGGATAAATTAAGCGTTGGCTTGTCCGCCTTCTGCAAGTTTCAAATCTCCAATGGTTATGTATATCTCTTCAGTTTCTTCATCTTGCCAAAGGTTTACTTTTCCATTCTGAGCCAAAAACAGCAAAAGAATGAAGTCGCGGATGGCTTCGAGACGGCTTAAACCCTTTGTGAAAGTTGAAAACTCAATTATCCCTACACCCTTAACCCTTTCCACAAGAGTGGCGTAAAGTTTCTCCATTTGTACCTCAATTTCCATAAGGTACAAGTCTAGTTGTGGCAGAATCTCCGAAGGCGTTGGAAGAACGCTCTCCTCAACAACTTTTTCAAAGTGGACCAGTTTTTCGCTTTTTAAAACCTCATCTAAAACTTCAAGCAAATGCCTTATTGTTGTCGAAGTTAACTCATGCCTAAGCGGCAAAAACAATGGTGGCGGAAGAAAGTCTTGCGGAGTTTTTGGTGGCGGTGGCTCTTCAAGTTTCAATAAAAGTTTTGACTTCATAAGGTATATGAGGGCTGAGGAATCAAGCGCCACACCAGAAGCCCTAAAATCGATCTGTCCAGATTTTTCCATCTCTTCAAGAAAGCTCGTCAGCAAATAGGCAATGTTGATGTGCCAAGGAGTAAGCCTCTCAAGTTTATGGAAATCAAAGAGAATGTTCCATGGAGGACGAAGATAAAAAGGTTTTTTGACGGTTGCAGTTGCCATTAACTTGGCACCTCCAGAAACTTCGCAGAAATAACATTTGAAACTCCGTTGCGTTCATAAACTCCATAAACCTTCTGTGCCCTATTCACCATTTCAGGCTTTAAAGTGATAACTATAAACTGTGTCTTTTCAGACTCTTCCAAGAGAAGGTCAGCAAGCTTTGAAACGTGGAAGGCGTCTAAATGAGCGTCTATCTCGTCAAAAATGTAGAAGGATGTTGGTGTAATCTCCTTAAGGGTGAAGAGGAAGGCAACAGCAGCCACTGAACGTTCACCACCGCTTGCTCCACTCACAACGATTGATGGTTTATGGGGAAACTGAACTAGCATGTCGATGCCGCCAGAAAACGGTTCATCAGGATTCTCAAGCTTTAAAGTAGCATTTCCTCCGCCAGTAAGCTTTGAAAAGTATTTTTGTAAGTTTGCGTTAATTTTTTCAAAGGCATCCATGAAGACTTTCCGTTTCTTTCTCTCAATTTCATCCATAAACTGAACTATGGCTTGCTTTTCCTTCTCTAACTCATTCAATCTTAAAGAGAGTTCCTTGTAACGAGAAATCTGCTCAGCATAATGCGACAATGCAAGCTGATTCACAGCACCTATCCTTTCCAGTTCAAACTGCATCATCCTCATTGACAGCTCAGCTTCTTCAACCTGTTTAGGCGTTACCTCCAACGGCTGCTCATAACCAAGCTGTCTAAGCTCGTTTCTGTATTGCTCAAGCTGAAGCAGGGACGTTTGAATGTTGAGTTGAAGCTGGTTTAACAAGCGGTCAGCTTGCTCATATTCTGAGTCGAGCTTGCGGAGCTCTTTATCTATATCATCTATTTGCGTGGTGAATTTTTTGGCTTCTTCTCTTGCGGAGAAGACTGTTTTAGAAAGTTCAATGCGGCTCTTCTCCAGTTCTGACAATTCTTGCTTCAATGATTCCCGTTCTTGCAATGCATCAGCAACTTCTTTTTCAACTCTTCTCAACTGTTGTTCAACTTTGGCAAGTTCGATTTTTGCGTTTTTGTAGCCAACTCTTAAAACATTGTCGAATTTTGACTGAAGGGTTGAAGTTTCAGTTTGAAGCGTCCCGAGTTTCTGTCTTAAAGTGATAATTTCTTCCGAGAGCTTTTCTCTTTTAACCTCCATTTCCTGAATGTGCGATGGGTCTGTTTTACGTTTCAAAGAAAGTAGCTCATCTTGAAGTTTCCTCAACTCTTTCTGAATGGAACTTCTTTCAGCCTTATACAGCCACATCTGCGTCTTTTCATTATCAATTTCCTTCTCAAACTTTCCAATGTAACGGTCAACCCTTCTGACGTTGCCCCTGGTCCTTCTAACACTCCTTTTAACTCTGGCGATTTCCCTGTCAAGAGTGGTTATAGCTTCAGATAAGCGCGCAATTTCCACACGTGTCTTATCTATTTCCTCCTCAAATGAGTTAATGTCGCTGTTTCTCCTCGAAAGATGCTGTTGGAGGGCGTTGACGGCTTCATCAAGGCTTTTAATTGCTACTTCGCTTGGTATAATGGTGGAGAAGTCTATTGGAGCTCTATAGTAGCCGCTTTCAAAAGCGGCGCCTCCTGCCTCATAAAGGTCTCCATTGATTGTAACTGCTCTGTAACCTTCGCTTGAGAGTGCAAAAGCGGTTTTGTCATCGGAAACAATTACTGTATCGCCGAAAACGAAGTTTATGGCTGGTTCGTAATGTTTTTCACATTTTATGAAGTAGGATGCTGCGCCGTTTATGCCTTCTTTTTCTGGAACTTTTATGGTTTTAGGAGTTAATGTTCCTTGAAGCGGTATTATCTTTATTCTCCCAAGTTTCATTCTCCTAAGCGTTTCTGCACATGTGAAGGCAGAGTCGAAATCTTTCACGACTATTGCGTCAAGCCATCCTGCTGCTGCAGCTTCAATAGCATGCTGATAAGTTTTGTCAAATTTGACGAGTTTGCGGAGTCTACCATAAACGCCTGGAATTACGCCCAACTCGCCTAGCTCTTCTATGCTTCTTAGGGCTTTTTCTTCTGAAGCAACGGTTTCTGCAATTTCCCTTTGAGTTGCAAACTCTACAACCGCTGCGCGGGCGGAATCGGCTATTTTTCCAGCTTCAGATATTTCCCTTTCTATGGCTTCTTTTTGGGCAATTCTACGCTCAAGCATTCTCTCCAAATTTTTAAGCTGAGTCTTCTGCTCCTTCTGCACTTTTTCAAGTTCAGCCAAAGATTTCTCAAGTTCACCTAATGTCGATGTAAACCTTTCTTTGCGGTCTTTTAAGTCATTAAGTCTTCTTGTGCGGATTTTGATGGCTGTCTGGTTTTTCACTTGCTCTGCTCTCAAATACGCAAGTTTTTTGTTATTATTGCTGATTTGCTGTTCAATTTCACGGATTCTCTTGCTGTTTTCTCCAAGATTTTCCCAAAGCTGAGCTGTTTCAGCTGCCAAAGCATCATGCTCAGCTTGTTTTGCCGTTATCTGGTTGGAGATTTCTTCGTATTCTTTTCTTAACTGTTTTATTTTGAGGCGGTTTTCACGAATTTCCTTTCTGATGGATTCGTACTGTTGAAGAGTGTTTTCTCTAATCCGTTTTAAGCCTTCCAAAGTTGTTTTTCCAGAAGTCACTTTAGTTGTTAATTCCGTAAGTTTTGATTTTAACTCGCCTATTCTTATTTGAACCTTTAATACTTGCGAACCGCCTTCTTCAACAATTTCTGAGCTTAATTTTCGCCATTCACCCTCAATTTCTCTTCTTTTCGACCTATACTTCTCTCGCAACTCCCTTAGTTTTTCAACCCTGTTTCTAACGCCATCCGCTTGTGAGGAAACTTCCTTCACTTTCTTCTGTACTTGCGCCATGTCATGCGATAGCTTCACAGTTTCAAACTTTTTTATCTCTTCCTTGATGAAATTGTATCTTAAAAGTTCGTTGCGTTCCCTTTCTAGGTCATCCACCCTCTTCTGCACTTCATCTATTCTTCCCATAGCCGTGCTTATGGAAATGTCTGCTGCCCTAAGTTTTTCTTCAGCCTCAGCCTTCTCAGCATCATACTGGGCTATACCGACCAAATCCTCAATGATTTTCCTACGTTCAACCGGAGAAATATCTGTTAAACGAGTTATTGTGCCTTGTAAGATTATGTTTTGGCTTGTGGAGCTTATACCAGCCATGGAAAGAATCTCTAAAATGTGAGCTCTTGAGATTCTTCTGCCATTAAGCCTATACACGCTTTGCCCGTTTCTGTAAACTTCTCTTGAAATGGTAACGGTTGTTGTGTCAACTGGCATTCGCCCATCAGCATTGTCAAATTGGATTATGACTTTAGCCATCTTCGCCCTTTCCAGTCCAGCCTTCTCGGAACCGTGAAAAATCAGTTTTGCAGCATTCTCCGCCCGAAGCCTTCTCGTGCTTAACTCGCCTAAAGCGAATAAAAGGGCATCAACAATGTTTGTTTTCCCGCTGCCGTTTGGACCAGTGATTGCTGTGAAACCCTTATCTAGGGTTACTTTAACGGTTTGCGGTCCGAAAGATTTGAAGCCTTTAAGCTCAATTTTTTTAATGTAGGGCATTCAGTTTACGCCCTCACCTTCCTGAAAGGATGAGATTATCTTACCACAGACATTTTGTGTAGGATTTTTCTATAAAAGTATTACAGCATCAAGCTTTAACGGTTATGTACTTTTTAACGCTATTTTCCAGTTTCTAACACTATTTTTTAGCCATTTTCTTGACAAACTCTTTTAGGCGTTCGTCTTCGCCATAAACAAGCAAATAATCATCTCTTTGAAGTTCGCACGATAAATTCAATTCTTTAGCCAATAATTTCAGTTTTTCCATAGGCAACTCAGCAGAAGGCTTAACACGAATCCACTTCTGTTCCCTTGGCAAACCAGGAACAAACCTTGTTTCCTCCTCTTCCAAATCAGGAAATCGTATGTTGGCTTCGTCCAATTTTTTAAGCCACTTATCTACATATTCAACTCCAAATTTCTTCTGTCCTTCAGAAATTAAATAGGATTCCACGGTACTGATGTATTCCTCAATTTTTTGCATAGTTTCTCCGCGGGAGGGGTCTGCCTTTAAAATTTTAATCATGGTCCTGGCAGATTTTAGGTTATCCATAACTTCTACTGGAATTGTAATGCCCCTTTTTCTAAATTCCAAAATCATCTCTTCCAAAACTTTCCAAACAGCCAAATACCCCATAGTTTAATCTCCAACTCTTTTGGATGGAGTTCGCACTATAAAGAGTTGCCCTCTGAACATTATTAGACACGCCAGCATTTACATGCACTTGAGCGCTTTTGTTGTCAGGCATAGTTCGCATTTTTCCACATCAATCGTGGGGTCGAAGGCTTTGTGCAGTTGGCATAATAATCCTTTGGCGCGGATTGCTCTGCAGATTTCACAGAACATTTGAATGAAATCTTTATGGGATAAGTTGCCTTTGGCTAATGCATCAGCTAAATCCTCTATCAGTTTCAGGATTTCTGGTTCTTTTTCCAGGTTTATGGCTTTTCCGCGTCTTTTTCTGTCGTATAGGCTTATGGCTGGTTGGCTTATTCCAAGAAGTTTTGCTGCTTCTTTTTGGGTTAGGTTGTGTTTTGTGGTTAGTGTTTTGGCTATTAGAGCGCGGACTGTGGGTAATAGGCATTTTACGGCGACTTCGCATGGGATTAGCATTTATTGTTGTCTCCGTTTGGTATTGTGTAGAAAGGCATAAATATACTTTATTACAATTGTAATATTCAAAAATGGAGAACCTCAAAATGAGCTGGCGAAACATAACTGAAATTTCAAAGGGCATATACTGGGTCGGCGTAAGAGACTGGAACCGAAAACTTTTCGACGCCTTAATTCCGCTCCCAAAAGGAACAACATACAATGCTTATCTCATAATTGGCAAAGACAAAAAAGCGTTAATAGACACAGTTAATCCAGGCTTTGAAAAAGAATTAGAAGAGAAAATACGCCTCATCACGGACCCAGCCGAAATTGATTACTTAATAATGAATCATGCCGAACCAGACCATGCAGGCGCCATACCACACATCATGAAAATAAACAGCAAAGCAAAACTAATAACCTCCATTAAAGGCGCAAAAATGGCCAAAACCTTCTACAAAGTGCCAGAAAACCGCATAATCGCAGTTAAAGACCAAGAAAAAATAAGCCTAGGCGATAAAACACTCCAATTCATCGAAGCCCCAATGCTTCACTGGCCAGAAACAATGTTCACATACATTCCAGAAAACAAAATCTTGTTTCCATGCGACTTCTTCGGCTCCCACATGGCTAAAGGGTTGTATGATGATGAAGTCGAAGATTTGATTGTTCATGCCCAAAGATATTTTGGCGAAATAATGATGCCCTTCAGAATTATGGGACAAAAAGCCATGGAGAAGATAAGGGATTTGGAAATCGAAATGATAGCGTCAAGCCACGGACCCATCCACAGAAATCCAGAACGCATTTTAAACGCATATAAAAGGTGGGTTAATGGCGAAACAAAACAAAAGGCAACAATAGTTTATGTAACAATGTGGAACAGCACCGAAAAAATGATTCAACCAATAACCGAAACCTTAGCCTCTGAAGGCATAGAAACCGCATTATACAATTTGGTTTCAGCAGACATTGGTGATATAGCAAAGGATTTGGTGGATTCAAAAGCCATAGTTTTAGGAGCACCCACAGTACTGGGCGGTGCGCATCCCCTCGCAGTTTACGCTTCTTACCTTGTAAAGGCTTTACGCCCACCATTAAAATTCGGCGTAGTCTTAAGTTCTTATGGTTGGGGCGGAGGCGCCATAAAGCACGTTCAAGAAATGTTGGGTTCTTCAAAGTTGGAAGTTGTTGGAGCCTTGGAAATTAATGGTCCACCAACAGAAAACGACATCAAACAAATAGTAGAGATTGGAAAAACGCTTGCCAAGAAAATTAGGGAAGAATCCCCATGAATGAAATGTCTGAAGACAAAAAGAAAATGCTTAAAGAAATAATTAGGCAATTGCATGCGGGAGCATCACCGCAGGAAGTCAAAGAGAGGTTTAGGCAAGTTTTAGAAAGCGTAAGCTCATTAGAAATCGCAAAAATTGAAGAAGAACTCATAAAGGAAGGCATGCCAAGAGAAGAAATACAAAAACTATGCGATGTGCATATGGCAGTTTTCAGAGAACAACTCGAAAAGCAGAAACTTAATGTTCCCATGGACCACCCCATCAACATTCTCATGGAAGAACACAAAATTATGCTACAAATAACAGAAAAACTAAACGCCATAACAAACAATATTCAAAAAATAAGCGACAAAAGCCATGCTGATGATGAAATACAAAACCTTGAACATATAGCCGCAGACTTGCTGGACTCGGAAAAACATTATTTAAGAGAGGAAAACGTGCTTTTCCCAAACTTGGAAAAACATGGAATCACAGAGCCTCCAGCGATAATGTGGATGGAACACAACAGAATAAGAGAGGAAAAGAAGAAGCTCAGTCAACTAATAGAACAATATTCTAGCATAAGTTTTAAAGATTTCAAAAGGCAGCTTGCAGAAACAGCCGAAGCCCTAAACAGTCTTCTTCCAAGCCACATTTTCAAAGAAAACAGCATACTTTTCCCAACAGCCTTACAGGTTATAGCAAGCGAAGAATGGAAAGAGATAAGAAGCGAATTTGACGAAATTGGATACTGCTGTCTTACGCCTTCGCACTTGACGGAAGCATCAGAGATGAGGAAAGAGGGAAAAGAAAAAGCACAAACAGAAGGAAAACTGCAGTTTGAAACTGGAACCCTTACAAAAGAAGAAGTTGAGGCGCTGTTGGATACGCTTCCAGTTGACATAACATTCGTAGACAAAGAAGACGCTGTCAAATACTTCAACAAGGCAGAAAAAAGAGTTTTTGTACGAACAAAAGCCATTATTGGAAGAAAAGTACAGCTATGCCACCCACAAAAAAGTGTCCACATAGTAAACCGTATCCTTGACTCATTCAAAGAAGGCAAGAAAGACGTGGCTGAATTCTGGATTCCAGCAAAAGACCGCCTAATACACATTAGATATTTTGCTGTTAGGGACAAAAATGGAAAATATTTGGGAACCATGGAAGTAACACAGGACATAACAGACATAAAGAAAATTGAGGGAGAAAAAAGACTCTTAGACTGGGAAGAATAACAGCCCATGCCCAAAACATTCATGATGAAGCTTGACAAAATACAACCAACCCAACTCTATATCAGCTCAGAAAAACTATTCGAAATCATGAAAACCTTTGACCCAAAAAATCCAAAAGCGATGGAACCTATACCAATAAAGAAACTCGGAAACGAAATCATCTTCGTAGATGGACATACAAGGGCTTTTGCCGCATTCTTACATGGCTTTTCCCATGTTCCAGTTTATTGGGAAGATGAGGAACTCGACTGGGAAGAATACAAAATCTGCCTTAAATGGTGTAAAAAAGAAAAGATTCATACAATAGCAGACCTCAAAAACAGGGTTGTATCTCAAAAGGATTATGAGAGATTATGGTATAAACGCTGCGAAAAAATGCAGCAGAATTTAGAACGGAGAAGGAAACAGAAGCTTAAAACTATTTAGGAAAATGTCTACCGCAAATCTCTCTTTTCTTATTGACTTGCAGTAATGCACCATTGTAAATGTATACCTTGTTTTAGCGTGCTCTCGCTCTCACTCTAGGCTCAAGCAAAGTCCAAAGCCACTCGACAAACTCTCCCAGATTTTTCGTCTGAATATAGACTTCTCCTGGACCCTCGATATTTACTACTAGACCTTCTCCTCCAAGGATTGTTTCTTTTAATCCGCCGAATTTTGTGACCTTGTAGTTGCATGTGCTACTGAAAGCCACCAGGTGAAAATTATCAACAATCATTGATTGACCAGGCTGTAAGACGTGTTTGTCTATGGCTCCGAAAGTGTTTATGAACAGCGTTCCGTCGCCTGTAACCTTTATCATGAACAAGCCTTGTCCGAACAAGCCTCTTGTGAAGCCTTCCCATTTAACGTCTAAATCCACGTTTTCTGTGGAAGCTACGTAAGCGGCTTTCTGTATGATATAGCCTTGATTTGGCTTGATTTCCAGTTTTTCAATGTCGCCTACTGGTGCAGAAACAAAAGCAACCTCTCCATCACCGTTTCTCGCAGTGTATTCATTTACCCAAAAGGATTGGCGTCCAAAAATCGCTAGACCTAAGGTGCCTAAGAGACTTGTTTCTCTTTTTCTTGTGTGGACTTCAATGTTTGGGTTCATATATATCATTGCACCTGACTCAGCGACTATCTTCTCGTTTGGTTCTAGGTTTACCACAAGCATTGAATAAGACGGCTTGTATTTTATTTCATACTTCATCAAATTCCCTCTCCGTAAAATCCTATGCTATTGCCCTTTTAGCTCTTGCGTAAGCATCAATATAGCTGAGTTTTCATAATTCTTTTCTAAGCGGGTGCAATAATATCTCTTCACTAGCAAATACGACGACGGAAGCAAAATCTTCCGAAAGCAAAAATAGAAACTTAAACCAAAAGCGAGATTTAATAGGAAAAGGTTTTTAGTTTAGTTGTTATATGAAAGTCTGCAAATGTGTTTAAGTGTTGTGAGGTTGATGTTAAATGTCTGTGTTTGCAGCACCAGGCGCTTATGACCGTGCCATAACCGTTTTCTCACCAGACGGGCGGCTCTTCCAAGTTGAGTATGCAATGGAGTTGGTTAACCGTGGAGCCACCATTTTGGGGATAAGATGTTCTGAAGGAGTTGTTTTAGGAGCTGAAGAAAGTGTTGAACCTCTTGAAGAGGCGGAATATTCATGGAAAATCTTTAAGGTTGACGAACATATAGGTGCAACCATTGTTGGTTTAAGTTCGGACGCCCGCATTCTCATAGACCAAGCACGAATATACGCCCAAAGTAACAAGTTAACCTATGATGAGCCAATAGACACGGAAGTTGTAACCAAGAGAATATGCGACATAAAACAGCTTTACACACAGCATGCTGGCGTTAGACCCTTCGGAGTTTCCATAATTTTCGGAGGAGTGGATAAAACTGGAAACCGTCTTTTCGGAACACACCCAAGCGGAACATATAGGGGCTATAAGGCTACGGCTCAAGGCGCAGGAAGAGAAACAGTTCTCTCCATATTGAAGGAAGAATACCGTGAAGAAATGAGCCTTGAAGAAGCAGAGAAACTGGCTGTAAAATGTTTAGTAAAAGCCTTAGAAGCAAGGCAACTGCCACCGAGAATAAAGATTGCAGTAATTCCTTCAGCAACAAAGAAAATGGAAATGTTAAGCGACGAAAAAATTGAAGAGTATATGAAAAAGTTAGGCGTCGGCAAGTGAAACGGTGATGAGTGAAAAATACACGGTTGCACGCATAACAAAAGACAATGAACACTTCGAAGTTCTTGTAAAACCCCAAAAAGCATTAGACTATCGCATGGGAAAAATAACAGCAATAACAGAAGTCTTAGTTACAGAAACAGTATTTTCAGATGCAAATAAAGGCACAAAAGTTTCAGAAGAAAGCCTACGCAAAGCCTTTGGAACAACAGAGACATTGAAAATAGCAGAAACTATACTGAAAAAGGGAACACTGCAGCTGACAACAGAACAACGCAAAAAAATGATTGAGGATAAGAGGAGACAGATAATAGATTTCATATCGAGACAATGTGTCGACCCAAAAACAAACCTTCCTCACCCGCCGTCACGCATAGAAAACGCCCTAGAACACATTCACTATCCAATAGACCCCTTTAAACCCGTAGAAGAACAAGCCAAAGAAATAATAAAATTACTGCGACAAATTTTGCCACTAAAAATGGAACAAGTATCCGTCGGCGTCCGCATACCAGCCGAATACTCCGCAAGAGCCTACGGAACAATAAAAGGTTTTGGGACGATAAAAAAGGAAGAATGGCGAGCAGACGGCTCTTGGTATGGAATCCTTGAAATGCCAGCAGGCTTATATGGACCATTTCTTGAAAAACTTGGAGAGATAACGAAAGGAAACGGCGAAGCGAAGATAATAGCTTAAATGTTTATGAGGTTTTGGTGAAACATGCCAATATATGTTGAAAGTAGACAACTCGTAACTCCAGGGGATTTAATCGCAGAAGGAGACTACATAGCAGGAGAAAACACATACGCAGAAGACAAGAAAATCTACGCCTCGCGAATTGGAATAGTGGAGTATGAAGACAAAAAAGTGAATGTCGTAGCGTTAAGAGCCTTCTACATCCCAAGAGTTGGAGACATAGTCATAGGAACAGTTGTTGAGGTGGGATTTAACGGCTGGACTGTGGACATAAATGCGCCATACCAAGCCATTCTGAGGGCTTCAGACGTTCTAAGCAGACCCTTCAAACCCCAACAAGACGAACTTTCCCAATTCTTGGACATAGGAGACCTTATAGTTGCAAAAATAACTGCTTATGACAGAGCACACGACCCCCAGCTAACAGTTGGCGAACCAGGATTAGGGAAGATAACCCGTGGACAAATAATAAGAATCACTCCAACAAAAATTCCCCGAGTAATTGGCAGAAAAGGCTCAATGATATCCATTATAAAAAAGGAGACAAACTGCCAAATAATCCTCGGACTTAATGGAGTTATATTAATCACTGGAAAAAGGCTGGAAGATGAAGAATTGGCGATAATGGCAATACGAAAAATTGAAGAAGAATCCCACACAAGCGGTTTAACAGACCGCATAACCCAGATGCTTAAAGAGGAAAAAGCAAAAAGGGAGGAAAATAAAAATGAGTGAAAAATCTGAAAAGTTAATTGACAAAAAAGGTGTAAGACTGGACGGAAGAAAACCAGACGAGTTAAGACCAATAAAGCTTGAAGTAGGCGTATTATCAAACGCTGATGGCTCAGCCTACATAGAACAGGGGAAAAACAAAATTTTAGCCGCAGTTTATGGACCAAAAGAACTCCATCCTAAACATATGGCGCTTCCTGACAGAATGGTTCTGAGATGCCGTTACCACATGGCACCCTTCTCTGTTCAAGAAAGAAAGTCGCCAGCACCATCCAGAAGAGAAATAGAACTCTCAAAAGTCATAAGAGAAGCTCTTGAACCCTCAATATTCCTTGAATATTACCCAAAAACAGGCATAGACATATTCGTCGAAGTCTTACAAGCTGATGGAAGCACAAGATGCGCAAGCATAGTGGCAGCATCCTTAGCCCTAGCAGACGCAGGCATTCCAATGCGAGATTTAGTTGTCGCTTGCTCAGCTGGAAAAATTGACGACACAATAATATTGGATTTGATGGACACGGAAGATAAAATGGGATCAGCCGATGTCCCCTTGGCTTTAATGCCAAACTTAAACGCCATAACATTACTTCAGATGGATGGAACATTAACCCTTGAAGAGTTCGAAAAGGCTGTTAACTTAGCACTGGAAGGCTGCAAGAAAATCTATGCTCTGCAAAAGGAAGCGTTAAAATCTAAGTACGTTAGCGTTAAAGAGGTTGAAGAATAATGTCAGCCATGATTACCCGCGTAAAACAGAAACAAATCGCACAACTAATTTCCAGAGGAAAACGTTTAGACGGCAGAGGCTTAACGGATTATCGAGAAATAAAAGTGGAACAGGGAATAATTGAAAAGGCTGAAGGATCAGCGAGAGTATTGCTTGGAAAAACAGAAGTCATGGTTGGAACAAAAATTGAAACGGGGGAACCATTCTCCGACACACCAACCGAAGGCGTCCTAACAGTAAACGCTGAACTGGTGCCTTTGGCTTCGCCAACCTTCGAAGCTGGACCTCCAGACGAAAACTCCATAGAACTTGCCAGAATCGTCGACAGGGGAATAAGGGAGTCAAAAGCCATTGATTTGGAAAAATTGTGCATAGAGCCGGGAAAGAAAGTTTTCGTTGTTTTCGTAGATGTTTATGTTCTTAATCATGACGGAAACTTGATAGACGCCTCAGCCTTAGCCGCTTTAGCCGCTTTACTTAACACAAAAATGCCAAACTACGAAATTGAGGAAGGCGAAGTGAAAATTAAGTCAGGTTATACTCCGCTTCCCATAAGGAGACATCCCATAACAGTTACTTTTGCGAAAATAAGCGACAAACTCATTGTAGACCCATGGTTAGAGGAAGAACAAGTGATGGATGCTAGGATTTCAATGGCAATAGATGATGACGGCAACATATGCGCAATACAAAAAGGCGGCAGCGGATACTTCGAACCAAAACAGGTTTTAGAAGCCGCAAACATAGCCAAAGAAAAGGCTGAAGAAATACGCAAAAAACTAAAATGGTGAAAAGACTATGGGAAAAAGAACAAAAAAGGTAGGACCCACTCGAGGCTTAGGAGCCCGCTATGGCGCTACTGTAAGAAAACGCTACATCAAAGTAATCACGGAAATGAAGAAACCCCATGCATGCCCCCAATGTGGATTTTCACGAGTTAAAAGAGTAAGTGTTGGCGTTTGGAAATGCAGAAAATGCGGTTTCACCTTTACAGGTGGAGCATATACTCCAACAACGAAGCTTGGAACAGTTGCAAAACGTGTGGCTAAAGGCGCACCCATAGAAGCAGCAGCGATAGAAACAGAAGAAACAGAGTAGCCCCCTCAATATTTTATGAGTGATTTAAATATTGAGTGAAAGACAGCGTTTGCTATTAACAACATCAAGAAGACCAACAGAAAATATGAGAACTCTCTGCAGAGAAATTTGCCACAACCTTCCATTCGCTGTACGGATAAACCGCGGCAAATTGAACATAGAAGGAATTGCAGAAAAATCCTTGGAGCATAGTGCCGAAAAAGTTATGATTATTGAAAGATGGAAATTTGGACTTGGAAAAATACAACTTTTCAATTTAAAACCAGAAAGATTGAAAAAGGTTCCACCAACCATTTATTTGCGCAATGCAAAATTTCGAAGAAACCTAGCAGAAGAAATGATGAAGGGAAGAAGGATAAAATCGTTAGCAATAGCAGCCTCACCACACGAAAATTCTGAGGTTAAGAAACTGGAAAAGGCTCTATCAGACTTTTTTGCAATTCCAATTTTCTCGCTGAAAGAAGCCATTAATAGAAAATGTGATGCAGCAATGCAAATCAAAACCAGTCCACGAAAAGATTTAATCATTACTTTTATGCTTCTACCAGAATTGGTTGAGGTTGGTCCACAAATTTGGGTCTCACATATAGATTGGAGTTAGAAATTTGAAGGCGAAAGCCATCGTTAGGTTAAAGTTTCCTTCAAGAAAGCATTTAGAAACATTCGCTAAAGCTTTAGAACCAGAGGTTAAAAAGCCCGCCACATCACGTTCAGAGGCGGATATAGAAAAGAAAGAAAAATTTCTAATTTTAAGGATTGAAGCCAGAGACACTGTGGCTTTGCGGGCTACATTAAATGCCTATTTAAGATGGATAAACTCGATTATGAATGTTTTTGAAGTTTTGGAATCCCAATGACCAGTAGCCTTTGAAATTGCGAATTTATGACGCCCACCTTTTGAGGTAGATGCTGAGTTTCAAAAAGCCTTTACCATGAATGTAAACGTCTTTCAACAGCCTTTTTTAATGGAGTTCTAGTTCCACGCTTTTCCGATAGTCTTGAGAAAATGTTAATTAATGGCTTAGCTTATTCATGTGCAACGGAAGGATAAAAAGTGAGTGACGAAATTTCGAAGCTTCCACCCCAAGTTCAAGAACGTTTGTTAAGGCTTCAGCAGCTTCAACAGACGCTTCAGTCGGTATTGGTTCAGAAGCAGCAGGTGGAGATTGAACTAACGGAAATTGAACAGGCTTTGAGTGAATTACAGAAGATGAGTGATGATGCAGTTATATACAAGGCTATCGGCTCGCTTCTGGTTAAGTCGGAAAAAGCCAAAACGGTGGCTGATTTGAATGAACGAAAGGAACTTTTCAACACGAGAGCTGCAGTTTTAGGAAAACAGGAGGAGCGCTTGCGCAGTCAAATAAAAGATCTGCAAACTAAGCTTCAACAAGACTTAAGTCCAGTTTCTCCATCCCAACCTTAACAGAAGCCTCTTAGGTGGAAACTTTTGGAAGATTTAGGCATACCAGAGTTAACAAGTGAGCAAGTTGAGGAATTATGCGCTGTTGCAGAGAAGGCTGCTAGAGAATACGTCATAGCAAGGGTGCCTTCAAAAAGAATAGAAACATTGAACATAAGTGTTGAGGTGGAAGGCACAAAACCAGTGACTGTAACTATCGATGTGGATGTTACTTTGTCGCCATTGATGAAGAATTTTGATGTGGAGGATTTAGTTGAAGGCGCTGTTAAGGAAGCGTTTGATTCTGTTGATGAATATTTGAGGGCGCTAAAGTGTCATTCTCAAGAATAATGAAAATTCTGGAAGAGATAGATGCTAAACTTGTTGTTTTGTTATGCCACCATAATGCTGACCCAGATGCTGTCTGTTCAGCCTATGCCTTCGCAAGCTTGCTGAAAAGTTTAAAACCAAAAATTGAAGTTGAAATTGTGGCGGCACAGGGGATAAGTCGACTATCAAAACATCTTCTTAAACATATTCCAATAGAAGTTAAAACCCGCTCTAATGTTGAAAAGGCAGATGCAATAGTTTTGCTTGACACAAACACAATCCAACAACTCAACGATTTAGGTGAAAAAGTGAAAACGTTAAGGGCTCCGCTCATAGTTATAGATCATCACGCAGCTCATCCAGAAACGGAACAAATGGCAAAAATCTGCATAACCAACGAGGAAGCATCATCAACATGCGAAATTGTATACAATTTCTTTAAAGAGTTAAACCTTAAACCTGGAGAAAATGAGGCTAAAGCATTATTTTTGGGTATAGCCTTCGACACACGTCATTTTGTATTAGCCAACTCATCCACACTAAAATCAATAGCAGAACTCATCGACGCAGGCGTAAACGCACAAGAGACATTATCTTTGCTTTCTTTGCCCATGGACTTTTCCGAAAGAGTTGCAAGGTTAAAAGCTTGTAGAAGAGCCAAACTTTTCAAAGTTGGAGAATGGATAATTGCCTTTTCCCATGTCAGCGCTTATCAAGCTTCAGCAGCAAGAGCCATAATAGACTTAGGCGCCCATGTGGCTGTTGTGGCGGGACAAAAGAATGAAAATCTTGAAATTAGCCTACGCTGTGTTCGAGAGTTTCACGAGAAAACAGGCATACATTTGGGCAGAGACATTGCCAAACCCTTAGGCGAATATCTCCATGGCATGGGAGGGGGACACGCAACAGCTGCTGGAGTGAACGGCGTTGGAGACATTGAGACGGGACTTAAAAGGTGTTTGCGGCTTCTTAAGGAAAAGTTGGCAGCTGCAACATAAGTTTTTGGTATAACATATTTAAGTAGCTACTCTTAAATGAGCCAAAGTAACCGCTTAAAAGATGGTAGGCACCACAAGCATGACAGTGATTGAAACAAAGAATCTTACTTACACTTATCCGGGCGGGACAAAGCCGTCAATTAGCGATGTTTCCATAAAAATAGAGAAAGGCGAATTCACCCTCATAACAGGTCCAAGTGGATGTGGAAAAACAACCCTCTGCCGCTGCTTTAATGGGTTGATTCCTCATTTCTATCAAGGCGAATTAAAAGGAGAAATAACAGTCGCTGGACTGAATGTTCTTGAAAATCCAATTTATGAAATGGCAAAGCATGTGGGACTTGTGTTCCAAAACCCTGAAAACCAGCTTTTCGCTCTCTCCGTGGAAAAGGATGTTGCTTTCGGTCTTGAAAATTTGGGAGTGCCAAGGGAAGAGATGCGAAAAAGAGTGGATTGGGCGCTGAACCTCACGGGCATATATGATTTGAGGGAGAGGGCTCCCCATGAACTTTCTGGTGGTCAACAGCAGCGTGTTGCCATAGCCTCCATATTAGCAATGCAGCCAGAGGTGATGATTTTAGATGAGCCAACATCTTTTCTTGACCCATTAAGTGCAAAGAAAATTTTTGAAGTGATTTATGAATTGAATAAAAAGCTTGGAATAACCGTTGTGCTTGTTGAACATAGACTTGATTTAACGGCTAGATATGCCGACCATATAATCGTGATGGATGATGGAAAAGTTGTTTTGGATGGCGAACCTCGAGAAATCTTAAGCTCAGAAGAAGCCCGCCTTATTGGAATAGGAATTCCAAAGGCAACACGCCTCTATCACATTCTTAGAAAGGATGGAGTGAAACTCGGCAACACCATTCCCTTGTCTTCTGACGAAATGGCAAATCTCTTAAAGGAGGCTTTAAAGGTTCATGATTGAAGTTGAAGACGTTTACTTTAGGTATCCAAACGGCGTTGAAGCATTAAGAGGTATATCTCTAACAATAAAAAACGGCGAATTCGTAGCCATAATGGGACAAAACGGCGCTGGAAAAACAACCCTAGTTAAACATTTTAATGGATTATTAAAACCAACCAAAGGAAAAGTGTTGGTTGATGAAGTTGAAACAACAAAAGTTAGTGTGGCAACCCTAGCCAGAAAAGTTGGTTTTGTTTTCCAGAATCCAGACCACCAGCTTTTTAGCGAAACTGTGGAAGAGGAGATAGCCTTCGCATTGAAGAATTTCGGGTTCAAAGAAACAATCATAAAAAGGAGGGTCCAGTGGGCTTTAAACCTTTTAGGTTTAACTCAATACATGAAGACTTCGCCATTTATGCTTAGTGGCGGAGAAAGAAAACGTGTAGCCCTTGCTTCGGTTCTTGCATGGAACCCTAAAATACTCATATTGGATGAGCCCACCATAGGGCAGGACTATCAACAAAAAGAGAAGCTTAGGCAGTTTATTCTTCAGATGAAAACGCAGAGAAAGACGGTAATTATTGTTACGCATGATGTGGAGTTTGTGGCTGAATGCAACCCAAGAGTTGTTTTAATGCGGGAAGGAAAAATTGTTGCAGACGGCGAAGCAAAAGAGATTCTAACAAACGAGGAAGTCTTAACCCAAGCATCTATAGTTCCGCCTCAAATCGCTCAAATTTTCATGCAGATGCCAAGTTTAGAATTGCCAAAAAACGTCATTGACGTCTACGAAGCAAGAGAAATACTGCTTAAAAAATTGGAGAAGAATGTTAAATGAGCGTTTTTGACGGACTAAAATTCAGAAGGGTCTACTCTCCAATTCACAATTTAGACCCAAGAATAAAATTCATCTATGTCCTCGCAATTTTTGTCATAGCAATAATGTTTTGGGAACTCATACCCTTAATGGTGCTTTTTGTTATTCAGATTCCCTTTGTCGTTTTGGCTAGAGTTAAACGGGAATGGATTCGTTCAATGCGTGGAGGAGCCTTTTTAGCCGCGATAATTTTCATAACAAACTTTGCCGTCGCATACATTGGAGGACGAGGATTAGCAGAGAGCATAGAGAATGCTATCGCTTTAACATTACGTTTCGTGGTTCTTATAGAATCTTTCTCAATTTTCTTTTTGACAACATCGCCAGACCACTTGGGTTTAGCCCTAGAACAGACTGGGATACCCTACGAGTTTTGCTTTGCCTTCACAACTGCCGTGCGTTTTGTACCTGTTTTAGCTGAAGAAGCCCAAACAATAATGGATGCCCAAAAAGCTAGGGGTTTAGAGCTTGAAAGGGGAAACTTTCTGAAAAGAATTAGAAATTATATCCCAATCCTCATACCATTAATCGTAAGCGCCATTCGAAGAAGCCTCGAGTTAGCAGAAGCCATGGAATCCCGTGCTTGGGGAGCCACCAAAAAACGCACAAACCTTTACGTGTTAAAAATGCACAAAAACGATTTTCTCCTGATAGCCATAACCCTTGGAATCTTGGCAGCAGCAATTTTCATTCGCCTATACGTTCCAATTCCATCATTAAACCAACTTTTAAAAGGACAATTTTAAACCATAAGGCTTTTAATACGGACACAATTTAATGGGTTTCGAGGTTCAAAAGTTGGAAATGCTTAAGGCAGCAGCAGAAGAAATTATTGACGGAATTAAACGCTGCATTGAGGAGCTTAACATGAAAGAAGTTGAACGGTTAATTGAGCTTCTGCTGGAAGCAAAAGAGAAGAAAATCTTTATTGTAGGCATTGGAAGAAGCGGGTTTGTCGCCAGAGCCTTCGCCTTGCGCCTAATGAATTTAGGATTTAACGTTTACTTCCTAGGAGAAACAATCACGCCAGCAGCAGAAAAAGGAGACTTGCTTATTGCCATTTCAGGAACGGGCGCCACAAAAATGGTTTTAACCGCAAGCTCAGCAGCCAAAGAAATAGGCGCCACAGTAATTGCCATCACATCCTTTCCAGAATCTCCACTTGGTCAAATGGCGGACCTTGTAGTAACGGTTAAGGGAAGGACAAAGATGGGTTGGCCGAGAGAGGAGGATTATTTAGCTAGGCAGATTATGGGTGAACGGGAACCGTTAACGCCTCTTGGAAGTGTTTTTGAGAATAATTGTATGGTGTTTCTTGATAGCTTAATTGTGGAGTTAATGCATCGGTTGGGAAGAACTGAAGAGGATTTAAAGCGTAGGCATGCAACAATAGAGTAGGCTTAAAGAGATGGGGAGTGCCGCATATACGGGCTAAATGGAAAAAGAAAAGGATGCGGAAGCAGAAGAAGAAACGTCAAAAGAGAAGAGCACGGTATAACTAAGTAGTTTATGTATCCTGAATTTTCGGGTTTGTTTTGAGTTGCGAGTGTTAAGCATGCTAAAGATTAATTATGCATATAACTTATTAAGACACACGACACACTATACTCATGGAAAACCACCCAACACCCTAAACCAAAACACAACACAACGGTGAAAACCAATGCCGAAAGCCCCAAAAATAGTAGAAGAAACAAAACCAACAATAACAGTAGGGGCGGAAATAAAAAAGCCAACAATTTTCAGAGAAGTCTACCCAATAAAAGAACCCTATGTTTACGCAGCCATAGTGAAAGACCCAGAAACACAAAAAATCCTCTACGAAATTGTGGAACCAACCCTCCAAAAAGAAGAGGAAAAGCTACTGAAGGAAATAAAAACATTTTTAATGGATGAGTTAGACGTAAACCTAAAAGAGATAGAAACCAAAGAGAAAGCAGAAAAATATCTTGAAGAAAAAACAAGGGAAATAATCAAGAAATACCGAATAAAAGTTTCACAAGAAGCCATCGACAAACTCATATACTATCTGACAAGAGACTTCATAGGCTACGGAAAAATAGACCCATTAATGAAAGACCACCTAATTGAGGACATATCAGCAGACGGCGTCAACATACCAATTTATGTTTGGCATAGGCTTTACGAATCATTACCCACCAACATAATATTCAGAAGCGAAGCAGAGCTAAACTCATTCATAATCCGCCTGGCATACTTGAGTGGAAAAAACATTTCCATAGCATCCCCAATTTTGGACGCTTCCCTTCCAGACGGCAGTCGTGTGCAACTAACTTATGGAAGTGAAGTGACAAGGAGGGGGTCAACATTCACAATCCGACGCTTCAGGGTTGACCCACTAACAATCTCAGACCTAATCGCCTTCAACACAATTTCATCAGAAATGGCTGCCTTCTTGTGGTACATAATAGAAAATAGGGCGTCTGTAATCGTTGCTGGAGGCGTAGCCTCTGGAAAAACAACCATGTTGAATTGTTTGTCAATGTTCATAAAACCTGAAATGAAAATAGTAAGCGTAGAAGACACTCAGGAGCTTAACCTTCCCCATGAAAACTGGATACCTTCAGTTGTAAGATTAGGGTTTGGACATGAAGACAAAAAAGGCGGCACAATAACTCTATTCGACTTGTTAAAGGCTGCTGTTAGACAAAGACCAGACTACATAATCGTAGGCGAAGTCCGCGGAGAAGAAGCTTACACTCTTTTTCAAGCCATGGCAACAGGCCACTTGGGAATGAGCACAATCCACGCAGAATCGGTTGAAGCCACAATAAATCGTTTGCAATCTGAACCAATGAACATTCCAAAACCGCTCATAGCCATGACCAACGTCATAATGGTTATGACGAGAACAGAAATTGAAGGAAAACCAGCAAGAAGAGTCAGCATAACAAGCGAGATTTTAGGGCTAAATTCAAAAACAAAGAGCATACTAACAGAAGACGTTTTCCGCTGGAACCAAAAAGAAGACAGGTTCATATTTTCCGGCCACAGCAGCCTCCTTGAAAAACACATGAAGAAGATGGAAATCAGCGAAGAAGACATTAAACGAGAAATGCATCGCAGAAAAACTGTTTTGGAGTGGATGGTGAGGAAGGGTATTCGACGCCACGTGGACGTTTCAAATGTTATTCGAGAATATTATGCTAACCCGAATAGGGTTTTCCAAAAAGCGAGAGTTGGATTGAAATGAAAAACACTGAGGCTTACCAAAAAATCAAACAGTTCTACAATCGTTTCAAATTAATGTTTAAACTGCCATCAATAAAACTCTCAAAAACAGAGGCAAAAAAGGCACAAAAAAAGCACAAATTTGAACTGAAAGAGACACAAACAATAGCCTATCAACTTATTGGTGGAAAAATTGGACGCCTTATGCCGCTTTTTAAAGATTTGGATTTGAATTTGCAGAGGTCAGAGTTGAAGATTAATTTTAAGGCTTATGTTAGCCTAACAGTTTTTGTAACAATTTTAGCTTCACTCACAACATTAGCCCTTGTTCCATCCTTGCTGCTTTTCTTTTTAAAAATTCCGCTTTTGCCAGCGATACTCTTCGGCTTTGGCGGAAGTTTATTCGCAAGTGCCTTCTCTGTTATGGGATTTTATGCATATCCAGTTTATCGTGCCGACAAACTCAAGAGAGAGTTAGAAGACGAATTGCCCTTCACTACAGGTTATATGGCAATTCTCACAACAGCCGGCGTTTCTCCAGAAAAAATTTTCTATTCACTTTCAAATCTCAGCGAACCATTAACAGTTTCCATAGAAGCCAAAAACATTGTTAGGGATGTGGGGCTTTTCGGTTTCGACATAATCTCCGCCTTAGAGGAGGCATCGAAGCGAACTTCTTCTGAAAGATTTCGTGAAATGCTTCAGGGGTTTATTTCAACAATACATTCTGGAGGAAACTTGTCCGCTTATCTTAGGGAAAAATCTAGGCAATATATGAAGCTTAAGAGGATAAGCCTCCGAAAGTTTTCGGATACGCTGTCCATTTTGTCAGAAT
>Ga0315298_1001657_pt1 | contig 40100 bp, 40 predicted proteins | sample WHS_1_MG_FD_203077 | JGI IMG/M metagenome (GOLD analysis project Ga0315298, IMG submission 203077) | Extremophilic microbial mat communities from Washburn Hot Springs, YNP, Wyoming, USA - WHS_1_MG | ecosystem: Environmental > Aquatic > Thermal springs > Hot (42-90C) | place: USA: Wyoming... | reverse complement strand
TCGCCTTGGTGAGCCATTACCTCACCAACAAGCTGATAGGACGCGGACTCCTCCTTCTCCGGCCATCCTTGCGGAAAGCCTTTAATTTAATGGAATTTCACCATTAAATACCATCGACTATTAGCCTACCTTTCGGCAGGTTATGGTCGGGAGAAGGGCAGATTATCCACGCGTTACTCAGCCGTTCGCCACTGCCCGCCAAAGGCGGGCCGTACGACTTGCATGTGTCAGGCGCGCCGCCAGCATTAATCCTGAGCCAGGATCAAACTCTCCAAAAAGTAAATCAAAGGTAAATACTTCCGGCCACTTCCAATTGTTAAAGAACCCTTTTGGTCTCTATATAAAAAGTAAACCACAGCCTCATCTGCTTTGTCAAGACCTCGAAGGGTCATACAGTTTTTTCAAAAAGGCAAGGGTTTCTTCTGCTTCTAAAACTATTTTTAGCCTTCTTTTATCCTCTTCAGTTACCTCTTTTTTGATTTCTCTTAGTTGAGACAATTCTTTTTCAAATTTTTCTGGCGAGCATTGAATTTTCTCTTTTTGACCAATTTCTTCCAACAAAAGACTAATTTTTACATTCCGTTCTGCTACCTTTTCTAAATCCCGGGCCAATTCCTCCTCTGTTTTCTTAATACTCGCCAAATAATCTCCAAATGCCACCCCTTTCTCCTCAATCTGGTTTTTTAAAAAGCCCAACAACCGTCCTTGTTCAACCAAAATCAAGCTCTTGGGTAAATCAATCTGACTAATTTTAAGAATCTGATTTAATAACTCTTCTTCAAACTGGGCCTCAGACTTTTTCTTTTTCTCTTGTGTTAAAGATTCCTTAATCCTCTCTTTTAAATCAGCCAGATTTTTTTCCCCCAAACTCACTGCCCATTCATCATTTAAAGGAGGCAATTCAATCTTTTTCAATTCCTTCACCGTGACCTTAAAACGAATCTCTTGACCGGCCACTTTCTTGTTGGGAAAATCCTCTTCAAATTTTACCTTAAACTCCTTTGTCTCACCCTTTTTCATTCCGATGAGCTGCTCCTCAAAGGCAGGTACAAACTGCCCCTGACCCACCACTAAAGGATGATTCCGGCTTTGCCCACCTTCTAAAAGACGATTGTCTAAAAACGATTCAAAATCAATCTCTAAAAAATCCCCTTTCTCAACGCAACCTTCTTTGGGTTTCATCGCCGCGGTCTGCCTCTGGATTTGCTTCAAAACCTGCTCGATCTCTTCTTCCTTAACCGCTTCTACCTTTTTCTCGGGTATTTTTAATTTTCGATAGTCGCCTAAAATCACCTCGGGCAAAACATCCATCTCTGCCTCATAGACAAAACCTTCTTCTTTACCAAACTGCAGAATACGGATGGCTGGTTCAGTCAGAGGAACCAAACCTTCTTGTTTAATCGCAGCGTCATATGACGAAGAAAGAGCCAACTCTAAGGCTGCTTCGTTTACTCTTTCCTCCTCAATTTTCTTCTGAGCGAGTTCTAAAGGAGCCCTTCCTTTTCGAAATCCCTCCACCGAGATGGATAGAGCCAGTCTCTGAAGCGCCTTTTGAAAATACTCACTCATTGCCAAAGCGCTCAATTGAATCTTGAGTCGCGCCCGTGAATTTGGCAGTCGAGTCAATGAAACTTGCATACCCCTACCCTACCACAAACAAAAACCGGGTGCAACACCCGGCAGGGATTAATAAGAAGAATAAGGCGGTAAAGCGTAAGAAAAATACCATTCCCCTAATTCAAGCATTTCAGCGACTCGAATAAGGTATTCTTCACAATTGAAACAATGTTCTACATGCAACTGGTCCTCTCGGCAAAGATGCTCTTTAAGATACTTCGAGGCCGGTATTGCTCGGTTTTTCCTCGGTTCTGCCTCAAAAAGAAGTGGAACATGACTTAATAAATCCAGACTTTCTAAAAGACTGGTAATACGTCTTTTAACTCTTCTACACTTCACCTTTCCCACCTCCTTAACTATTAAAGAGCCTATTGGCGAATAGATTTCACTCTGGTCATCGCTTCTAAGGAATAATCAATCCCTTGCACTCCTAAGCCAGATGATTTTACTCCGGAAAAAGGAAATTGATCCGGACGGCGATGTGGACGTTGATTAACAAAAACCTGACCCACTTCTAATTTTTCAGCCAATTCTTTGGCCCGGGCGGTATTTTGACTAAAGATACAAGCATCCAAACCATATTCAGATGCATTAGCCAATCGGATCGCTTCCTCAGCATTATTCACGGTTAAGATGGGAAGAAGGGGGCCAAACTGTTCTTCCCAGGCGATTCGCATCGCTGGGGTAACCTCGTCCAAAATGGTCGCCTGCCAATAGCGACCCTGACCTTTTTTCAACCGAATTAATCTTTTAGAAAAAGCGAGTATTCTCTTAGCCAGTTGGATTTTTTGAGGGATAACCGCCATTCGCTTCCCCCCGAAGACAATCGATGCCCCTTTCTTTAAAGCATCCTTGAGAAGACCTTCTAAATAATCAGCTTGAAAATCGGAAATCACCGGACCTAACCGGACCTTTGGATCACGGGGGTCGCCCAAAATTCCAAACCTTACCGCGGTGGTCTGTTTGAGCTTTTCCAAAAACTGTTTCTTAATCTTTTTAACCACCAAAACACGCTTGATCGCCATACAGCGTTGACCTGCGTAGGTAAACGCGCCGTCAGCAATTTCTCTGGCCGCCAATCCTAAATCCGCATCCTCAAGAACAATTGCCGGATCCTTGCCACCTAATTCTAAAATCAAACCCGCTAAGGTCGCCTTTTGAGCAATCTCTTTACCCGCTCTACTGGAACCGGTGAAAGAAATCAGATTAACCAAATCATGTTGGGCAAGGTAGCGACCAATCTGTTCTCCATGACCAGTGACCACATTTAAAACGCCGGGCACAAGACCGGCTTCTTCCATAATTTTTGCCAGATGCAAAACAGTAATCGAACCAAAAACAGAAGGTTTTAAAACCACAGCATTGCCCACCAACAAAGCAGGAATGATTTTGGTAGCAGTGGTATAGAGCGGATAGTTAAAGGGGGTAATCGCCAAAACAACCCCTACCGGCTCCTTCAAAACTCGACAGACCTCGTTTTCGATTTTTAGAGAAGAGGCAAAAGACCATTTCGTTTTAAGGGTCTCTTCAATCAGATGAATCGTGTGGTCTACTTCTGCCTCTGCCTCTTTTTTTAATTTACCAACCTCTAAGGTAAGCAGGGAACTCAATACTTTTTGGTGCTTTTGAAGCAAATCCAATGTCTTCTTTACAACCTGAAGTCTTTTGGCATCAGATAAGGTTGACCATTGATTTTGGGCAAGGGAGGCGGCGGTCACTGCGATGTCTGCTTCTTTAGGCGAAATCGCCTGAATCCGACCAACCAAAGAACCGTCAATCGGAGAATAAAGATTAATCAATCTTCTGTTACGGGAAATCTGCCATTCTCCGCCAACAAAATATTTGTAGGTTGGTAAAGCAGAATCAGTTTTGATGGAGTCAAAAATTTGAGACATCTTTCTTTAAAAAGAATAACGCAATTTGAAAAGATTAGCAAGATGAATTGAGGGCTTCAAGACCAGGCATTGACTGGTTGGTCAAAAAATCCAGCATTGCCCCGCCACCCAAAGAAACGAAACCAAACCGACTCGCCAAACCAACACGATCCAAAAGAGCAACCGTATCCCCACCTCCTACCACACTCAGCGCTTTTGAGCGAATGACCTGATGAGCAATGGCTAACGAGCCTTTTTGGTATCTTTTATCTTCCGCCAAACCAAAGGTGCCGTTCCAAAAGATGGTTTGAGCCTTTTGGATGTAGGAAGCAAAATGCTGAACATCTTCTTTACTGATATCTAAAATCGCTCTTTTGCCCTCCAACCAACCGAAAACAGGCTTTTGGGGTAAGACAATTTTTTCTTTTAATTGCCTATAAATTTCCTGGGCTTTTTCTACTTCTTCTTGAGCCACTTTTGAGTCAGCCACCTCCTCGCCTAAGGCAAACAGAAAGGTATTGGCAAGCACTCCGCCGAGCAAAAACCAATCCGCCTTTTTCAAAGCGGTTAAGATTTGGATTTTATCCTGAACCTTCGCTCCACCCAGAAGACAAACCAAAGGCTTTCTTGGATGTCTGGAAATTTGAGAAAGCATCCTTACTTCTTTTTGCAAAGCCAAACCAGCACAGGAAGGCAAAAACCGAGTAATCGCAGAGATAGAGGCATGAGCGCGATGGGAGCAGGAAAAAGCATCATTAACAAAAAGCTCGCCCAAGTTAGCCAACGAACGAGCGAAGCGAAAATCGTTTTTCTCTTCTTGAGGATAGAAACGAATATTTTCTAAAAGATAAAGAGCAGGGCTGATTTTGTAAGCAGAAAAAGAATCAAGCTGAATAAGGTCCACCTCTTGTCGAACCCCTAGCCGCCTGGCTAAGGCTGAGGCAATCTGTTTGAGTTTTAAACCTTCAACCACCTTCCCTTGGGGTCGGCCCAAATGACTAATCAGAATCACCTTTGCTTGACGGTCTAAAAGAAACTTGATTGTCGGGAGCGAAGCATCCATCCGGCGAAAATCAAGAATCTCTCCTTTCTCATTCATTGGAAGATTAAAATCAACTCGAAGCAAAACCTTTTTTTGAGCCACCGGCTGGTTGATAATGGAACGCATCTTGATTCTATTGTAAGAAAGTTTAGAATAAAATCAAATGACCAAGATTGCTTTTTTTGACCTGACTGATTGCGAGGGGTGCGAACTACAATTTTTGAACCTAAAAGAAGAACTGCTTGATTTTTTTCAAGACTTTGATGTGATTAGTTGGCGACTCTTACAAGAAGATTCTCTTAAGAAGAACTATGATCTCGTTTTTGTCACTGGCTCGCCGATGACCCCAGAAGAACAAAGATTGATTAAAGCGGTTCGGCGGAACACTCGATTTTTGGTGGCCTTGGGAAGTTGCGCCATTATGGGTGGTATTCCAGGAACTCAAGTTAACGAAGCCAAGCGAAAAAAACTGGTTCAATATGTTTATGGTCCTCATTATCAACCCAAAGCAACTTCTGCCCAACCCCTTAAGGCCTATGTCAAGGTGGATGCGGAAATTAATGGCTGCCCGGTCGACTTCCAAGAGCTCAAACAATTTCTCACCAAAATCCCTTCTCTTTTAGAAAAAAATCCTTCACCTTTCCCGAAAGGTGTCTGCCGGTTTGTTCCTGATTATATCAGCAAGATTGAAGGTCATGGGCAGTTAAAGGTCAATCTGAAGGAAAGCGAAGCTGAGTTCGAAGTAAGCGAGGGAGAAAGATTGATTGAAGGGCTTTTGTTGGATAAAGATTTCCACCAGGCTCCTTTTATCACCTCAAGAATCTGTGGCATCTGTCCTGTTTCTCATAATCTTGCTTCAATTAAGGCGCTGGAATCGGCCCTGAACATTCAACCAAATGAAGTGGTAATTCAACTCCGCCGCCTTCTTCTTTATGGCCAGATTATCCACAGCCATCTTTTCCATCTTTTTTTCTTAGCACTTCCTGATTTTTTGAATAAAAAGAGCGGAATTGAAGTGGCTCAAGCCTGCCCGGCGGAGTTTCATTTGGCTTTGAATATTAAAAGGGTTTCGGAAAAGATTCTTTCGGTCATCGGTGGACAGGTGATTCATCCCACTTTGACTACTTTGGGAGGTTTTCATCGTTTCCCTGGTCAAGAACAATTAAACGAGCTTCTTCAAGAGCTTGTTAATACCATTGATGAGGCAGAAGACCTTGTGCGTTTCTTTGCCACCTTGAAATATCCTGCTTTTGAAAGAGAAACAGAATACCTCGCCCTTGAGTCTCAAAATGGATATGAGTTTTATGAGGGAGAGGTGGTTTCAACAAGAGGTGGGCGTTTTGCACCGGAGAATTATCAAAAAGAGATTAAAGAAGAAATTCGACCCTATTCCACGGCGAAGGTCGGTCGACGTTCACCATCGGGCTTCTTTGTCGGTGCTCTTGCGCGCCTAAATCACCACTACAATCAACTCAATCCCAAAGCAAAAGCCCTCATTGAAAGCGTGTTGAAACCGCCTTTCATCAATCCTTTTCATAATAACCTTGCCCAAGCAGTCGAAATTCTCCATCTTTTTGAAGAAAGCCTTAGGTTAATTGACGAGTTAATGACCACCCCAAAAAGTCTTTATCACAAGGCAGAAGAACTCCCTTCCTATTCTGTTTCTGCGGCTGAGGGAGTGGGCTGCTTAGAGGCGCCACGTGGCACCCTCTACCACTACTATCGCATTGACAAAAATGGTAAAATCTCTGATTGTGATATCATCACCCCGACGGTCCAAAACCTATCCAACATTGAAGAAGACGCCCGTCTGCTCCTTAAAAAGACCAAGGGCGAACCCAAAAATAAAAGGATTATGCTTTTGGAAATGCTTATCCGAGCCTATGATCCGTGTATTACCTGTGCTGTCCATTAGGAGGTGAAAAAGGATGCTTCTCTTTACCCCTTCCGCTCGTCTGATTTTAAGGTTGATTAACCTCAGCTGCCCAATGACCAAAAAAGAAAACTTAGCGCTTTATCAAAAGGGAAATCTGGGTTTAGAAGAAATTCGGCCTATCTTACCGTTGACTTTTGCCACCATTTATTCTGCTCTTCAACCAGAAGACAAAGAAATCACACCAAGAGTATTGATTCGCGCTTTCAGTAGTGAAGAACACCTTTCTCAGACCAAGCAACGCCTTAACAGCGGCTTGGTTTACTTAAAAGGCAGAATCTATCCGTTTGTTGAGTTTATGAAAGCAAAGAATATCCACCTTGATTCTCCTGAAAACGTGGCGGCCTTAACTCTTTTTGACACCCTCACTCTTGCTCAGGTAATCAGCCTTTCTGATTCTCAAAAAGCAAAGTTAAATCTCTCTGGAATCACTGTCTTCAATGCGGTCATTCCCAAGATCTGGAAAAGACAAATCCACAAAGGCGAATCGGTTTTTGTCCACTTTGGCGCAGTGATTAGTCCTGTGACGCCAGAATTAGAAAAAACCGCTCAAGAAATCTCCCAACTTCATCAAAAAAGTCTTCTTTTCCAAAAAGCACTTGCACTTTGCCCGAAAGAGATTGACTGCTTGAGTTTTTGCCCTTCTTTTAAAAAACAGGGAATGAATCTCACTCACTACCTTGAGGCCCAGATGTAAAAGAAAGAATCTTCTGGGCTTCTTCTATTGGAATTTTACTAATCGCCACATCCTGATGAACAAGAAGATAATCGCCTTCCTGAATTGTTTCAGTGATAAAAGAAAGGTCTATTTCGTGAAGATGGCTGTGCTGTTTTACCACTGCCTTCTTACCTTTTAAACGAATCACCCTGGCGGGAATGCCGACACACATTTAAAGCCCTCGCTCGATTAAATAATTAACCAAATCAACCAGCCGACAGGCATATCCCCATTCATTATCATACCAAGCCACTAACTTGATCAAATCGCCGCCAATCACCCGCGTCAAGGAGGCATCTAAAATACAGGAGTATGGATTTTTGGTAAAGTCAGAAGAGACCAACGGCTCCTCCACAACCGCCAAAATCCCTTTCATCTCTTTTTGGGCATATTGGTGGAAGAGCTGATTTAATTCTTCTGGGGTGGTCTTCTTTTTGAGCAAACAGACAAGATCAGTGACAGAAACGGTTTTGGTTGGGACACGAAAGGCTAAACCATCCATCTTCTCCTCTAAATCCTTGACTACCTCGAAAATTGCCTTGGCTGCACCTGTCTTGGTGGGGACGATATTTTCGGCAGCAGCACGGGCTCGGCGTAAATCTTTATGGGAACCGTCCTGAAGATTTTGGTCCGAGGTATAAGAATGAATGGTGCTCATCATTCCTTTCTCAATTCCAAACTCGTTTTGAAGAACCTTAACCAAAGGAGCCAAAGAGTTGGTCGTGCAAGAAGCCATTGAGATGATTTGATGTTTGAGTTGATATTCTTCTTCGTTCACCCCTAAGATCAGGGTAATGTCTGGCTCGGTTGCCGGAGCCGAAATAATCACCTTTTTTGCTCCTGCCTGAAGATGTCCTATCGCATCCTTTCGCTCCGTAAACCGACCCGTTGACTCAATAACAATGTCAACACCCAATTTACCCCAAGGCAACTGAGCGGGCTCCTTTTCACCCAACAGTTTCGCCTTTAACTCGTGTTCAAAGATGCCGTAGGTGGTGTCATACTTCAAAAGGTGTCGAAACATTTCTTCGGTCCAGTTCGGGTTGTTAATCGCCGCAATTTGAAAATGAGCCCCTCTTTCAATGGAGGCGCGATAAAAAGTTCGACCAATGCGACCGAATCCATTGATACCTACTTGAATCATTTTTCCTCCTTAAGAATGACCCAGCCTCGACGATCTTTTTTAGGAAACCTGACTTTTCCAACAAAACGTTCAGGATTTTTTAAAAAAATGAGGCTGAGATATCTATGTTTACTATATCTACTCCAAAACCGCTCATCAACCCCCAAATCTTGACTATATTCCTTGCGTAACTTGCCCAACATTTCTGGAGTCAACTCTTCATAAAAAAGCACATTATCCACTTCCACCTTTCCAACAAGCGGCCCACCTGATTCTTTAAGATAAATCTCATCGCCCTTCTGAATTCTACCGTAAGGTAGGGTCTTCTCCCGCGAAAAACGGGCCTCCATCCGTTTTTGACCCTTTAAAATCGCTTCTATCTCTTCTTTTTGCTGAAAAATGGCTAAATGCTTCATTCTTTCATTTTAATGGTTGAGGGAAGGGTGCCTTTTTCACCAAAAGCTCCATCTTCTTTTGATTTAATAAACCAGCCTGAGCACCTACCTGACTAATCACTGAAGCAGAATCAACAATTCCCCAACGCAACCAAGCCTCTTTTTCTTTATTCAAAAGATAAGCAGCCAGAAAACCGGTGGCAAAGGCATCACCCGCTCCAGTGACTTCTCTTTTTTTCGTTTGATAAGCAGGGATGGACCAAACCTCTTGACCATCGAAAAAATAGGCTCCGTTTGAGCCATCGGTAATCACAATCATCTCTGGCTCCCATTTTTTAATCTCCTGAAAAAGTTCTTTGATTAAAAGCGGTTGCCTTGCCCCAACCAACTCTTCGGCTTCTTCTTTATTAAGAAAAACCACCTGAGCAAGACGGAGGATTCTTTTTAATTCACTTTTTGCCTGAAGTTGAGTATTACTCGGATTTAGGGCTAATTTCACTCCTTGAGTACTCACCAGTGGGATAATCCCTTGATAAATCCTTTCAAAGTGATGACCCAAAGGAGCGAGATAAAGCCATTTGGCGGGGAGGTGGGAAGGAATTTTTAATTTCGAATAATCTTTCAATCCGCGGTAGACCAAAATCGTTCTTTCTTGTTCTGTGGTAATCACCACCGAGAATCCGCTTTGTGCCTGTTTAATCCGGTGAAGATACCGCAAACCCACCCCTTCCTGAGTAAGCGTCTTAACAACCTGGTCGCCAATCAAATCATCGCCCAACAACCCCAAAAAAGCAGTTTTTAACCCAAGGCGAGATAAACCTACACTCACATTCGCCGCCGAACCGCCCGTCTGGTATTCTGCCTCTGAAACAGGAATCTTTGCTCCGTAAGAAAGGCATAAAACAGGTTGAAAGCAGGTCCGCCCGGGAACCTTTTTTGATGGACAAAGCAAAGAAGCCTGCTCTGGCCGAATAAAAAAATCTAACAGACCATCGCCCAAGGCAACAAGGTCATACATCCATACTCCCAAATAAAAGAATTTTTTCTTCGACTACCTCAGCCACCGCCTTTTCAGCCTTCTGAAGATAATCCCGCGGGTCCTTGGTTTGAAGATATCTGAACGTCTCAACCAAAGCATCAGTAAAGGCTTCGCGCAACTGCGTATCGATATTAATCTTGACAATCCCCCGCTCAATCGCGCCTTTCAAATCCTCATCGCTTACCCCCGAGGCACCGTGCAGGACCAAAGGGACATCTGTTTTACTGCGAATCTTCTCCAGAAGTTCCAAATTCAGCTTTTCTCTGGGAGCATGACCATGACTTGATCCAATGGAAACCGCTAAACTATCTACTTGTGTCCTCCTCACAAACTCGCCTACCTCTTCCGGATTGGTAAAACGGAGATGTTCGGTTAATGTTCCCAACTCTCCTTCAACGGGCACCTTTTTGCGAGAAGCAATCTCAACCACCTTGCGCGTTAAGGCGACATTTTCCAAAAAAGGCAAATGTGAACCATCAATCATCACCGAGGTATAACCTGCCTCAAGACACCTCTCGACCATTTCAATCGAAAGCCCGTGGTCAAGATGAAGGACAACTGGTACTGAAACAGATTCAGCCATCTCTTGAATCAATCGTGCTAAATACCCCAAACCCGCATACTCAATTGCCCGAGGCGTTGTTTCAACGATGACCGGCGCTTTTAAAACCTCGGCTGTTTGAATAATCGCCTTGGCTGTCTCCAGATTGTAAACATTGAACGCTCCAATCGCCCGTTTTTTTCTTTGAGCCTTTTTGAGTAGTTCTTTAGGGTTGGCTAACATACCTCCTCGCTTTCTGAATGATTTTTAAAAAGTATGATGCCTGAAGAGAGGCGCCACCAATTAAAACACCATCAATCATCTCTTGCTTAAAAAACCCTCCAACATTGTCCGGCTCAACACTTCCTCCGTAAAGAACGGGCACATTCACAGGTAGGCTTTCTTTAATCAATTGGCTCATTCTATTGGCATAACTCGGGTCGGCCTCATTACCTGTTCCGATCGCCCAAACCGGCTCATAAGCAAAAATCAACTGCGCCATCTTTTTATTGTCAAGATAAGCAACGGCAGCCTTTACCTGATTTAATACCTCCTCTTCTTTTTCTTTTTTATGCTTTTTTTGTTTTTCACCCACGCAAACAATCGGTCTCAAACCCGCCTCTAAGGCCGCCTTGATTTTCTCGCTGACGAGCTGGTCTGTCTCGAAAAAATATCGCCTTCTTTCAGAATGACCAATAATGACATATTGACAATAATCCACCAGCATCAGAGGAGAGATTTCGCCGGTGTAAGCACCACAAGGCAAAAAATGGCAGTTTTGAGCACCTAATTTGAGTCTGGTTCCCTCAATTAACTCTTTCGCTTTTTCCAGGAAAGTAAAGGGAGGGCAAAGAACAATGGTCAATCCCTCGGTGGATAAATTTTTCAAACCCGCCTTAATCGCAGAAATTAGCTTGATTCCTTCTTTTTTTGTTCCATACATCTTCCAGTTAGCCACGAGCAAAATCTCTTCTTTCACTTCGGCCTCCCTGAACATAGTGAACAACCAGAACAATTCCGACAACTCCGAGCAAAGGAACTAATCCGCCGCTTTAACTGCTTAGCACCGCAGGCCGGACAACGTGAAGGGTGAGCCTGGGTTTTGGAAAGAATTAACTCATCAAACTGATAGTGACACTTTTGGCATTCATATTCATAGATGGGCATTTTACTCCTTAATTTTCTTCTCTAAATAGCGGCTTAATTCTTCTTCTGAAACAAAGTCCATAACCCGATCCATCTCCTCTCCATTTTTAAAAAAAATCAGGGTAGGAACCGAGCTGATGCGATAACGAGCGGTAATTGCAGGGTTTTTCTCCATATCCAGTTTGGCTACTTTTACTCTTTGGTAATATTTTTGAGCAATTTCTTCAATCACCACACCCTCGCGCTGACAGTCTGCATTAGAGGCGAGATAAAAATCGACCAAGACGAAACCTTCAAAAGCAAGAACCTCGTCTGCAAAAGAAAGGTCAGAAAGATGGACCACAAAACCTTGCCTTGTTGCCATAGTCTACTGCAACTTTTATTATACCATAACTTTAGATGACAAAAAAGCACCCCTTGCGGGTGCCTTCCAACCTAAAAGAAAATCAGCCACCTCCATCCAGAACAAAATCAAAAGAGAGACGAAAATAGAGATTGAAAGAACAAACTTGACCATTTGAAGTATACCAAAGCTGAAGAGCCGGTGTTTCCTGAGAATAATCAAAGACTGCGGTGACAATCTTTGGCAAACGGATTTGATAATTAGGATAGCAAATCAGAATTTCTGAAGAATCAACCAAAGAATTCACCAAACTGACAAAACGTTTCTTGCACTCTTGTAAACTCTTGTCTTCTTGTCTCTCCAAAACCATTTTTCTCATCTGAGCCCAAAGCTCCTGCAATTCTTTCAGTCTTTCCATCCGGACACCTCCTTATTAAGGTTCGATATCAAAAAAACTGGCCCGACCGGGCCAGTTTTTATCTCCACAAAAAAGCAGCAGCCTAAAAACTGGCCCTACCGGGTCGAGCAAATCCAAAAAAGAAGAACCAAATTCTGGAAGACAATCTCATCTTGCCTCTAAGATAAACTCAACCCTTTTTCTTGTCAAGTCCCCTCATTTTCATTGAACGCAGTTTTAAATGGTAGCGTTTGGCAAATCGGTGAGCTTCATCCCTAATCTTTTTTAAGAAGAGAAGGGCAGGGGATTCTAAAGGCAAATCCAGGGGCTCTGTTTGCCCAGGAAGATAAACCAACTCTTTCTTTTTGGCTAAGCCAAGATAGGGAATCGAAAGAGAAAACCTTTGTAAGACTCTTTGGGCAGCTTTTAGCTGCCCTTTCCCACCATCTAAAATAATTAGGTCAGGAAGCAACCATTCTTTTTGGCGGGTCAAACGCCGTTCTAAAATTTCCTGCATGCAGGCAACATCATTCATCTCAGAAACGGTTTTAATTTTAAATCGTCTATATTCAGTAGGTATTTTTTGACCGTCAATAAAAACAACCATCGAACCGGTACCGGCCGTCCCCGAAATGTTAGACACATCATAAGCCTCAATTCGAAAAGCAGAGTGGTATTCTAAATCTGGGAAAAATTTTCTTAAACGACCAATCAAATCTTTGATCTCTTTTCCTTCTTCGGGAAAGGAATAACTCTGAAGGAAATTCACCTCATTAATCCGTTCTAAAGCCTTAATTTGATCTCGAATTTTAGCCGCTTCTTCAAACGCCTTTTTTTGGGACAATTGCTTCATTTCTTTTGTTAAACGATTGGTCAACTTTACGTAATCCCCACTCAAAAAAAGAATGATTTTTTGAATGATTTTCTGGTAGTCCTTTTTGGAAATTAAACCAACGCAAGGGGCAGGACATCGTTTAATATGATAAAAAAGACATGGCTTTTTGGGCATCACTTTACAAGTTCGATAAGGAAACAACCTTCGCACGAAGAGAAGAATTTTTCTCAGGATAAAAGCTTCTACAAACGGGCCGAAATTGGCTTTCGCCTCTGGATTTGGTTTTCGGCTGGTATAAATCCGTGGGTAATCAATCTTTTCCGAGTCCTCTACCACCACATAAAGATAGTTTTTATCGTCTTTCCACTCAACATTGTATTTCGGTTTCTGTCTCTTAATGAGGCGGGCTTCCAAAATAAAAGCCTCAACCTCATTCTTGGTTGTGATAAAATCAATTTTTACAACCTCCTCTACCATCTCTCGACTTCGAAAAGAAGGTTCTGGCGAAATGCGAAAATGAGAAGAAACCCTCTTTCGAATTGATTTTGCCTTGCCGATATAAATCACTGCGTTGTTTGCATCTCGAAAGAAATAAACACCCGGTGCATTGGGTAATTTGGTCAGTTGATGAAGAATTTTTCGAGACAAAGACGAGTGTCCCATTTGTGTCTTATCTCTGAGAAGAGGCCCCGAAAAACATTAAGTTTTGAGCGCTTTTTGAATTTCAGAAACAACTTGTTCCAGTTTGACCAATTTCTCTTTTGGCGAAGTTCTGCTTTTCAAACCAATACAATTTTTAGATAACGAACGTTTTGAAATTGTTAGACGGAGAGGAATGCCAAGTAAGTCTGCGTCAGCAAATTTAGAGCCGGGGCTTTTGTCGCGGTCATCGTATAACAATTCTATGCCGGCCGTTTTGATTTTATTAGACATATCTTGAACTACTTTTTGCCCTTGAAGACTTGTAGAAATATCGATCAAATAGACATCAAAGGGAGCAATATTTGCTGGCCAGATAATTCCCAATTGGTCATGATGTACTTCCACTATAGCCGCCATTAATCTTTCTAAACCGATACCATAACAACCCATTAAAATCGGTTTGCGCTTTCCATCTTGATCGGTAAAATAAGCCCCCATCCTTGCTGAATATTTAGTGCCCAATTGAAAAGTGTGGGCTAATTCAATTGCGCGGGAAAAATCTAACTTGCCATTGCACTGAGGGCATTTCTTTAATGGGGCAGTTAAAGCTTCAAAATTAATTCCGGAGTGACATTTTTGGCAAATCAGCACTTTATCCTCCCCTGAATCAGAAAGAATCACAAACTCTTCGGAACGTGAACCGCCCATCATACCCGAGGAAGCCTGAATTTTGAAAACAGGCAAATTTAACCGCTTAAATATTTCAAAATAGGCTCTTGTAATTTTTTCGTAGCTTTGATCCAAACCTTCTTGATTGCAATCAAACGAGTAAGCATCTTGCATTGTAAATTCACGAACACGCAATAAACCGCCTCGTGGTCGGGGTTCGTTCCGGAACCGAACCTGAATTTGATTCAATAAAAGTGGTAAATCCTCATAAGACTTTATCAGTCGTCTGGCAATATCAGTAATCATCTCTTCGTGGGTCATCGCCAAAACCAATTCTTCTCCTTCTCCTTTAAGTTTAGCCAGCTGTTCTCCTGTTTCTTGATACCTGCCTGATTCTTGCCAGAGACGAGCCGGCTGAACAAGAGGCATCAATAATTCCTGACACCCGACTCTATTTAGTGCTTGTCGAACGATTGCTTCAATTTTCTCAAAAACCCGAAAACCTAAAGGAAGTAAAGAAAACAAACCAGAAGCATTTTGAAGAATAAAACCACCTCTCAAAAGGAAACGGTGCGAAACCAACTTAACTTCAGGACCGGTTTCTTTCGTTGTCTTAAAAAGTAACTCACTGGCTCTCATTTTTTACTTCCCCATCAATCTTAAAATGTCTTTGTAAGCGATGAAAAAGGAAAGACCGATGAGAATTATGAAACCAAATCCATGGATAGTGTTTTCCATCTCTGGTCGTACCGGTTTTTTACCCATTAATTTCTCTAAACCTAAAAAAAACAATCTTGCTCCATCAAGTCCAGGAAAAGGAAAAAAATTAAAAATAGCCAACCCCAGCGAGAGGAAAGCAACCAAGCGTAAAAGGTAAAGAGGACCAAGCGCATTAAATTGAGCAACCAGACCCCAAATTGCCACTGGTCCACCTACCTCAAAGGGAATTTTTGGTCCTTTGAAAATCGAAAGGAAGGCTTGCCCTAAATAAGCAAGAGAAAGATAAACTGTTTCACCTAAAATGATTGCTGATTCAATTGGTGCCTTCCAAAAAGGAATTTTAAGACGGGTAGATGTTTCACTCATTGCTATTCCCAAAGGCGCGTCGGACTTGCCGGTTAACTTAACCTTCTTTTCAATCTCTTTACCAAAACGCCTAACCACCAAAGTCACCTCCTTGTTGAGATGAGAGCGAGTAAATTGAGAGAGTTGAGCAGCGGTTTCAAAAACCAATCCATCCCCCTTGATAATCAAATCTCCCGCCTTCAATCCAATCTGTTCCGCTGGGCTATTCTTGACCACCTCTTCAATAACAATGAAGTTTTTGGGGGGAGTGAGGATTTGAATCCATAAAACAAGAGTTAAAAGAAGCCACGCCCAAACCAAATTAGAAGCAATACCTCCTATCACTGTAAAAAAGCGCCGGCCCACCGATTGGTGCCAGTAACTCCGAGGGTGTTGATTTTTGGGCTCGTCCTGCCCCAAAATCTGAACAAAGGCACCAAAGGGAATAAGATTTAACGAATAAACAGTTTCCCCTTTCCGCCATTTTAATAACCGCGGAGGAAAACCAAAACCGAATTCTGTCACCACCATATTGGCTTTTTTAGCCGCTAAAAAATGACCAAATTCATGGGTGAAAAATAGAAATGAAAGAAGAAATAAAAAAATAATAATCTGCAAAAAAAGCACCATTTTATACCCTCATCATTTCTTCTTCTTTCCTCTCCACAATTTCATCAATTTGTCTGTTGAACTTCTCGATTGTCTTGTTCAATTCCTCTTCTCCCCGATAACGTTCATCTTCCGAGACTTGGTGCTCCCTTTCTGCCTTGACAATCTGCTGCCAAGCCTCTTGACGAAGCATTCTCAAAGCAACCTTCGTCTCCTCGCCTTTGCGACGAACAACCTTTAACAATTCTTCCCTCCTTTCTCTTGAAAGAGGGGGGAGGAAAATTTTAATTACCTGCCCATCGTTCACCGGATTCAAAGATAAATCACTCTCCCGAATCGACTGTTCAATCGTTTTGAGAACACTTTTATCCCAAGGGGAGATCAAAATTGTGTTAGGAGTCGGCGTAGAAATAGAAGCAATCTGTTTTAAGGGAAGCGTGGTAGAATAGGCAGTAATAGGAAGGTTCTCTACCAAAGAAGATTCTGCCTTGCCCACCCTTATTGTCTTTAACTCTTCAGTAAAACGGCTTAATCGTTCTTCCATTTTAGGTAAGAGTTCTTTCATTACCTCGTCTAACACCTTACCTCCTTTTTGATAAGCATGTTTTTATAGCTCCCATCGTTGAAAACGTGATACTTTGATATTCTCACCAAATTTGGCAATTTCTTCCTTAATCAAATCTTCCACCGTCCGACTCTCATCTTTAATAAATACCTGTTCATATAATTCTTTGGGGCTTTGTGGCGCCATGGAGGCAACCTGAAGGGCGAGATTATGAGCAAGTTGAGTAAATTCAGGAGTCCGAGCAACAAAATCAGTCTCGCACAGCACTTCAATCATCACACCCACCTTCCCACCATGCGAATAACACTCAATGACACCATTTTTGGTTTCTCGCTCTTGCTTAGCAAGAAATTTTTGGGCTCCTTTTGCTTTCAAAATCTGTTCTGCTTTTTCAAAATCACCATTTGCTTCTAATAAAGCTTTATGGCAATCCATAACACCATAGCCAGTTTTGGCTCTTAATTTTTGGACATCTTTAGTTGTCACCATTGCCTTCCTTTCTGGTCCTTTTTTTCTTCTTCCCTTGGGCTTGGGCGTAGGTTTCGACTACTCGATTGACGATAAACTCAATTCCTTTCTCGCTATCATCATTGCCTGGGATGGGGTAGTCTATTTGGCTCGGGTCACCATTGGTATCCACAAGAGCAATGATGGGAATACCCAGCCGGCGGGCTTCAAAAATAGAATTTTTTTCACGAGCCGCATCAATCACAAAAAGAGCATCCGGAAGACGAATCATCTGTTTTAATCCGCCCACTGCATCGAGTAAACGCTTTTTGGCTTTCATTAGCCGACGCTGCTCTTTCTTACTTTTTCCTCCAAAAGCAGTCTCTTCTGTTTCAAGCTGGTTCAGTTTCTGAATATTCTTTAAAAAGGACTGAAAGTTGGTCAGGGTGCCTGCAATAAAATGTTTGTTAACATAGGGCATATTAACAGACTCGGCCTTTTCTTTGATGATGCGAGATGCTTGTCTCTTGGTCCCAACAAAAAGAATCATCTTATTATCTTGAGCCAATTCCTTAACAAATTGCAAAGCCTTTTCCAACAATTCTTTGGTCTTTTCTAAATCAATCACGCAAACACCGTTAGCCACAGTATAAACATAGGAACGACTCTTGGGATGAGTGTACCGTCTCAAATGACCAAAGTGTAACCCCAAACGCGCTAAATCTTGTAACTCTGTCAATTCCATTTTTTCTCCTCAAGGGCAGTATAACAGGGTTGACTAAATTATGCAAGAGTGGTAAGGTTTTTTTAGATGAAAGGGTATCAAAATGAAAAAAGAAATTCATCCTAAATACTACAAACAAGCAGAAGTAATCTGCACCTGCGGAAACAGATTTTTTGTTGGTTCCACCAAGCCTATCTTGAAAATTGAAGTCTGCTCTCGTTGCCATCCCCATTTTACTGGAGCAGATAAAATCGTTGATAAAGCAGGCCGCATTGACAAGTTCCAGGCAAGGATTCTAAAACATGAACAGATTCTTCAGACACTGAAAACGCAAAAGAAAAAGCCTTCTTCCAAAAATGAGTCTACCAGAAACCGGAACACGTAATGCCATCCTGGAAATTAGACCAGGGGTGGGAGGAGATGAGGCAGAGTTATTTGCTTTTGAATTGTTTCGCATGTATTTACGGTTCGCCGAAAGAAAGAGTTTTAAAACAGAAATTGCCACTTTAGAACGAACACCGTTGGGAGGATTAAAGGTGGCTGTTTTTAAAATCAAAGGACCCTCTGCCTATTCCTTGTTTAAAAATGAAAGTGGTGTCCACCGCGTCCAAAGAATTCCCAAAACAGAAAAATCGGGCCGAATTCATACCTCCACCGCTACGGTTGCTGTTTTACCAGAGATAACACCTTTAGAAATTCAGATTAATCCTTCTGACCTTCGGATCGATACCTTTCGATCCTCAGGTGCAGGAGGACAGTATGTGCAAAAAACCGAAAGCGCGGTGCGAATCACTCATTTACCCACGGGCATTATGGTCAGTTGTCAGGATGAACGCTCTCAGTTGGCCAACAAAGAAAAGGCGCTTACTATTCTCCGTTCCAAATTATTTCAATTAAAAGAAACTGAAAGACAAAGCAAATTGTCCGAGGAAAGAAAAAGTCAAATTGGCACAGGAGAAAGAAGTGAAAAAATCAGAACCTATAACTTTCCTCAAGACCGGGTTACTGATCATCGAATGAACAAATCGTGGACAAGGATCGACAAAATCCTTGATGGCGATTTAGATTCAATCATCAATGCATTGGTCAATTATCAACCATGACGGTCAAGGAAGTTCTCCAAAGGTCAAAACAACAGATTATCCAAACAGAAGCAGAAATTCTCTTGGCTCATCTCCTTGATCGGGAAAAAACCTTTCTTTATGCCCACCCAGAATACCGGCTTCATCCTCGACAAATTCAATCTTTTCAAAAACTCATTCAAAGACGCCTTGCCGGCGAACCAATTCCTTACCTCATCGGCAAGCAAGAATTTTATGGGTTAGCTTTTTTTGTGAATCAAAACACCTTTATTCCTCGCCCTGAAACAGAAATACTCATCGATTTGGCTTTAGAAAGGATTAAAATTCGGCTCAACAACAAAGGGGAAATCAGACTGGCAGATATTGGAACAGGCTGCGGCGCAATCTGTCTTGCTTTAGCCAAAGCATTAGAACAAGCAAAGACTTTGACAAAGGTTGAATTTTACGCTGTTGAAATCAATCAAAAGACTCTTTCCGTCGCCGAAAAGAATTACCAAAGACACCAACTTCGCATTCCAATTTCTTTCCTTCAGGGCGACCTCCTTGAACCTTTACCCACAAAAGTCGATTTCATCTTAGCCAATTTACCTTATGTTAGATCAACTTTTTTAAAACGACCGTCGGAGAAAAGTTGTATCAAGATTTACGAACCATTGGAGGCTTTAAACGGTGGCACTGATGGTCTGAAATTGATCAAACGACTCTTAAAACAATCCCTTGCCTATCTCAAAAGGAGAGGCGAAATTCTTTTAGAAATTGATCCCCATCAAGTAGATCCTTTGATTAAGTTTGTGGAGGCACTTTTTTCTCGCGTTGAGATAACAACCAAAAAAGATCTTCGCGGTTTAGAAAGGGTTATTCTAATTCGCCCAATGTGAGAGTTGTTTTAAACTCCTTTCCGCCTCTTAAAATAGTGAACTCAACCACATCACCCGGATAGTATCGGGAAAGAATCGAATTCAAAGGATGGTCCTCGTCAATTCTTTGGTCGTTAATCGCGGTAATAATATCTCCTTCTTTTAGACCAGCCTTGGCGGCAGGGGAGGATGGAGTCACCGCAAGGTCCGTCGAGGTGTTTCCTCTTAAAATTAAGACGCCATAATCTACCGGAAGGTTATTGACACTGGCAGTCTCTTTGGTGATGGGGATATAACGAATACCAACGAAAGGACGTCTAATCTTGCCATATTTTTTGAAACTTTCCACAGCATATTTTGCAGTATTAATCGGAATAGCAAAACCGATGTTTTCGGCACCACCAGCAACTACCGTATTAATCCCGATCACCTGACCCTTCAAATTAACCAATGGTCCACCAGAATTACCCGGGTTAATGGCCGCATCAGTTTGAATCATATTATCAAACCGCTCCCCTTCGGCAATAATCGTCCGACCTTTTGCCGAAATCACACCAGAGGTCACTGTGTTTTGAAACTCGCCCAAGGCATTACCAATGGCGACCACGTGCTGACCCACTTCAATCAGATCCGAATCTCCCAGTTCTACGACAGGCAGGTTTTTGGCATTAATCGAGATGAGAGCCAAATCCGTGAAAGGATCCATTGCCCTCACCTGAGCCTTAAACTTGTTGCCGTCCCGGGTCACTACAGTTAATTCACCGCTAGAAGGAAGGACATGCTTGTTGGTCAAAATTAAACCGTCAGAGGTCAAAACAAAACCGGTTCCCCCTCCTTTCTGTTGGTAAACATCACCAAAGAAATCCATCACGTTGTCAGTAGTAATAATTGAAACAACCGCCGGGCCAACTTTTTTCACCGTATCAATAATGGCTGAGCTTTCTTCAACCACAATTTTTTCTTTTTTCGTCGACTCTGTCGCTGAATTAACTACTCCTTGTTTAGCCTCCTTTGTAGGCAAAAAATAGCCGACCAAAAAACCGCCTGCTCCCCCAAAAATCAAACTCAGAATCAGAAAACCAAAGAAAAACCCAAAACCAATTGATTTTTTCGGGGGAGGCGTCGGCGCCGTTTCTCCTTCATCAAGATAAGTAATCTCTGTCATTTTTCCTCCTTTCTCTTTTGCTTTATCCTTTCTTGTAACCGACCAAGATAAACGGTTACGGTCACAGCCAGAATTGTCACCAAAGTAGCATATAAAAACCAAGATACAAGACTCTGACCAGGTGAAAAATATTTGTTGATTAATTCGGTAATTGCTTTATTCCAAGCCAATGCTGCCACCAAACCAAAAGCAGAAACCACAAAAGAGGTTACTGTCTTAAGGAATTCTAATTGAATTTTTTGAATTTCGGTCTTAATTCGTTTTCCCATCATTTAAAACCTCTTTGAGTATTTTCCGGGTGACTAAAGGATCTGCTTGACCCTTGGTTATCTTCATCACCTGACCAATTAAAAATTGAAGTGCCTCGCTTTTACCTCTCCGGTAATCTGCGCAAGCGGCGGGCTGGCTCTTCAAGACCTCTTTAATCGCCTCGTAAAGAGGTTGCTCATCCTTAACCAAACGAAGCTGCTGATTCTTGATAATCCACTGAGGCGAGGAGCCTGTCTTGAGCATCTGGCGAAAAACTTCTTTCCCTATTTTACCAGAAATGCTTCCTTTTTCAATCAATTTTATCAGCTCGGCTAAATCAGAAGGGGAAATACGCTGCTTTCCAAACACCTTCCCTTCTTCCCTCAACGCGCCAAGCAACTCCACCAAAATCCAGTTGGCTGCTTTCTTGGGTGAAATCCCCTCTTTGAGCACTTCTTCAAAATAATCAGCCAGTTCTTCGGTTTCAGTTAAAGTAGCTGCCTCCTTCAAAGAAAGACCCAGCTTTTTCATAAATCGTTCTTTTCGCTGGCGGGGCAATTCGCCAATGGTCGTCCTGATTTTTTCAATCTCAGAGCCAGAAAAGACAAAGGGAGGCAAATCTGGTTCAGGAAAATAACGATAATCAGAAGCCTCTTCCTTACCTCTTTGCACCGCGGTCACCCCTTTTTTATCCAACCAACCCCTGGTCTCCCGAATAATCCTTCCCCCTTGTTCCAACAGAGCTGCCTGTCTTTTCTGCTCATAAAGCAAGGCGCGTTCCACCATCCGAAAAGAATTCATATTTTTAATCTCAACCGGCGTCCCCAATGTTTCATCTTTTCTCAGAGAAATGTTGGCGTCGCAACGGAGATGCCCTTTTTCCATATCCGCATCAGAAACTCCTAAATAGCGAACGATTCTCCTTAATTCTTGAAGAAAAACTCTTGCCTCAAACGGCGAGGTAATGTCTGGTTCAGTAACGATCTCCATTAAAGGAGTACCGGCCCGATTAAAATCCACTAAAGAATAATCTGCTCCCTCAGGATGAATCAGCTTGGCGGTATCTTCTTCAAGATGAACCCGTTTAATCCGAACCCTGCTCCTTTCTCCTTTTTCATTTTCCACCTCTAACCAACCATTTTTGGCAAAAGGCAAATCATACTGTGAAATTTGGTAATTTTTGGGTAAATCAGGATAAAAATAATGCTTTCGGTCAAATTTACTCAGTGGCAGAATCTGGCAATTCAAAGCCAAGGCGGTCTTTAATGTCCACGAAATTGCCTGTTTATTCGCCACCGGCAGAACTCCAGGAAATCCCATACAAATCGGACAAACAGCGGTGTTGGCTGGTTTATCTTCGGCATTATTATCACAACCACAAAACATCTTTGATTTTGTCTTCAGTTGGATATGAATCTCAAGACCGATATTGGTAGCAAACTTCATTTTAACGCTCCCAAATCCTCCAAACCTTTCTCTAACCGGTCAATTGCCTCTTTCATTTCATATTCTAACACTTCAAAGTGCAAATCATGCACCAACCGATTTCTTATTTTATGGGCAAACCAAATCCCTTGATAATCTTTGAAGCGATGTTGGGCCGCTTTCAGCCGGTCGGCCAAACTCCCTCCAGGATAACCCATCTTCTCTAAAACATAATCGAGCAATTTATCTGCCTCAATCACGGCTTGTTTTAAGGCACTCGCTCGCCGCACCTCCATTAACTCCTTAATTTTGTGCCACTGTTTTAAAACCATTTTTTGCTCCTGCCAATCCAACACCTTCACTTTTGACCGGACCTTTTTCTTAAAAGCCTGCTGGATCAACCGAAAAATCATTTTCCATCACCCCTATTGATTTTCTCAAAAGCCTCGGCCAAAGCAAAAATTTTTTCTTCCTCAAACTGATTTCCGATAATTTGAAGCCCAACAGGTAACTGATGAGCAAACCCACAGGGCAGAGAAATGGCTGGTAGGCCAGCCAAATTAACAGGTACAGTAAAGATATCTGCTAAATACATTGTCAGAGGATCTTTGGTCCGTTCGCCTATCTTGAATGCCACGGTCGGCGAGGTAGGGGTTAATAAGCAATCGACGCGTTGGAAAACTCTGTCAAAATCTGCCTTAATCTTTGCCTGGACCTTTTTTGCTTTTAAATAATAAGCCTCATAATATCCTGAAGACAAGGCAAAGGTACCCAACATAATCCGCCTTTTTACCTCTTCCCCAAATCCTTTTGCTCGTGAGTAAAAGTAGACCTCAAGCAGATTATAAGTGCGAGATGACTCTGCCTCGACACTTAAACCATATTTGATACCATCATAACGCGCCAGGTTCGAGGAAACCTCAGAAGGCATGATCAGATAATAAGCCGGCAAGGCATAAGGAGTGGTCGGCAAAGAAACCTCCTCAACTGATAATCCCATCTTTTCAAATTGCTTAATCGCTTTCCTAACCACTTTTTCTACTTCTTTATCTATTCCTTTGATGAAATACTCCTTAGGCACGCCCAGTTTCAGATCTTTGAATCGGAAGACAGTCTTATTTTTTCTCTTCACACTGGTAGAATCCAGAGGATCGTCTTTAGCGATGAATTGGTACAAAATCCGGGCGTCAAAAACTGTCTTGGTGATTGGTCCAATTTGGTCAAGAGAAGAAGCCATTGCAATCAAGCCATACCGGGAAACCGTTCCGTAGGTGGGTTTTAGTCCGACAACACCACAAAAGGCAGCTGGCTGGCGAATAGAACCGCCGGTGTCAGAACCCAATGCCCCCAAACAAAGATGAGCGGCCACGGCGGCTGCTGAACCACCCGAAGATCCACCTGGTACACGTGTCAAATCATAAGGATTGCGAGTCGGGCCAAAAAGGGAAGTTTCAGTGGAAGAGCCCATTGCGAACTCATCCATGTTGGTTTTACCTAAAAAGATAAAGCCAGCTCTTTTCAATTTTTTGATGACTGTAGCATCGAAGGGCGATGTAAAGTTTGAGAGGATGGGGGAGGCACAGGTTGTCAATGTCTGCGCAATACAAATGTTATCCTTAATCGCCAAGGGAATTCCATCATAATCACTTAAGGGTTCACCCTTCGTTCTTCTTTGATCTGAACCTCTCGCCTGCTCTATCCCCTCTTTTTCAAAAAAAGAGATATAGGCGTTCAATTGTTTGTTCTTCTCGACCGCTTTGTCCAGACAATCCCTGGTCAATTCCAAAGCAGAAATCTCTCTTTTTTTTAAGCGCAAAGCCGCTTCCGAGATAGTCAACTCATTCAGCCCCATATCTCCTTCACTCCCTTCACCTTGAGGTAACCTTTTTCTTGAGCAGGCGCGTTTTGGAGTAATTCTTGTGGTGACAGAGAGGGCTGAACCTGGTCTTCTCGGATGACATTAGATAATCCATTGATATTGCCAATCGGTTCGATCTCTTTTGTTTCCACCTGATTCAACTGCTCCACATACTCCAAAATGAGGGAAAGTTGTTCTGCAAACTTCTTTTTCTCTTGCTCGGTCAGATTTAGCCGAGCCAAACGCGCAATCTGCTCCACTTCTTTTTGAGAAAGTCGACTCATACTTTCATATTAATCAAAAATTGATAAAATAAAAAGAGGAAGGGCCGTTAGCTCAGCGGTAGAGCGTCTCGTTCGCATCGAGGAGGTCGGCGGTTCAAATCCGCCACGGTCCACCAAAGACGATTTCTTTTCCCTCGCCCTTTGTTTCGTTGTGCGCGGGCGGCAATAAAAAACCCTTTTAAAGTTCTTAAATAATTTTGGGTTTATATCTTTTCATTAAAAGAGCATTTAAAACAACGCTAACCGACGAAAAGGCCATCGCAGCGGCCGCAATCGCCGGATTCAACAGCCAGCCAGTAAAAGGATATAAAATACCGGCCGCTAAAGGAATACCGACAATGTTATAAAAGAAAGCCCAGAAAAGATTTTGCTTAATTTTATTTAAAGTATATTTGCTCAAATCAATGGCGGCGACAACATCTCGCAAATCATCTTTAATTAAAACTATCTCTCCTGTTTCCATTGCCACATCAGTACCAGAACCCAAAGCAATGCCTAAATCAGCTTGAGCCAAAGCCGGGGCATCATTTATTCCATCACCAACCATCGCCACAACATTTCCTTCGTTCTGCAATTTTTTAATTTCAGCTGCTTTATCTTGTGGCAAGACCTCAGCTAAAACTCTGTCTATGCCAACGAGTTTTGCAATCGCTTGCCCAACTCTTTGATTATCTCCGGTAATTATCGCGACTTTCCTCCCCATTTTATGAAGCATTTCAACTGCTTCTTTTGAATAATCTTTGAGAGTATCAGCCACCGCAACAATGCCGATTATATTTTTATCCTGCGCTAAAATCATAGCTGTTTTGCCCTGATTTTCTAGGGCGATCATTTTTTCTTCAACCAAAGCTGGATTAATCTGGTTATCAACCATCAATTTTCTTGTTCCGAAAAGTATCGTTTTGCCGTTTATCTCCGCTGAAACACCGTGGCCGGGTATGGCTTGAAAATTTTTTACTTCTAAAAAATTAACCTTTTCTTCTCTCGCCTTATTAACAATCGCTTGAGCTAAAGGATGTTCGGAATTTTTTTCTACCGACGCGGCGAGTTGCAAAATAGAATTTTTGCTAATCTCATTTTTAACTTGAATAATATCAATAACGCTTGGCTCACCTTCGGTTAGTGTCCCTGTTTTATCAAATACAACAATATTTACATCTTGAGCAATTTCCAAGGCTTTGCCGCTTTTAATTAGAATGCCACTTTTTGCCGCCAGACCCGTACCCATCATTACCGCCGTTGGTGTTGCCAATCCCAAGGCGCAGGGACAGGCGATAATTAAAACAGCGACAAAAACCGTTAAGGCAAAAGCAAGAGGTTGTCCCCACAAGAGCCAAATAATAAAAGCAAAAATAGCAATGCCGATTACTGACGGAACAAAATAAAAAGAAACCTTGTCTGCCAAAAGTTGAATTGGCGCTTTAGAACTCATTGCTTCTTCAACTATTTTTATTATTTGGGCCAAAATTGTGTCTTTACCAACCCGGGTTGCCTTAAATTTCAATACGCCGGTTTTGTTAATAGTCGCGCCAATGACTTCATCGCCTTTTTTCTTTTCAACCGGAATACTCTCGCCGGTAATCGCTTTTTCGTCAACAGCCGAATAGCCGTCAATCACAACGCCATCAACCGGAATCTTTTCACCGGGTTTAACTAAAATAATATCCCCGACTTTTACTTCGGAAATAGGAATTTTTATTTCCTCGCTATCTTTTATAATCGTCGCTTCCTTCGGCTGAAGCCCAATCAGTTTTTTAATTGCTTCACTGGTTTTTCCTTTGGTTATTGCTTCCAAATATTTACCCAGAGAAATAAAAACCAAAATTAGGACCGCGCTTTCGTAATAAAGATGCGCTTCAACTTTTGTCCCCAAAAACATCAAAACAGAAATAATCAAACTATAAAAATAAGCAACGGCCGTACCAATAAAAATGAGAGAATCCATATTCGGCGACAGGCGCAGCAAACCTTTAAAACCAGACATCCAGACATTAAAACAAGAAATAATAACCGCCGTTGCCAAAATAAATTGAATTATCGTTCCGTATGCCTCAAAAATTTTTGGCATTGGCAAACCGAGCATTTCGCCCATCACCATATAAATAATGGGCAAACTGAAAACCAAAGCAAAAATAAACCGCTTTTTTAATTTCTGAATTTCCTGCACTTTCGCTTCTTTGTGATGGTCATGTTCTTCTTCCTCGGCAGTTTCTTCTGTGGCTTTGTATCCCAACTTTTCAATAATCTTTTGAATTCTAGCGATGCTTATTTCAGCGGAATCAAATTCTAAATAAAGTTTCTCTGAGGCAAAATTAACATTGGCGGTTTTAATACCCTTTTCTTTTTTCAATGCGTTTTCAATATTCGCCGCGCACGAAGCGCAGTGCATATCTGAAATGTTTAAAATTGTTTTTCCCATCGTTTGTTCCACTCCTTAATTTTTATTGCATGTTTAGTAATTTCTAAATTACAGCTTTTATGCTTTTTGCACCAAGCCTCGCATTTTTTGGCCCATTCTTTTTCTTTGTACCAAAACTTGCAAATCGGGCATTGATAAAGTTGTTTCATTTTTTCACGATTTATATTCATAAAAATTTTTACCTTCCTCCGCAACCGCAGCCTTTAGCGCCAGAGGAAACAACATCATTATTGTTAATATTGGCAGCCTGAACCCCGCTGCCGGAATTTTTTACAGCATTTCCGCTATCAACCACCTCAATAATTCCAGAAACCATTCCCATCCAACAGGAAAATTTATATTTTCCTGCTTTTGTCGGAGTGAATTCTTTGACACTAGTTTGGCCAGGCGTTAAAGGAATTGCGTCTGGAAAGAAACCTTTGGAAATAATAGCATTAGTGCAACCGGAAGTGCCAACATCTTCAATCTCCCACCTGACCGGCACCCCAACTTTAACCTTAAAATAATTTGGTTCATAACCATAACTGGAAGCCTTCATTTTAATTACTTGCTTGCCATTGATAATTGGAGGCAGATCTTTTTCATCTAAAGAATCTTTTTGCGAATTTACTTGACTAGCATAATTAAATTTAAGATCCGATAAACTTGGCAGACCCAAAAGATTTAATTGAGCATTGATATTGTACAAAGCAAAAAATAAAACCAAAATTCCCGCCACCTTTAAAAATTTATCGGATAAGTGCGGTTTTTCTAAAAATTTTACTGAAGAAAAACCAATGGCTAAAAGTCCAGGTGCGGTGCCTAAGGCAAAAGCAAACATTATGGCTGCTCCCTGCCAAATACTACCGGAAATTAAAGCCAAACTTTGACAAGTTAAAGTAAAACCGCAGGGCAGAAAAAAGGTTAGAGTGCCCATTAAAAACGGCTTCAATTTTCCTTGAAATTTTGTCTCATTGACAATCTTTTTGGTGATAAATTTCGGCATTGTTATTTGAAAGCGAGAAAAGTATCTTACGCCTAACATCTGCAATCCCAAAAAAATCATCAAGAAAGAAACGAGGGTAATCAAAAGAGCAGTGAAGCCCAAAGAAAACTGGATTTTTGCGCCAATTGCTCCGATAACACCGCCCAAAACGCCATAAGACAAAAACCGGCCGAAATTAAAAAGTAAATAAGGATGAAATTTTTCCAGGGTGGAGTTGCTTTTGTCGTAAATTTCTGACCATTGCTTAGCCATTGAAAGTAAAAGCCCACCAACCAAAGCGGCGCAAGAAGAAACACCGGCAATTAAACCCAAGAAAAAGAAGGTCGGTAAAGAAGAATTATTGCTGACATTAACCAAACCAGCAAAGCGGCTGTTTTTCAAAAGAAAAAACAAGACAATCACCAAAAGAGCACTGCCAATAATAGTTAAGAGATGATTTCCTGCCTCTTTTTTTATTGGCTCTTCAAAGAAAAGATATCCTTCTTTTTTAAAAACTTGATTTAATTTTTTAATTTCCGGTCTTCTGCCTTCATAAATTATTCTAACCGTCCCATTATTTACTGATGCTTCAACTGATTTGATATTTTTTATTCCCAATAATTTCCTTTCAATCAGAATCTCGCAAGAGGCGCAATGCATTCCGGAAACATAGTAAACGTATTCTTGGGGAGAAAGGGCAGAAGCCGAACTTTCTTTGACTTTATAACCAAGTTCTTTAATTTTCTCTAGAATTTTTCCTTGGGAAATTAACTGATTGTCAAATTCTATTTCTGCGTCACCAGTTTTCTCATTGACTTCTATATTTTTTATTCCTTCTAAAACATCAATTTCTGTTTCCAGTCGTACTTTGTCATTGATTGATTTAACGCCAATAATTTGAATCTTTATTTTTTTGAGCATAGAATTTTATTTCTATTTATTAAATAATTTTGTGACTTTTAAAATCTCTTGAATCATCTCCTGTTTTCTTTTTTCGTTTTTTGTCGCCATTGCCGTTTTAAAGCAGGTGTTGAGATGGTTTTCCATCAACATCTGGTGAGCGGATTTCAAAAGTCCAAGCACCGCCAAATTTTGCTGCATAATATCGATACAGTATTGATCGGCCTCGACCATTTTGATGATTTTGGAAATTAAACTTTGCGCCTTTTTAAAGTTAATTAAGGTTTCCTGTTTTGTGTTCGTCATAATTTGATTTTTAATTCTTGTCGTTTATCCACACCCCGACCATAGGTGTAGGTCTATTATATCAAGCCAAAATACAATGTCAATAGTGCGAGGGTGTTACCAAAAAAAACAAACCGGCGCCAAAAATGCTTGATAGCCGGTATTCTCTTTAGCTTCTTTTTCCGACCAGCTTCAGAAAATCAGCCTCGTTTAAAAGCCTTACCCCTAACGTGTGGGCTTTGTCGTATTTAGAACCCGGATTGGCTCCAACCACCAGATATGAAGTTTTCTTTGAAACCGATTCTGAAACATCCCCACCCAAACCGCGCACCAGATTCTTTGCCTCATCCCGGGTCAGGCTTGCTAATTCTCCAGTAAAGACAAAGGTTAAACCAGAAAGCGGCTGGGCTTGCTTTTTGGGAGGCTCCTCTATCTTGATACCTGCCTTGAGGAGGCGTTCAATAAACTGAAGATTGTTTTTGTCGCGGAAAAAGTCATAAATGGAACGAGCCACCACCGGCCCAATATCATAAACTGCTTCAATTTCCTCTAAAGAAGCGTTTTTAATTTTTTCTAAAGAACCAAAGTGGTCAGCCAAATCATAAGCGGTCTCTTCGCCCACATTTTGAATTCCTAAAGCATACAAAAAGCGCGCCAAAGAAATGTGTTTTCTTGATTGAATTGCCTTGACGATATTAGAAGCGGATTTTTCAGCAAACCTTTCCAGCGGTGCAATATCCCCTTCGGTTAGATTAAACAGGTCAGCCGGATCCTTTACCAACCCTTCATCAATGAATTTCTTTAAAATCTTTGGTCCTAAACCGACCATATCAAAAGCCGGTCTCGAAACAAAATGAAGGTAGCGTCGGAAGTTCTGGGCAAAACATTTTTTATTGACACAGCGGGCAATCGCTTCACCAGCTGGTCTTATCACCACTCCTCCGCAAACAGGGCAACGGGTGGGCATCTGAAAAATCTTTTCTTTGCCAGTGCGCATTTCTTTCAAAACAGAAGCCACCTCAGGAATCACATCACCTGCTTTATGAACCACCACCGTATCCCCAATCCGAACATCCTTACGCCGAATCTCATCCTCGTTGTGCAAAGTGGCGCGGGAAATGGTTGAGCCAGCCACCAAAACAGGACGCAAAACAGCCACGGGTGTCAAAGCACCGGTTCGACCAACTTGAACAATAATATCTTCTACCACCGTGGTCGCTTCCTCTGGAGGAAATTTAAAAGCAATCATCCCGCGCGGCGCCTTCCCCACCACCCCCAACCTTCTGATTAAATCCAAGTTATTCACCACAACCACAATACCGTCTGTCCAGTAAGGCAGATTTCGGCGCTCGCTGGCCCATTTTTGATGATATCGGACCACCTCAGTAAGATTGGCACAGTGTTGATTATGAGGATTAACCGGAAAGCCTAAAAGCTTCATAATTTCATGAGCCTGCTGGTGAGTCTTTTGTCCGAGCTCGGTGACTAAATCATAGGCATAAAAACTCAATTTGCGACGGGCGGTCACATTGGGATCTAATTGACGGATGGAACCAGCGGCGGCGTTACGGGGATTGGCGAACTTGGGCAGTCCTGCTTTTTCCTGCTCCTGATTCACCCCTTCGAAAACCTTCATCGTCATAAAAACCTCGCCGCGCACCTCGATTCGTCTCGGAATTTTCACCGCGCCTTTAACACCTGCTTTTTGAATCAACTCTAAAGAAGGTGTAATCCTTAAAGGAATGGCTTCAATGGTTTTGAGATTTTGGGTTACATCTTCACCAACCAAACCGTTCCCTCGCGTCGAACCCTGAACAAAAAGCCCATCCTCATAAACCAAAGAAACAGCCAATCCATCCATCTTGAGTTCAGCATAATAACCATCCTGGGTCACCTTCTGAGTAAAATCTTCCAACAGCTTTGAGTTCCTTTCTTGCCAATCAAAAATCTCCTCTTCAGAAAAGGCGTCGGTCAAAGAGAGCATCGGGACTGCGTGTTGGACCTTTTGAAATTCATCAAGCGGCTTGCCACCTACTCGTTGGGTAGGCGAATCAGGGGTGATAAGGTCAGGAAACCGCTGCTCTAATTCTTGAAGCTCGTGCTGTAATGAATCTTTAACTGCATCTGAAACGATTGGTTTATCTAAAACGTGATAAGCGTAACGAATCTTATCAATCTCTTTTTTGAGTTGTTCAATTCGTTCTTTGGCTTGTTGCTTGGTGAGCATTGTGGGTTATTTAACCAGACCAGCTTCTTGAAGCGCTTGTTGCATGGCTGGATTGATGGTTGTTTTTTCTGGTCGAGACCCCCACTCTTGTCCTTTCGGCAGTTGACCTTCTGGATAGAAAGGGAGTTCAGGTCTGTCGTAGACCGGGTGCAATAACTCCGAAGGGAAATTTTCGGATCTAACCGGTCTGTAGCCTTCTCTACCACTTCTGCTTCGAGCCCGTTCTAAAAATAAGAACCCATCTGGCGTCTTCAAGATTACCCTACCCTCTCCTTCTTTTTGAAATTTCTCCATTATCTTTCTTGTCTCAACACAGCGAGAGTGCATCTTTTGTAATGTTTTCCAAATTTTTTCTACTCTATCATTCGCCCAAACCCTCCGCTTCGCTCGCTCTTTCTTGTCCCAGATCTCTCTATCGGGATAGGTATAAGTTTTGTTGTCGAAGCGGAAATACTTCCAGCCGACACCCTTTTGAAATTCGTCAGGAGATGGCTCAGTCTTAACTTCAACCAAAAACCCATTGTCTCTTGCTGATCGGAGAACACCTATATATGTTGTTCTCCCCTCAGAGTCTCTCGGCGGTTTTTCGAAAGAACGAACTTGGCTCGCCGCTTCAATAATTCTTTCTATCTTTTTTCTTTCCAGTTCTTGCTGGCGTTTGACCTGCTCGGCTCGCGCTTTTGCTTCTTGCTCTTGTTGCCGAAGATATTCCTCTTGCTCTTGACGATGCTTTTCTGCCTCTTGGCTTTCCTGATAAGTTTTTTGGGCTGAGATTGCGGCAAGACCCACTTGTAATTTCAAAAGATTCCTCTCTAAATCCAATGCTTCAAGGTCCTCCTGATTAAAATATTGAAAAGCAACTGGCGCTTCAAAAGCCTTTCCTTCTTTTACTTCCCCCATCTCCTCTTGCCTCTCTTTTTCGCCTTTGGGCAAAAGGGTATTTTTTACAAGCCAATTCTGAATAAATTCATCCCAGGTTATCTTCTCGCCCCTTGACTCTAAAGCCCTTACCTCTTCTGGAAAATCTGTATCTTGGATTAAATCTACCAGTGTTTGGTAAGCCTCTATTTTTTGGCTAAAGAGTTTTTGTTTTTCCTCATCTTTTTCCAACCTCAAACCTTCTTTTAATCGAGCAAGCGGCCTCAAAAGAAGTTTTTCAGCCAAAGTTACTTCTTCCTTCACGCTTTTTTCTACTTTTTTGGTCAGCTCTTTTAAAATTTCTTCCTCAGTTAACGGCTGCTTGGGCTCTCGACCCCTTTTTATCACCTCAACTCGTTTGAGCAGCGCATCTGTAGAGACGTCACCGGCTGTTGATTTTTTTGTTCCTACCTCCTCCACCTTCTCCAACTGTTCTTGTAATTTTTGAAATGATTCTCCTAAGGTTGGTCCCATTTTGGCTCCTTTCTTAAATCATTTCCCTTAATTTTTTAATTCTATCCTCAATTGGGGGGTGGGTGGAAAATAGGGTTAAAAGAGTTTTGCCTTTAAAGGGATTGACAATATAAAGATGAGCGGTTGCCCGGTTTGCCACCTCTAATGGTTCTGGATCCGCCGCGATTTTTTCCAAAGCCGAAGCAAGGCCTTCGGGATAACGGGTTAAAAGGGCGCCGGTGGCATCTGCCAGGTATTCTCTTTTTCGGGAAATAGCAAGTTGGATGAGTAATGCAGCCAATGGAGCTAAAATTGCCAAAACCACACCAATCAAAAGCAAAAGAGCATTTTTGTCTTCATCCCGATCGCGAAACCAAAGCGCACGCAAAAACCAATCTGAAATCAAAGCAATAATACCATAAAGAACAACCACCAGAGTCATTAGTCTGATGTCGTAATTGCCAATGTGAGCGAGTTCATGGGAGAGGACTCCTTCCAATTCAGTCTTGTTTAACTTTTCTAAAAGACCCTGGGTTACGGCAATAGCGGCGTGTTTTGGATCTCTGCCTGTGGCGAAAGCGTTGGGGGCGCTATCTTCAATCAGATAAATCTCTGGCTTGGGCAGGCCGGCGGCAATGGCGAGGTTCTCGACAATCCGATGCAGTTCTAAAAAGGGTTCTTGTCGGGGCACCTTCTTCGCCCTAGAAATCGCCAAGGTAATTTTATCGGAGTAATAATAAGAAACCAGAGCTTGAACCGTCGCCCCCACCACCGCCAAAGGCAAAATCCAAACCCTATCCAAGAGATAACCCAAAACCCAACCCAAACCAATCACCAAAATCAAAAAACCAAAAATCAAAACCACTGTTTTTTGTTTGTTGGCATCGATCTGTTTGTACATCGGCGCAAAATCTAAAATTGAATTTTGACTGGCTGTCGGGCTGATTGAGCTTCTTGAGATTCCAACTCAAAAAGCTCCATCGGCTGGAAACCAAAAAGCCGAGCGATGATATTGTCAGGAAACTTCTCAATCTTGATGTTAAAATCGCGAACATTCGCATTGTAGAAGCGACGAGCGGCTTCGATTTTGTTCTCCGTGTCAGTTAATTCATCCTGCAGTTTTTGAAAGTTTTCCGAGGCACGCAGTTGAGGATAGTTTTCGGCCACGGCAAAAACACTTCTTAAAGCCTGCGAAAGCGCGTTCTCGGCTTGAGCTTGCGCTGCTGCACCCGAAGCATTAATGGCGGCTGCCCGCGCTTGAGTCACTTTCTCAAACAGCTCCTTTTCGTGAGCAGCATAACCCTTAACCGTCTCCACCAGATTAGGAATTAAATCATAGCGCCTCTTTAACTGAACATCAATATCAGACCAAGCTTCTTTGGTCCGGTTTTTCAAAGTAATTAAGCCATTGTAAATCACCGCTACCCAAAGCACAAGAAGAACAATAACCCCTAATAAAATCCAAAGAATCATTTTGCCTCCTGGGACTTAAGATATCACAAAGCCTTTTTCTGTCAAGGATTAGTCGTTTGTCACAATGTACTTATACCACTGACCATCCCGCGTACCTTGGGTGTCGGAGGTATCCTCAAGCAAGCACCAAAGAGTATAGCTTTTACCGTCTGAAAGATAACCATACCAATACTCCGGATCTTTCGGGTCCACCGGCAGTTTTTTAATGTAAGGAGCCAGCGATTGAGCCAAGACACCGTTTTTGTTATTCGTCTTATCAATCTGGGAAGCAACCGGGTAAGAGTCGTGGTCATTTTTATACATTTCTAAAGCGACTTTAATCTGACTGAGGTCTTGTTTTCTTTTTGCATCCCTCACCTTCATCATTGCCCGAGCCTCGTCACTTGACAAAGCACTCTCTATCTCACTCGCTTTCACCACCTGATCAGCCGGTGGCGCTTCGACCTTGACCGGCTTTTTATAATCAAATTGCATCTCCAAATTAAACTCAGTGGTCACCTGAGAACCACCTTCTAAAGCAGAAAACTTCGCCCCAGACACCTTTAATTTATAGGGTAAAAAATCTTTTTTACCAATAAAGCAATCGATTTGAAAACCTTGGCCGAACTGAACAAGATTCTTCTCTTCAGCAGTGATTACTCCTAATTTTTGAAGTTCGTTGAGAAGCTGGTCTTTGTCTAACACTATCTTCAGATGATAAACCGGAACATTGTCCACCGTCTCGTTACTCAGACGCTGAATTGATTTAATCATCTTGGGCAAATCAGTTAAAAATTGATTAGCCTTAGAAGCATTGGTCGTTGTCAATTCTCTTTCCACCCACTTTTCAGTTATCGCGCGAACAATGGCCTGCTGTTGGGAACTTAGCTCATTCAAATCTCCGAAAAATTCCTTGGGCAGCTGATAATAAACTTTTTGACCAATGACAATAAATTTGATGCCTTGCAAGGCAACAGATTCACTACTTGGAAGAAACAACAAACCACTCAATTTGGAAAGCGAACCCTTAACATTCATTTCTACCGAAACCTTGTCTGGTTTTTGAAAGGCTCCCTGTAGTTGAGCTGTAAGACCAGAGCTATTTTGACTGGATTGGCTAGTAGGATTTGCCCCGGCACCATTACCCGTTGGTTTCGCAAGAATTGAAGCGGAAAAACTGTAATTGTTTAAAGCATTGAATTGCTGATTGGAACGGAGCAAAAGTTTCTCTGCAGGATAGAAAAATCCACCCGGCATTAAAAAGGACCAAGCCAACCCTCCGCCAATCAAGAGGAGCAGAACAATCAATAAAACCCAAAGCCAACTTTTTTTGGGTTGAGGAGTAGGCAAGTAAGGAGGGGGCGTCGGCTGGGTAGGTGGAGGCGGTACCGAAGGGAAAGAAGGTCCGGTTGGGGGAGGCGGTGTCTCTACACTACCTGGGGACGGTGGGGTTTGGGGAGGAAGCTCAAAAGATGCAGGAGTTGGAGGACTGTTAGGTGGATTTACAGGCGGTGTGGACGACAGCTCACCGGATTGTCCTGGACCGGGTTGAGTCACCGTTCCTCCTTGTGGAGGTGACCAATCTGACCCTGCAGGATTTTGATTATCTGGATTTTGTTGATTTGGTTGAATTGGATCGATCATCACCCCTCCTTTGTTAATAATCTTATCTTATAGGCCTATTTTTTCTTTTGGGATGTCTTTGTTTCTGTTTCGGTTTCTTTTTGATTATTATCTTTTTGCTTTCTCTTTTTCGGCTCTTTCGAAGCAGGGTTTTCTTTTTTAATCAAGGGATGAAGTTGCAGTTTTAACCGTGCCGCAATCCCCTGTCCTAACCTTACTCCTATTTCACAAATGGTTGGCGCTTCTTCAATTGTCTTAATGGGCTCCATCTCAAGCTGTTTGGCTTCCAGTTGTATTTTATGCTCTTGAGCCAATTTTTCAACCACCTCTTTTGGTTTTACCGAACCAAAAAGCTTTCCTTTCTCGTCGGTCCTCACCTCTAAAGCAAGGGTAATCTCCTCAAGACGTTGAGCCAGTTTTTTCAGCTGTTCTATCTCTTGAGCAATCTTTTGTTGAATCTTTTCTTTTTCTTTCAAAATCGCCTTTGCCCGCGGATCCTTCAAATAAAGAGCGTAACCTTTGGGAATTAAATAATTCCGGGCAAAGCCTGCGGCGACCTTTTTGATTTCGCCAAAAAGACCCAGTTTTTCAACATCTTTTTTCAAAATAACATCAATCTTCTTTTTCATCTTTTTCTCTTTAATGCTTAATCTTTTTAGACAGCTCTTGGATGGCTCGATCCAGTTGCGGGTCACGACCAGCTTTGATATCCTCCTCAGTTAACTTCACCTCAATCTCTGGTTTTAAACCCTGATTTTCAATCACATAGCCATTAGGGGTCAACCACTTAGCCACCGTCACCTTTAAAGTAGCACCATTCTTTAATTTTTCAAAACTTTGAACTGTGCCTTTGCCAAAGGTCTTTTCCCCAATGGTCACCCCTCTGTGATGGTCAGCAATCGCACCCGCGACAATTTCAGCGCTGGAAGCAGAACCGCCGTTAATCAAAACAACCAAAGGCAAATCAGCCAGTTTTGCTCTGCCAACAACATTGAGTGGTTGTTTCTTTCCGTCCCTATCTTGTTCGTAAACCACCACTCCTTCGTTAATGAACAAACTAGCCAGATCAACTGCTTCGTCTAAATAACCACCCGGATTGTTGCGCAAATCCAAAATCATTCCTTTTGGCTTCTGAGCCAAGATGGCATCCGCTGCTTTTTGCGCTTCAGAAGAAGTCCCGTCTATAAACTGGCTAACCTGTAAATAAGCAATTTGCCCCTTCATTTCCCATTTCACACTTTTCACCTTAATTATATCTCGAATCAGGCGGAATTCCAAAGATTGACCGTTTCGATTAATCGTCAAAACTACTGCGGTTCCTCGCTTTCCTCTAATCTTGTTAACCGCCTCATCTAAGGTTATCCCGTCAGTGGGCTGACCATCAATCTTTTCAATCACATCCCCCGCTTGAACACCCGCCTTTTTTGCAGGACTCTCTTCAAGGGGGGAAACTACGGTTAACTTACTGTTTTTCACACTCAATTCAATGCCTACACCATCAAACTCTCCTTCAATCTCCTCCGCAAACTTCTCTGATTGTTCTGGGTCTAAAAAGACAGTGTAGGGATCGCCCACTGCCGCAACCATTCCCTGGATCGCTCCGTAAAACATCTTCCAACGATCGATTTGTTTTGAATCAACATATTGCTCTTCAATCTTGTTCCAGACATCCCAAAAAAGAGAAAAATCGATATCTTGAGGCCCTTGCATCGCGGTGTATTTGAGGGCCGGAATATAGTGATTTTTAAACTCCAAAGCCTGCCGACCTTTTAGATTACCTAAAAGATAAGCGCCAATCAAAAGAACAAAGATTCCCAGATAAATTGAAATTTTTTTGAATTTCATGCGTTCCTACCTGTAACCTCAATAAAAATCAACCTTCTTCATTACCTTCCATCCTGCCTTTATCCTAAAGAAAAAACCACCTCTTGGCAAGGGCGGTGATTTCGGCGATAGCGCAAAAAGAGTCAAAACAGTCATTTTATCATCTATTAAATCATATGACCCTCAAGAACCCATAATCCATCACCCGCGTAAATCACCACAGCATTACCCCAATCCCCTAAGTCACCATGAAAAACAACCCGACCGCTTATTGCCGCGCGCACCGGCGCACCCTTGTAAGTAGCGACATCAACCCCGCCATGGAACTTAGAAGCCCAGGCTCCGTCACCATATCCACCTACTCCGAAACAAGCAGTCACCCATCCGCTTGATAAAGGCTTCACCAATCCAAAATTCAGAACCAGAGAATCAATTGAAGAACCCCGGACACAACTGGAAGCAGGATTAGAAGCGTTGCCATAACCAATGGCTAAAAAGTCCCAAATGTTGCCGTCTCCGGTATAACCTTTTTTTTGTCTTACTTCAAGGTGAACGTGGGGACCAGTCGCATTACCCGTGCTTCCTTCATAACCAATCACTTCACCCGCAGAAACATCCTTTCCAAAGAGGTAGCCCATCGGGATCGAGCCGCCGTTGCTCGAAGCCCGAAGATAGCTTTCTATCGCCTCATCAACATTGGATAATTCGGCGGCAGCGCTATTTGCGGCCTGCAAAAAGGCTCTTTTTTCAGCCTGGACTTGGCTTAGGGCTTGATTTTTAGCCTGCTTTTGATCCTCAAGCGCTTTCTGTTGTTGATTGAGTCTTTGTTGGGAAGTTTGCAGTTCGTTTTGTTTTGCTTGCAACTGTTGTTTTTCGGATTCCAGTTGCTGTTTAAGCTGGTTAATTTCAGCGATGATGCTTTCGATTTTCACTTCCAAGGTATCAATATACTGACTATAGGTAATCACCTCTGAAAGACTTTGAGAGCCCAAAAGAATGGTCAAGGTGTCCTGGTTGGCTGTCTCGTACATTAATCGCAGAGCTTCGTTTTGATTTTCTTTTTGAACAGCCAGTTCCTCTTCTTTTTGAGCAATCTGACCATTTAAGCGAGCGATTTCTTGATTGACTTGGTTAATTTCAGCCTGTGTTTTATTAATTGCGGCTTGGGTATTTTGAATATCATCATCAAGTTGACTAATTAAAACCTGTAGCTGCTCGGCTTCTTGCTTCTTCTGAGCAGCTAATTCTTGATTCCTTTGAATTTCACGAGCGATCGCTTCGCGTTTGGCCTGGCATTCTCGATAATCAAAGGTTGCTCGGGCACAAGGGTCAGCCGCTTCTAATCTGAACGCAAAAAGAGGGCTTAAGGACAATAAAAGAGCCACCAAGGCGGCCAACAACTTTAATCGTTCTACCCTCTTAAAAATACTCATCTTCCTCCTGTTATTTATTATTATATTATATCAAAATCTGGGATAAAAGGCAACCACTGTGGATAACTTAGGTTTTTAGGTATCGTTTTACACTCAAGAGACTGCAAATACCGCCAATCAAAACCCCAATGAAAAACTGAGCCAAGAAAACTTTCGTGATATTAGCCAAAAAGAAATGCCGCAGGTCAAAACTGGTCGCCTCTAGGTAATGAAGAATCGCCGGTGAGATATAGCGCAAAAGAAAGTAAAGGAAAAGGGTGGAAATCATCGTGGCCAAAAAACCATACAAAATCCCCTCCACCAAAAACGGTCCCTCAATAAAAACATTGGTCGCCCCAACCAATCTCTGAATTTCAATTTCTTCTTTTCGATTAATCACTGCTAAGCGAATGGTGTTAAAAATGACCAAAACCGAAATTGCGATAAAAATCCCGGCCAACAAAAGCCCTGCTTTTTTAACAAACTTGGTAATTTTATCAATTCTTTGAATTGTCGTCTTGTTTTGCTCATAACTAATCCCTTCATTGCGAATAAATGGCAACCATTGAGAATGTAAGAGATAATTGGAAATCTCTTCCAACACGTCGGGATTACTCACCTTGACCTGAAGACTCCTGGGCAAAGGATTGCTTTCGGGCGTAACCTGTTCTTTGGTCTCTGGCGAAAATGGTAATCTTTGCCAAATTTGAAGAGCATCATTTTTAGAAAGATAAACCACATCCTTAACCTCGGGGAAGGTTTTTAATTTCTGTCTCAGTTCTGTAATCTGTTCCTCAGAAGCCTCATCTTTCAGATAAATAGTCATATCCATCTTTTCTTCTACTGCCCGGGTTACTGTTTGGGTGACCAAAATCAAAGAGAAAATAATCGAGATAATCAAAAGGGTGGTGCTTAAGGTTAAGGTGGTGGCTAACGAAAGCCAAGGATTGCGCCAAAAGTTTAAAATACCAAATTTAAG